>Ga0210040_10002508_pt1 | contig 25774 bp, 24 predicted proteins | sample CryGeyCG12114_NA_FD_185462 | JGI IMG/M metagenome (GOLD analysis project Ga0210040, IMG submission 185462) | Groundwater microbial communities from aquifer - Crystal Geyser CG19_WC_8/21/14_NA (SPAdes) (version 2) | ecosystem: Environmental > Aquatic > Deep subsurface > Groundwater | place: USA... | reverse complement strand
CCGCCGCGCTGGTGACGGCGGGCGGCGGGTCCACCGATCCGGTCTCACGCGCGGGCGCTGCGAGCCTGGCATCCGCAGTGATGACCAAGGGCACCGAGACCCGCTCCGCCACCCAGATCGCCGCCGCGATCGAAGCGCTCGGCGGCGCGCTGGAGTCCGATGCGGGGCGCGACGGCGCGTCGGTGGGCGTGACGGTGAAGTCCGATGCGCTTGCCCCGGCGATGAACATCCTCGCGGATGTCGCGCGTCACCCTGCGTTTACCGCGAAGGAGATCGAACGCGCACGCGCGCAGGCGGTCGATGCGCAGGCGGTGACGATGAGCAACCCGGCCCAGCTCGCCGCACTCGCCGCCAACCGGCTGGTGTATGGCGATGCGCCTTATGGAGCGCCGCTGGAAGGCACGCCGACGTCGCTCAAGGCACTGGCACGCACCGACCTGCAACGATCCTACCGCGTGACCTGGCGGCCCGATCGGGCGGCGTTGCTGCTGGTCGGCGACATCACCCCGGCCGCGGCGCAAGCGCTGGCCACGCAGCGCTTCGGCGACTGGCGCGTCGCTCCCGCCAGCGTTGAGGTTCCGGCAACGGCCGCGCCGGCCAGCTATCCCGCCCCTCGGGTGGTGGTCATTGACATGCCCGATGCCGGTCAGGCCGGGGTGGTGGTCGCTCGCCCGGGCATCGCGCGGTCGGACCCGCGTTATTATCCGCTGCAGGTCGCCAACACGATCCTCGGCGGCGGCTTCTCGTCGCGGCTCAACCAGGAAGTGCGGATCAAGCGCGGGCTGGCCTATGGCGCGGGCAGCAGCGCCCCGGCGACGCGCCTGCCCGGATCGATCACCGCGCGCACCCAGACCAAGAACCCGACCGCTCCCGATGTCGCAACGCTGATCACCGCCGAGATGGCGCGCATGGGCCGGGAGCCGATCGCCCCTGCCGAGCTCGATACGCGCAAGGCCACGCTGGTCGGCAACTTCGGTCGCGGCATCGAGACCACCGACGGCATCGCCGGTGTCCTCGGCGGCTATGTGCTGGACGACGTGCCGCTCAGCGAACTCGGCCGCTTCACCGACCGGGTGAACGCGGTGGCACCGGCCAGCGTCACGTCGGTATCGCGTGCGCTGTTCGATCCTGCTCCGGCCAGCATCGTTGTGGCCGGTGATGCCCGCCAGTTTCTGCCGGGGCTGCGCAAGTCGTTCCCGCAGGTGACGGTGGTGCCGGTCGCGACCGTCGATCTCGACAAGGCGACGCTCCAGTAGCGGCAAAGCTTGTCAACGGGGCACATCGTGCCGCCTTGGGACGCGCCGAAAATGGAAGCGGATCGTCAACGGGTGTTGCGCTATGCGCCACGCTCGCCGGGATGGACTCGGCCCGGAGCAACCGCGTTGCGAGCGAGACTGTCGACCGTCATCTCCCAGCGGCAGGCGTGGCTGACGCTGCTCGGCCTGCCGCTGATCGTCGGTGCGGGCATGTCGGCGCATGCAGGCCTGCGGGCGATCGAAGGTCATCCGGCCGATGCCGCTCCCGCGTTTGTCACGGCCACCGGCTATGAGGCGGACGAGCATTTCCCCGGCGCCGCGGCGCTGTACGCGGAACAGGAGCTTGCCGCCCCGGCAGCCGGCGTGACGGGCACGACCGCGCTTCCCGACATGCCGGTGCCGGCGCTCGCTCCCGTTGATGAGTCGATATCGGGAGCCAACGGCATCGTGCCCGCGCAGCCCTTCTCCTTCGGGAAGGCGAGTACCACGGACCGCGGCCGGGCGCTCGAATGCCTGACCGCCGCGGTCTATTACGAAGCCGCGAGCGAACCCGATGAAGGGCAGCAGGCGGTCGCCCAGGTGGTGCTCAACCGGGCGCGCCATCCTGCCTTCCCGGGCACGGTCTGCGGCGTCGTCTATCAGGGGTCGGAGCGGCGCGGCTGCCAATTCTCCTTCGCCTGCGACGGGGCGATGACGCGGATGCCGTCGCGGACCGGCTGGGCACGGGCCGCGCGTGTCGCGGCAATGGCGCTGGCGGGGCGGGTCTATGCGCCGGTGGGCCTCGCAACACACTACCACACCTATGCGGTGACGCCGGCTTGGAATCGCAGCCTGGTGATGACCGACGTGGTCGGCGCGCACTTCTTTCATCGCTGGAAGGGCTGGTGGGGTACCGCTGCCGCATTCGGGCAGATCTATGTCGGCGGAGAGCCGACGCCGGGTCCGCATGCGCCGGTCGCCATCGCGCCGCCCGTCGAGGTGCCCACGCCCACCACGACGGCGGTGATCGCCGCTGCATCGCCGGTACCGCCTTCGCCCGTAACGCCGCTTGCGAGCGTCCGGCCCGCCTATCAGGCGAGCGGCACACCGCTGGTGAGCGCGCAGAGCGACAGGCTTTCCGTCGGGCCAAGCGACAGGGCATCGGGCGACCGGTTGCCGCCCGCATCGACCATTCGTCCCGAATTCGCGAACTCAGGCACCATGCGTTGACCGGAACGACGCGGCGCTACCGCGTGTTCTGTTGGCAGAGGAGAGCCTTCGTGACCGACGCCACCAAACTAACCGCCGAGACGGACAAGCCGAACCTGTCCACGGATCACCAGCAGCCCGGCGATGCGGCGCGGCCGAGTGACCAGCTGGACAAGGGCCAGCCCAACGAGGAGACGATCCCTCGCAAGTCGTCGCTGCTGCCGGACTGATCCCGGCAGCAACGGCACCTTTGGTTTAGGTGGTCGCAAGATCGAGCACGGCGCCGGTGCGCGCCTCCCGCTCGTGCCGCATGGTTTCCGTCCGCTCCGCACGGTCGGCCATGGTTTCCCACGCGCGGGCGGCGCGGGTGCAGCGTTCGCGGACGTTGTCCAGCGTGGCTTCATCGGCAGCGGCATGCTGCTCGGCTGCACGGGCTCGGTAGAAGTTCGGGTTGTCGGCCATGGGCTGCTCCTCGGCAAGAGGGTGGTAGCAGCAGAACGGGCGAGCGGCGGCAGATGCCGGCCGAACGCGTCGATGTGCGACTAAGTCGTCGGCAGTATGGGCGCCGGACCCCGTAAATGCAAATGGCGGCGACCTGAACAGTCGCCGCCATCGCAAGGCTTATTCCGCCGGCTGGAGATTGACCGCGCTGGTCTTGCCGCGGCGGTCTTCCTCAAGCTCGTAGCCGACGCGCTGGTTCTGGTTCAGCGTCACCATGCCGGCGCGCTCAACGGCCGAGATATGGACAAACGCATCGTTGCCGCCGCCATCAGGCGCAATGAAGCCATAGCCCTTGTCGGCGTTGAAGAACTTGACGGTGCCAGTAATGCTCATGAGTATTCCTTCTTCTAAAGGGGAGCCCGAAGCGCCGGGCTGCCCAATGCCTTGGCAGCAGGGAAAGAAGGAAGAAGGAGCCGCAAAGCGCCGTAGACCGTCGATTTGCGACTGTAGCTTCGTCTATATAGCGAACTTAACGCAAATTGTAACCCCGTGTGGCGAAAGCGCGATCAGGCCGCTCCCGCTGCTTCGGCAAAGCCGCTGCCTTCGTCCGCGACCAGCGATGGCGCGGGTCCAGTGGCGGGGCGTAGCGCTTCGCGTTCGGCGGCGGACATGGGCGCGCCCATGTTCGGGCGGAATGCTTCGGGTGCGCGGTGATCGGGGCCGAGATCGGTGCCGGCGACGAGATCGGTGGGCACGTGCCCGTCGTGCATCGCGGCCGGCAGGCGATCGCGAACTGCGCGCGGCAGCTTGTCCGTGGTCGCCTTGACCAGCCCGGCGCCGCGGCCGCGGCCGATCTCCACGCCGACGAATACCGCCAGCGCGCCGGCGGCGAAGGCACCGATGCCCAGGCCGATCGTCTTTCTATCCATCAGTTGGTCCTTTGAATCCGTCATTTGATGAGGCGGAGGGCGGTCAGGTCCGACTTTCCTCAGGCGGCGGAGAGCGCTTGCGTGCGCACCGGCTCCATCTTACCCGTTGTCTTGTCGAGGCCGAGCGCCGTGAACACGTCCAGCGCGGTGACGCCGACGACAAAGGCGATGCTGCCCCACACCGCCTTGTTACGCGGCGCGTTGCGCGCGGCAGCGCCAAGGGCGGCAAGGTCCATGGTATCGCCGAACACGCGGTTCCAGACGTTGGTGGAATGTGCCGGCGCATTGAGCAGCGCAGCCCCGGCCACTACCTCGCGCACGCCAAAGCCCTTGACGAGCCCCTCGTGACCTTCCGCTTCCAGCGCCTTGGTGATGCGACGCGACGCAAATAGTTCCGCGGCCCCAAGGGCAATGCTGAACACCCCGAGGCCGAGGCTTAGCTTCTTGAAATCCACCATCTGTCTCCGATCAAGCGGGAGGAGCGTTGCCGACCCAACGGCCGGTCGCGTGGGCGGTTCCGATCGACCGGACCGCCCACGCGATCATCGCACCGCCGCTGGCTCCCGCTGAACGGCGGGGGGAGCACGCCCCTCCCCGCCTGCGGTGCGCCGCCTCAGCGGCAGCGCACGTCGTTGTTGCCGTTCTTGTCGATCGCGCGGCCCGCCAGCGCGCCACCGGCCGCGCCCAGGACCGTGCCGAGCAGTTCCGAGCCGCCCGGCGCGATGATGTTGCCGAGCACGCCGCCCGCTGCGCCGCCGACCAGCAGGCCGGTGGTGCCGTCGTTGTGGCGGCAGTAGTAGCGGCCGTCCTGGCCACGATAGACGCGGTCGTTGCGCGACAGGCGACGTTCGCTATAGCGCGAGTCGCTGCGGTAGTAGCGGCCGGCGTCATAGCCGTTGTAGCTGGGATCGGGGCGGTTGTAGTCGTACCGGCTGTAGCTGCGATCCACACCATAGCCGCCGCCGGTGCCCATGCAGCCGCCGAGCAGGGTCGTTGCGGCCATCAGGCCGAGTGCGATCGTACGCATACCGTTCTCCATCGGTGAAAGTGATGCATGGGTAATGCGTGGGACGGCCGATTGGTTGCGAAGCGGCCCTATTTTCGGCTCGCGAGGGGCTCAGCGCGCGGGCTTGACGCGAAGCGTGCCGGCGGGTGTCGGGCGGCAGACGTCGCTTGCGGGAAGCGAGCCGTCGAGCCAGCCGCACCATTGGTCGCGGGCGGGAAGCACGATCTGGCGGTGGTGATAGGGCGCGACGTCCGGCCCCGGTTCGCAGGTCAGCATGGTGAAGGCCTGGGCGGCGGTGCCCTCCCCCAACGCCGGCTCGGTACGCCACCAGCCGGCGATGCAGAACCAGTCCTGGTGCGCGTGGGTGAAGCGCCATTTGTCCTTCTTGCCTCGTCTGGGCGCGGTGCCGAGGAGGTCGGGCTGGGTATCGGTGAACTCGAAGAAAGCATCGACGGGGATGAGGCAGCGACCGGCCGTATCGCCGTTGGCGAAGGCGCGGCCCTCCGAGCGGAAGTTGTAGACGGGCTTGCCGCGCGGGCCGGGCCAGCTCCAGCGGCGGGTGATCCCCTCCACCCCTTCTCCCTGGCTGGCGGCGCGGAGGATGAGGGTGGGATCGGTGATGCGGATCGAGTCGAGGGGCGCGAGGTTGGGCAGCCCCTCGGGAAAGACGAGCGGGACCTTGAGCTGCGACCAGTCCTCGCGGAGCTGGCCGAGAGAGATACGGCGGGCGACCTCGTTGCACATGGCGCGCCGGGCTAAGCTTTAGCGCAGCTAAAGCAAGCCATGAGGCGCGCCCGGCCAGCGGCGCCACAAGCGCCGACTGACGACGCGGCTTTGCCGCGGCGGAGCCTCGCGGAAGGTCAGAAAAGTCACACCCTCACGCGTATGTGCGCGGGCGACCCGGTTTAGGCGGTTTGATCGCGTGACGTGCAAGGCGGCGCTCCTCTCGACCGCATATGATGCACGACGGCTGGCGTGTAGGACAGACCGATAGCCTTGGCTTTGCCGAGGCGTGGTGCGGACCGCCGCCGTTGGGTGACCAGTCGAAGCCGGCGGCTCGACCGGCGCCGTATCAAGTGGTTTCGCGAGGGTGACGGGAGAAGATGAACGAGGCGGTGGAAGGCGGTGGGTTGCCGAAGCTAATTCGGTATACCGCCGTCGAGCTCGCGAAGACGCGCCTCTATCTCAGGGGCGAACCTATAAATTTCTGTTAAATCTGCAAGCAGATGTCGCTGCTCGTCCTTTCCAGTTAACGTTCCCAGGTATTTCGTTGCCAAGCCGTTGAAGTGCATCCGCGCAATTGTCTTCCTGTTGTTGCCGTCCAACAGAATAGCGCAGTATGACTTCGCGTCTCTTATTCCCACGCGTTTTGGGTCTACCAGCTTCGAGGCAATAGCTTGTACGATGTGGAATCCGGAGATTTCCTCCTGAGTCGTGACGACGCCGTTTTCATCCGCCGATTCTTCTGGTGTGGCTTCGTCCGCGGATTCGCTGCTGTCGGCGTTCAGTGCGGTCGACAGGCGAACGTTAACCAGATCACGGACGATGGCCGAGATCGTGCTGACAAGAAGCTTACTAAACGACTCTTTGACAGAAGCCGTCAAACGGCCATCGTGCACCTTGCGAGCCATCAGCTCAACGAAGCCATCGGACGGCTCTGAAAATTCCCGCTCAAGCTCCTTTCTCAACAGTGACTGGAGCTTAAGGTTTCCAGCCTCCTGAACGATCTTGTCGATGTCGAACGAGGCCTTAGCGAATTTCTCAAGCGTCTTCACGTCTGCTGGCTTAACAGCGTCCATAAAGAATGAGAAGAATGGCCGGTCGTCCATGATGTTGGGCTTCTCCACGTCGGAGAAAAACTGGTACTCGACCCCATTGGTCAGAAGTGCAAGTCGAGCGTCTGTCGCAGTGAAGTACCGAAAAAGCTGCGAAGCGTGCTTGACGCTCAATTCAGATGAAGCCGACTTGCACTCAACAAGGATGTCGACGCGTCCGCCTTTGCAAATGGCGTAGTCTACCTTTTCGCCCTTCTTCGTTCCAACGTCAGCAGTGTACTCTGGGACTACCTCTCCGGGGTTGAATACGTCATACCCGAGTGCTTGTAGAAAGGGCATTACCAGCGCGTTTTTGGCAGCTTCTTCCGTTAAGAGGATCTCGCGGTGGTCATTTACGCGCTTTTGCAGATCGCTCAGCTTGGCCAGCAGTTCCACGACGTCCCACCCCCCCCGATTGCTTCGGGCCTAGGGTGCAACGCTCAGCAGAATAGATCAAGCGCCCACCAGGGTCTTGGGCAAGCTTGGCTCGCCTGCTGAAAAGACTCGAGCACTCACTCCGCCGCCACCTGCTCCACACTCCCCCGCCCCTTCAACAACGGCGCCAAATACCGCCCGGTAAAGCTCGCCGGCACCTTCGCCACGTCCTCCGGCGTCCCCACCGCAACGATCTCGCCGCCCTTGACGCCGCCTTCCGGCCCCAGGTCGACGATCCAGTCGGCGGTCTTGATGACGTCTAGGTTGTGCTCGATCACCACCACGGTGTTGCCCTGCTCGACCAGCGCGTGGAGGACTTCGAGGAGCTTGCGGACGTCCTCGAAGTGGAGGCCGGTGGTGGGCTCGTCGAGGATGTAGAGCGTGTTGCCGGTGGCGCGGCGGGCGAGCTCCTTGGCGAGCTTGACGCGCTGCGCCTCGCCGCCCGACAGCGTGGTCGCCTGCTGGCCGACCTTGACGTAGCCGAGGCCTACCTCGGCCAGCATCGCCATCTTGTCGCGGATGGGGGGCACGGCCTTGAAGAACTCGACGGCGTCCTCGACCGTCATGTCGAGGACTTCGGCGATGCTCTTGCCCTTGTGCTTCACGTCAAGCGTTTCGCGGTTGTAGCGGGCGCCGTGGCAGACGTCGCAGGTGACGTAGACGTCGGGGAGGAAGTGCATCTCGATCTTGAGCACGCCGTCGCCTTGGCACGCTTCGCAGCGGCCGCCCTTGACGTTGAAGGAGAAGCGGCCGGGCTTGTAGCCGCGCGCCTGGGATTCGGGGAGGTTCGCGAACCAGTCGCGGATGTTGGTAAAGGCCCCGGTGTAGGTGGCGGGGTTGCTGCGGGGCGTGCGGCCGATCGGCGACTGGTCGATGTCGATGACCTTGTCGAGGTTTTCGAGGCCGGTGATCCTGTCGTGCTTGCCGGCGAGGATGCGGGCGCCGTTGAGGGTGCGCGATGCGGCGGCGAAGAGGGTGTCGATGGTGAAGCTCGACTTGCCGCTGCCGCTGACGCCGGTGATGCAGGTGAACGTGCCGAGCGGGATGGAGGCCGTCACGCCCTTGAGGTTGTTGGCGACGGCGTTGTGGACGGTGAGCTTGCGGCCGTTGCCCTTGCGGCGCTTCTTGGGGACGGACACCTCGCGGCGGCCGGCGAGGTAGTCGGCGGTGATGCTGTCGGGGTTGGCGAGCACCTCGTCGAAGGTGCCTTGCGCGACGATTTGGCCGCCGTGGACGCCGGCGCCGGGGCCCATGTCGATGACATAGTCGGCGGTGCGGATCGCGTCCTCGTCATGCTCGACCACCAGCACGGTGTTGCCAAGGTCGCGCAGGCGGCGGAGCGTCGCGAGCAGCATGTCGTTGTCGCGCTGGTGGAGGCCGATGCTGGGCTCGTCGAGGACGTAGAGGACGCCGGACAGGCCGCTGCCGATCTGGCTGGCGAGGCGGATGCGCTGGGACTCGCCGCCCGACAGGGTGCCCGACGTGCGGTTGAGGTTGAGGTAGTCGAGGCCGACGTTGTTGAGGAAGCCGAGGCGCTCGACGATTTCCTTGAGGATGCGTTCGGCGATGGCGTTCTGCTGGTCGCCGAGGTGCTGGGGCAGGTCGCGGAAGAAGGCTAACGCGTCGACCACCGACAGATGCGTCGCGTGGCTGATGTCCTGCATCGCCACCTTCACCGCCAGCGCCTCGGGCTTCAGCCTCGCGCCGTGGCAGACTTCGCAGGGTTTGGCGGATTGGTACTTGGTCAGCTCCTCGCGCATCCAGGCGGATTCGGTCTGGAGGAGGCGGCGGTTGAGGTTGCCGATCACGCCTTCGAAGGGCTTGTTGACGTCGTAGCTCTTCTTGCCGTCGATGAAGGTGAGCGTGACGGGCTTGCCCTTGGTGCCGTGGAGGATCGTGTCCTGGACCTCGGGCGCGAGGTCGGACCAGGGGGCGTCGATGCTGAACTTGTAGGCCTTGGCGAGGCTGCCCAGCACCTGCATGTAGTAGGGTGACGGCGGGTTGCTCTTGGCCCAGGGGACGACGGCGCCCTTCTTGATCGACAGGCCGTGGTTGGGGACGACGAGGTCCTCGTCGAAGATCATCTTTTCGCCAAGGCCGTCACAGGCCGGGCACGCGCCCTGGGGAGCGTTGAAGGAGAACAGGCGCGGTTCGATTTCGGCGATGGTGAAGCCGGACACCGGGCAGGCGAAGCGTTCGGAGAAGACGATGCGGCCTTCGGGAGCGTGGGTGCCGAGCACGGCGGACTTGGGGGTGCGCGCCTGGACTCCGGTGTCGGTTTCGGACGGCGCGACGACCGGATCGACATAGGCCAGGCCGTCGGCGAGCTTGAGGGCTTGCTCGAAACTGTCGGCCAGGCGTGCGGCGATGCCTTCGCCGACCACCAGCCGGTCGACCACCACTTCGATGTCGTGCTTGAACTTCTTGTCGAGCGCGGGGGCTTCGTCGATCTCGTGGATCTCGCCGTCAATGCGGACGCGGGTGTAGCCCGCCTTCTGCCATTCGAGCAGTTCCTTGCGGTACTCGCCCTTGCGGCCGCGTACGACGGGCGCGAGCAGGTAGAGGCGCGTGCCTTCGGGGAGGCTCATGACGCGGTCGACCATCTGGCTGACCTGCTGCGCGGCGATCGGCTCGCCGGTCGCGGGGCTGTAGGGGATGCCGACACGCGCCCAGAGCAGGCGCATGTAGTCGTAGATCTCCGTCACCGTCGCCACCGTCGAGCGGGGGTTGCGGCTGGTGGTCTTCTGCTCGATCGAGATGGCGGGGCTGAGGCCCTCGATATGGTCGACGTCGGGCTTCTGCATCAGCTCCAGGAACTGGCGGGCGTAGGCGGAGAGCGATTCGACGTAGCGGCGCTGCCCTTCCGCGTAGATGGTGTCGAACGCGAGGCTGGACTTGCCGCTGCCCGACAGCCCGGTGATCACCGTCAGCGTGTCGCGGGGGATGTCGACGTCGACGTCCTTGAGATTGTGCTCGCGCGCGCCGCGGACGGAGATGGTGGAAAGGCTCATGCGGTGCGTTCTATCTTCGTTCTGATGGGTATGCCAGAGCCGGAGATAGGCAGCGCCGCGACCGGTTGCGAGGGCATGACGTCCGCCCCTGCTTGGCCGGCTCAAGGATTTATTCGGCGACCGTGCATTGCACCCGGGCAAGATCGCCGAGGATTGTTGATCGCACGCTGCAGGATCTGATGCAGAATTCGGAAATCGCAGCCGCCTCCTCATCGCGCATTCTCGAATCGCTCCAGCATCCGGTGCTGGTGGTCGATGCCGCAACCGAGATCACCTATGCCAATGCCACGGCGGCGGCGAGCTTCGGCGGCTTGATCGTCGGGCTGCGGCTGACGGACGTGTTTCCCGACTATGGGGGGTCCGCAGCCGGCGTCGAGGCCCCTTCAGCGCTGGCCCTGGTCACCCGCAAGGGCGAGCGGTTCGACGCCCTGCTCAACCCGCTCGGCGGCGGCAGCACGTGCATCAGCTTCTGGCCGACCTCGGCGCCGCCCGAGCCGCGGGCCGGTGTCGAGGCGGACCACCTGACGGGGCTGGCGATGCGCAGCGTGTTCATGGCGGCGCAGGAAGCATCGCTGAGCGAGCCGAACTGCGACGCAGCGGTGCTGTGCCTCGATCTCAACCGGTTCAAGATGGTCAACGACACGCTCGGCCACCGCATCGGTGACCAGTTGCTCAAGAAGGTCGCCGATCGGTTGCGCACCGCCTGCCGCAAGGACGACCTGGTGGCGCGTCTCGGCGGCGACGAGTTCGTGATCCTGCAACGCAACCCGGCGGGGGCTGGAGAATGTGGAGCGGCTTGCCGCGCGGCTCATCGATCTGGTCGGGCGCACCTACGTGCTGAACGGCCACACGGTGAACATCGGCGTCAGCGTCGGCGTGGCGCTGAAGCGCGAGCGGACGCAGGCACGCGATCTGATCCGCGATGCCGACGTGGCGCTGTATGAAGCCAAGCGCGCGGGGCGCGGCCGCGATCGCTTCTTTGAGCAAGGCATGGACGCATCCCTGCACGAGCGCCGCGAGCTGGAGATCGACCTGCGGCGGGCGCTGGCGCTGAAGCAGTTCGGAGTTCATTACCAACCCTTCCTGGACCTCGCGACCGAAACGGTGATCGGGTTCGAAGCCCTGCTCCGCTGGAACCACCCCGTGCGCGGCAACGTGCCGCCACTTCAGTTCATCCAGGTCGCCGAAGAAAACGGGTTGATCGTCAAGATCGGTGAATGGGTCCTCGCCACCGCCTGCATGACGGCGGCGTCCTGGCCGGGCGAGCTGGTCGTCGCGGTCAACGTGTCGCCGCTTCAGTTCAAGGCGGATACGCTGCTCGACACGGTGGCCTCGGCGCTGTCGCGATCGGGCCTGCCGGCGCAGCGGCTGGAACTGGAGATCACCGAAAGCGCCTTGATGGACGACACGGACAACGTGCTGGTGGCGCTGCACGCGCTGCGCGACCTGGGCGTCAAGATCTCCATGGACGATTTCGGCACCGGCTATTCATCGCTGAGCTACCTGCAGAAGTTTCCGTTCAACAAGATCAAGATCGACCGGTCATTCGTGGCTGGATCGAATGCGGATAGCCAGGCGATCCTTCGGGCGGTGTCGGGACTGGGGTCGAGCCTGGGCATGGCGATCACCGCCGAAGGCGTCGAGACGCCCGAACAGCTGGCGCGCATCCCGAACAACGCTGCACGCTGGTGCAGGGATTCCACACCGGCCGGCCGATGACCGCCGAGCAGGTATTCCCCTTTCTGCAACGCGCACCTGGAGGATTGCATGCCTGAACCGATTTACCGCCTGGTCTATTACAACCGCAATCACATCGCCGACGATGCCGACGCCTTTGCCGCCAACGTCGACCAGATCCTGGCGGTCAGCCGCCGCAACAACGGGCGCGATGGGATCACCGGCGCGCTGTTGTTCAACGCCGGCTGCTTCGCGCAGGTACTGGAAGGTCCGCTCGACGCGGTGGAAGTGGCATTCGAGCGAATCCAGCAGGACGAGCAGCGTGGCGAGGTGTCGCTGCTGACGCTGGAACCGGTGGCGGCGCGCAGCTTTCCTAACTGGGCGATGGGCTTCGTCGGGCAGTCGGCGGCGAACGCCGCGCGCTTTGCCCGGGTCGGTGCGGACAGCGGCTTTGACCCGTCGCGGCTGAGCGGCGACGACCTGCGCGCGCTGCTGAGGAACCTGACGATCGAGGAAGAGGAGATAGCCGCCTAGTCGGCCGCCCGCTGGGCCACGTCGGGGCGAACGGAACATCGCCCGGCCGTGTCGGTTTGGATGGCTCCCCAAGCTATTCAGGATCAGCCCATGGCCGTGTTCAACAAGGACATCATCGCGCAGGCGACCAAGAACAAGAATTTCCAACAGGAAGTCTATTACGACGAACAGTGCCAGATCGTGCTGATGAGCATCGAGCCGGGCGAGGAGATCGGCGAGGAAACGCATGAAGCGGACCAGACCACCTTCTTCGTTTCGGGCGAGGGCCAGGCGGTGGTGGACGGCAGCCGCACCAAGGTAACCGAGAACCACCTGATCGTCATTCCCAAGGGCGCCAAGCACAACATCATCAACAAGGGCGAAGAGCCCCTGAAGCTGTTCACCGTCTATTCCCCGCCGGCCGAGGAACAGGGCGTGAGCCACAAGACCAAGGCGGAAGCCGAAGCGGCCGAAGCGGAGTAACGGCCCTCGCCCCCTCCCCCGCCTGTGACGGGGGAGGCAGGCCTTGGATCAGGCGAGCGGGCGGACGCCGTCGAGGTGCAGGTAACCCCCGTCAAAGCCTGCAACGCGCTGCAGGCCGGACCGGTCGAGGATGCGCAGGTGATGCGCGCCCAGCTTGATCAGTCCTTCGGCGCGAAGCGACTGGACCGTGCGATTGACGTGCACCGACGTCAGCCCCATCGCATCGGCGATCTCCTTCCTGCGTTAACGGCAGGAGAAAACCGTCCGCTTCCGCCAGCCCCACCGCATCCATGCGCAGCTGCAACTCGCACAGGAGATGGGCAAGGTGCTGGCGAGCCGAGCGGCGCCCCATGCAGGCCAGCCATTCAGCGGCGATCGCATTCTCGACGCACGCGAACCACCCCAGGGCGGCGCCCACCGGCGGCGACGATGCCGCGAGGCTGCCAAGCTGCTGACGGCTGACCGCCGCGACGCGGCACGCGGTCAGTGCCAGGACGGTGTAGTCGTGGCGAGCGACATACAGCCCATCGAGGTTGCAGATATCACCGGGAAGCAGCAGCGCGGTGGACTGGCGGCGGCCATCGGCAAAGCCCTTGACGCGCGCGGCCCAGCCGTCGAGCAGCACGTAGATCGTCTCGGGCGGATCGCCTTCGCGCACCAGTGAGTGGCGGGCGCTGACGTGCCGGACATGCTCCCCGAGCGCGTCCATCGCCGCGAGATCGGCGCCGTGAAGGTCCGCGTTCCTCAGACGGATGGTCCAGGGGGTAAGCGAGGGCGCGTCGGCGTAGCGCAGGGCTGTGGCGATCCTCACCGCCCCGGCCGCGTCGGCGCGGGGATGCGCGCGCTGTAGAGGGTTTGAAGCTGCTGGTGAACGGCCTTGGCCTGCGGCGAGGTGGCGAGACGAACGCGTTCAGCCTCGGCAACGACGCGCTGCTGATAATATAGTTGATCGGTCATTGTCGTGCTCCAGCGTCAGCTTTGCCGGCAAGGCGGCCTTGCCGGTGCGGCGAAACAAGAAGGGAGATACGCCAACTGGTTAATGAATAGCTGATCGCAGGCGTTTGAGGAAGCATTTTCAAACGCCGTACATTGGGCAGCTGTCGAGCCAGATCGGACGAAAGCCGCAACCGGAGCAATAAATGTAGAGGCGCCTTCGCTTGAACGAAGTTGCCGCCCGCATCACGTACGCGCGCTTTTCTTTCGGATGCGGATGTGGGACGAGGACCTCCTGCCCGACCAGCAGAATAGCCCAGTCCCCCCGTCAAGTTCGTCGCCGCCCGAACAGGCTTCGATGCGCAACAACCTGCTTCGGCTGATGTTGCCCGATGACTTCGCACGGCTCGCGCCTTATCTCGAGTCCCGCGAGCAAGGTAAAGGGGACTTGATCCTCGCCCGCGGCATGCCCGTGACCCACCTCATCTTTATGAAAGCCGGCACCCGGTCTTTAATCGCGGTGTCGCAAGAGGAGCACATCCGCGCCGGTCGCGGCTGCATCGTGATCCGCGATCGCGAGGGCGTGGAGGAGTTCGCGGGCGACGCTTACGGAGTGCCGGAAGCGGAATACGAACGGCTGATCGGGCCGCTCAACCCGGGGCGCTGATCGGCGGTCTCCGGCTGCTCCAGCAACGACCAGCCGGTGGGCAGATAGTCGACGGACATGTAGAAATAGAAGGCGCAGCTGCCGTCGGCGCGGTAGCTGCCGCCCTTGAGGATGCCGAGCGCGCCCGTGCCCGCGAAGACCGGCGCGCCGCTGTCGCCCCCCTTGCACGTGGGGCCGGCAGCGGTGATCCACTGCGGCAGGCAGGCGCCGCCGCACAGGTCGCCGGCGGGGGCGAAATCGACCAGTTCGACCTCCGAACAGCTGTACCCGGTGCGCTCGCCGCGGTGGCAGACCCAGTCACCCGCGCGCGTGCTTGCGGCGGTGCGGGCGTGGGCGACGGGGCGGGCCAGCGTCTTTGCGCTGTCGGCAAAGAACAACGGCGCCAGTGGCTGGGGGCTGACGTTGACCTGCACGTCCTGGAACCCCCAGCCCCACTGGCCGACGAAGCCGAGCGGCAGCGCGCGCCCGTCGGGGTCGATGAGGCTGAGCGAGTCAAGGCAGTGCGCGGCCGTGGCGATGCCGGTTCGCGCCCCATCGGTCACCACGAACCCGGCCGTGCAGAGATAGCGGCGGCCATCGAGCGGGTTGACGCCGACCAACTGCGCGCCGCCCTCCACCGATGGCACCGGGCCGGGTGGGACGAGGGCGGCAGGGGCATGGGGGTGCGGGTCGGCCAGATTGATGGCGCCGCCCTGAACCGTGCTGATCCGCACCGGCACGCGGGTCATGTCGGCGAGGCGCTGGGCCAGCGCCGTTGCGCCCTCGCGTTCGACATCGGCGGTGCCGACGACCACGGCGAGCGCGCCGGTCCACATGTCCACGCCCATCGCGGGAGGAACGATCAGCGTTGCGCGAAGGGGCGCCTGGTAGTTCTTGATCGCGCTCACGAGCTGGTCGCGGGTGGCGAGCGCACCGGTGCGGAACACGATCGGCACGATCATGCCGCCCGCCTCGACCGCCTGGTCGGGGACGGCCGCATCGCCGGTGAGCAGCACGACGATGCGGAAATCGGGGTGATGCTCGATCGCGATGCCGGCGAGGCGGTCGCGGTAGAGCTGTTGCAGGCGGTCGGTCACCGCCACCGTTTCGTCCAGCGCGCGCAACCGCCGCTCGGCTTCGTCGAGCGCGACGCCGTGGGCGCGGGCATATTCGCCGGCATCCTGCGCCAGCGCCTCTTCGGTCGACTGGAGATGCGCGGGCGGCCGTTGCGCGGTCGCTGTCCCGCTCGCCAGCAGGGCGATGGCAGCGGCGATCATCAGGAGGGTGGTGCGGATCACGACCCCTCTTGGTCCCACCTTCCCTTACCGTGGCTGAACATGGAACCGATCGGGGTAGATGTAGGTTGGTCGATCATGCTCGTAGCGCCCGCCCTTCGGGGGCGAGGGCGTGGAGCTCGCAACGCCCCGCCGGCTTTTCGAGTCGACGGGGCGTCATGCATTCGCAACGAGTGACACCGGGCGAGCGGCGCGGCCGACCGCCTCAGCTCTCGGCCCCTTCGATCATCGCGCGGATGCGAGTGGCCAGCGCCTCCATCGCGAACGGCTTCGTGATCATCGCCATGCCCGGCTCCAGAAAACCCGAGGCAAGCGCCGCATTCTCGGCATAGCCGGTCATGAACAGCACCTTCAGGCCGGGGCGCAGCTCGCGCGCGGCGTCGGCGACCTGGCGGCCGTTCAGGCCGGGCAGCCCTATGTCGGTGATCAGCAGGTCGATCCGGTGCCGCGAGCGCAGGATGTCGAGCCCCGACGGGCCGTCCACCGCCTCCAGCGCGAGATAGCCGAGATCCTCCAGCTCCTCCAGGATCAGGCCGCGCACCACCGGCTCGTCCTCCACCACCAGCACGACGTCGCCATCGTCGGCCATGTGCGCGTCGGTGAGCTGCGGGACCGGCTCATCCTCCTCCGCCTCGCCGCGGTGGCGGGGTAGGTACAGCTTGAACGTGGTGCCCTGCCCCACCTCGCTGTAGATCTTGGCATAGCCTTCGGACTGCTGGGCAAAGCCATAGATCATCGACAGGCCAAGGCCGGTGCCCTGGCCGATCGGCTTGGTGGTGAAGAACGGCTCGAACGCCTTGGCAACGGTATCCGCGTCCATGCCGGTGCCGGTGTCGGTCACGCAGATGCACACATATTGTCCCGGCGTCACGCCCCGCTGGCGCGCGGCATAGGCCTTGTCGAGATGGGCGTTGCACGTCTCGATGGTCAGCTTGCCGCCATCGGGCATCGCGTCGCGGGCGTTGATCACCAAGTTGAGGATGGCGCTTTCGAGCTGGTTGGGGTCGCATCTGGTGACCCACAGCCCGCCGGCGAGCACCAGCTCCAGTTCGACCTGCTCGCCGATCGTGCGGCGCATCAGGTCCTCCATGGAGGCGACCAGCGTATTCGCGCGCACCGGCTTGGGGTCAAGCGGCTGGCGGCGTGAAAAGGCGAGCAGGCGATGCGTCAACGCCGCCGCGCGGCTGGCGGCGGTGGAAGCGCCGGTAATGAACCGATCGAGATCATCGAGCCGCCCCTGCGCCACCCGGCGCTGAACGATCTCCAGGCTGCCGGTGATGCCCTGCAGCAGATTGTTGAAATCGTGCGCGATGCCGCCGGTAAGCTGCCCCACCGCCTCCATCTTTTGGCTCTGGCGCAACGCCGCTTCGGTTTCCGCGAGCGCCAGGGTCGCTTCCCGTTCGGCGGTGATGTCGCGCCCGAAGCCATAGAAGCGGCCATTCTCAGGAACGCTGGACCACCGGATCAGGCGATGCTGGCCGTCTTTCATCCGCATGGTGGTCTCATACTCGATCAGGGATTGGCCCGCGGCCAGCGCGCGCACCCGATCTGTCCAGGCCTGCTCTTCCTCCACCATGAAGTCGGTGGAGCGGCGGCCGACCGTCTCCTCCCGCGACCAGCCCAGTGCCTGCGTCCAGGACGGGTTGACGTTGGTGATCACGCCGTGCTCGTCCGCCACCACCTTCAGCACCGGCGACAGGTTCCAGATCCGCTCGCGATCACGGGCGAGCTGGCGTTCCTCCGTGATGTCGCGGCCGACCGCGTGGATCCGGTCCGCATCGGGAACCGCGGTCCAGGCGAGCAGACGGTAGTCGCCCGTCCTGGTCCGATAGCGGTTCTCGAACGCCAGGGTGGTTTCGCCGCCGCTGAGCTTGGCAAGCTCGGCGGCGGTGGTGGTGAAGTCGTCGGGGTGGAGAAAGTCGGCTAGCGCGGCGCCGACCAGTTCCTCCTCCTCCCAACCGAGCATGCGCGTCGCGCTGGGGTTCACCGCGGTGATCACGCCGTCAAAGGTGCACACCAGCATCAGATCGCGCGACATGGTCCACAGCCGGTTGCGATCGGCGTTGCTTTCCGCCTGGCTGAGCTTGTTTTCGTGAATGTCGGTGTTGGTGCCGATCCACGTCACGATCCGGCCGCCGTCGTCGCGGATGGGCACTGCGCGCATCAGGTGCCAGCGGTAATCGCCCGCCCCATCGCGCAGCCGCGCCTCGCCCTGGAACAGCGTGCCGGCAGCCAGTGCGGCGGACCATCGTGCCAGCGTGCCGCCCCGGTCGTCGGAATGGACGATACCCTGCCATCCCTCCCCTACCAGCTGGTCGGCGGTCATGCCGCTGTAGTCGATCATGCGGTCGTTGAACCAGCTGAGCCGCCCGCTGGCGGGGGCCGTCCAGATGTGGCTGGGAAGGGTTTGCGCGAACGTGCGGAACTGCGTCTCGCTGGCCGCGATCGCGGCTTGCGCCCGGGCCCGTTCGGTGACGTCCACGCCCGACACGAAGATGCCGGCGTTCCCCCCATCCTGTTCATCGGCACCAGCGTCGCTCGCGGGGGCGAGCGGCTGAAGGACGTAATCCAGGAACCTCTCCACCTCCGGCCCGCCCGCATCCGGGCGAAACACCAGGCGCTTGCCCGTCGCGGTAAACGCCTCGCCCGAGGCCGCAACCTGGTCGAGCATCGCGGTCAGCCCCTGCTCCACCACCTCGGGCAGCGCGTCGGCGATCGTGTTGCCCAGCACGTCCCGGTTGCCGACCAGCCGCTGAAACGCCGCATTGGCCATTGTGACGCGGTGCTCGGGCCCGTCCAGCAGCGCCATGAAACTTGGGCTGTGCTCGGCCATCTGCATCAGCCGCCGCCGCTCGTCGCGCGCCTGGCGCTCGGCGAACACCTTTTGCGTTATTTCCAGCACCAGTGCGATCACGCCGATGGGCGTGCCGTTTTCGTCAAGGGTGGGAGAATATTCAAGGTCGGCCCACAGCCGTTGCGGCGTGCCGTCGCGTTCCAGCACCAGTTCCTGGTCCTTGAACGAAAGGGTGCCGCCTTCCCGGAACACCTTCTGCATCACATGGGCGTTGAAGTCGGCGACTTCATGCCAGCCTTCCAGCACGTTGGTGCCAAGGATGCCGGGATGACGGCCGCCCGCGAAGCCGCGATAGGCATCGTTGTAGATCATCACGCCTGCCTCGCCCCACAGCGTGACGATCGGCAGGTGCGTGCGGACAACGAAGCCGACCACGCTTTTCATGGCCACGGACCAGGTCTCGATCGGGCCGAGGCTGGTGGCGCCCCAGGGGAAGTTGGCAATCCGCTCACCCAGTTCGCCGCCACCGGCCAGAAACCGCGTGCCGGCTGTCTCGCCGGCGTAGGTCGAGGTTCCTCCGTCCTGCGCGCCGCCCGTGCCTGCCGTGTTCACCATGTCGTTTCCGATGTTTTCCGCCATTCGTCGCTCGGCCACGCGCCTTTGCCAGCTTCAGCCATGTGGCCAGATGCCCTGGAAGGGCAAGGCCCCGTGTCGAGCCGCTTGGCCTGGCACAGCCACGCTGCAAACCGCTCGCGCGGCACGGCGACGCGATAGACGAGCCTTGGTGAAGAAAACGCAAGCCCAGTAAAGACCCGGCGGTCGCCCAGAGACGGAGCGGGCGCCGCTTCAGGCCACCAGAAGCCGGCAGATCAGCGACGGACGTCCAGCCCCCCTGCGAGATAAGCGTCGATGTCCGCCTGACGAAACAGGCCGGCATCGCCGGGGAGCGAGTGCTTGAGCACCGCGAGGGCGAGGCCGGTGGTGGCCGCAGCCGCAATGTCGCTCCCGCTGCGCAAGGCGTGGAGCACGCCCGCCGCGAACGCATCGCCGCCGCCGATCCGGTCGACGATACCTGCCACCTCCACCTCGGCGGTCTGGACGTGCTCGCTGCGCGTATCGATCCGGGCGGACAGCCGGTGGAGGTCGACATGCTCCACATGGCGCGCCGTGGATGCGACGGTCCGGAGCTTGGGGAACGCCTCAAAGGCGGCAAGGCACGCCTCGCGGCCTCGATCCTCGCCGTCGTCGACGCAGTCACGGCCGAGCAGCAGGGCGATGTCGCGATGGTTGCCGAACATCAGGTCGGCGTGGGCGACCAGTTCGGAGAGGATCGCGCGCGGATCGGCGTCCCAGCGTTCCCAAAGCTTGCCGCGCCAGTTGCCGTCGAAGGAAACGGGAATGCCGCGCTCGGCCGCCGCGCGGGCGGCGGCGATGGCGCTTTGCGCTGGGACCGGTCCCAGCGCGGGCGTGATCCCCGACAGGTGCAGCCGGTCCACGCCGTCAAGCAGCGCCGCCCAGTCCCAGGCGCTGGTCGGCGCCTCTGCAAAGGAGGAATGGGCGCGGTCATAGATGACTTCGGTGGCGCGCATGCCCGCGCCGGACGTTACGAAGTACAGCCCCATGCGCTCGCCCGCGCGCTGGATGGTGTGCGTGTCGATGCCGTGGCCGCGCAGCGTGGCGATCGCCGCGCGGCCGAGGTCGTTGTCCGGCACCATGCTGACGAAGCCGACGTCGTGGTCGAGCCGGGCGAGCTGGGTCGCGACATTCGCCTCCGCACCGGCGACCCAGACGTCCAAGCGCGGCGTCTGGAGCAGCAGCTCGCGTCCCGGCGGCGACAGGCGGAGCATGATCTCGCCGAACGCGAGGAATTTGCCCTTGGTCACTGTGCCTCCCCCAGATGTCGTTCACCGCGCCAGCCAACCGCCATGGAGCGCGAGGATGTGGCCCTGTACGTACCTGGCGGCTCCCACCTGAGAAACACCGCCGCACCGCCGAGGTCGGCCGGATCGCCCCCGCCCCGCGATCGGCCGCTCGCTTATTTCGGCTCCGGCACGTCGGCCATGACCAGTTCGTGCAGCGTCGGCGCTCCGACATTCACCGCGCGATGGCGCAAGGAGCGGTCGGTCATGGTCTTGGCGACGAGCTTCATGAAGGCGCGGCCTTGCGACACGATCTTGGCCTTGTCGAACCAGGCATCGGCGCCGCGTGCCACCACCTGTTCGCCGATCTTGGCACCGGCGGTGGTCAGGGACGACACCACGATCACGCGCATGTGCTGGTACACCGACATCTCGTCGAGGAATTCGAGGCCGTTCACACCCGGGATCATCAGGTCCAGCGTGATAAGGTCGGGGTGGAATTTCGCGATCAGCGCGCGTGCGGTCTTCACGTCGGCGGCGACGCCGACCACCTCGTAGCCGGGCTCACGCGCGATGATCTCTTCCAGCATGGCGCGGATGGTGAGCGAATCGTCCACCACCACCACCCGCATCGAGCGGTGCAGCCCGTTCACGCCGCTCATGCCGCGCCGACTTTCGGCACCGGCATCGCGGCGCCCATCGCCGGCGGGGAAACACCAATCAGGTACACACTCACTCCTCGTCCTTGCCGCGCGAAGCAGCGCCGACGCTACGCAAAGGCCCATCGCTTGCGACGACAGTCCACTGATCAGGGGTCCTTATGCACCCAAATGCTGAGGAAATGCTATCCGCGGCCGACCTTTTTGCGGCCACCGGTCACAGCGGAGCGGCCGGTGGCGGTCGACGCAGCAGCAGGGCGCTGCGCAGGCACTGGCAGACGGCCTCGTTTCGCTGGTTGAGAAGGCGGTGGCTGAAGGTGACGATGCCGGCGTTGGGCCGTGAGCGGCTGTCCTTCAGCTCGATCACCTCCGTCTCGGCGCGGCAGGTGTCGCCGATGAACACCGGTTTCGGGTGGACGAGCTTGTCGTAGCCGAGGTTGGCGACGAGCGTGCCCAGCGTGGTGTCGCCGACCGACAGCCCGACCATCAACGCAAAGGTGAAGGTGCCGTTGACGAGGATGCGGCCGAACTCGGACGCGCGCGCCGCTTCCGCATCGAGGTGAAGCGGCTGCGGGTTGTGGGTCATGGTCGAGAACAGGAGGTTGTCGGTTTCGGTGACGGTGCGGCGGATCTCGTGGGCGATCTGGTCGCCGAGGTGCCATTCGTCGAAATATCTGCCTGCCATCAGGCGGTCCTTTCGATGCGGACGAGGACGGTGCCCTCGGTCACCTGCCCGCCTTCGCTGGCGGTGAGCTCGGCGACGGTGCCGTCGAACGGGGCGACGAGGGCGTGTTCCATCTTCATCGCTTCCAAGGTGACGAGGCGCTGGCCCTTGGCGACGGTGTCGCCGGCCGCGACGTCGACCGCGATGACGCGGCCGGGCATGGGGGAGAGGATCGCGCCGTCTGCGGCGGTGGTGGTGGCGGTGCCGCGCGGTTCGGCAAGCCCGATGTCGAAGGTCGCACCACCTTCGAACGCCAGCACCCTCCCGTCATCACCGATCAGCATCGACGGACGCTCGTAGCTGGCGTCCAGGATCGCGTCGCCGGTGAGCGTCAGATCCGCGGTAGCCGTTTCGCCGTCAACGACCAGTCGTACTTTGGTCTGGTTGGCCGCGTTCAGTCGGAAGCCGCGCAATTTTTGCATCAACTCGAATGTCGTGTCGCCGCGCCGACCTGTGACCAGCGGTGGACTCATCATGACCGCATCTGCCGCGATCTGGAGCAGTTCGTCGCTCGGCGATGGCGGCGTCGCCAGCGCCTCTCCTTCGCGGCCGATCAGGTTCGTCGTCGCCTCGCCGGCGCAGAAGTCGGGTTGGGCGAGCAGCCGGGCAAGGAACCAGGCGTTGGTCCGCACCGGGCTGCACTCCACACGCTTGCAGGCGTCCTTGAGCCGGGCAATGGCCCCGGTGCGGTCGTCGGCGCGGCTCACGATCTTGGCGATCATGGGATCGTAGAAGGAGCTGACCTCGTCACCCTCGGTCACGCCGGTTTCGATACGCTCTTCGATCGGCAACAAGAGTCGGTCGAGCCGACCGATCGAGGGCAGGAAGCCGGTCGCAGGATTCTCGGCATACAGCCGCGCCTCGATCGCGCAGCCGTTGATCGACAGTTCGTCCTGCCGTTTCGGCAACGGCTCGCCGGACGCGACGCGGAGTTGCCATTCGACGAGGTCCTGGCCGGTGATCTCCTCTGTCACCGGGTGCTCGACCTGGAGCCGCGTGTTCATTTCCATGAACCAGATGCAGTCGGCCCTGAGCCCTTCGGAGGCGTCGGCGATGAACTCGATCGTGCCGGCGCCTTCGTAGTCGACCGCGCGGGCGGCGGCGACGGCGGCGGCGCAAACGGCTTCGCGGGTGGCGGGGTCCATGCCGGGCGCGGGGGCTTCCTCGATCACCTTCTGGTGGCGGCGCTGGAGCGAGCAGTCGCGTTCGAACAGGTGGACGATGTTGCCGTGCGAGTCGCCGAAGACCTGCACCTCGATGTGACGGGGCGAGAGGATGTATTTCTCCAGCAGCACTTGGGTGTTGCCGAACGAGGAAGCGGCCTCTCGGCGGCAGGATTGGAGCGCGTCGAGGAAGTCGGCGCTGGCGGCGACCTGGCGCATGCCCTTGCCGCCGCCGCCCGCCACCGCCTTGATGAGGACGGGATAGCCGATCGCATCGGCCTCTGCGTGGAGGCGTTCCGGCGACTGGTCGTCGCCGAGGTAGCCGGGCGTGGTGGGGACGCCGGCTGCCTGCATCAGCTTCTTGGCGGCGTCCTTGAGGCCCATCGCGCGAATGCTGGCGGGCTTGGGGCCGACCCAGATCAGGCCGGCGTCGAGGACGGATTGGGCGAAGTCGGCGTTTTCGGAGAGGAAGCCGTAGCCGGGATGGATCGCCTCGGCACCTGTTTGGTTGGCGGCGGCGATGATGCGCTCCCCGACGAGGTAGCTTTCGCGCGTCGGCGAGGGGCCGATGTGGACCGCTTCGTCCGCCTGCCGCACGTGGAGGGCGTGGGCGTCGGCATCCGAATAGATGGCGACGGTGCGGATGCCGAGCGCCTTCGCGGTGCGGATGACGCGGCAGGCGATCTCGCCGCGGTTGGCGATGAGGAGCGAGTGGATCATGATCTTTCCTGTTCCTCCCCGTGTCGGGGAGGGGGAGTGTCGGGTGGGATCGCTCCCCGCGATGCCAGGTCGTGCCGGGGGCACGACCGACCCGGCACTCTCGCCGCAGGCGAGTGGTGGAGGGGCTGGAAGGTCGCGGCGGTGGCAACGATGTGCTGAACGACAGCGGGCAGGTCATTGAGGACTGACGACGCCGTTAGGCGGAGAACCCGAACGCCTTCGCCAGTTAGCCACGCGTCTCGCGAGGCATCGTGCGCGGGCTGAGCGCCGCGTCCGTGCGCCTCTCCGTCTACTTCCACAGCAAGCGCAGCACCCGCGCAGAAGAAGTCCAACACGTAAGCACCTGCGGGATGTTGGCGGCGAAACTTCAGACCTGCGGGTCGCTTGCGCAGTTCGCCCCAAAGGATCACCTCCGGCAACGTCAATTGCCCGCGTAAATCACGGGCGAAGCGAACGGTCTGTGAAGGCCCGGTCAGCATGCGACCAGCCCCTCCACCAGCCCATGGCTGGTCCCCCTCCCCGTTCCGGGGCGGAACTTCGGAGTCAGCCCCCTCACATCCGGAACACGCCGAAGCTCTGCCGCTCGGGGATCGGAGCGTTGAGCGTGGCGGCGAGCGAAAGGCCTAGGACATCGCGGGTCTGCACCGGGTCGATCACCCCGTCGTCCCACAGGCGGGCGGTGGCATACCAGGGGTTGCCTTCATCCTCGTACCTCTGGCGGACGGGGCCCTTGAAGGCTTCGGCCTCTTCCGGGGTCCATTGTTCCGCGTCGCGGTGGACGGCGGCGAGCACGCTCGCCGCCTGCTCGCCGCCCATGACGCTGATGCGGGCATTGGGCCAGGTGAACAGGAAGCGCGGGGAATAGGCGCGCCCGCACATGCCGTAGTTGCCGGCGCCGAAGCTGCCGCCGATCAGGATCGTGATCTTCGGCACCGTGGCCGTGGCGACGGCGGTGACGAGCTTGGCGCCGTGCTTGGCGATCCCTTCGGCCTCGTAGCGGCCGCCGACCATGAAGCCCGAGATGTTCTGGAGGAAGAGGAGCGGGATCCTCCGTTGCTGCGCCAGTTCGATGAAATGGGCGCCCTTTTGCGCGGACTCGCTGAACAGCACGCCGTTGTTGGCGAGGATCGCGACCGGCATGCCCCAGATGTGCGCGAAGCCGCAGACGAGGCTGCTGCCGTAGAGTGCCTTGAATTCGTTGAACTCGCTACCGTCGACCAGCCGGGCGATCACCTCGTGGACGTCATAGGGGGCGCGGACGTCCTGGGGCACGATGCCGTAGAGGTCGGCGGCGTCGTATCTGGGCGGGCGCGGATCGCGCAGGTTGACGGGGGCCTGCCCGGGCGGCGCGAGGGTCGAGACGATGTCGCGGACGATGGTGAGGGCGTGTTCGTCATTCTCGGCGACGTGATCGACCACGCCCGAGCGGCGACCGTGGGTGTCGGCACCCCCCAGCTCCTCGGCGGAGATGACCTCGCCGGTCGCGGCCTTTACCAGCGGCGGGCCGGCGAGGAAGATCGTCCCCTGCCCCCGCACGATCACGCTTTCGTCGCTCATCGCGGGAACATAGGCGCCACCAGCGGTGCAGCTGCCCATCACGCAGGCGATCTGGGGAATACCCAGCGCCGACATGTTCGCCTGGTTGAAGAAGATGCGGCCGAAATGGTCGCGGTCGGGGAACACCTCCGCCTGGTGCGGCAGGTTGGCGCCGCCGCTGTCGACCAGGTAGATGCAGGGGAGACGGTTCTCGGTCGCGATCTCCTGCGCGCGCAGGTGCTTCTTGACGGTGAGCGGGTAGTAGGTTCCGCCCTTCACCGTCGCGTCGTTGCACACGATCATGCACTGGCGGCCGGAGACGCGGCCGATGCCGGCGATCAGGCCCGCGCCGGGGACTTCGTCTTCGTAGAGGCCGTTGGCGGCGAGCTGGCCGATCTCGAGGAGCGGTGAGCCGGGGTCGAGGAGGCGTTCCACCCGGTCGCGGGGAAGGAGCTTGCCGCGGCTCGTGTGCCGCTCGCGCGCGCGCTCGTTGCCGCCGAGCGCGGCGGTGGCGACGCGGGCGCGCAGGTCTTGCGCCAACGCACGGTTGTGCTCGGCATTGGCGCGGAACGCGTGGCTTGCGGGGGACAGCCTGGTGTCGAGGACGGGAGCGCTCACTGCGCCACCGGCGGGTTGTGGCCGATCAGCTCGCGGCCGATCAGCATGCGGCGGACCTCGTTGGTGCCGGCGCC
>Ga0210040_10002506_pt1 | contig 25777 bp, 20 predicted proteins | sample CryGeyCG12114_NA_FD_185462 | JGI IMG/M metagenome (GOLD analysis project Ga0210040, IMG submission 185462) | Groundwater microbial communities from aquifer - Crystal Geyser CG19_WC_8/21/14_NA (SPAdes) (version 2) | ecosystem: Environmental > Aquatic > Deep subsurface > Groundwater | place: USA... | reverse complement strand
CCAGTAATGTAGCACACCACTCTCAGTAGCCCATTGGAATGCAATAAGTCAATTTCATGTTTTATGTTTAGACTATTATTACATTGACTAGCCGGGCCCACTGGTCTTTGGCCAGACTCACTCTTAAATACGAGTACCATTTTAAATCAAAACCTACCAAATTTTTACTGATTAACAAATTTTCTGACGTACCAAAACTTTCTAGAATGTGATAAAGCAAAAAAAAATAAAAAAAAACACTTAACAGTCGCTTTATCACATTCTAGAAAGTTTCGATACGTCAGAAAATTTGTGAATCAGAAAAAATTTGGTAGGTTTTGATTTGAAATGGTACTCGTATTTAAGAGTGAGTCTGGCCAAAGACCAGTGGGCCCGGCTAGTTATTTCTATCGCGCAACTTCCTTATAAGCCACAAGCATTCGAATTCCATCTAACTAACTAAACTAACTACATATTCACACTAAAAACATTGTCACTTGTTAGCAGCATTTTTTTATTTAAAAACTGGAGTGTACAACAAAGCAAAAAAAATAGGAAGCCAAAACATAATGGAGGGAGGGCACAATTCATATGATACAAGTATACCGCATAGAAAATTGGGACAAACGCATAAACAACATAGCTGAGGCATCTATGTTAGAGCGGCTATGTTCGTCCTATTTGAAAGCATCAAATGAAAACAAATAAACAAGTGTTAAAATCACCGCATTTGCTAATTTATTTTGAATATTTAATCACAAGAATAAATGATAGCTCTTTATAATATCTATATTATGAAACAAACATGTAAAGCGAACGTGTGTTCTTTCAATTCACTGTCCAGCGTGGTTAAACGTTAGTCATAGTTAAGTTTACCTACAAACAGTGAGAATGATTTTGTCTTAAAGAAATAATAGTTATGAATCAGGTAACGGCGTGATAAATTTCTTGAAGGAAAGTGACATGGTTCTTTACGACGATAAGAAATGGCTGTGTCGTCTTATTCGAACAGCATTTACCATTGACGATGACTCAGGTGAGATGTTTATGATTTTGTTCCGCAATAGAATAGCCTTGTTCGGAAGTCTTTCCTGTCTTATATATTAAATGAATGTATACTATTATTACAGGCATTTCAGAAAAAGTTCTTAAAGAAAAGCCTTTTTTAGGAGCCGCTGGAGATGATTCTAGCTCAAATTCTAGTGAGGAATCTTTTGCCATTCGAGGTAAATTGTAGTCTTGATTTGTAAAAGTTGGACACAATTCTAAACATGCTTACCCATTTGACGTTATACTAAAGTTTTGATTTTTTCCGTATTTGCCTTAAAATTATAGAAGGAAACGATCACCGAAGAAGATCTAACACTGCCATACGACTAGAAAAACTGGAGAAGAAGAAGAAGACTGAAACACAAACCCAAAATGTGCGCTTTAATCCAGTTGACTTGTCTAGAAACGAAATTAACTTCGGTAGAGAAGACGGATACCTTAAAAGACTAGAAAATCGGAAGGATAAAGCTGTATCAGTGGAGAAGTTGCTCAAGTTAGTGTTAAAAAGTAGAATTCTTTGATTCAAGAATGATGTATACGCTTGCCGAGCAATTTGAAGTTAGCAATTAAATGTTTTTCTTCCTAGATCAACACCGCATCCAGATGATATGCCATTTTCACGTTATGCTCGCTTTGAAGCCACTGGACATCCTACAGTTGCAAATAAAAAGATGGCAATATTTTTAATGTTTCTACCCCCTAAATTACGGGCGTATCCTATGCGGGTATCTATAGTCTCAATTGCAAAAGTTCAAGACTTGATTGGACTTACGCTGTGGATGGTTTCACAAATATATCCTGATGAACGTCTTCATCCAGTAGAGCACTATAAGTAAGAAACTGAAACCAACCAAATCATTTGGATGCGTCTGATTTGCGAATTAATCTCTTGTCTTACAGCTTACAGATAGCTGATGAAGATGGTGAATACGATTCTGATTTTCCCCACTTGGACCCATTGGAGCCTATGTCCAAGTTTTCTTTTCACCACTTAGCACTAATATTCAGTGAAAATGCTGCCAAGGATAAGCGAACCACACCGAAGATTAATCTTAAGTTTATGATACCGAATGGTCAAACGATGAATTTGTCAGTTGAGAATACGGAAATCACTGTGAAGGAACTGATCTCATTAGTTATAGAAAAATCGGAATGGAATAAAAAGAGTCATGTAGTGGATCCTACGGCCTATCATTTAGAAAGATTGGGAAACCACACTACCGAGTTCAATGATGGGAATGTAACACTGACGGAAACAAAATGCAGAGAATTTTGTTTAGTTCGCAATGGTGCTAAAAGTGTTCAATCTCCTTCCGTTAAAATGGAAGATGCAGGAGGGTGAGTTAATAAAAAGCTCTGGTTTAAAAATTCATTCTACTATCAAGTCGCATAATATTTTTGATTATGCAATAATTTATTCAAATATTATCATTACAACTCTTTTTTTCTTACCTACCATTACCAGTATCAGCTCAGCACCAGTCATTATAATTTTTGTTTGCTTTCAGACATTCTGGAGGGATTCCAGATATTATTGGCATCAGATCGGATATGTATCCCGTAATTGTATCTACCGGTCGCTTCAATAAGCTACGTAATGCTTTATGCGGTACGTTTAATACAGAATACAGAGTTGCTCAAATTTGTATCACACACAACTTGAGGGCTCACCAAAAGCTAATGGATTTACGTTTTTTATATTGCCTACAGTAATATGGGGTCGAGATCGCATGGATTTGGAATTTCAAGCAAATGAAGCAAAAAAGAAAAGTTACCCTCTGTCTTCCATTTCCTCAGTAAAGTTTGACCAATCCAAACACAAAGTGTCTATTACTTTCCTTCCTAACATTGCTGCAGCTGTTGTGGGAAGTCACTATTTGACAGGTGCTAATGCTCTGACGTTGACCACAGCCGATGCTCAAATAGGAAACGAATTGTATTGTCGACTAAACTCTGTCATAGCCTCCAAATAAACGTTTTTAATCATTTTACCTTGGCGCAACGTTGTAATTTTTGTCTTTAGCAAAGTGATTCATAATTAAAAGTTACAATATAGCTGATTGATATATCTGAATCCGAGTCCGAGTATCCTGCAATGCAAGTTACCGAAATGGGACTGCAGTAGACTTTCAAGAAATTGAAAACAGTCGCAAATGTAGGTGCAGTATAACTACATGAAATAGGATAATCGGAAATATACAAACAACGACTTACCAAATAGACGAGGTTCAAAGTTCACAAAGTAGACAAATTTATATTTTTCGAAACGACGAGTAAGCTATTCCTGTCCTCTGAGCACTAGAAGGCAAGGCAGGCGTAGTTAATTTGCTCACTTATGCCTATTATTCCTGACAACAACTAGTGAAGCGAACATTGTTAGAAACGAAAGACTTGATTTTTTAGGAAGCAACCTCTTTTTTGAAAAGCAGGGAGGTAGTTTTCATAAATTTGGCTACGTAGAACACGTAATCACAGGATTACATTTGTTTTCTGAACTTGCAGTAAATTTTTAATGTACTTTGTAATTTGTAAAGAAGATGATGGAGTTAACATGACCACAACCAGATTCAGCTGATCAGACTGAAGAAATTCATATAAAAATAATATACTTAATTGTGAGGAATTACTCGAATTACAGAACCACTAATTTAATCCATCTTCGCTAAACTGTATTCAAATAAGTTTATCCGTACAACATCCTAAATGTAATGTATACACTTTGGAGATTTATTCCTTTAAAGTAGATTTTTTAAACGGCAGCTAATTTACACTTCTACATCCCTTGAATCAGCAGCGAGAAGACGTCTGATCCCGCATCGCAAAATATTAAAGCTAAACCTAATTACCCGAACGATAATACATCCTAACCGATTTAGAAGACACTCCAAACTAAACTGGAAGGCACCCTATTTAAAATTAATTGCGACCTAACCAAATTTTGATTACTTCTTTTAATAACAATAATTTATTGCTTCAAAACAGGTGAAATTGATGAAAAAAAGTCACACCATATAACGAAACCCAGAATTTTTTCTAAAATTTTGCGGAGTCCGAGACAGCTTGACAAATATGAAATTTAAAGACAAATAACACATTTGCCAACAATCTTTGGATTTGGGTACAACAAAATTTTTCAGTGTGAATAGATGGAAAATTATTTTTTAGTAGATATTTTTGTGTATGTTATTCGAAATTAGTACAATTTGAGTTATGGTGGAGCTAAATGTAATGTAGTCTAATCTGGATCTGACATTTTTCTGTAGAAAAACGTTAAGTATAAGTTCGTTTTGCTGAAATTATAGGATCTAAAATAGCATTTTTTTAAACATTGCTCTATAAAGTGAACCCTACGTGTATTATATATATCTACTACTTCTATGAGTGAACCATATAAAGTAAAGATAAATACTACTAAAAAGTTTCCAACGCATTAATTTTTAATTTTTAATTTTTTTTCTGTTTATATTGTCTTTGTGTTTTTGAAATTTTAGAAATGCATTTATTTGAACACCAGTACTGTGTTTGAAGGTGGACGTATATGAAATAACTCTCTTCTCTTCTCGTGTGAATAAACAATATGGCAGTAGTAGCGTCGAATCGGCTACTGTAAAGAATTACAAATTGACTTTCTAGATGCCACTGGAGTCTGCATGCTGTTAGAGTATTCCATTTCTGTCGGATAAATATGGTATGTTTGGTAGTTAATTCACAACTTGCCAATTTCAGCTCAGTGTTATAAGCTTTTCACACTGAATTTTACAAAGAAAATATGATGAGAAAGCCTTGAGTTTGCTTTGAATTGAAAGGATTTCGATTTTTATACATTTTACAGTAAATAGGATGGAATCATGGGAAGCCATGTGTAGTGGCAAGATATATTGAAAAGTATTGGTGAATAGAAAGGTTACGCAAACAAGCTATTTTAATAAATCTTCAACTTATAGATTTTTTCTTCTTGGAGACTGTCCAATTTATATAATAAGCATCTTATTGATTTTTGTTACTTGGCATTTTGTGCACCATTATTTGTAAGCCAAAATAATGACTCGATTTTGCGATTGACATAGTTTATTTATATTTTTGGAAGAATATAAGCAAACGATTATAGTTAGTAGCCCTATTCAAGCTACAAGTCTGTTTTGCAAAATAACTTTCGCCCTTCTCGTTTCTGAGTATTTCTCGAGATATTGTTGTCAACAACTTTTGTCTATATTTCTTTAATTTCCCAACCATACAGGTCTATCAAAAACCTTTACGTGACGTGCAATTCAAAATTACACAACGAAATCCAGGACTTGGAATGGATTTAGAAGTTTGCTTTCTCTTGGCAGCTGGCACTCTGACATGACATTTAAAAAGTCATTTCAAACATTTCTCTAACTTGGAGTGACATTTCGGACAGATTTCAAAACAAGTAGTTTTTCTACCATTAACCAGATCGCATCTCTGAACATGAAGTCGATACTATTCATTCAAATAAATTTCGAATCATAAGAGAAAGAATACCATACACAATAAAGTATTTGGCAACTGCCATATTTATTGAAACAAAATGTTGATTACAACTAAAGTTTTTATGAAAGATTTCTAAAAGGGTGACAAGCCAGGCAACTACTTTAGCGAAGAGAATCATTAGAAGAAGAGAGCGACATTAAAAATTGATTAAAATAATGAATCTTATCCATGAAATGCTTGTAAAACCACAGGAAAATCAAACTTTTGTTCAAGGCAATAAATCACAATTCTAGTAGATGATATGTTCTCATAAAAGTATATTAAAAAGCGCCAGTAGTGCATAAAACTTAATTACTGAGGAATGAAAAACCCATTTCATGGGAACCACTATTAAGAAAAGTCCACAAATTATTTCATATATTTTTATGCAACGAGAATTAAAAAAGAAACTGCTATAGTACAGATTTGCATTTTTTTTGCTTGCCAAGTAAAATTTTCCCTATTTCACTAAATCTACTCTTTGCTAAGAGACGTTTTTTTGCATAAGTACAAAGTGAGTGCTTTTGGTGGGTGCGTCTTTTTTCCTTAATCTCACTTATGCTAAAAAAATTTTCTACTTACGAACTAAATACAAAGTTTAGAATGTACAGCACACACACTGTGGTGGTATACTAATGGTATAAAAGCTCTTTTTTTAATGAGATTGCCGTTGTTGTTTTTTAGAGCTTCATGGAGTTATCCTTGTGAGTATAATTACATTACGTTCGTCTACTAAAAATTCTTGTACCGATTGAACTAACTAAATTAAAACACACATAGCATATATGACCATAACATAAACTAAAACTTTTGTTAGTACACTGTGCCTTCAATGATAATTAAGTCCCTGGAAGTAACTACATTATTCATTAAGCGCTTAGAAAAATATACAGCAAAGGAAAACTATATGTACATATTATATCAAGATGCAGATTAGGCCTTCTGTTTTGAATCCTTTGCGAAGCATAACATAAGGCAGACCTTCCACTTGATACAGTAACTTCAATGAGGTTTCGTTGAGTTGAACTCACACATCTGCTTTCATTTCCATTTCTTGGCTACACAAGGTCGCAGAACAAAAGACTCCCAGCTTTTCATCCAAATATTTCTTCGCCTTTAATAACTTCTGTTGTACGAGAGGCACAAGAAATAGTTTGACAGGGCAATGCCAAAGTTTAAGAAGAACTTTTGTCGCAATTATTTCAAATGGTCTCCGTAATTAAGGGATTGAAACTTTTTTCATCTTTGTTTTTTTGCTCCATATAAAATTATTTCCAATAATTGGTTTTGCAGATAGTACAAGAGAAAGTACTCGAAATACACAATGGATTTAATTACTTTTACTTGTACTGCGAGGATTTTTATTAAAAAAATAAAATATGTGTTTTAACACAAGGTTAGATTAGCCCCAAAAGCGGCTATTTTCAATATAAACTCGGTAAAGCAATGAAAAACTTTTGTTGATTCACTGCCAACTCACTTAAAAATATTTTGTCACTGTCATGAGCTGACGATCTTTAGCTTTTAGTTACTAAAAGTAGTAGTTTGGTGGAACTGTAAATGGCAGCCTGGAATGGGCTTCATTAATCTATTTAATGCATTACATGTCCACCTTCACTTGGCTTGCGTGCACTTGATGATTGTTGCATTTAATTAGCACATCAGTCTACGCGACTACATTCATAGGTCAAATAAATCAACAAGAAAATTAATAGGGGCAATAACACAAATTTTGCCCACGAATATTTGGTAATTAGAGTAGCTTGCAAAACTGCTGTTTTGGAACGACCACACCTACAAATGAGAGTCAGAGCTTAGATTAAATTCATATAATTTTGTGAAATGCATAAGTTCAAGTTTTGAATCATCCAGGCATACTATTGTGCTGTAAATTTGATCCCGATCAAGTGCACTGTAGCCTTTGTTGAATACAATTTATATGGAATAGATAACTAAGTAGGACCTGAAACCCATAGCTTTTGTTGATTATCAAAGATGGGATGTCGTCATTCTGTTTACTCTCCTACTTATCTTGTCTGAACAAACATGGCGGCCATGCTTTCACGTTAAAACACAAATATTCAATTAGGACTATATAGTTTGTTCAACAAACACTCGAGGCAAAAGGTTCCACTTTCAAAGTGAAAGGTAACTTAATTCGTCGACTATAATGAAACTTCTCAAAGCTTTCTCATAATTTCGTAATCACAACCCAAGTTTGAAATGTTCTGTAGGATTTTCATTTCAATGTTTCAAATACTTAAGCCTAAGCTACTATTTCTATTAGGCATGGAAAACGCAACTGTCGCATTTTCTTTTCACACCCTCTGACTGAACTAATCTGACGGGTAGACGGTAAATGGTACATGGTAGATGGTAAACGAATATATAAACATAATAGCTAACCTATAGTTAGTTAGTACCTCTCTTTCATTGTAACAGATTTTACATATGCATCCTATTGAACATACAAACTAAGCAGACGAAGACAAAGTTTATGAACTTTTATTTTTGAATATGCAAATCATTGATGTCAATGAGTAACTCTAAGGGAATCATGTTCATTTCACCACCCACATTAAATAGCTCTGGAGGTTTCTCAGCCCGTACTCTTCTACTCGATGCATGATGATGCTCCTCCTTCGTTGCCCTATGAACAGGAAGAATTGACAGCGTTTTGGCTCGCTGTAGTAGGCTTCTCTTGTGAGACAAATGTTTCTTCTCTTTGGAATTAGAGTGATGGGACATGGCACCCGTACTACCACCCATATTAATTGCATTTGTTGAGGAGGAACTCTCATCCATCATTTGTTTTTTCGAACTATTTAGTTTCCCTAGTTTTTTCTTCAGTGACACCCATTTGGATTCTCCTTTAGTCTTCAAAGACGGAAGAGATCCAGCACTCTCCAGAGGTTCTGCAAAAAAAATCCAACGCACCCAAAAGAAAATGAGAACTCAAGTAGATGAACAAATTAATCAATATAATATAGCACAAGCTACGCCATTCCTGTCATACATAATATAAGTTCTCTTTAACATCATCTATCATCAGAAGTTCATGATAAAAAAAATGAAAACAAGTCTCTCTATTCTTTGCTGCCTAGAGACTGAGAAAGAATCCTTTGAATCATTCATGAAAAAGATGACATAAATACTATGCCTATGTAATGAGCTTCTTGATGAAAAATGAGAAAAGGATATGAGCACTCTCAGAGGTAGTTTTCGTAATAGAAAATCTTACCAGCCGAAGCAACATTCCCACTGCCACTATCCACATTGGAAGCACAAACTGGGGTAACGTCAGAATAGACTGAGTCTGAGCGAAAGTTAAATTTTCGTTTGAAATTGTAGGAGCCTGTGGGACCAGACTCTCCATGTCGATTCTTTTTAGAGATGCTGCCACTGCCGCTATCAACACGATCCTCACAACCAAAAGTATTATTATTTTTCCCAACGGACGAGGATACAGAGCCCGGGTCTTCGAGCATTAGTTTGGAACTTTCGGAATCAGTTGAAAAAGTTTCACTTAGTTTCTTTTTCCGCGTCACTGGAAGGCTCTCCGATTTTGTAGAAGACAATGGTGGAGGTTGCGGTACCAATGGTTCCTCATTTCCTTTGGAGTCCAGAGACTCGAATTTGTCATCTTCAACGTCTCCCATTTGAAATGAACTACTCATATATTATGTGTACATATATTAGCCTCGTTCTGGAATTCTGAAGAGTAATCCACAAATTTGAGCAAAGCAGCACAGTGGAAGCTGCTTTTATCTGTTTTCACTTATTTTCTCTTCTCAAGAAATGATCTCGTCAAGTGGGACTCTCCCAACGTTTCACAGAATTATCATCCATTCTCCCATCTTTATCAAGATCTATCAAGTAGAAAAAAGTAGTTGCTCACAAATGGGAAATCATCAATGGTCTATTATATACGGTATATGGAATGGAGTCCTCTTGAATGTTCACTCTAACCAATAACAACTAAAGCATTCAGCCTTGTGTGCAGCCAAATGACTGTTCAAATACAGAGCATGCACAGCTTAAAGCATTCCTGTGGTCCTAGTCAGTCGGGCCTCACTCAATTTATTTACTTGGCTCACAAGAAAAACACACTATTGAATGTCAGGACTACTTACATGGTGCAATCAATCCAACTTTCTCCCTACCTTTCTTAATAATATAAGTCTAGGCTAACGTGCGAAAGGTATTTGATGGTCAGAGTTTTTTGCATGCCATAAAAATGACTGTGTTTAGTTTTCACTTTGGCAAAGTATGCAATTCGTATGTATATATATAAGTTCCACGAAACACATTAAGGACGATAATGGATCGATTGATAAACAGTGCCAACCTGCATGTAACTAATACTTGAGTCAATTTTAACCACACGTTTGATGTCAACTTTTTGCTTCCGAATAGACTCGACTGCTTTGTTATCACAACATTCCAAGGTTCAATTCAGAGACTATACATAATACTTGGTTCACTATTTCAAGGATACATAGTCGATTTATCTGGTCCTTTCGCATGTGATTATAGAGCACACAACGACACAACTGTGGTATTGAAGATAATGAACCTAGCATTTAATTCGATAAATTACACTAGGATGTGCTGGATAGGCAGCTACTTTGCAATGCTATTGAAAATCATTCCAGTACATATAATTGTAGGAGGTTGCATTTCAGTTCCACAGCAAAGCAGCACAATGATTACAAATATTATTAACCAGTGATGAGCACAATGGTGTTCCATTGTAATAGGAAATAGTTTACAAAAGCTCCAATCGAATTGGATCATGAAAATAACGTCTTTTATGCGTTTCAGCTGAGCTCATAGAATTCAAAGGAAGCTTATTCTAACCCCGTAGCTTTGTGAAGTCTACGCAGGAAGGATACTAAAACAGGATCGAAAAGGATTACCTCAAGTGAAATGAATCGGCCTTGTCATATGCATGAAGACGGGAAGCAAAGAATTTATTATTGTTATGCATACATTCCCTATAGCAGAATAGACAGCTGCTACTCTATTGTTTGCATGATACACACTAAAGGCTTAACAAGGGTTCTATTGAAGTAACCACTCACTTCACCCAATCTGCAGATATGGGCTAGTGAAAGTTCCACTACTCTCATAACATCATTACCACTGTATAAAACGTAGGGAATGGGGAAAGTGCTATTTATACGTGCACAACTGCTTGTGTTCACGGACTTGTGTACCTCCGTCGTTATTAGATTGCTTTACGGGTCTAACTTTAGGTGCCAATGAATGCAAATATTCGATTTGACAAGGAAAACTGACGCATTCGTTTTTTTCATTAGACTATAGGATGTAATCGACAATGCAGTCTTGAGTAAGCTCTGTCTTACACCCCAAAGTTAATTTGTTTGTCACAGATCTACAATTAAACTCATTCAAGCTTTTTGTGGGAACTAATCTAAACACAAATGTAATAATGATGCATAATTGGTTCACCCCATTTCAATACAATTGGCTCAAGTGCGTATAGAATTACGCTGAATACGAAACGGAAAACCTTGAAATCTGAGTTTTTTCATAAGAATAAAAAGAAATCCAAAACTTTATTTCACCCAGATACGTATTTTCCAGCTCCTCTGCTTCACACAAATTCTACCAGCAGTAATCTGAGATCTTTTGCATAACCATTTTTCGCGAATAAATCCTCAATCCACTCTGCGGCAAACCCATTGTAACTAAATACAATTGAGTTGAATTTTCCAACCCATTATTTGCTACTACTTGGGTATCAATATGAAATCAGCCAGTATGCTGCGAATTGAATGCAAATCTGTAAATCTGTTGATAATTAAGACCAGGCTTTCCCTTTAATTCCAACCACAAATACCAAGGGCTGAGAGCTCGCACGCTCAAATTAATGGACCAAATTCTAGTGCTAAAATGGGGAACCATTGTGGTGCTACTTTGTACCAATCCATGTGAAAGCTTCCGAATATGATAAAATGACTTCATTCTCAACAGCTTATCTTCTACCTGAGCCCGGACAGACAGCTTGGTACCATGGGAAAACTTTGTAAGATCTGTATTATTACTGCATTCGGCGAATACTGTACGTAGTATGTGTCTGACAGAAATATTACTTTTCTTGCTCAAAGTTAGAGGTAAGATGCATTACGGGAATATGATCCGTAACGTAACTTACAAAGTTTTACCACTCTACTTCTATAGTATCGCCTATTCTCAATCCATGTGTTTTAATCTTTTAAATGCTCCAGCATTCCAGATCAACCGACTGTGTATGCAATTCCGTTAATTGCACAAGTTAGAAGGATGCACACGTAGACTCATACAAACTCAAATAATAATTAGCTACATCTGAGCACTGAATGGGATACAGGGATGGATTGATAAATACGTGCACCTATTGTGTACATTCAATATTAATTTCTATAGCTTAAGATAGATAGCTATAACTTTTGCCCTTTCAAACATACATACACCTGTCAAATCCACAAAGGCAACTTTTAGAAACTGTGAGAGTCAGTATTCCTCATCTGACTATTATCACCGCTTTGGAGCAACACATGCGACACGACAGGTAACACGTCCGCAAATAAGGTTTCCATTCAATACAGCTTTAACATGTTACTATTTCTGACACAAACCTTAACAGAAAAACAGGTAGGGAGACGCAAATTGAACCAGAAAGTTTAAAAATAGCGTAAAGGACGTATAGGTAACACTCAAAGTTTCTAGACCAATTCCTAGTTTACTTGTTTATGTACTTACTTAACCAGCTAACTGTATGACGAAAAAAAGTGTCTGTTGCTTCCACTTCCGATGAGATTATGGACACTGGCGACTATTGCTTGAAAACCCACAGACAGGACTATTCCTCAGGAATGACGCTTTTAAAGAAATTGAATTATGTTTCCACTACGGAAAGTTTCGTACGTTTTCTCTAGCAACATCTTGTGTGGCTTCAATGACAAAAAAGGATTTTAATGTTCATTCCACAACACAAAGCACATAACTTATTTGGTCTAAAAGCTTTTCAACACAGTTCTTTCTTGATGCACCAACTGATATTCTTCGCGATCTACAACTATTGAAATTTTATTGTTTCTCATGCAGTTTACATTTGTGTAAAATACACTATCAGTGCTCCCAAAAATTTTAGAGATCGACTTTCTGATTCAACAAAAAAGCCTGCAAGCGTTTTTAAACTAATGCATTAACTATAACTAAGCTATAGCTAAATATAATTTCTTTCTTTGTTTAAGGATGTATTCTTTACTCGACTAATTAAATTTACCTATGGTACGATGGAATCAAGTGCTGAACCAACACTGCTCTTAATGAGAGCAAATAACTTTTGATCAAGGGGGAAGACAGAACATGCCAAGTGTGTTGTACAACGTACGAAAACAAGGGAACAACTGAGCGCTCAAATAGTTGGCACGAGCCTTTTACATGGGGCATAATGTTTTTTAGTGTGGTGTGTTCGTTTCGTAGTATTACGAGTAGTAGTAGTCCTTTTCGCGTGCTTTTTGGCAAATGTAGCAGTGAAAGTAACATGTAATAACACTATGGAACGTCAAAACATACATGGAGAGAAAGTTTTGAATCAGGAGTACAGTGCGTCTCTGTGTAAAGGATCGATAAAATTCACTGCTCTTCTTCTCACATTGAAAAAGCCAGAGGAAACTGACGACTGCCTGGTTAATACAGCGCACACACTTTTGATAGCGAAATGCACTTTTTTGGGGTTCCAAAGGAATTCCTTTCACTTGCCAGTTGTTTAGTATCGTATACAAGAAAATGCGTAGTTTGTATGAAAACCGAGCCATCCGCATAGAAACCCGTTTCTCCATTACCTTAGAAGAACAGCAGTAAGTCCTACCATAAAATGGAATGGACCAGAGAGTGAAACGGAAAATAAGACGCAGCGTGAATTCCATATAAACTAACCAAAGTAAACCAACATGATGGAAGAGATGTGATTCTATTCTTCTCACTTGCCTATTTATGCAAAGATCAAAGTGATAGCTCTTGATTTTATCCAAAATGTGTACACATTCTACGTAAGGGAGAGAACTAGCCAAATCTATTAACTATTCTGTGAAACGGAAAATCATATTCAGCATGCAGGGCTTTCCCTACTTGATCTCACTAATGAAATTTCTACATATCATGCATGTGGCATTAATAATCATAACAATAGGTCTCTGACACTGATGAATGAAACTTGTATCTAAATAGCTGTACAAAAGAGAATTTCACATGGACACATGGTTTCTCTCGAAATAGCCAGAACCGGGCGAACGGACAGGAGTATGTAACTTATCACATGTATTTTTGCAAGCATTCCACCGTGTCGTAGTAGTCAGTCAGCTAGACATATAATAGCACACTGTCGGCCTTCGATCACCATTTTCTGTACGTTCAAATGACCTTAACATTCAAGAGGGTGTTCAGGCTTTCCCTCTACATTCATTTCCTTTTATTCCACCAATCTTTGTTTTCATTCGTTCAGAGACCCGAGCTGCACAAATGGTATTAACTCTCTACTATGTGCTAGTATAGTAACAAAAGCAATATAATAACGGGCCAAGCCTTTCACGATGAATAACATGAAAATGCATAAGGGTTATACGCCTATGTGGCATCAGTGGAGGAAAGGATAGATTTGTCAAGGACAAGACCAAAAAGCTTTGTTTTTACGACCATCCTAAAGGCCATGAGTACGACGTTCCGGGGCTGGTCTGTTGCATTCAAAATATTCATTCAAAGTTAACATACACTACAGAGAGTAGAAAATATGTAGCTGAAAAACTTGTTGGAAAAAAAACCATATCTTTTATTACATACAATCCTTTCCCTGGGGAAAAGCTTATCGAAGACGAGTGACCATAATGTAATGAAGCCATATATGAATTCCATAATGACCCACTTGAATCACAAGAGCCAAAGCCGTCATTTACAACTAGTGTGCCTGCGTATTTTACCTCCACTTTCGTGGCAATTTAATTCCCCTCTCTAAATGTATCTGTTCGTATGTCGAATCCAACTAACCAATAATAATAAAAAACAGGTTAGAAGACACAAGCCGTTTATTCCTCATCTCACAGTTCAATCTGCTACAAAGGTCATACCGATGTAGAAATGCAGCACAAAAAAATGCAAACTCAGAATCCACACAGAGCAAGAGACACACACTTATGCATTATTAATACGCTTAATAGATTTATTTTCTTCTTCGCCGTTTTCCCGCATTAGAAACGGGAACACCTTGCTTCTTCTCACGGGACGAGCGAGTTGATTTCGAAGACATTTGGGAGAAATTGCTTCTTTTGGTAGCTCTACTTGAAGCAACAGAAGCACCGGACATGGTGCCTTTCCTTTTCCCACCAGCATTCGGCCTAACCATCTTTTCCATTATACGAAGATCTTCTTCGTCATCATCATCATTTGTACCGATCAATTCCTCCTCATCGTCTTCCTCGTTTTCACTGCCAACATCACCATCTGTAATCACCAGCCTACCATCCGGAGCCATTTTAAAAGCTTCCTCAGCCTTCCTTTTCCTTTCACGGGGTCCACCTATAAATTGAAAGTAGATGAAAAAATACACATCAAAGGAAATGCAGCAATATTGAGTGAGCAAGAAAATAAAAGGAAAAGGCTATAATACGTAAGGAAATCAAAGAGATTAGCCCACTTACTGACTAAGGAACTACTGATATTCTTGGGGTCCAAAAAGTCGACTAATCCTTCTTTCAGTACAAGAGATGTATTGTTAGAATTTCCTGGGGCAAGGGCAAACTGGGAATCATCTTCATCATCACTTTCATCATCATCAAAAATGCCTGCAGCATTCGGATCTTTCTTGGAATCCTTTTCTTTGTTTTTCATGCTGCCTTTCAGCTTCGCAAGTTTCCTATTAATATTCCTCAGTCTGTTTCTCATTTGGGGCTCCTCCGAATTCGGGAGCACAGCCTTTAGCCCAGCCTTCCCAAATACTTTCATCATTCTGACTATCACTTTATTTGTTTCCTTACGAGGTAAATCTTTCTTGGCAGCAATAATGGATCCAAGTGTAGCAGCAAATGGTCCTAATTGGGTCCCATATATTGTGAGGTTAACACTAATAAAATTCAAACATTCTCTAAGCAAGTTGGCATTCTCTAGTTTCCCCAGCCCTTCAATGGTATTCTGAACCAGTTGCACGTTAAGTTCAGCAGGTCGAAGATTTCTATATAACTGCGTTAGAAAGTGGATAGCGGCAATTTTCTCTTTCTCAGTTGAATTATTCACACTAGCATACACCTGTTGTAGAATAGGATCCAGAGAAACTTCTGTTCCCTAAGAGAATAGAGAACAAATCGTTGTAAATTCAAATGTAGACATTGTGTAAAATCACATCATTTCCTTCGGCATCACAGTTGGCATTTTGTCAATTTACAAAGCACAAGCTGACGTTTCGCATTGTGGCGGAAATTGGAAAATTGTGATAAAAATGATATAGCAAGCAATATTTCTCTTCTCAGCATATTTATTATACCTTAAGGCAGGAGCACAGCATTTCCACCAATCGGAACGATAACTTTCTTGCTTTACTGTTTGCACTAAACTGCTGCTGTATAATCTCAGGAAGGAAGTCTGAATAAACTGAAGTATCCTGCGATAAGGCAATAATCTTACTTACTTTACGATCCATAATCAGAATGCTTTCACACTTTTGATATCCTCCACTCCATAAAAATGAGCATACAATAACACATACGGATCACTTACCACATGTGCAAGAGTTTCAATGCATTCTAGTCGTAGGGCTTCAACATTTGATTTGATTTTGCACGAATTCAATTTCAACAGAGTACGGATTTGCTGAATGAGCTCATTGGATGATTTCTCGTTTTTTAGCAATGCCACTAAAAGCCTATACCCCCGTTTCGAATTCTCTTTATCGTCAACAATGGATTTAGCTAATGTGAACATTGTTTCCTGCAACTGCGGCTCATGTGTTCGGTAAGCACAGAACGAGACTACATCTAGTAGTGCCGGCGAAATCGATTTTTTGTCAACTACTGCATCTACTTTCATCAGAGCTCTACACCCGAGAAAAAAAGATTAATTAGTTCATTTTTCACATATGTACATACAATACATTACCATAACTTATCCGGAATTCATGAGTAGAGCAACATACAATGATATAATTTTACTAGCTACTAACTTTAGTAATTCCGACAAGCCTTACTTTTCGCTCAAATCATTGATGAATGTAGGTTCACAAACTGCAAGATATTCTTGAATAGCTACACCAATAGCGTCTGCATGACCAGCCGTTTCAATAACCTCATCTTCCTCTTTTTTCTTTTCTTTTTCTCCCAAGAACAAGTTGAGTAGAATGGGTATAAAATTCTTGCTATATTTACATGCAACTGGCCTACTCTGAGCCCACTTAATGAACTGTCTCAATGCTGAGAGCGCAATGAGGCGAATTTTGGGATGTTGGGATATTGCTTTTCCAACCATTTCCGCCGGAAAGTTATCTGGATCTGCAGGGTTTCTGCAGAAACCAATCAAAGACTCCCAAAGTCCTTTGTGTTCCATGGATACAGAATTGAACTTACTCAAAATATGAGTTTTCCAAAAACTAATATTGGCATTGCTAAGATTGTCCTTTATCAGCGGTAAAATTGAAACCCAGCGCACAGAATTTTCTACATTTTCCCATAAAGTCTCCACACCAAACGCCCTTATGAACTTTCCAAGTACATTTACTACCTCTGATGAAGACTTTTGCATCGGTGTCAACTGAAGGAAAACTTCCTTCACTGTAGTCACATAGTGACTTGCCGATAAACTATCCAATAAGGCTTCCAAGGTCCGTAAGCAATGTGGATTCGGGGGTACTATAACCAAGGATCTTGACAATGTTTTGAACAAGGCTGTGATAAGGTCATGACTTGCGCTTTCGTCCAAAATATGCTGTAGATATTCCGACATGAGATTAGCAACTTTACTTCCTTGATTCGAATGCCAAACTATGCCCAGCTTTTCGAATAAAAGTGGTAAATAATTCAAATCTTGAATACATCCTTGTTGGGTTGACGCTGCGAGTCCGCATAATAGACAGCGCACCCATATTATGAAGGTTTCATTATTTCTCCAGTCAGATTGAACCTCCCAAATTGCAGCAATTAATTTGCTTAGTAACTGATTTTCGGGACTGTAAACTTGCAACGCTGTACGATTCTGCAAGGCCGAAGAGAAGAAATTTAGCCCAATTTTGATAATAGACGGATCTCCGCTTGACATCACTCGTAAAATAGCTTCAAATAACGATTTAGCTCCGGATAAGCTAATCGACGGTATACTGTCCCAGCAAAAATGAAGCAAGCTAATAGCATCAGTAACTACTCGAGCTTCACAAGTTGGGAAGTACGCTAGTTGATCCACTATCCATCCAATTACAACTTTGGAAACCTTAAGGTTGTCTTTGTCCTCAAAAGATGTCATCAGAGATGAAATCGTGTGTCGGCATTTTTTTCGTATTTTTGGCTTTTCATGAAGAGTTAGTTTTAATATTGAATAGACGATAGCCTTAGGTCCATTTTCATCTACCCAAAGTCGCTCGTTTTGAGCTTTCAATAATTTTGAGAGCACCATTACAGTCTACAACAACAAAAACAAATCAATAGTCAACAAAAATAAGTTACACTAGCTTACTACCTAACAAAATCAAAATAGCATGTTGGTCATATAATATTTAGTACTTGAGTCCATCAAGGCTACCATTAATATATGGAAGTGACGAATAAACGTGTTTTTTTTCACTGCATATTTTATATTAATACAATACTATACTAAGAAAATTAACAGCAAACATTTAATTAAGAAAATAATCTATTTACCATTCGGATCAACAAATCATTTTCGCTTTGAACTGCATGAGACAATATGGAGTTTAGCCTCGGATATATATCTTGGAACTTGAGTTGTAAAATATTTGAGGACACTTTGCTCATAACCATGTTCAATAGTGCAATCAAAGGCTGATATTGACTCTCGTCGCAACTTTCCAACATAGAAATCTAAAGAAAATGTTATGGATGATATTGATGATTCTTAATTCCAAAATAAAGCTTTAAAATGGAGCTTATGTTGCTTACAAATGTTGCAAAATATTCTGTCTCGTTCATCTTGCCACCAGCTTCAAAGATCACTTCAGAAGTAGCAGAGAGAATGCTCAACATGTCTTTATGCAATGAGGAATCCATTTTTAGTCTTGATAAAAATCTACATAAAAAAGAAAGCCAATTCCACGTTAATCACAAGTGATAATATAGTATTCAGGATCTCATAATGAAATCAATCAGTAAAATTACCGTTCAAAAGCTGTATTCGAACACTTCGACCATTGTGACATAGCAGACTTCATAGAAGTCATGGACTCCAAAACACTTTGAGCATCTGACAAGCTAAGAGACTCAACATTAGACATGAGCTCTTCATCTTCACTTCCTTCCATACGATTACCAGTGACATTTTCGACCGTCAATAGTGAATTATCTGAACCCAAAGAAAAATTTTCCACAAAAAAAAAACAAAATTATAAGATGCTGTGTGACTTGTGATGTGGATGCGTGAGGTACCCAGGCACCTGAGATTAATCAATTTGATATCAACTTATTTTATTATACATACGTGTGCCTTTGTTGTGAAACAATGAAACAGAAGAAACTTTTTCTCGATGTTTCCTCGTAGATGGATTCGATTCGCAACTATGTCCTTTTTTCCACCGATTTCTTTTCGGCACCTGTTTATTCTTTCCTTTGGAATAGGGCTGCTTAGTTTTCTGAGCAATGATTGCTGCAGCCGACAAGTTTTTCTGTTTTTGCTTTCCCATTGTTATTAAAACAGTGACAAGTTTTGTAACTACATCTAAACAATTTAATTTAACTATGATAACTTTGCAGAGAACAGAAGCTTGAACAAGCACTCCGTGTGGGAGAAACACATGTGAGAATTTTAAATATGGCAAGCTGGCTCCCAAATTACTCAATGGTCATCATATTATCATATGCGATGCGTATTACTGGCTTTGTTTGCTAGCGTACTCGGCCGACATGGTAGAATAAAAAAGTTAATGTTTATGATAAGTGGTATTGTAATTGAACAATTGCCAGTTGTCTTTTACTGAGAATTGATTAATTCATTTTTACAACATTATTTAGAGTTTTCACCAAACTAATCGTAAGAAATGCATTGTCAATAAAGTCCCATCTTTCTATTGGTTAAAACATGTTACTTTATTAGCTCATTTTTCGTCAACTTACAAAAGGATCCATGCAAAATAAAGACCTCAAATCGTGTAAAACAAAACTCTAATGCAAACTTTTATTCCAGGCAACAAATGCGTGAGCGTGTTGGAAAACTTGTATCTGCCGATAAAAACGAACATAAATAGAAATACTGTTATATACTGTTAGTGAACATTCCTTTCCAATTTGTTAGCCTCGTTCATTTCTTCATAGTCACTAAAACTAAACAGAAAGGATTTATTCAGTAGTATTAGGTTAAACATAAGTTGGAAGACTCCAGTACAAAAATCACCGCGATTAGTTTATTAAGTAATTATTCATTGGTAAAATTCTCTCTCTAAAATAGCACCATGATGATCATGATCATAATCTAAACTCTTAAGATTTTCTTTGACCTCTAGTTGAGAAACTAGATTTAGACGCACTCGCCGTGCTACTAGAAACTCTTTGCACAAATGTCGATGAAGAAGCCACTTGCTCCTCTTGGGTACTACTATGACCACCAACAGTTCTATGGTGGCTCTGAAGTTGAGACGAATAATTATGGCTAGTCTCTTCCGTATGGTCCCCAAAATGCTCATCATCATCCTCAAGTGGAGCGAATTCCACGATTTCAGTGGACGATCGATCTGCAACAGATCTAGGTCCCATGCCAGGCAGTGATGACACTGAAGAATCATCATCTCCATGCCTTCGATCACCTACCCCAAAGTCGACCATGACTTCTGTCATAGACCTCACATCTGTAACTGACTTGGCAGACGTGGCAGTCGTATCAGAGGATTTCTTGCGGAACATACGACTCCCATGCTGATTTAAAGGATGAGAGGATGAAGACGAAGAGACTTCACTTGTCGAGTCAGAATACATTCGATCTTCCCTGCCACCAGTGAATGATGGTGGCTCTGACAAGACACGAATGATTACATCCCATTTCTCAGGCTCAAACAGCTTCACATATCTAGTGTCTTGTCTTATCCTCTCATAGTCTTCCCTGTATTTGGCTTCTGTGAGAAGAGTTCTCAGTGTGGACTCGGTTGTGATGATTTGTCGCCATTTTTCCCTGTCGTCTACTGTAAGCACTGATGTCGTGTCGGAACGAGCATCATCAAAATCTCCAGTTTCCATGTTGTTCGCATTGGAAACAAGCTGGGGAGATTCCAGTACTCGGAACAATACTCGCCATTTCTCTGTCAATATTTGCATTTGCTCGTCTTGATGTAGTTTTTCCATTGCCCGAGACACTGACGTGGTTTGGCGTTCCAAATCCTCACGTGTGACTTCCGTGCGTCGATTTATGTGGTCACGTAACACTGAACTGTAGTGTGGTTGAATTGGCGTTTCTTCAACTGTGGACCAACCTACGGATGACACTTCTGTGGTTTCTGACCCTGTAGGGACAAAAAAACAACAAAAGCTTGGTTTAAGTATTAAGGTCTTATTTTTGTCTCTATCGCTATGCAGTAGCGGTAAATTACTGCAGGGCAGGCAGCAGCATCCTAATCATGGATGCAAAAAACACTGTCCGCTTTGGTGAAATCAAGCATGCGTACGGCACGTACAAAATCTTATTTACCATTTTTTCATCAAACCTAAACTACCTTACGGCACATCAAGCTAATTCTTCAACAAGATGCGTATCACCTTTACTTGACGTGACAGTAATAATTTTAAAGCTAATATTTTTGCCCAAAAAAAATCCTTGTTCATATGAAAGCATGCGTTGTTCAGTCAGAGGAGTTAGAAAAAGTTTACCTCGTTCCCATATATCACTGGGCTCTCTTGGATGGTTCGTAATAGTCACATCCCATTTGGGCTCATCTTTTCTATAGAATTGTGTCACCTCTCGCGTTCTCCTTTCTTCATCCTCAATCAGTTTCTTTTCAATGATGGTCTGTATGGTAAATATCATGCAAAACACATAAATTATACACATTTGCATATACTTTTTCCGTAAAAGGCATTGAAAGTTGACAAGATAAACACTGACCTGTAAATATACATCGTCCACTGTATGAACTGATACTTCAGGTTTGCGTTCAGCTACAGGCTGAGCGTACCTAGTCTCCCTGTCTATATCTTCTCTATCAATCAGTGTTAAATGATCCACTGTCTCAGTCTCCAATACGGATCTTTGTGGCCTATGAATATCTTGAGCCTGCAATTTTAAATATTACATGCATTTAAATGTCCCATATTCTAATCTCCATTCAATCTCTGGATTAGAATGTGATTCTATACCTGTTTAAAGACAGGAGGAGGTGGAGCCCCCCTCCTTGGAGGTGGATGCAAATCTGGAACATGAGAACTCCTTGCAAACCCTTGTTCCACAGACGAAATCGATCCTTCTAGATCAGAAGCATTGATCGTCTCCAAAGGTTGCTGAGCCACTCGAAGATTCACATCAAACTTCTGCTTTTGCAACCTAGCAGGAGGAATTATGGTCTGTGTCTCAATTTGTGCATGAGCGTCCGAGTACTCAGACGATACAGTTTCGGGTCGAGGTGGGGGTTCCTCAATCGAAGATGGATAGTCAGAACCAAATGGTTCTTCCACAGGCACTTCTGAAGAATTCGTTGACGGAGCATGAACCCTTGGTATTTTCACCATCAGGGACTCAATGGTAGACAATTTCTCACTCTCTTCCTCCTCGGGCCTGTGAAAAAAAGAAGCAATAATTCATCATCATGCAGGCAAAAAAAGTTGCATACCAGTTTCTTTCATCATGCTCATTCATTCCTTTCGACGTTCCGTGGCAATTTATCATGTAATCTCCTGTTGGAATCTACACTTACGTGAATGGTCTCTTCCGGACAACTTGAATGTTCCTATGTTTGAGGCAGTAGTAAGAGCAACCTAAACCAAGCAGCATCAAACCCAGGAAGAGGAGTGTGCATATGATCATGAGGATCTGGAATTCGGTTGGACGAGGTAGAACAGCTGCAGGCGCTGATGGTAAGCTAATTGTAAAATATGAGAGCAAAAGATGTAGCAATAATAAGGAAAATAACAAGTGAGTGAGAGAATAATGAACTGGTTTTGAATCAGATGGTCATAAAAATGTGTTCTGGTGGTACGAATACCACTATATGGGAATGGTAAATAGTAACTTAACATACATGATAGGCAGTGGTGGTAAAGGCACGATTGGAGGCGGATATCGGCACACCACTGTTATGACTTCATCTCCTTCCATCTAATTTGTTTTTATGGCAGTGACACAAATGGTACATTATTAGAAGAAAGAAACATTCACGTTTGATTAATGTAGAACTGGGTTTAATGAACTCACCTCAAGTCCTGGATGGAATCTGACTATCACATTGTTGGTGAAAACACGTTTTGGATCCTGTAGAATCAAATAACGTGTAAAATGTAAATTGGAAGATTCGGAGCATAGTTTTAGAATCTTAAAGCTTTAGCTCAAAGCTTTAAAAGCAAAAATTAAGGCGAAATGCATCAATTCAATTCAATTGTTGAAAAATATAGCATAGTTAGTATTTTATATGTAAACTAGCATACGTTAATGCAGATGATTATCTCAGCAACGGAAAATGTTTTCTTGATTTGTTTGTTAACTAACTAACTGCACCAGATCTAATCTGCCAATACTTTTATGCGCCAATGGTTTGTGAGTGCAGAGAAATGAATGCTGAATTCAAACCATGGTTATGATAATGTCAGTCTTTATATGGGAAGAGTTAACGATCCATTTTACGGTAGTTGCGATGAACAATGAGCTACTCCCATTGGGAAATTCATCATATTATCCTCCAGTGATGCAGGCAGAGTCAGAAGCGAGTGGAAGATAATTGCAAAAGACCCAGCATGGCATTTCAATGAATCATATTATTTCACATACTCCTTATAAGGCAGCCAAACAATCCATTGCTGAGGGCAATTTTTTTCTGTCTCGAATTTAATCAATTGATTTGAACAAAGATTGGTATAGTATTTTTCAATTTGATGTGTGCTTCTACTGTAATTTTGAATTGAAAAGTTAATCAACTCGTGAACTTTGATAGTTAGATAAATCTAAGATGGCTTAATAAATAACTAAAGTGATTTATCATTTTTTTTGTACTTTCATAAAAAGCATACTATTGTTTGTAGATTTTGACTAATTGAAATCTGGTCCGGCTGGTCTGTTTACTATGACTGCAATTACTTATTGTATGGAAGTAAATATTGCGGCTGTGTTTGTATTCTCAAGATTTTGAATAAATAGCCGTTTCATCTATAGCAATATTTACAATCTTCAAAGTTTACTTTCGTGTGCTCAAGTTTTTCCTGGAAAACATGACTCTGCAAAATTTCCCTTTTACTCTCACTTGATAGCAATTGTCCATCCAAAACAAAGTCAACATTGAATTGGGCAAACAAGTTATTGCAAATATCACTCATGTGCCAAATATGCAATCCGCTAATTTCATATCATGACTTCACCTTGGACTCTTTGAAAACGCCAGTGATGCAGTCGTTACTTAAATTCTGCTGAAATCTTTGCATGCATGCATGAGTCAAATGAAGATTCGCAAAAAATAACACATGATTAGTAAGACACTTGTAAATGAATATGGAAAACTCCTACGACTTTCATTGTCTTTGTAACTAACTAAAAGCAACACACCCACAAATGATGAATTCGCACTGACAGAAATGGCAGCATGTTTATTGTTGATAGTTCAACTTGCACGGTTTAGTAGCACTTGTGAAAAAGTTCATTGCTGCCCAATCAGTGTACTCCACAAAGCGAAAAAACGTTGTTGAAGGTTTCCAACACTAAATATGCCATATGAGTGCAGGCGCCCACGTGAAATGCCTTAAATGAAGAGTGTGTTTGAGTAATATTTAGATTTTGTGGCTTCAAGACCAGTTTGGACTCTCTAATATGGCAAATGGTATGTATTTTTTAAAATGCAATAGGCGTTAATAGCACAACGGTACGTATATTATTATCATTCCATACAACTAGTCTGCGTTGTTATAAATATTGGCAATCAGTATGCATGGCTGACTATTATATTTACCTGCTTTGTACCACATCCTTTTAAGGGAAGCTCAAGTGTAACTACCAAATCCCCAGTTCCTTGTGAGTAGCAGGCACTATTACGGTCAAAGTCCGCGTAGGCTATCCCATAAAACGGCCGTTTGAACTTAAGCTCAACATGCATCGACCCTGATGCACAATTCAATATGGCCATTGTCCTATTCAAGTGGATTTCTGGTTGTAATGAATCCAGTTCGGTCACTTTCCCCGCCAACGTGGCTGTTTGAGGTAGGCCCTCTTCATATGGCACATCAATTGCTTGGAGCGCATAGTTGGACTGTGCTCCCACAAATGTGGACACTGAGAAAAGGACTAAAGCCCGTAGCAGGATGAATGATGAAGTTGTGTGTCTATTGAAGAAAAAAATTAATACTAGTTAATATTTATGACAGGTATATCATGTCAATCATCATCGCATAATTTTAGTTTTTTAATGAAGATTGCATCACGTCCCATTATTTAACCTTCAGTGCGAAAATTGTACTCTTAAAAATAGAAACCCTTGTGTGGCTCATCTCAATTGGATATGACAATTAATATTTTTTTCATTAACAATGATACAATGTGTGAGTATGCAGGGTTTCTGTCTAAATGCCACGGGATAAAAATTATTCAAATTCGTCAAGAATGAATCAATTCATTGTGTTGCTCTTTTGCTCAAAGCTTTGATTAGTTCTTCCTATGCAATTCCACATGCAAATTATTTCTAATTTTGATAACCCACAGCGCTTGGATTGCTTGCATTGTTAGTCTGGACTGGCCACAGGCATTGCAAAATATATTTGCAATGTAAAATCAGTTCCTTCACAAAAAGGATAGCAAACTTTTTAGCCAGACGTAACTAACTAACTAAACTCCATTTATTGTTTCAAACATTCTTTTGTTTCACGGA
>Ga0210040_10002505_pt1 | contig 25785 bp, 27 predicted proteins | sample CryGeyCG12114_NA_FD_185462 | JGI IMG/M metagenome (GOLD analysis project Ga0210040, IMG submission 185462) | Groundwater microbial communities from aquifer - Crystal Geyser CG19_WC_8/21/14_NA (SPAdes) (version 2) | ecosystem: Environmental > Aquatic > Deep subsurface > Groundwater | place: USA... | reverse complement strand
CGGGGTCTGGTGGCGCAGGGGTCGGGGCGCCGGCCTGACGTGCCTGCAGCGCACCCGCCCCGCCCCTCCTCCGGCGGGCACCCCTCCGCGACCGAGGACCTCGTCAGGGCGCCGGTCCTGCTGCCGGCCGCTGCGGGAAGAGCCGCGGGTGGCCGGTCGTTCCCCGACGCATGCCCATCCCCGACGTCGACGGAGCCGTCCTGCCCGACGAGGCGGAGGGCGAGCCCTCCCGCAGCGCCGCCGGCGGGTCCACGGGGGGCCGGCCCCTGCTCGTCCGCACGCGCGCGGAGCTCGCCCGCGCCCGCGCCGACCTCCCCGGGCCCGTGGCCGCGGTCCTCACGATGGGCGCCCTGCACGAGGGGCACGCGAGCCTGGTGCGCGCCGCGCGAGGCCGCGCCCGCTCGGTCGTGGCGACGGTCTTCGTCAACCCCCTGCAGTTCGGGGCGGGGGAGGACCTGGACGCCTACCCCCGCGACCTCGACGCCGACCTGGACCTCCTGGGCCGCGAGGGCGTCGACGTGGTCTTCGCGCCGTCGGCCCGGGAGGTCTACCCGGACGGGCCCCCGCAGGTGGTCGTCAGCGCGGGCCCGCTGGGCCGCGTCCTCGAGGGCGCGAGCCGCCCGGGGCACTTCGACGGCGTCCTGACGGTCGTGGCCAAGCTGCTGCACCTCACCCGCCCCGACGTCGTGCTCTTCGGCCAGAAGGACGCCCAGCAGCTGGTCCTGGTGCGCCGGATGGTCGCGGACCTGGACGTGGGCGTCGAGGTCGTCGCGGCGCCCACGTCCCGCGAGGAGGACGGGCTCGCCCGCTCCAGCCGCAACGCCTACCTCGACGACGACGGGCGCGCCGCGGCGGCCGTGCTGTCCCGGGCCCTGCGCCGCGGCGAGGCCGGCGCCGTCGACGGCGCGGCCGCGGTCCGCCGCACCGCCGCCGCCGAGCTCTCCCGCGAGCCGCGCGCGGTCGTGGACTACCTCGCCCTGGTCCACCCGGACGACCTCACCGAGGTGGACGACGACCACCGCGGGCCCGCGCTGCTCGCCGTGGCCGCCCGGGTCGGGACGACGCGGCTCATCGACAACCTCCCCCTGGTGCTGGGCCACCCCGCCGGCTGACCCCGCCGTCGCTGCGGAGGAGCGGGGCCGGGGCGCCGATAGCCTCGCCCGGTGAGCGACGCGCCGACCGACCCCGAGAGCCCGACCGCCGCCCAGCAGCCGGCGGGCCCGGGCGAGGACCTCACCGAGCAGCAGCGGGTCCGGCACGACAAGCGCGCGCGGATCCTCGCGGAGGGGGGCGACCCCTACCCCGTGTCCGTGCCGCGGACGACGACGCTGGCCGAGGTGCGCGCCCGCCACGCCGACCTGGGACCGCAGCAGGCCACCGACGACGAGGTCGCCGTCACCGGCCGCGTCGTCTTCCAGCGCGGACGCGGCAAGCTCTTCTTCGCGGTGCTCCAGGAGGGGGACGGCACCCGGCTGCAGGTCATGCTCGCCCAGGACGCCCGCCCCGACCGCGGCCTGCCCGTGGGCGTCGGCGCCGACGCGCTCGCGGCCTGGAAGTCCGACGTCGACATCGGCGACCACGTCGCCGTGCACGGCCGCGTCGTCACCAGCGGCACCGGCGAGCTGAGCGTCCTCGCGGACTCCTGGCAGCTGGCCGCCAAGGCGCTGCGCCCGCTGCCCAACCTCTACGAGGGCGCGGAGATGTCCGAGGAGGCGCGGGTGCGCGCCCGGTACGTCGACCTGGTCGTGCGCCAGCGGGCGCGGGACGTCGTCCGCACGCGCGCCGTCGTCGTCCGCAGCCTCCGCCGCGAGCTGGAGGACCGGGGTTACCTCGAGGTCGAGACGCCGATGCTGCAGACCCTGCACGGGGGCGCGAGCGCCCGCCCGTTCCGGACGCGCAGCAACGCCTTCGACATCGAGCTGTTCCTGCGGATCGCCCCGGAGCTCTTCCTCAAGCGGTGCGTGGTCGGAGGGCTCGAGCGGGTCTTCGAGATCAACCGCAACTTCCGCAACGAGGGCGCCGACTCCACGCACAGCCCCGAGTTCGCGATGCTCGAGATGTACCAGGCGTACGGCGACTACGACGTCATGGCCGACCTCACGCGCGATCTCGTCCAGGCGGCCGCGGTCGCGGCGGGCGGCTCGACGACGGTGACCCTCGCCGACGGCAGCACCGACGACCTCGGGGGCACCTGGGCCTCGGTGACGATGTACGGGTCGCTGTCGGAGGCGGTGGGCCGGCCGCTGTCGGCCGCCACGCCGGTCGAGGAGCTGCTGGCCCTGGCCGACCGGGCGGGGGCGCCGGTGGCCGACGACCCGGCCGAGCGACGGCACGGCAAGGTCGTCGAGCACCTGTGGGAGCACCTGGTGGCCCCGACCCTGACCGGGCCCACCTTCGTGCGGGACTTCCCCCTCGACACCTCCCCCCTCGTGCGCGCGCACCGCAGCGAGCCCGGTGTGGTGGAGAAGTGGGACCTCTACGTGCGCGGTTTCGAGCTCGGCACGGGGTACTCCGAGCTGGTGGACCCGGTCGTCCAGCGCGAGCGCTTCGTCGAGCAGGCCCGGCTGGGCGCGGCGGGCGACGTCGAGGCCATGGCCCTCGACGAGGACTTCCTCGCCGCGATGGAGACCGGGATGCCGCCCACGGGCGGCGTCGGCCTGGGCGTCGACCGGCTCTTGATGGCCCTGACCGGGCTCGGCATCCGCGAGACGATCCTCTTCCCGATGGTGCGCCCCACCCGCTGACCGCAGCGCGGCCGCGGGGGGCGCCTACCCTGGGGCCGTGGACATCCTGCCCGTGCTGGGCGCCCTGCTGCCGTCCGCGGGCGTGTGCGCCCTCTTCGTCCTGGTCGTGCGCAAGATGATCTCCGCCGACCGCGACGAGCGAGCGGCCCAGGCCCGCCTGGAGGCGGCCGAGCGCCGCGCGGAGCGCGAGCGGACGGCGACGGGCGGGACGCAGGACGGCGAGCGGCTGCAGTAGGGAGCCGACCCCTCCCGTCCTTTCTCGGCCGATCCCCCGAAAAGGCCTCTCCGTTTTGACCTGGCTAATGCTCGGTGCCATCGTGTGAGCCGCACCAGGGCGGTGGCGCGCGACTCGCGCGAGCCGCCCCGGGAAATTCACCCGGAGCTCGAGCACCTCAGGAGAACGCGAATGGCGCAGAAGACGAAGGTCATCCTCATCGACGACGTCGAGGGGGGCGAGGCGGACGAGACCGTCACGTTCGCGCTCGACGGCGTGAGCTACGAGATCGACCTCACGAGCGAGCGGGCCGCGCAGCTGCGCGACGCCCTCGCCCCCTGGGTCGGCCACGCGCGCAAGTCGGGCGGTCGCTCGGGCGCCTCCGGCCGCCGGGCGACGCGCTCGTCCAGCAGCTCGAGCAGCGCCGGCTCCTCCGGCTCCGCCGGCAGCGGTGTGGACACCGCCGCGGTGCGCGAGTGGGCGCGCGAGAACGGCCACACCGTCAGCGAGCGCGGCCGCATCTCCGGCGCCGTCCTGGACGCCTACAAGGCCGCCAACGGCTGAGCCGCCTCCTGCTCCGCGAGGACCCCGCGACCGTCCCGGTCGCGGGGTCCTCGCGCGTCCGGGGCGGCCGGCGGCCCGGCCCGCACGTCTCAGCCCCGACGGCGCAGCCGCGGGCACGTGCGGCACACCAGGGCGGGGGAGACGGCGTAGGCGAAGCAGCAGGAGCGGCGGGCCCGGGTCCAGGCGCCCGCCCCGTCCGGGCGAACGCCGCCGCTGCGCCGCAGGGGCTGCGGCGCGGACGAGAGCACCCGGTGCGCGTCCGCCGCCCCGGCCGCGGCGTCACCGCGGGCGGCGCCCACCGCGCCCAGCACCCCGTCGACGGCGTCGGCGAGCAGGCCCCAGCGCTGGTGCGAGCCCACCCGGACCCGGGGCGTCCAGGCGGCCTCGACCGCGCGCCCGGCGGCGACCAGGGCGCGCCCCAGGACGGCCGCGAGGGCGGCGTCGCCGGCGGTCGCGCGGGCGCCCGCCCGGACGGCGGCGCGGTCCCCGGGCAGGCACCACGACCCGCGGCCGAGCAGCGCGACGGCGTCCGGCTGGCCGAGCGGGGCCGCCCGGTGCACGGCCACGCGCGCGAGGTCCAGGTCCGGCACCCGACGCAGGAGCCCGTAGGGCGTGCCCGCGGCCTGCGCCAGCGCGTCGAGGACCCAGCCCAGCACGTACGTCGGCGCCACCTGGCGCGGCACCGCGCCGCCGTGCGCCTCCCTCGCCAGGCCGGCGTCCGCGGCGGCCACCCAGCGCTCGACCTCGCCGGGCCCCAGCGCGTCGGCCAGCGTCACCCAGGCCCCGACGCCCGAGGGGCCGTCCGAGGGACCACCGCCCCAGGGGGTGCGCGCGGGAGCGGTGGGGAGCTCGTCGAGGACGTGCACGGCGCGCCCCCCCGCGAGCGGGGCCACCGCCGCGAGCGCGGCGCCGAGGTCGTCGACCACGGCGCCGCCGAGGGCGCCGGGGGGAGGGCTCACGCGCCCCGCAGCGGGCGGATGGACCAGGAGGCCGACGCGCTCCGCCCGCGCGCCAGGCGCACGACGCCGGTGCCGCTGTTGAGGGCGTCCGGCGGGCACGTCATCGGCTCCACCGCGAGGCCGGCCCGGTCCAGCTCCGGCTCCGGGCGGTCCGCCGTGTGCACCTGGACCCAGGGCAGCACGGCCGGGTCCCACACCACCTCGGCGCCGCGGCCGTCCGCCGCGACGACGGACACGTGCGCCAGGCCGTCGGCCGGGTCGGGCCGCACGTCCGTCAGGGCGTCGTCCAGCTCGACCCCCGCGAGCGGGCGCCCGCCGCGCAGGTCGCGGGGCGTCCCGTCGACCGGGCGGACCTCACCGGGGAGCATCCGCGGGCCGAGGGCCTCGAGGTAGGAGGAGGCCTCGGCGCTCACCGTCCAGTCGTCCACCCGTCCGGTGCCGGCGGACAGGTAGGGGTGGGCCGCGCAGCCCCACGGCGCCGGGTCGTCGCCGAGCCCGGTGCCCGTGACGGTCGTCGCCAGGCCCTCGTCGTCCAGGCGCAGGTCGACGACGACGTCGACCGCGAAGGGGTAGCCGAGCTGGGGCACCACCCGCGCGGTGAGCTGGAGCGTCGCCGCCGCGGCCGTCGTCTCCCCGCCCGTGCGCGCGAAGCGCGCCCAGGCGAGCAGCCCGTGCAGGGCGTGGCCGCGCGCGGGCTCGGTGATCGCCAGCTGCTGCTCCACGCCGGACGCCGACCCCACGTCGGGCAGGCTCCAGCGCCCGTCGACGACGCGGTTGGGCCACGGCGCCAGGACCGCGCCCCGGAACGCCGGCCGGACCTCGTCGGCGTCGAAGGGGACCACCAGGTCGCGCCCGTCGTCGGTGAGCGAGCGCAGGCTCGCGCCCACCTCGGTGACCACCGCCCGGAGGGGTCCGTGCTCGAGGACGTGCTGCTCGCCGCTGGGGTGCACGCGCCGGACAGTAGCGAGCGGCCGCCCCGGCGGCTGCCTAGGCTCGCCCGCGTGGCGGTCGGCCGACGGCCACGACCGGCAGGCCGGTGCCCGCGCACCGCCCGCACCCGAAGGAGCGCCCATGTTCGAGGCAGCCGACATCCGCGAGTACCGGGGGCACAAGGTCGTGGACCCCGACGGCGACAAGATCGGCGACCTCGAGGCCGTCTACGTCGACACGGCCACCGACGTGCCCGCTTTCGGCACCGTGTCCCTCGGAGGACTCCTCGGCGGTCGGAGGCTGGCCTTCGTCCCGTTCGACGGCGCCACGGTGGGCCCGGACTACCTCAAGGTCGCCTACTCCAGGTCCCGCGTGAAGGAGGCCCCTTCGATCGACACCGACGGGGAGCTCCTCGCCGAGGACGAGCCCGCCGTCTTCGCCCACTACGGCCTCGACGCGGGGATCGGCGGGGGCCGGCGCCTCGCCCGGCGCTGAGGTGGCCCGCTCCCCGCTGGCCCGGCTCGAGGAGCTGCTGAAGCGGCTCGTCGGGCCGGCCCAGCTCGGGCGGCACGACGGGCCGAGCCCCTCGCAGCGGCGGGCGTCGCAGGAGCACCGCGCCGCGCACGAGCAGGCGTGGGAGACCGTCGTCGACTCCAACGGCCGCCGCTACGTGCGGGCGCGCCGCGGTGGGCCCGAGGACCGCTCCGGGGGCCGCGACGCCTGAGGGCGGTGCCCGGCGCGTCACCGGCGCGTCACCGGCGCGTCGGCGGAGGCCGCGGGACACCGTGCGCTGCGGTGGCTGCCAGCGGCTCGGGGGTCCGTGCGCCGCGCGCCCGGGGCCACCCGTCCAGCCCAGCGGTGCCCTACGCCCAGGGCGAACGAGGGCCGTGGAACACCCCCGGATCGCCGGGGCGTTGTCCCCAGCGGCAGGAGGGGCGCCGCGTCGAGCAGGCGCACGGTGCACGAGCGGCGGACCGCCGCACCACCCGCGGGGATAGCATCGAGCGACTCGCAGGGGGACCGCCCTCCGCCGCCGGATCGTTCGCGAGGAGCGCCACATGTTCGAGAGGTTCACCGACCGAGCTCGTCGAGTCGTCGTCCTGGCACAGGAAGAAGCCAGGATGCTCAACCACAACTACATCGGCACCGAGCACATCCTCCTGGGCCTCATCCACGAGGGCGAGGGCGTCGCCGCCAAGGCGCTCGAGTCGCTGGGCATCTCCCTGGACTCCGTGCGCGAGCAGGTGCAGGAGATCATCGGCCAGGGCCAGCAGGCCCCGTCCGGGCACATCCCCTTCACCCCGCGCGCCAAGAAGGTGCTGGAGCTGAGCCTGCGCGAGGCGCTGCAGCTCGGCCACAACTACATCGGCACCGAGCACATCCTGCTCGGCCTCATCCGCGAGGGCGAGGGCGTCGCCGCCCAGGTCCTCGTCAAGCTGGGCGCCGACCTCAACCGCGTGCGCCAGCAGGTCCTGCAGCTGCTGTCGGGCTACCAGGGCAAGGAGCCGGCCGCGGCCGGCGGCCCCGCCGAGGGCACGCCCTCGGGCTCCCTCGTCCTCGACCAGTTCGGGCGGAACCTCACGCAGGCGGCGCGCGAGGGCAAGCTCGACCCGGTCATCGGGCGCGAGAAGGAGATCGAGCGCGTGATGCAGGTGCTCTCGCGCCGCACCAAGAACAACCCCGTGCTGATCGGCGAGCCCGGCGTCGGCAAGACGGCCGTCGTCGAGGGCCTGGCGCAGGCGGTGCACAAGGGCGAGGTCCCGGAGACGCTGAAGGACAAGCAGCTCTACACCCTCGACCTCGGCGCGCTGGTGGCCGGCAGCCGCTACCGCGGTGACTTCGAGGAGCGGCTCAAGAAGGTCCTCAAGGAGATCCGCACCCGCGGCGACATCGTCCTGTTCATCGACGAGATCCACACCCTCGTCGGGGCGGGCGCGGCCGAGGGCGCCATCGACGCGGCGAGCATCCTCAAGCCCATGCTGGCGCGCGGCGAGCTCCAGACCATCGGGGCCACGACGCTCGACGAGTACCGCAAGCACATCGAGAAGGACTCGGCCCTCGAGCGCCGCTTCCAGCCGATCCAGGTGGCGGAGCCGACGCTGGCGCAGGCCATCGAGATCCTCAAGGGCCTGCGCGACCGCTACGAGGCCCACCACCGCGTCTCCATCACGGACGGCGCGCTCGTGGCGGCGGCCAACCTGGCCGACCGCTACGTCAACGACCGGTTCCTGCCCGACAAGGCGATCGACCTCATCGACGAGGCGGGCGCGCGCCTGCGCATCCGCCGGATGACGGCGCCGCCGGACCTGCGCGAGTTCGACGAGAAGATCGCGGGCGTCCGTCGGGAGAAGGAGTCCGCGATCGACGCGCAGGACTTCGAGAAGGCCGCGTCGCTGCGCGACGACGAGAAGAAGCTGCTGTCGGCCCGCGCCGAGCGGGAGAAGCAGTGGAAGGCCGGTGACATGGACGTCGTCGCCGAGGTGGACGAGGAGCTCGTCGCCGAGGTCCTGGCCATCGCCACGGGCATCCCGATCGTCAAGCTGACCGAGGAGGAGTCCAGCCGCCTGCTCAACATGGAGGCGGAGCTCCACAAGCGGGTCATCGGCCAGGAGGACGCCATCAAGGCGCTCTCCCAGGCCATCCGGCGCACCCGCGCCGGCCTGAAGGACCCCAAGCGCCCCGGCGGCTCGTTCATCTTCGCCGGCCCCACCGGCGTCGGGAAGACCGAGCTGGCGAAGGCCCTCGCGGAGTTCCTCTTCGGCGACGAGGACGCGCTCATCCAGCTCGACATGAGCGAGTTCTCCGAGAAGCACACGGTCTCGCGGCTCTTCGGCTCGCCCCCCGGGTACGTCGGCTACGAGGAGGGCGGCCAGCTCACGGAGAAGGTTCGCCGCCGCCCGTTCTCGGTCGTGCTCTTCGACGAGGTGGAGAAGGCGCACGCCGACATCTTCAACTCGCTGCTGCAGATCCTCGAGGACGGTCGCCTGACCGACAGCCAGGGCCGCACGGTGGACTTCAAGAACACCGTGATCATCATGACGACGAACCTCGGCACGAGGGACATCGCCAAGGGCCTGCAGATGGGCTTCCAGGCCGGTGGCGACCTGTCCACCGACTACGACCGGATGAAGCGCAAGGTCGGTGACGAGCTCAAGCAGCACTTCCGCCCCGAGTTCCTCAACCGCGTCGACGACACGGTCGTCTTCCCGCAGCTGACGCAGGACGAGATCATCCAGATCGTCGACCTGATGCTGGCCCGGCTGGACTCGCGCCTGCGCGACCAGGACATGGCCCTGGAGCTCACGCCCAAGGCGAAGGCCCTGCTCGCCGTCCGCGGGTACGACCCCGTGCTGGGCGCCCGGCCGCTGCGCCGGACCATCCAGCGCGACATCGAGGACGTCCTGTCCGAGAAGATCCTCTACGGGGAGATCAGCTCGGGCGAGATCATCCTCGTCGACACCGAGGGCGAGGGGCCGGCGGAGCAGCTGACGTTCGCCGGCTCGCCGAAGGGCGAGATCCCGGACGCCCCGGTCGTCGAGGCCGCCAGCACCGAGTGATCCACCGCCCCGGGCGGCCGAGCACCCCGGCCGCCCGGGGCCAGCACCACCGCCGGAGGGCGGGACGCCGCGGCGTCCCGCCCTCCGGCGCGTTCCGGGGGGCGCTCGCTCCCGGCGAACCGCCTGCCGCTCGCCGTGGTGCGCCCCTCCACGGGGCCGCCATCGGTCCGCCGTGGTGGCGCGCGCCGGTCAGACGGGGCGCAGGGCCTCCAGGTGGGCGATCTCGGCGGTCTGGACGGCGGTCATCTCGTCGGCCATCTCGCGCACCTGGACGTCGACGCCGTCCGCGGCGTGCTCCTCGACCATCGCGACGGCGCCGCGGTGGTGGCGGAGCATCAGGTCGACGAAGAGGGCGTCGAAGCCCTCCCCCCGCGAGGCCGCCAGCTGCTGCACCTCCACGGCACTGGCCATCCCGGCCATCGACCCCGCGCCGTCGCCGTGGTCGCCGTGACCGCCCGGGGCGACGTCGCCCTCGGCGGCCACCTCGCCGCGCCCGGAGAGCCACGAGCGCTCGAGCGGGACCGCCTGGTCCCGCTGCTCGAGCCAGGCGACCATGACCTCGACCTCGGGCGCCTGGCCCAGCCCGATGCGCTCGGCCAGCGCGGCGACGTCGGGGTCGACGGCCCGGTCCGCGGCGAGGGCGCTCATCTCGACGGCCTGCCGGTGGTGGGTGACCATCTGCTGGACGAAGGCGACGTCGGCGGGGCTCCAGCGCTCGCCGTCCGTCGGAGGAGCCACGTCCGTCGGGGCGAGCGTGCGCGCCGGCTCGCCCGGCAGGCCGGGCTGCAGGACGGGCACCGAGGCCTCGGCCGTGGGCGGCGCGTAGGCGGTGGGGACGTCGTCCCCGTGGACGGGGCCGCATGCGCTCGCCCCGGCGACGACGAGCAGGAGGAGCCCGCGACCCGCCACCCGGGCGAGGGGGCTGCTGACGGCTCGCCGCGGTGCGGTCATGGGCGCGGGCATGCGGTGCCTCCCTGGGGCGGTGCGACGGGGACGTGCCCACGGCGTCGCACCTGGACGTCGGATCGCGGACGATGCTCGCACAAAAGGGACATCTGCTGTCATGCTCGGCCACTCCTGGTGGTCAGGAGTGACGCGACGTCGTGGTTCCGTGGCGACGTCCCGAGGGCGCGACCCAGCGGGTCGGGGAGGACGGCAGCACCGATGGCACGACGGCACGCACCAGCTCGGAGCAGCGCGGCAGCCCGCGGCACGAGGACCGACCGGCGGACGCGGGGGGCAGCGGCCTCGCGCGGCCGTCGGGCGCTCGGGCCCGTCGTCGCGGCCGTGGCCGCGGCGGCCCTCGTCGGGGGCTCGGCCGCCACCGCGGTCGCCGCCCCGGCACAGGCGCCGGAGGCGCCGACGGTCCCGGCGGGCGAGGCGCCCACGGAGGTGGGCGCGACGGCCTCCAGCGCGAACATGCGTTTGACGGACAGCACGCCGAAGCAGGGGAGCTTCGCGTCGGCGACGGCCCTGAACAGCGACCTGGCCTTCCAGGGCGACTACGCCTACGCGGGCAACTACAACGGCTTCGCCGTCTACGACCTGTCGCGGCCGGACGCGCCCGAGCTGGTCACGCAGGTCACGTGCCTCGGCGCGCAGAACGACGTGTCCGTCTACGGCGACGTGCTCGTCCTCTCGACGGACTCCGTCCGCAGCGACGCCTCCTGCGAGTCCACCGCCGTGCCGGGCGCCACGGCGCAGGTGTGGGAGGGCCTGAAGATCTTCGACATCAGCGACCCCCTCGCGCCGGAGTACGTCGCCGCGGTCAAGACGACCTGCGGGTCGCACACCAACACGCTCGTGCCCGACGAGGACACCGGCTCGCTGCTGGTCTACGTGAGCAGCTACGGCCCGAACGCCGCGACGCCGAACTGCCAGCCGCCGCACGACGCCATCTCGATCGTCGACATCCCCCTGGACGCGATGGAGGACGCGGCGCTCCTGGACGTGCCGGTCATCTTCCCCGAGGGCGGCTTCGAGGGCGTGCCGGGCACCGTGCGCGGTCCGACGAGCGGCTGCCACGACATCACCTCCTACGTCGACCTCGACATCGCGGCCGGCGCGTGCATGGGCGACGGCGTCCTCTTCGACATCAGCGACCCGCGCGCTCCCGTCGTCACCGAGCGCGTCCAGGACGCCAGCTTCGCGTTCTGGCACTCCGCGACCTTCAACAACGACGGCACGAAGGTCGTCTTCACCGACGAGCTCGGCGGCGGCGGGGCCCCCACCTGCACCGCGGAGGTCGGCCCCGAGCGCGGCGCGGACGCCATCTACGACATCGTCGACGGCGAGCTGGAGTTCGGGAGCTACTACAAGATCCCCCGCCACCAGACGGCGACGGAGAACTGCGTCGCGCACAACGGCTCGCTGCTGCCGGTCGAGGGTCGCGACGTGATGGTCCAGGCCTGGTACCAGGGCGGCATCTCCGTGTTCGACTTCACCGACTCGGCGAACCCGCGCGAGATCGCCTGGTTCGACCGCGGCCCGCTCTCGACCGAGGCCCTGGTCGTCGGCGGGTCCTGGTCGGCCTACTGGTACGACGGTCGCGTGTACAGCAACGACATCCAGCAAGGCTTCGACGTCCTCACCCTGCGCGGATCGGCCTTCGCGCAGGCGCGGCACGTCGAGCTGGGCCGGCTGAACCCGCAGATGCAGGGCGCCTACGCGTCCTGGCGGGACAGCCGCCAGGGCTGACCCGCTCCGCGCGCCGGCACCGCCCGGGACCCCGCCGGGGCCCGGGCGGTGCCGCGTCCGGACCACGGCCCGCGCCCCCGCCGCCTCCCGGGCGGGTGAGGCGCACCCGCACTACCGTCGGCCCATGAGCACCACCTCGCAGACGACGATCTCCTCCTCCAGCCCGCTGTCGCCCGAGCTCCTCGTGCAGCGCCTCGTGCAGGCCCTGCACGGCGCGGCCGAGGTGACGGTCGAGGAGGGGCGCACGACGCTGGTCTTCCCCGCGGCGGGGGAGGCCATCCGCGACAGCATCGTGGGGTCCGCCCACCTGCAGGCCGGCGCCGAGACGGTGGTGCTGGACTGCACCGCCCCCACCAGCCACGAGCTCTCCCGGGTCGAGCACCTGCTGACCACGCGGCTGCGCACGGTGGACCCGGCGGCCGCGGCCGCCGTCGCCTGGCGTCGCCACGAGTGAGCGCTGACCCGGGGGGCGGGCGCGTCCGCGTCCGCCCCGCGCGCACGTCGGACGTCCGGGCCGTCCGGGCGCTGACGGCGCCGCTGGCCGAGCAGCGGGTCCTCGTCGCCAAGGAGGCCGTCGCCTACTACGAGGGGCTCCCCGAGCTCGTCGTCGCGGAGCGCGACGGCGTCGTCGTGGGCTGCGGTGCGCTGCACGTCTTCTGGGAGGACCTCGCGGAGGTGCGCACCCTGGCCGTCTCGGCGGACGCGCGGGGTGCCGGCGTGGGCGGCCTGGTCCTCGCCGAGCTGCTGCGCCGGGCGCGCGAGGTCGGCGTCGCCCGCGTCTTCTGCCTGACCTTCGAGACCCGCTTCTTCGCCGCCCACGGCTTCGAGGAGATCGAGGGCACCCCGGTGGCGCCGGAGGTCTTCGTCGAGCTGCTGCGCTCGCACGACGACGGCGTCGCCGAGTTCCTCGACCTGGCCCGGGTGAAGCCGAACACGCTGGGCAACAGCCGGATGATCCACTACCTGGACGAGTCGGCCCGCGCGCTGGACGCCGCTCGGGTGGAGGGTCCCGGGAGGGCCGCCCCGCCCCCGGGCAGCGCGTAGCCGCCGCCCGGCGCCGCGACCGCCAGCCCGTCGTCGAGGAGCGAGGAGAGGCAGCGCCCGCGCTGGTCCTCCTCCGGCCACGCGGCGGCGAGCTCGGCGGACCCGAGGGGGCCGTCCGCCGCCCGCAGCAGCGCGAGCAGACGCCCTCGGACCTGCCGGTCGGTGCCCTCCCACCGCTGGGCGGGCCGCCGCGGACGGCCGTCCGCCGGTGAGCCGGCGAGCAGCCAGGAGCAGCGGTCGGCCACGGGGCACGTCCCGCAGCGGGGTGCGCGCGCCGTGCAGACGAGCGCACCCAGCTCCATGACGGCCACGCCCCACCGCGCGGCCACGGCGTCGTCGGCGGGCAGGAGGGCGGCCGCCAGCGCCGTCTCCGCGGCCGTCACCGAGGGCGCGGCCTGCGCCGCGCCGGTCACGAGCCGGGCGTGGACGCGGCGGACGTTGGTGTCGACGACGGCGTGCCGGCGCCCGTGCGCGAAGGAGGCGACCGCCGCCGCGGTGTAGGCGCCGACGCCGGGCAGGGCCCGCAACGCGTCCAGCTCCGCCGGCACCCGACCCCCGTGCCGCTCGACGAGCGCGACGGCGGCGGCGTGCAGCCGCAGGGCGCGCCGGGGGTAGCCGAGGCGGCCCCAGGCGCGGACGGCCTCGCCCGCGGGCTCCGCCGCCAGGCGCGCCGGGTCCGGCCAGCGCTCCACCCAGGCGCGCCACACCGGGAGCACCCGGGCCACCGGCGTCTGCTGGAGCATCACCTCGCTGACCAGCACGCCCCACGGGTCGGCGTCCTCCTGGCGCCAGGGCAGGTCGCGCGCGGCACCGGCGTACCAGGTGAGCAGCTCCCCGTGCAGGGCGGCGAGCTCCTCGGGCGGTGGTGCCGCCGCAGCGACCGGGTGCGCCCGGACGGGAGCCCGGTCGGGGAAGCGGCCGGGGGAGCGGTCGGGGCTCAGACGTACCGCTCGAGGATGCTCGACTCGGCCAGGCGGGACAGGCCCTCGCGGACGGCGCGGGCGCGCTGGTCGCCGACGCCGTCGACGGCCATGAGGTCGTCGATGCCCGCCGCGAGGAGCTGCTGCAGCCCGTCGAAGTGCTGCACGAGCCGCTCGACGATGGCGCCCGGGAGCCGGGGGATCTTGTGCAGGAGCCGGAAGCCCCGAGGGCTGATGGCGCTGTCGAGGCTCTCCCCGGCGGCCGTCAGCGAGAGCGCCCGGGACACGTGGGCGAGGTCGACGAGCTCGGTGGACTCCAGCCGGGCCAGGTCGGCCAGCACCTGGGGCACGGACGCGCCGAGGCGCTGCGGGTCGGTGTAGTCGCGCAGGACGAACTCCTGGTCCGGCCCGATGCCGCCGATGAGCTCCTCCAGCTGCAGCGACAGGAGGCGGCCGTCCGCGCCGAGCTCGACGACGTAGCCCGCGATCTCGTCGGAGATGCGCCGGACCATCTCCTGCCGCTGCACGACCGCGGCGACGTCCCGGACCGTGACGAGGTCCTCGATCTCCAGGGCCGACAGGGTCCCCGCCACCTCGTCGAGGCGGGACTTGTAGCGCTCGAGCGTGGCCAGGGCCTGCTCGGCGCGCCCGAGGATGGCGGCCGAGCCCTCGAGGACGAAGCGCCGGTCGGCGACGTAGAGCGCCACGATGCGCATCGAGGCGCTGACGGAGATGACCGGCATCCGGGTCTGCTTGGCCACCCGCTCGGCGGTCCGGTGGCGCGTGCCCGACTCGGACGTCTCGATGGTGGGGTCGGGCACCAGCTGCACGGCGGCGCGCAGGATCTTGCTGGCCCCGGCGTCGAGGACGATCGCGCCGTCCATCTTGGCGAGCTCGCGCAGCCGGGTGGCGGAGAAGTCGACGTCCAGGGAGAAGCCGCCGCTGCACAGGGACTCCACCACGCGGTCGTGGCCGAGCACGACCAGGGCGCCGGTGCGTCCCCGCAGGATGCGCTCGAGCCCGTCGCGCAGCTCGGTGCCCGGGGCGACGGCGGCGAGGGTCGCGAGGAGCAGCTCCTCGGGCGAGCGCTCGGCGGCCATCGTCTCCCTCTGCCCGCATCGGTCGGCGCGCCGGACGGCGGGCCGGAGCGCAGGCTACCGGCGCCCCGCGCCCCCACGAGACGCCACGGCCGGTCGTCGCCGAGCCGTGACCTCCGGCAGCGGCCCGCGCTACAGCTCGCCCGGGGGCGGGCGGTGCCCGCGGCCCGCCCCCCCGTCGGCGGAGGCGAAGAGCCGCAGGACGCACGAGCGCACGTCGTCGACCTCGAGGACCTGCATCGACCCCCACGGCGGGGCGCCGACGGCGCTCTCGCCGGCCCGGCCGGCCGACGGCTCCGGCACGGCGCGCAGGGGCCGCTCGGTGCGCCCGCCGCCGGACGACGAGGGGGGCGCGTGCACGCCGAGCGCTCCTCGCGGCACGATCGCGCGCTGCATGCCGAGGCGGGCGGCCTCGGCCAGCCGGCGCTCGGTGCCCGGGACCGCGCGGACGTCCCCGGACAGGCCGAGCTCGCCGATCGCCACGGTGCCCGGCGGCAGGGCGGTGTCGAAGCAGGCGCCCGCCAGGGCGACGGCGACGGCGAGGTCGACCCCGGGCTCGGTGGTGCGCACACCGCCCACCGTGGCGGTGAAGACGTCGCTCGGGGTGCGCAGCAGGCCGGCGCGCGCCTGCAGCACGGCGACCGCCAGGGCGACGCGGCTGGCGTCCAGGCCGGTGGAGCGCGTCTTCGGCGCGCTCCCCGCGGCGGGCGCGACGAGGGCCTGCACCTCGACGACGAGCGGGCGCCGGCCCTCCAGGGCCACCGTGGCGCAGGTGCCGGGGACGGGCGTCGTGGTGCGCGAGAGGAACAGCTCGCTCGGGTCGACCAGGCCGGTGATGCCGCCCTCGGACAGGTCGAAGCAGCCGACCTCGTCGGTCGGGCCGTAGCGGTTCTTCACCGCCCGGACCATGCGCAGGCGCGAGTGGCGGTCGCCCTCGAAGGTGCAGACGACGTCGACGAGGTGCTCGAGCACGCGCGGACCGGCGACCGAGCCGTCCTTGGTGACGTGGCCGACGAGCAGCGTGGCCATGCCCCGCTCCTTGGCCGTGGCGATGACCGCCGCCGCGACCTCCCGCACCTGGGTGACCCCGCCGGCCGAGCCCTCGACGGCGGCCGAGGCGACGGTCTGCACCGAGTCGAGCACGAGGAGGTCGGGCGAGACGGCCTCGACGTGGGCGAGGACGGCGGCCAGGTCGTTCTCGGCGGCGAGGTACAGGCGCGGGCGCAGCGCCCCGATGCGCTCCGCCCGGAGGCGGACCTGCGCCGCCGTCTCCTCCCCCGTGACGTACAGCACCGTCTTCCCCGTGGTGGCGGTGCGCGCCGCCACCTCGAGCAGCAGCGTCGACTTGCCGACGCCCGGCTCGCCCGCGAGCAGCACGACGGCCCCGGGGACGACGCCGCCGCCCAGCACGCGGTCCAGCTCGTCGACGCCCGTGGGCGCGGCCGAGGCCTCGTGGGCGTCCACCTCGGCGATGGGCTGGGCCGCGCGGCGGACCGCCCTCGCGGGGGCGGTGCGCGGGCCGGAGGGGGCCGCGACCTCCTCGACGGTGCCCCACGCCTGGCACTCCCCGCAGCGACCGGCCCACTTGGCCGTGGTCCAGCCGCAGTCGGCGCACCGGTAGGCGGGGCGCGGGGCGCGGGGGGCGGAGCTCTTCGGGGCCATGAGCAGGACGCTAGGCGCGCCCACCGACAACGCCCGTCGCCCCGCCGCCGACCCGGCGCCAGCGGACCGCGGCGGCGTCGTCCAGGCAGGTGCCCGGGTGGCCGGCCAGCACCTCGTCGGCGAGCGACGGCGGGAGCTCGATGCGCACCACGGCCTCGAGGGCGGCGCGGTCCGGCATGGACCAGCGCACGTCCACCGAGCGCTCGGAGAAGCCGTGCCGGCGCCAGAAGCGGCGGACGGCCGCCGCGTCGTGCCAGGGCCTCGCCCGGGCGAACCAGCCGCCGAAGGTGGAGCGCGTCGCGTCGGTGTCGACGACGACGGCGACGCCGCCCGGGCGCAGCACCCGCTCGAGCTCGGCGAGCCCCGGCTCGCAGCCCGGCCCGAAGAAGTAGGCCCAGCGCGCCAGGGCCACGTCCACCGAGGAGTCCGGGAGGGGGAGGGCCTGCGCCGTCCCCGCCTCGACCCGCACGCGCTCCCCGGCCGGGCCGAGGCCGCGCACGAGCGCGAGGGCGCGCTCGCGCAGCGGCGGGTGGGGCTCGACGCCGACGACCGAGCGGGCCCCGCCGCGAGCCGCGGACGCGGCGTCCTCCCCGGGGCCGGGGTCGGCGCCCGCGAGGCGCGGCAGCATGACGCCGGGCCCGCAGCCGACGTCGACGACGTCGCGCCCGGCCCAGTCCGCCACCTCGCGCACGGCCGCGTCGACGCGCCGCTCGACGTCGACGAAGGCGTTCTCCAGCGCGTAGGCGTCGGGGTGGTACCAGGCGTTCGGGCTCGGCACGACCCCCGCCGCCGGGCGCTCGGCGCCCCCGCCGCCGTCGCCGCCCCCGTCGCCGTCGCCGCCGGCCGGGCCGGGGCGGCGGGGGGAGGCTGGCACGGGGCGGATGGTAGGCGCCGCTACGGTCAGCGCCCATGCGCCTGGGGGTCCTCGACGTCGGCTCGAACACCGTCCACCTGCTCGTCGTGGACGCCCACCCGGGCGCCTCGCCGGTGCCGACCGCCTCGCACAAGCGGGTGCTGCGCCTGGCCGAGCGCCTGGACGCCGAGGGCGCCGTGCACGAGGAGGGCGTCGCGGATCTCCTGGACGCCGTCCGCGCCGCGCGCGAGGCCGCCACCGCGGAGGGCGTCGAGGAGCTCTCGGGCTTCGCGACGAGTGCCCTGCGCGAGGCGCCCAACGGCCTGGAGGTGCTCGAGCGGGTGCGCCGCGAGACCGGCGTGGCGCTGGAGGTCCTCAGCGGGGGCGCCGAGGCGCGGCTGACGTTCTTCGCGGTGCGCCGGTGGTTCGGCTGGTCCGCGGGCCGCCTGCTGGTCCTCGACATCGGGGGCGGCTCGCTCGAGCTCGCCGTCGGGCGCGACGAGGACGCCGACGTCGCGCTCAGCACGCCGCTGGGGGCGGGGCGCACGACGCGGTCCCACCTGGCCGGCGGGGTCACCCGCCCGCGCGACGTCGCGCCGCTGCGCGAGCACGCGCGGGCGGTGCTGGGGGCCTCGACGGGTCGCCTGCGGGACCAGGGCGCCGTCGACCTCGCCGTCGGCTCGAGCAAGACGTTCCGCACGCTCGGCCGGCTCACCGGCGCGGCCCCGGCGCGCGAGGGGATGCACGTCCCGCGCTCCCTCGAGCGCGAGGCGCTCGCCGAGCTGGTGCCGCGCCTGGCGTCGCTGGGCCCCGCCGGCCGGCGCCGGCTGGCGGGGGTGTCCGAGGCCCGCGCCGGCCAGGTCGTGGCCGGGGCCGTCGTCGCCCTGGAGGCGATGCGCGCGCTCGACGTCGAGCGGCTCTCCCTGAGCCCGTGGGCGCTGCGCGAGGGCGTCATCCTGCGGCGCCTCGACGCGCTCACGCCCCTGCTCGGCCGCTGACCGGCGCCGGCGGCCCGGTCCAGGGACGCGCTGGGAGCCGGGGGCCTACTGTGGAGGGGTGAGCGAGCCCTCGACGCCCCGACGGGTGCCGGCCGTCACCCTCTCCACCACCTCGGTGTACCCCGGGTCGTGCGCGGACGCCTTCGAGGCCGCCGCGCGCCTCGGCTACGACGGCGTCGAGGTCATGGTCTGGACCGACCCGGTCAGCCGCGACGTCGTGGCGCTGCGCCGCCTGGCCGACCACTACGGGGTGCCCGTGCTCTCCGTGCACGCCCCGACGCTGCTGCTGACGCAGCGGGTGTGGGGCCGCGACCCGTGGACGAAGCTCGAGCGGTCGGTCCAGCTGGCCCAGGACCTGGGCGCGGACGTCGTCGTGGCGCACCCGCCGTTCCGGTGGCAGCGCGAGTACGCGGCGGGCTTCGTCGACGGCGTCCGCGAGATGTCGGGGCGCACCGGCACCGCGATCGCCGTGGAGAACATGTTCCCGTGGCGGGCCGGCTCCCGGGAGCTGCTCGCGTACTCGCCCGGGTGGGACGTCGTCGACGAGGACTACGACCAGGTCACCCTGGACGTCTCCCACGCCGCGACGTCCGGCAGCGACGCCCAGGAGCTCGCGCGCAAGCTCGCGGGGCGCCTGCGCCACGTGCACCTGACGGACGGCGCCGGGTCGGCCAAGGACGAGCACCTGGTGCCCGGCCGCGGCACCCAGCCCGTGGCCGAGCTGCTGGGCGACCTCGTCGACGCCGGCTTCACCGGTCACGTCGTCGCCGAGATCAACACGCGGCGCACGCGGGGCCCGGGCGAGCGCGAGCGCGACCTCGCGGAGACCCTCGCCTTCGCCCGCCGCCACCTGCGCCAGGACTGATCGCCCTCGCAGCAGTCCTCAGCCGGCACCGGCCGGAACCCCTGGGGGCCCATGCCCCGGCGGTGTCCGCAAAGACGTCCAGCTGCGTCGGCCAGCAGCACGGCGACCCGCAGCACGGGCTGAGTCGGTCAGGCCGCACGTCGATGCCGCGGCACGACGGGACACCAGCCGCTCGGTACCTGGTCGTCGAGATCGCCCTCCAGGCCAGCGCGAGCGCTGCCTCGGCGTGGACCCCGAGCGGGGGAGCGTCCTGGACGTCCTGGTCGGGGGCCACCGCCCGCGAGGTCCTGCGCCCCAGCACCGTCGAACGGGTCGACGTCATCCCCGCGTCCAGCAGCCTCGTCAGGACCGCCGAGGCTGGTGACACCGGAGCCGCGGGTGCCGCAGCCTTCCGGGTCAGGCAGTCGGCTGCCGGCACGCCTGCTCCCCTCGACGACGGCCTCGGCGGGAACGCCGGCGCCATGCCACCGGGGATCCGCTGCGGGATGCGTCCCCTGTCCTCCTCGGGCTGGGCAACTACCCAGAAGGGGCGGCTCGCTGGGCAGGTGCTGGGGTAGTCCCAGCGCTCGTCGAACCGGCGTGGGTCTCCGCCTCTGAGCTCGACGGTGCTGCCCCCGATCACCTCGCGCGCTGTCTCGTCGTCGGAAGCGAGCACCGGCACGTAGGGCGCTTCTCCTTCGACGTCGTCCGGCTGCACGACGAGGCAGCCGTCGAGGTCCTGGGCGACGCCAGAAAGCAGTGCACCGTCTCCGCCGGTGCCCGTGGGCTCGTAGGTGGCGACGGCCAGGCCGTCGTCGCGCGGGGCAGGCTCGTCGCAGCTGGCGAGGCCCGCCGCGACGAGGAGTTCGGCGGCGAGACGGGCGGAGTGCACGACGTGCGCCTGCCTCGACGGCCAGCGGGAGGGGCGGTGACCGTTCATGGCACTCATGACGGCCCGTCGACCGGCCTCGGTTCCCGTGTGAAGGCCGCGGTCCGGACGTCAGCCCGTGGCGGTGTGTGCCCGTCGACGACCCCGAGCGAGACGGGCTGCCCGCCGGGGTCGTCGACGAGGCCGGGGAGCGTGGTCTTGGCGCACGCGCTGCTGACCCTCAGGCGGGCGCGGGGTTCTGCGGTGACGTCAGGGTTGCGATCAGTGTGGTGCTCAACCAGTGCTCGAGCTCGGCGGGCGTCCGGCCTGCGCGGTCGATCACCGCGTCGTAGACCTCCGGGCTGGCCAGCGTCCACAGCGTCAAGAAGACCGAGTCGGCGTTCAGCTCGGGACGCAGTGCCGCCGGCGGAATGTCGGCGGCCACTGCCCGGATGGTGGCTGTGGTCTGTGATTGCACAGCGAGCCAGTCCTCGCCCAGAGCGTTCTCGACTGTGGCCGCCTCCCGGTACAGGCGGCGGTAGGCCGTCGTCCGGGCGGTGACGGCGACGAAGACCCGCGCTACCGCGTCCAGGTAGGTGGCGGTGTCGGGGTCGGTGCTCGCGGCGGTGGCCAGCTCGGCGCGGACTGCCTCGGGCCAGTCCTCTTGCCATCCTCCCGCGGCTGCGGTCGCCGCCGCCCGGAAGACCTCCCGTTTGCTGCCCCACGCCAGGTAGAGCGTCTGCAGCGAGACCCCAGCCTCCTCGGCGATCGCCGAGACCGTGGTGGCGGCGTAGCCGCGCTCTCGGAACAGGCGGTCCGCCGCCTGGACGAGGCGGGCGCGGGTCCGCCGGCGGCTCTCCTCGCCGGCCTCGCGGCGTCGCCGGTGCCGGTCGGGGGCGTCCGCGGAGGGCATGGGTCGAGGCTACGTCATCACAGTTCCGCTCTAGTTGAGGTACGTTCCAGTGGAACGCCGCTCTAGCCAGCGTTCACCTGGTCCACGGAGGAGGCGTCATGACGCACCACGACCACCTGGCGGTGCGGACCCCGGGGTCCGGCCCTGCCGTCCTCGTCGTCCACGGCGGAGGAGGACCGGACTCGATGCGAGAGGTCGTGCAGCGGTTGGGCGTCGACCACGAGATCCTGCTGCCGACCCACCCCGGCTGGGACGGGCAGCCACGAGACCCGGCGGTCCGCTCCGTGCCTGACCTGGCGCGGCGCTACCTGAGGTTGCTGCTCGACTCGCACCTGTCCGACGTCACGGTCGTGGCCAGCTCGTTCGGGGGATGGGTGGCGGCCGAGCTGGCCTTGCTCGCCCCCCGCGGTGTGGTCGGGCGGCTGGTGCTGCTCAACCCGGTCGGGTCGGCGCCCACGCCGGAGGAGATGGCCCAGCAGCGTTCTGCCCAGCCCCCCGCGGACCCGAACCCGTCGTCGCTCGACCTGGTGCGCAGCTACACCGGCGCGGCGATGTGCAGCCCGGACCTGTCCCGGCGGCTGGCTGCCATCGATCAGCCCGCCCTGGTCGTGTGGGGAGACGGCGACCCGGTGCTCCCGCTGGCCTACGGCCAGCGGATGGCCGGCGACCTGGGCGACGCGACGTGCGTCGTCGTGCCCGGCGCTGGGCACCTGCCGCACCAGGACGCACCGGAGCCCACGCTCGCCGCGGTCCGCGACTTCCTGGAGGTCGCACGAGCACCGCGCCACGGTGTCCCGTCCCCGCCCGCATCCACCGAGCCCGCATCGGCCGAGCCGGTCGGGAGCCCCTCGTGACGCGCGTCACGGACGCGTCCTGCACCCGCAGGGCGGTGCGGGGGGCACGCGTCGCCGCAGTCGCCTCATCGGTCCTGTCCAGCGGCGTGCTCTTCGGGACCGTCGCCAGCCTGACCCCGTCGAAACGCGACTTCGACGCCCGCACGTACACCACCGTCCAGCAGGCCACGATCCGCAACCTGCAGCCGGTGATGGGCGTGCTGCTGCCGACCTCGGTGCTCACCAACCTCGCCGTCCTGCTCACCGCCGACCGCGCCGACACCGGAGGGCGACGGAACGCAGCGGTTGGACTCCTCGGACCGCTGGTCGCGCTCCTGCTCACCGCCCGATGGGCGCTTCCCGTCAACGCCCGGGTCATGACCTGGCACCCCGACCACCCGTCGGCGGACTGGACGGCCCACCGCGACCGCTGGGAGACGGTGCACCTGGTCCGGACGGCCACCGCTCTCGTCGGCCTGGCGGGCACCCTCGCGGCAGCCGGGCGGGCCCTCACCTCGCACCGTCAGCCCGAGCGGCTCCGGCGGTCGTGCCCGCAAGGACGCCGTGGCGCGGGGTGACGGCCCGTGGGTCGCGTCCTCAGCGGCGGGGGCGGTGGTCCGCCGTTCCTCCGGGGTCGCCAGCGGCGTGACCGAGCACGTCGAGTGCCTCCAGTGGCACGGCCGAGGTGACCGTCAGCAGCACTCGGTCGCGTGCCTGGGTCCACACCTGGTCGGAGAGGGAGCGCAGGGCGGCGTCCAGGCGCAGCATCGCCAGGCCATGACAGGAGGACCAGACGACCAGCGGGTCCCACGGGTGCACCGACCCGCCGCCGGTGGCGTTCACCACGTCCTGCAGCCCGCTGACCAGCAGGTCGTACCCGCCCTCGCCGGCGCTGCCGCGGGCCCGCTCCGACGGCGCGGTCAGCTCCCCGACCTGCTCGCCACTGACGAAGATCGCCCGGTACAGACCCGGGTTGCCGGTGGCGAAGTCCAGGTAGGCCTCGCACGCCGCCAGCAGCCGGGAACGCGCCACCGACGCCTCGCCCTCGCTAGGGGCAGCGGCGTCCAGCACCGCGGCGATGTGGTCGGCGAGCAGGCCGGCGCACTGCTGGGCCACGGCCAGCAGCAGCGCCTCGCGATCACGGAAGTGCCGGTAGGCCGCGGCGGGGGAGACGCCCGCGCGCCGCTGCACCTCGCGCAGCGACAGCGACCCGGGCCCGTGCTCGCCCACCAAGGCGACCGCCTCGGCCACCAGCCGCTCGGCCAACGGTTTCCGGACGTCCCCGCACCCCGCTGTTGACACTGCTAACCCCTGCTCGTAGCGTCATCCATGTAAGCAATGCTAACTGCCGCTGGAGGCCGTCATGCGCGTCACCGCCCTCACCCTCGAGTCCGCCACCGAGTCCAGCACCGGCGCCGTCGAGCTGGTCTTCGCCCCCCGGCGCGCCCTGCCGTTCCACGCCGGGCAAGGCGGCCTGGTCCTCCTCCCCGGTGGCGGGGTCAAGCCGTTCACGTTCGCCGGCGACGACCGCTCCGGACGACTGTCGATCGCCACCACGCTGCACTCGGGCAGCCGTTTCAAGAGGGCGCTGGGCGATCTGCGCCCCGGCGACCGCGCCTACGCCGCCGGAGCGGTCGGCACCCTGCCGGCCGTCGAGGCGAACCAGTCCCAGGTGCTCCTCGCCCAGGGCATCGGCATCACCCCGTTCCTGTCGATGGCCCGCTCCTGCGACCACCTGGACGCCACGCTCCTCCACGTGGGCACGCCGCACTTCTTCGACGAGACCGCCGCCGCCATGACCACCGCCGAGCACCACCAGCACCGACAGGGCCTGGCCGACGCCGTGCGCCGGGCCGTCGCCGATCGCCCGGGCGCCCGGTGGTCGCTGTCCGGGCGCTCGGCCTTCGTCAACGCTCTCGCCGAGCAGCTGCGCCAGGCGGGGGTGCCTGCCCGCAGGGTCCACAAGGAGGCGTTCTGGACCATGCGCACCCCCACCAACACCACCCGCCGCGGCGACCTCGTCGACGCCTGGCGCGACGCCTGAGCACCGACAGATGGCTCCCGGGCCGCCTCACCGGCTGGCCCACCGCCTGCAGCACTCACCCCAGGAGCCAGGAGCTGCTGCACGAGCGAAGACCCCCGACCTGTAGGGCTTGCTCGGCGTTCCGGCCGACGACGGCGGACTCAGGAGGTCGTCGCAGCAGTGGGCGACTGCGGGTCCGCAAGGCGCCGTCGCCGCCGACTGCCTCGGACGCCGAGGCAGCGCGGCGAGCGGACTCTGCGATCGAGGCGCTGCTGATGTGGCCGCCACCCCCCTCACGTGACAGCGTCCACCCATCGGGGCCGGCTCGTCGATGTCGGCGTCCACCCCGCCTCGGACACGGCACAGTGATCTCGTGCTCGAGCTGGCCCGGCCTCTGGGTAGCGCCACCGCCTTGGTGAGTCTCGTGCTCGTCCTCGTTGCGGTGGTCGAAGGCTCGTGGTCGCAAGCGGTGGGGCCCTCGTCCTCGTCTGTGGGAGTCACCCTCCGCCTCTCGGTCATCCGACGCATGCGGATTGACCGCCGGTGGACCGACACAGCTGCGGAGAGCAAGTCCTAGGTGCCAGCCGCCTACTACGTCGATGCCGGTCGGGTCGAGGACGTCCCCGGTCGAGGATCGACGGTGGGACGGTCAGGCGCAGCTGCTGGCGACGTCTCCGGCGGCCAGTGAGTGCGCCGACGGCGCTGGCGACGGTGGGTCTCGGGCAACGCTCCCGCAGGGACTCCGAACGGGGCTCCACAGATCGGCGTCGGGGCGCGTTCTGTAGGTGACCGAGCCGGAGCCACCGACTGATCGGAGCACGACATGGACGAGCAGAGCACCACTCCTGCCAGGGGTCACCGGACGTTCCAGCGCCGGCCGCGCCGGTGGGGGGCCCTGGCGGGTTCCCTCGCCGTCATGGGGAGCATGGCGGGCGGCGGCGCCGCGATCGCAGCAGTCGGGTCCGCGCCGGCGCCGGCCGCGGCCTCAGGTGCCGCCGCCCCCGCTCTCGGCTACACGGCCGCGCAGGACGAGGCCTTCTGGGTGGCGGGTTTCACCACCGGCGACATCGAGGCCCTCGCGCAGCTGTGGGCGACTGACGAGGCCGGCGTCATGGCGCGTGCCGGGCAGGCGGTGCTGGACGGCGAGCCGGTGCCGGTCGCGCCGGGGACCTTCCCCGACCTGCCCGGCGAGCCGTCCGGCTACACATGGAAGCAGTACGAGGCCCTGTGGGGGGAGGGGTACACCGCGGGGGACGTGCAGGCCCTCGTCGAGCTGTGGGCCACGGACGCGAGCGGCGCCAAGTCGCGCGCCGGGCAGGCGGTGTTGGACGGTGTGCCGGTGCCGGTGGCTCCCGGCACGTTCCCCGACCCGCTCACCGACGCGGACCCGCTGTGGACGGCGTTCACCGACGCGGGGTACACCTACGACGACGCGGTCGCCCTCGCCGAGCTGTGGGGCACCGACTCCGTCGAGGCGAAGGCTCGCGCCGGCCGGGCCGTCCTGGACGGCGAGAGCCTGCCCGTCGCCCCCGGCAGCAGCGCTCACGCGGCGGGCTGAGCCGACCTCGTGCCCACGCCCCGCCGGACCGGTTTCGAGGTCGAGCTCATGGCGCCTCCCGGCAGCGACCGGGAGGTGCTGGCGCGTGATCTCGCGGGCCGGTTCGGCGGGGCGGTTCGCCGGGTGCTGGCCACCGGCAGCGAGCCGTCGGCCGTGCCGGGGATGGGAGCGTTCTGGCACCTGGCACCGGCGTTCGAGGTCCGCGATGCTCGGGGAGCCGTGGTCGCCACGCTCGTCGACGACGTCACGCTCGTCGCGGACCTGCCACGCGGCGGTCCCCACCACCCGAGCTGGTACCGGATCCTGTCGGACGACCAGCGGCTGCTGCGGCTGGTGGCCGCCCGGGTCGACCCGACCGCGCCCCTGGGGCGGGTACTGGATCCCGTCGCGGAGCTCTTCGGCACCGGAGTGCAGCACTTCCCCGCCGCGACGCGGGTCAACGACGCCACCGGGGCGACCATCGCCCTGGCCGCGCCGCTACCGGCCGGGCGGGAGCGCCCCTGCGAG
>Ga0210040_10002504_pt1 | contig 25785 bp, 19 predicted proteins | sample CryGeyCG12114_NA_FD_185462 | JGI IMG/M metagenome (GOLD analysis project Ga0210040, IMG submission 185462) | Groundwater microbial communities from aquifer - Crystal Geyser CG19_WC_8/21/14_NA (SPAdes) (version 2) | ecosystem: Environmental > Aquatic > Deep subsurface > Groundwater | place: USA... | reverse complement strand
AGGCCAGCTCAGCCTAAGGCCAGCTCAGCCTAAGGCCAAAGGTCAGCCTCATGCTCGGCTCAAATACTTGTGAGGCTGTCAGGTATCAAAGCAAGGCATCAAAGTAAAAACAGGCCTAAAAGTACAGGGCAAGCATGCAATAGTCGCTGTGATTGGAATGAGGAACATGCTTGATAATCAGTAATCTTGTTTCGGCTGTCTCGCTGGAGATGCCGCTATGGATATTTCCTACAACTCATGCTAGCTCCGCTGTCCTCCCTGTCACCCAAAGCATCATCATCCAAGTACAATGCGCCCGTGCAGCAGGAACTCCAATATTGCTGTACAACGACACCAAACCCGAAGCCGGTCCCCAGTCAGAACAGTTGGCCGACCTTCACCCTTACGTCGGCAATGGCGTCGACGTATTGGCTCTCGGACTGCTCTGTTGCACTGGTGCTTGGCTGGGTACTGGCGTCTGGCCTTGGGTCTGTTGACCACCATTCACCGTTGTCGATACACTTCCGCTTCTCTGCTCTCTTGCTGGCGTTGCTGAATTGCGATTCACCCCATTAGCCATGCCCGACTGACTGTGCTGACTCACTGGTCTCACCATGCCCATCACTGGACTGTTGGTCATGCCCGCTCCCGTGGGAGCCGCCATACCACGAGCCGCATTCTGTTGTGCCTGCTGCATTCGCATCCGCTGATGGTACTGTTGTGCCTGCTCATAGCTCATGATACCTTGATTCATCGTGCCTGAAGAGTTGAGCCCTGAGTTCATGTTCATCGCGTTCGCGTTCTGTGACGCTGCTGCGAACGCTCCAGAATTGGCCGCTCCCATCGCTGCGTTGAGCGCAGCTTGGTTGACCTTCGGACGGTTGGCATTGCCCGCCGCTGCTGCTGTGGCTTGCTGTTGCCACTGCAGAAGCTGCTGTGTAGCGATGTTGCGCACTTCATCGTCCGACATGGTCGGATGGCGTTCTTTGATCCCCGCATAAAGCTGGTTGATCTTTGGCATAGGTCCGCTTGAGAGACTCTGTGGCACGTGGCTGGATGGAGGGCGCGGCGATGCAGTATTGCCAATAGCCGAGGGTGATGCTTGACCATTGGCCCCATTCATGCTGTTCATGAACGCTGTCGAAGTATTCACTCCCTGACCATTAGCCATTGATGCTTGGTTGGCAACAGGTGATGAGTGCGCTCCACCCGCTTGTGCTGCTTGCGCTTGTCGCAACAACTGTTCCTGCTGCATCTTCATCTGTTGTGGCGATCCAGCCATGCCCCCTCTTATTCCTGCCATCTGCTGCGGCATCCCCTTCGGTCCAACCATGCCAGCGGGCAAGCCCATTCCTTGAGGCATACCCATCATATTAGCATGTGGGCGAGGCTGTCCGTTAGGTACCTGAAGATGACCGTTAGGCATTCCAGGTATAGGCGCTCCATTCGGACCAATTCGCATTTGATTTCCAGCTTGTGGTGGCACAGGGACGCCACTGGCAGGGCCGTTCTGTCCTCCGCGTTGCTGCTGCACAACAGCTCTTTGATGAGCAATGAGTTGCTGTTTATACATCTCCTGCTGCTTAGCCATCTTCTGCTCTCGTTCGTACTTCAGCTGCGACCATTCGGCTGGTGTTTTCATCCCTGGTCGAGGAGCATGGACATCATTCGACTTGCGCATGGCAGCCATGTCTGCTGAATGCATAGCCTTCTGGCGGACAGCTTCTCTCTTCTTGGCAAGCTTGCGCATCGCATCAAGCATGAACAGGTGTCGCCGATTGTGTTTTCGCTCCACTCGCACGGGCAGTGTAGTCTTCTTTCGATTGCTGACTGGCGTAGTGCCATTGCGTCTCTCATGTTCTTCCCATTGAGCTTGTACGTTCCGTTGGGCAGTCTCAATGCGGCTCGAATAGGTCTTGAAGTATGGTGTTTTTGCCATGTCGGCCGGCATACCTTCCAATCCAATCCATCTTTCGAAGCATTCCCATGCCGAGCGCCTATCTTGGCCAGAGTTATAGAGTGTTGGAGCTGTCATCAGTTCGGAGATTAGTGTCCAATTGAAAGAGTACTCGCGAGCTTGGCGTCTGATTTCATCATCTTCTGAAGCAAGCCACTGTGACGACATTCGCGTCTCGAAGAACGCTTGCGAAGGCATAGGGTGCTCTGCAGGAGGACGAAATGCATGGCCTGGGTGTATCCGATCTCGAACGTGTTTGTTCTCTGGCATGAAAAGTGCAACGCCTGTCTCTCGTGGCTCCAGCGCTGGTCTCTTCGATGGCGGCGAATCATCAACGTCGTAGTCATATCTGCTTCGCTTTAGAGGTGGCTTGTAATCCGTGATTTTGAGCTTATCGGTTGCGTATTTCGATACTGGCACAATATCGGTCTTCCAGCGACTGTCAAGCTTCTCAGCCAGATTCGATTTCGCTTGATCTGGCTCTACCTTGGCCGGCTGGTACAGTGGTAGCTCATTCAGCAGCTTATCGAAAGCGGGTGTCTTCTCGGTCGTGAAGGTGAAATCCGATGCGCCAAGCGAGAATATGGCGGCAGGTGCTATGGACGTAACCACATCTCGTGGGTCAGCAATATCTTCGCTTACGGAGTCGTCCTCTCCATGAGGCTCCAATTCTGGAGGTGATGAGACGAGCTGATCGTTCGCCTGGTTCGTCTTCTCAATATCAGCAGCTGCTCTTGGTGGGCGTACTTGAACCTGTAGTGCTTTTCGGTCGGCAGGAGCTGCGGCCACCCATTCCGCGCAGGATTCTGCGACAGCACGAGCAGCAGCCATTTTCCACCTTCGTTCTTCTCGGAAGTCTGTTCGCATCCATTTTGCGTGGTCAAGCAGGAAGTCCCAGTGCGAAGTCTGTCGAGCTGGTTCCTCTGCCCGCTTTCTTTGCCTCAAACTCCACTTGTCAAGGTTCTGCAACTGATAAAGCCGCTTGAGTACTCGACAGTGTGCTTGATAGTGATAGTCGACCAGATGGTCAGAAGTCGATAATGTTTTGTGCGAGTGCTGTAGCAGATATGGTAAAGATCCTTGTCGGTTCTGAGAGTGAGCTTTGCTTTCAAACAAGGTGTACATGTAGTCCCTATCTTCGATCTTCGCAAGCTCATTCGAGGGCTGATCAACTCTTGCTACTTCAATGGTGTCGGGTTCTACGTTCGGCCGCTGAGGCTTCGCAAATACGACTGTCGATAGTCGGCTCCGTTCTCTGTCCTTCCTCTCTTTCTCCGCCGCTCTTGCCAAGGCTGAGGCAGGTGATTCGTTAGGGGAGGCAGACCTCGGGGTCTCGCCCAAAATCTCTGATACCGATTTCTTTTGCAGAACACCTGATTGAATCCTGGTCGCTCTTCGAGCTGGATCAACGGCAGGAGTCGTGACCGGTGTTTGTCTCGATGCTTCATTACTGGAGATAGGGCCAGGTGTCTCGACCATGCCAACGTTCTGCCGTGCATCAAAGTAAGATTTCTGCTCGCTTTGAGTATTAACGCTGATCGAAGGTTTTTCAGGTTTGGTGTCTCGAGGCGAAGGCGGTGGATGTTTAGAAGGTTGGAATGGTGAATCAAAGGCGGTGGATGGATCTGCGTCGATCATGTCGACGTCGATGGACGATATCGACATTTTGTGTGCTGGGCCAATGGCCATGTCAGGTGTCTGTGGTTCATCTCTGCGTGGCTCTGGCGCCTTCATGTTCATTATGTCCAATGTCGGCGCAGTGTCGTCGCCAGGACTCGTGGTTGGAGAGCCGGCGTCGGGTGCCGGTGTATGTGACGATGGTCCCCCGTTAGAAGATGTAGGCGATGACTGTGCATCTTGTGTTTCTGCTGGAGGTGGAATCACGGGACTCTTCTGCCGCTGTTGGGTTGGTGGTTTTAGTACGACGGGGTCGGTGTTCGCAGCAGCTATTGCTTCTCCATCTTGAACAGTCGCTACATCTGTCGGCCTGTCCACCGCCTGAGATACTGCTCCAGCCGGCGGGGCATCTGGCAGACTGGGAGGCTTCACAGCTCCATCGGCTTCGTCCTGTGGTCGTACGGATGCGGGTCGGGATGGTGCGATGGATTGAGGTGAGTCTGGCCGACTCACTGGCGGCAGTGAGCCTTTGAGACTCGACTGCGATAGGTGATGCTGCGGCGACTTGGATCGTCTGACGGACTTCAGAGATGTGTCGAGTTGTGGTTGAGCTGGACGAGGAGAGACGCTGGCGGGTGTTCGCACTATCTGGCGTCGCGGAGGTAAGGACGACTCGACGAACAATCGGCCTCTGCACATCGACGAACATTAGCCATGATACATATAAGACGCATGCGACGAGACGGTAGATGAACGTTGCGGGAGCAGGAGCAGGAGCACGCGAAATGGATAGGCCTACTTCTGTAAGTCGTTGGCGTCCTGAAATGCTTGTAGCTGCTGCACGTAGGAATCATGGTTGACTTGGTCTTGGGGCCGAACCCCAGTGCACGTTGTGACTGAGTATAACTCTGCTAGTTTTCTCTTCCTAGACAGCAACAATGACCTGTACATCATCAATTAGTATACTGCTCAATAGCATTCGAGCATGAAGAGTCGCTCGACTCGAGTTGTTGACTTACTCTACATCTGCTTTCTTGAGTCGTATTTGCTCGACTACTTGCATCGAGCCGCCTATCTCGATGACACAACATTCGATTTACTTGCTCAAAACCGACCTCAAGGCTTGTTGATGGTCAAAGCATCAAGTGAGTCGCTCAAAACTAATTATGAAGACGTAGTGCGGAAGAAAGGTAATGGTACAGGTCGTGATGGTCGCTCACGTTGAGGCTAGAAATGGGTATGGAACAGCGACGATGCGACAATAATTTGGAGGAGTAACCTCATGGCTCTGGCTTCCGTTGCCCGCAATCATCCCTTAACTTGCACTCATCACGCTGAGAAGCTAGTCCGATTAGGCTCACTTGGGCTCTTCTCCACACCCAAAGCTCGTCGCAGCAAATCTGGTAATCTTTCATGGTGACCATGCCATGCAATAATCTCTGTACCAGGCGTCATAGCATATTTGACATCGCACACCCATCTCCGATCAGGTGCGTATAAGCCATTGGTTTCTTCTTCGCATCTAGGAAAGCGTTCGCATCAGATTAGAGGACGCTTTGGCAATCTCGCAGAGCTCAAGCCTCGTGTTCGTGCTTGATCTGCAAATTTTGTAATATGGCAAAGCGCAAAAGAGATGAGGCTCATCGAAGTGAAGCAACTACCAAAGCCTCCAAGAAAACGGCCAAGATATCAGCTCAACCCGATACCGCACCACGAAGCATCAAAACCAGTCCTAGGCATGCCGGAGCAGTGGTGAATGGCAGCAACGGACTTGGAAAAAAATCGAATGGCACTTCTTTGCAGGCCTCGAAAACCACTTCAACATCAGAAAGTCCGGCGCGCTCTAAAATTCTCAGGACTGAGAAGCATGCAGATGTTAAGAGTGATTTCCCAACCATCCAAATCATTACGGGCTCTTACGAGCGAGTACTACATGGTATCTCTGCGAACATCTCTCTCGAGGATGACAGCCCGAAAGCCACCTTCGCGGACTCATTTCTTTTCAATGCTCACGCGTCAGCAGTCAGATGTCTTGCACTGTCACCAATGCCGGAAGATTCAAGTCAAGGAATATATCTTGCCACCGGCGGCTCAGACGAGCGAGTGAATGTCTACTCACTTTCAGCATCACCTATGCCAGAAGCGGACTCGAAAGGTCGGAAAGTCCCGTCTATGCCATCCTTGGGTCCAAACAAAATCAATGAGAATCCAATGAACAGGGAGCTAGGGACTTTGGTGCAGCATTCCTCTAGCGTTACAGCGCTGCACTTTCCGTCACGGTCTAAGTTACTGTCAGCCAGCGAAGACAACACAATCGCAGTCACTCGTGTACGGGATCTAGAAGTGGTCTCCACCGTCAAAGCTCCCCGGCCGAAGGTTGCAGGCCAAGCGTCTGGTGATAGCACAGACGTAGGGATAACACCAGCTGGTGTCAACGACTTCGCAGTGCATCCGAGCATGAAGCTTATGGTCAGTGTCGGCCGCGGCGAGAAGTCGATGAGACTCTGGAACTTGGTGACGGGCAAGAAAGCAGGTGTATTGAACTTCGATCGTGCGATCTTGCAAGCTGTTAAGGAAGGTAAACATAGCCATGGAGAAGGACGAAAGATCAAGTGGAACAGGGACGGCACAGAATTTGCGATTGCTTTCGAGCGAGGCGTGGTTGTTTTTGGTCAAGACTCCAAGCCAAAATGTGCGCTAGTGCCTCAGCGGTTGACGAAGGTCCATCAGATCGACTACTTCACACTCGACCAGGAAAAGCAACTGCTTGCAGTGTCTACGGAGGATGGTAGAGTACTTTTCTTTGACCCCACGCAGGCTCCTGAGTCGCAAGCAGACATTCCTGTTCTCAGCCCAGTGGCATATATGGGTGGCGAAAAGCAATCGATACGGAATAGGATCAAGGACTTCCAGATATTGGACTTGGCGAAGCATGGATTTCCCGGCTACCTGCTGGTCGTCGGCTGCAGCAACGGTGACGTGAGACTCCTCATGCTCAACAAATCCGAGTTGCTCAAGCCTATCGTTGGCGACGGTCTTGTGGGAACAGCGGTGAAGGATGTCTATGGGACTGGCAGTAGGATAACGTGCTTGGTAGCGTTCGTGATGTTGCCTCCACACGACATCGAAGGTGGGCTGTCGGAAGCTGAGAGTGCTTTAGGAGGCGAGGTAGACTCGGAAGATAGTAGCGAAGGCGAGTGACCATGTCGCGGTATCCAGCAACTGTCATTGAATCTAGATGAGCTATAGTACTGTAGAAAGCATCTGGGCAGCCATCAAGCCGGTTACCAAAAAAAACCCGACCGCGGAAAACTTAGGTACGATTCACCCCCTAGACACAACGGCTACCTAGGGTAGAAGAAGTGCCCCTAGTTTTAGGGACCACTCGCCGAAATCGAGCCCTAACTTATTAACTAACAATTATTTTGCGGTCGGCTTTTTTTTCGGTAACCGGCTTGCCATGTCATTATGCTGCCTTGATGCCTCAATTGACACTGCCAAGCGTGTTTGGCTAGCGCGGACAAGTTCATCGGACTGGAAAGTGCGTCGCTGTGCCTGCCGCAGGACGAAGCGTGCCCGAAATTCGAAGGCCAATACCACACTTGCTCTCTCCCTCGCAATACAGTCAAAATGACGACCTCAACATTGTTGATCGAAGGGTCATTCCCAGAACTCGCCGAAGAACTTGCGCAATACATCGACGGTCTCAGTGAAGGCGCCGGCATCGCCAGTAGTATCGAAGCAGAACTCAACCAGATCCGGGAAGCAGAGTCACAAGAGTCGCCAGACCACGCTGCGACGCAAAAGCCAAAGGATGATGTTCTTAAGAAGATCATCACCAAGGCAACCATACTCAATGCCGCTCCAGAAAGAGGTGAGCACCCAGAATGTGACGATGGACGTTGACGGCGACAGAGACTGACGATGAGTAGAATTCTCGGCGGCCTACAACCTCCTGATCAATCTGACTCTCCATTCGCAAATGCAAGAGCAGTTCTTTTCCAGGCTTTGCCAATATCTGTCCGAACAGCCCGTTGCTCCAAACTCGTCCTACGGACCAACCCTCGCAATCTCGACTTTGACCACTATTTTCAACGTCCTACCCCTCGCCAGCGAAGCCAGATACCACGTATTCCTGGCTATCCTCAAAGTCATCAGATCGACGAATTCGGCGCACGCCTTCGAAGCACTCGTTCCTCAACTCGAACAGAACGTTCCTAATTGGCTCTCCGCATGGCAGCTAGACGAAGAAGATGCAGAGTCACTACATACCACAATCGCCGATGTGGCAGAGGCGCAAGGATTTCCCAATCTCAGCTACCAGTATCTGTTGAAGGCACTGGAGACGATAGAGCCTGGGTCAGCCTCAGAGGAGGGCTCGCAGACTCTAGCCAAGAGAACACTTATCACCGCATTCACGAATCCATCCATCACAGACTTCACTCCTTTGACCGCTTCTGATGCCATCCAAGCCCTACGAAAATCCGACTCGGACCTGATTGAACTCCTCGAGATCTTCTCCTCCGACGATTATGCCTCGTACACAGAATTCATCTCCGAGCACTCCCTGACCTCATTGTCCATTCCAGACTCCGCCTCAGATGTTCTCAGTACCAAGGTCCGATTGCTCACTCTTGCAAGCATAGCAGCTGCTTCACCTACAAGATCAGTAGCATATTCGACTATTGCTTCGTCTTTGCAGGTGCCCTCGGAGGATGTTGAGATGTGGGTCATCGACACCATCAGAGCAGGTCTCGTGGAGGGCAAATTGTCGCAGCAGAAGCAGGAATTCCTCGTTCAGCGGGCAACCTACAGGGTATTCGGTGAGAAGCAGTGGGCTGAAATCCAGAACAGACTGATGGTGTGGAGACGAAGCTTGGAGAGCGTCCTGACCACTGTCAGGAGCGAGAGGGAACGCTTTGCACGCGAAGGTGTCAATGGCTTTGAGCAACAGACCAATGGTTGGGATGGTCAGAGGAGGCCAACCGGAAGACGGCAGCAGCAGAGACAGGAAGTCGATACCGGTGCTGACTGAAAGATCACCTCATACGTCCAGGACTTTTGCAGCAGGCACAAAGGCCAGATGACATTCAAAGGGCAAGCTGTCTTCAGTATCTAAAGCTTAGGAGCAGCTGCCGGGAATGTTTGGCTTGGCTTAGGTAGAGGGCCATGAAGACGCTCCATGGACTCTACAAATGACGAAATGATGAGGCTGGGCAGGAGACATGAAAGGATGCTTGCAATGCTGAGAAGAAAGACTCACGGCCGTCATGAATGCGAATGTGAGCGATCCGAGGCATGGTCAGGCTGTGCTTGTGCTTGCTACGTGGTCGCTACGGACCGTGGAATCGAAAGTGCTACGGCAAAACTTCCACTTTCGCTTCTCTGTCCAAATCCTCCTTCGCTTTGCGCAATGTGCTTTCAAATCCGCCGTATTTTCAGTAGACTAAAAAGTTTCACGGTCATGTCTTGATGGGTGCAACGTTGAAATTGTAGTAGCCACTCTTCATGCTCTTGACCGAGTACCATACGCACCGGTCATGTCTTGATGGGTGCAACGTTGAAATTGTAGTAGCCACTCTTCATGCTCTTGACCGAGTACCATACGCACCTCCACAACCGGAGTTCGCAAGTGCATCTAACATCGACCTACCATCCTTGTCGATTACCGCAAATAATTGACGTTCTGCAACGACTTCGCCTAATCTTGGGGCATGTATTTTAATACTTGGCGTCGACCAATATAAAGTTATAAACCAGGCGAAGACATACGCGCTGATACAGAAGGACGGTATAGTCCACCTCGCATCAACATTGTGACCCTACCATACCGTGCCATACTGCTTCTTGCCAACCAACCACAATGTCACGTCCCGAAGATCTCCTCCCCCCAGACCTCTTCTACAATGACACAGAGTCCGCCAAGTACACAACATCATCACGCATACGGCAGATCCAAGCGTCGATGACAAACAGAGCCCTCGATCTGCTAAACTTGTCTGAACCCTCATTTATCTTAGACCTAGGTTGTGGCTCGGGACTAAGCGGCGAGATACTGGGCAGTGCCGGACACACATGGGTCGGCATGGACATAAGTCCAAGTATGCTTGACGTTGCAGTGCAGAGGCGCGATCGGCAGTCGCAGGGCAAGGCCAATGGCCACACAGATACAGATGGTATGGACTCAGACGACGTCTCAGAAGACGACTCCTCGGAAGACGATGGCGGCGCCAACGGCGACCTCCTTCTAGCAGACATGGGCCAAGGCCTGCCCTTCCGCCCCGGCGCCTTTGACGCGGCAATCAGCATCTCCGCCATTCAATGGCTCTGCAACGTCGAAGACACATCAACATCCTCGCACAGCGCCGAGGCCCGCCTCCGCCGCTTCTTCGACAGCCTGTACGTCGCGCTCAAGCGCGGCGGCAAAGCCGTCTGCCAGTTCTACCCCAAGAACGACGCGCAGCGGGCCATGATCAGCCAGGCGGCGGTGCGCGCGGGGTTCGGCGCGGGCATATTGGAGGATGACGGGGGAACGAAGAATGTCAAGGTTTATTTGGTGTTGAGTGTGGGAGGGGGAGATATCACGGGGGTGGTGGAGGGGTGGGAGGGCGTGGATGTGGAGGATGGAAGGAGGGTGAGGGAGGCGAAGATGAAGGGCGGGAGGAATGCGGCGAAGAAGGGTGGCAAGGCTTGGGTGCTGGGGAAAAAGGAGAAGATGAGAGCGAAGGGGAAGGTCGTGAAGGATGACAGCAAGTATACTGGGAGGAGGCGCGGGCCGAAGTTCTAAGACGATAGGGACGGTAATGTGATCGCGCACTGGCTCTACATGAAGCCTTCGCGATGAGACGATGAATGCGAATGAATCCAGCACTTGACGAGATAACACCATCGGACTACAGTGACTGACTGACTGACTGAGTGGCACAGTAGGTCTGTGCAGAATCTGGTCCGCAAACAGCACCCCGGGCCGATTCAAGCGTGGACGATAACGAGATACGGTCCGACCACTCAGCTTCACACCCGCGCTCGCATCAACGGGCACTCTCACTCGATACACCACGAGGTCACGCACATACACAACGGTTCTAACCTCGACTGCTGGGCTTTGCCTTCCGCAGAACCTTGCGCCTGCTTTCCATGCAGTACTATCAGTCGTGTCCTCGTGGAGTCATCGTATCTCTCGCGGAAAGAAATGAGTTTACTATGTGCATCGTCCAAGTGGAACAGTAAACTCCGTACGTATATGAAGCGCGGGCAGTATCTGCGTCTTATGCTCGAGCATCGCTACGTCTCGGGGCACATGCGTGTGCGCATGTACTGCGGACGGAGTAGCTCGACGCCACGAGCTGTATACTACTAGTGTAGGGAAGAAGACGGCATAGGCATGAGAGACACCATAGATACACGTGTCTATCTGGAGTTCTAGATCGCACATAGTCATGCACTTGAGACCTCTTCGCTCTGCTATCGATCCGCCCTGCTACCGAACCGGATGTACGTTTCTCCATATCTGTGAGCCGACTTCCAACCCGTGTGCTACGCGATGTGATAGCAAGGTCAACGTCTACCTCGACCTAGATGTAGTCTGCCTCACACTCTGAATCACACATCGGTGCTCCATCCGCAGCGTCACCGTGGATCGTACATCTCGGGTCCCGTCTCTCAACCTGTTCCATCTGTTGTCACTCGTGGTCGACAGGACCGGGCATATGGTGGATCGCGTCCTTCTCGGCATCGGTAGGCATATCCAGGACATTGTGAGCCGCAATGGTAGTGTCGTCGTTGGCAGTACTATGCTCTCCTGGACCCCACATCCGATGAACCTCGTCATGGGTAGGCATCTCGATGACGTTGTGAGTGGGCAGGCGAGGGCCCGGCATGCCTTGGAACGCGTCTTGCTCGGGGCTCATAGCCATGTGCGTGCCATGCTGAATTGGGAGGTGATCCGCGTCACGGGCGGCGATGTTGTGCTCTGTGGGACCCAGTGTGCCCTGCATTGCGTCCTTTTCAGCGTCGGTGGGCAGGTGCGCGACATTGTGAGTTGGGAGGTGGTCGGCGTCGTGGGCGGCGATGTTCTGCTCTGCATTTGGATGGTTTGGCTCTGGGCCTTCCCTCGGGATCATGATGCCAGGTGCAGAGTCGTGTGCGTGTTCTACCGCTTGCGAGGGCATAGAGTGGAGAGAAGTCGCCATTGGCTCGGTGAGGGAGGGTTTGGAGGCGTGCGATGGGATGACGAGGGCTGTGGTGAGGGTGGCGGTGGCGGCTAGGCCGGCGATGAGTGGGAGCTTCATCCTGACGTGAAGGTAGGGTGTGTGATGTTATGTGAAGTTAACGTTGTGTTCTACTACGCTTGCTGTGGGCGTTGTTTATCGATATAGGAATAATGGGTTGACATAGCGAGTACGAGAAACTTATATACATGAATTGTGGGAAGGCATGAGCATGTTTTAGTTAGTGTACCAGAAATGTGCCTTTTGAGCATATTTCGAAATCTGGTTCGCGCTTTCGAGGAATTAGGTTAGCCCAACGGTTGCCTGGTATTAGAGCACACGTCAATTTCAAGAACATGGAAAATGCCAACAAAGTCAGAGCAAATCAATCTGTGTTGTAGGTCTGGATCTGTCTGGAAGCAGAGACGCATGCCAGCGGTCGAAGCGGCAGACAGTGGAAAAAAGTTCAAGTATTGTGTTTGAGGAGGCCAGTGCAGGTGTGAGTAAATTCGTGACCGTTCTGGGAGAATCGCCTCAAGCGACGTTTTTATGTTTGGAACCCGTTCTGTGAGGTGGACAAAGTCACTAGAATGACCAGTAGCAACCTCTTTGAGCTTGTCCGTTCTGACCTAGGAGCTGACGATGAGTGTAGGAGGCATTTAGGTCAGTGACCTTCTTGGTGGCGAGTGGACAATGCTAGTGCTGGTAACGAGCCAGTGAGGAGCAGCGCCATTCATATCATTGATGCTAAGCCATACTGCACTTGAGGCAGCCGGTATGCAGGTTGCGGACGACGAAGATGTGGTCGAGGTATTTGTGGAAGAACTCTCTCAGACTTGTCAGGCATGAACCAGGTCTGACGAGGTCAAGAGGATATGAGTGACCTACAGCACCAACGATGTACTAGAACTTGAGAGGTCAGTCCGACGGGCAACAAGTGTTGAGCTAACCGCGCTGTTCTTCGTTCATTGATGCTGACGATGAAGGGTCGTCAATGACAAGACAAAGCTCGACGTCCAGATAGGCCATCGCAGCCAGCTCGGTTAGAGACTCGATGACAGTCGCCGAGTGGAAAGAAGGCCAAATCCATGTTCAGGAGGTAGGTCAAGAACTTCCTGTGTCAGCGAAGCAGACAGGTCACTGTGTAAAACTCGCACGCGTTGGCGCGCCTTCGGCCCTGTCAACGCGCTCGCGCTCGCATGCTGCTGCTGGAGTACAGGTAGATCCACGGAGAATAAGACAAGAGCTTGGGCAGCGTGGACAATGACTACAAGTATGTGTGCTTGGTGGCGTTTTGTGACAAAGATGACATGAAAGATGGCCTGTTCTGGCGGTGATGACGAGATAATAACGTCCTTGGCACAATGCTGTCGACTCGGCTAGCCCCGAACACCGTAGTGGGACCGACGACAGTACGCACAGTCCAGCAAAATTCTAAGAAGCGGTCGTCGTGGTCTGTGCTCGAGCTCCATGAAGGCTCGAACGTCGCGACAATAATAGCGTGGTTTCCTCTGCTTTTCCTGCCGGTACGAACGTTCACCTAGATTCAATAATACAATCGCGAGCACGCGATAGCATCCACGACAGGAGTGCTTGCATTAGCTGTTTTCGGAAGGGACGGCGGGTTGTGCACGGATGCAGCAGTGGCCCAAGTGGTTGGAGAACTTGGATCGTCAGATCAATTAAAAAAGAGCCGACGACGAAGCGGAATCGGATCATGCTGACGGTGATGGACTGTGCTCACGAAGCATTGTTCCGGTTGGCAGCCGCGTAAGGATTTTGAGGAGCTCGATGTATGTGATTGCGCCTGACCCTCACTCCATTAAGAAGGTTGCGGAAAACGTTCCCAGCGGTTGATGGATAGACGTGGATCTGTGTCAGAGTGTCACCTCATGATGTAGCTGCAACAGCTTAACGCGCCTCGTGGGTCGAAGGCTCACGGACCATCGTGACGCGAATATCAGGAGAGTGCAAAAACACGGTCTTGGAGTGTCTGCCCCTGAGTACATCCTACGATGCTGAATCGATGATGGCTTGTGGATTAAGGAAGAACAGATGCAATAGAATAGAAACGAATCTGATACTGGTACATATGCATATCTTGTTTCACCATGGGCATTCATCGAACCCAACCAATCAAGCAATCTTGAAAGAAGTGACAACGTCACATGCCTGGCCGAGTCAAAAGCCCACGATATCGGTCAGATCTGATCGCGGACAAGGATAATGTCAACGTGCAGCTTACCGCTGTGTTTGGTCTGGTCTTCTGTCAGAAGCGTGTCAAAAAGCAGTCAAGATCGACCAGTTCACACGTTGACCATGTCAAATGGAATGTGGGCTGCTCAAAGTGCTTGCTGCAGACGCGTGTGTGGATGTGAGCACTTTGTCGCGTTGTGAGGCTGGGCTCCGGCGGAGAGTGTAGCAAACTTCGTGCCGGATATTAGGCTTCAATCCATTGTGTGGATTCAGCATGGTCAATTACGAGCGTGTCTGCATAGGGCGGATGGAACAATGATGACGATGAGCTTCTGAGCCGGTAAGCACGCGACAGCAGGTTCCCAGCGCATGGAGCAGGCTCCAGGAGCTATCAGGTCTCATCACAAAAATATTCTGAGCCTAGAAGGAACAACCCAGTCCCGATGCTTCACCATCCTTGCTTTCACTGGATGTGAGTTGCGGGGAAAGCCAGGACGCCTTTTCTGCTCCTGCTGCCGGGCTTACTGGTGTCCTGATTTGGAAAGCGTGGGCTTGATCAACAGAACTGACCAAGTTCCTGAAATGGCTTCGCAAACGCTCTGTGCTCGAGGGATGCTACCTCTGCTGGTGGGCAACATAGGTAGCACGGCATATATGTAGAGTTACAAGCCCGTCACATTTCTAGTTGCCCTGCGATTCTGACCAGGACGACGATGCCAAATTGTAACAGCGGCATTTTACATAAAGCGCAGATGGAGAGCTTGGCTGATACGGTAAACGGCACAGCGACATAGCCACGGACGTTGGAAAGTAACAGGCCTACACTAGGCCGATGCGAGAGGCAGGGACGAAATGCTTGCCCGGCCCCAATAAAGGCTGAAAAACGCGTCTCTCAAATCTAGGTCGCTAGCTAATCACGACCAGAGCTGCGTAGCGTGATTAACGAAGATGACCATACAGGTATTGGAGCAGCGCAGTTTCCCTTGTTACCAGGTAAGGCCTTGACACAATGACCTGTGAACATCGCGACAAACATATGCGCAGTTTGAAGGATTCATGTATAACACGCAACGCTAAGGAGAATCGCACCCCTTGAGGTTCAAGCAAGCACAATGACATTGAGATTGTAATTCTGATAAGACGGCAGTGACAGTGAGACAAACAGTGGATGGCTGCGTAGAGGCTTGCTGGCCAGTCCTTTCATGGCAGTCGGCAGTGAGCATCATTGGAACTAGGCGATAGGCAACGGCACAGCCTCCAGAAGGTGCGACTCCAGGCGACAGGAGATTGCCTAGCATAAGGAGTGCAGAAAGTGCTTCAGGCTGTCGATCAAGCCTATCTGACAGTGGGCAATCAAAACTTCCGCCGCGTCACATGCAACACGGCCTGAGAGATGGCCATTGTTACAACGTGAAGACCTCGTTACCAGCTCATCTGACACGAATTGGCCGCAATCAGGTCGCGATTCAGAACAGCCAACGATACCAAAGATTTCAAGACAACGCGTGCTTTATGCAGGGTTGAGTTTCTCGGAGAACAAGCATGTCGTGGTTGTTATGTAGGGTGTGTGCTGGAAAGGTGAATTAAGTTTGGCAGTTCCTTGCTGATTGCCTGTGTGTCTGCAGCAGGTGTGGAGTTTAGCGCACCTCGGAAGTGCCTTCTGGTGCATCTTTGACGTGCCTGTGGCCTCTTGTGCCCTGCAAGTGCGAGCCAAACCGGCACCCAATCATCCAGCGCGTCTCCTGGTCGCCTCCAACAGCTCTAGCTCGCCGGCAGCTCCAACAGGCACAGCAAAGTTGGCTAGTGCCAGTCACGTCGCCAGATTCGTTCAATTCATGTCTCATGGCTCCACACAGCTTTCTCCTTCATCTCGTCGTGAACCTCAGGTCTCTTCTCTTTTTGACTCGTTCATCGTCCCATGTCCTTCCTTTCATCTCCCATATACAAGACCTGTTGAGGCCGTCGTCCACGACCCAACCATAACCTCAAGGTTAGACCTCCCCATCATCAAGTCGACACGGAATAAGATACTTGACTGGACGACTCAAGTATCCGGATGTCCTCGACCCACGAGCTGAATATCTTCAATCTCTAATCCTCTCTCTACCGAACCTCAACTTTGACAACAGCCCTGCACGGCATCCGCCCCCGTTTCTTGTGAAGTTCTGGACAGCGGTCTGGCTATCGTTGCCTTGTAGAGAAGAGCTGTGGTACATATTGAGTCGGATTACAAAAGGTGAGAATGCCTGAAATCTCTTGAGTCATGATTCTGGTGGACGGGGTGATGCAATGGGAATGGCATTACTGGTGGAGCAGACCTTCGTCAGAACTCTATGGCATTGAGCTGGATCCAATGGCTCGCTTTCAGTCGGTCTGCAACACCTTGGGCTCGTTCAAGGACCCTTAATCGGAAATGGGATATGAAAGGTGTTGCAGAAGCTCTGAAAGGTTGTCAAACCGCTCGATTTGAGGAGTTTCGGTTGAATCGGTGGTTGAAGGGGCCATCCGTGCACTGGAATTTGGTTCGACAATATCCATTCAAGGATGATTGGCTTTGCTCGTGCACCAAATTAGCTAGCATTACCCACACCTGGCCCTCGAGCACCTGTTCCACCCACCCCGTCCCTTGCCTCTCACCATCAGTGCTTCAAGACATCTCGATCGCTATACCAACCTATGAAGCCATGCTGACTCGAGTTCTAGATATCAAACAAGCTCACCTACTCACCAGCTCGAACGACCTCATCCACGGGTTCGATTCAATCATCTCTCCGACCGAGCTTGTGAAGGTCACGATAGGTTAGAGGCGTCATTCATCTTTGCAATCTTCTCAATCTGACAATCGGGCCAGGTCTCTATCGTCTTTGCAGTGCAGACTACGTTCCCAACTTGTAGTCCAAGCTTACTACTAGTGGAGGCGTTAGCTCGACCTTCACCCAATTCCACCAAAATTATCTCCACCTCCCCGAGGGATCATCGCAAGGACATCCACTCACTCATATCTTTTGTGGTAAGTCATTATTGTTCATCATTGATGATGCATTGCTCTGACCACCCCCTGGTGTCTTAGGCTTTGGTCAAAAAGATCTTTCATCGCTATATTCGTCTTAACTGCTCATCAGTTAGGACATCATCACCCATTGCTTCGGATTTAATCCTCACGCTCACACAGCACCGGAAATTTTCTTGTACAACGACTGTCACTCTTTCTAAACCGTCACCACTCATCTGAAGAAGGATCACAAGCAGGCTTGGGACTTCGACCACAAATCAACATACCTCTATCACGATGTCATTCAACCGAGTTTCGTCCTTTGGCTCGCAGGACAGTGGCTACGAGACCGCTTCGAGTCAAGAGAGCATGTCCCACGCAGCCTTCAAGCAGCAAGATCAGGCAAAAGAAATTGCGAGACATAGACAGCATATCCTTGCCCAGGAACTCTCGCGACAGGATGCGGAGGAGTACTCCAACGACATGCTCGAGCATATGCTCCGAATGGACCAGGAGACCATGCCCGACGTTGACTCAATCGATATCCAGACAGAGATCCAGTGGTTCATGAGACCTTACCTACTTGACTTTCTCGTCGAGGCTCACTCGGCGTTCCAGCTGCTGCCGGAAACACTTTTTCTCACCGTCAACCTGCTAGACCGATACTGCTCCAAGCGAGTCGTTTACAAGCGACACTACCAGCTAGTTGGCTGTGCGGCGCTGCTCATTGCATCCAAGTACGGAGACAAGAAGGAAAAGGTGCCCACCATCAAGGAATTGAAGTCAATGTGCTGCTCCTTGTATGATGATGATATGTTCCTGCAAATGGAATGGCATGTGCTGTCCACCATTGGCTGGACTATCGGTCACCCTACCGTCGATAACTTCCTGCGTATGGCAACTAAGGACAGCGTTCACGATCCAGAAGTGGAGAACCTCGCCCTCTACATGCTGGAGATCGCTCTATATCACCGCCAGTTCGTGTCAAAGCGTTCATCCCAGCTAGCACTGTCAGCGCTGGGCCTAGCCAGACATCTCCTCAACAGAAATCCAGCACGGCCATCCGAATGGGCTTCGACTTTTGACCACACCACTTTCGGAGAGTTGATGCAGCAAATCAGCGAGCCTTCGCAGATATTATCACGAAAGTATGCTTCAGCACGCTACTCCTGCGTATCAAGGACACTCACTCATGTCTTGGCTCGAAGAGCCGCTGCCGCCGCCGCGGCTGCTGCCCAAGCCCAGATGTCAGTGACCACTAGTTACGATCTCACACCACCATCTGCTCTCTCTAAACATGGCAACTACTTCCAATCGTATGCCACACCACAAAAGCCATCAATACCTTCCATCGTGCAACATGGTTTGTACACCCCACCCATCACACCTGGCGATGAGATGTTCGGCTTGACCCAGAAGACCTTCGGTAGCGGTCCAGCCCAATATATGCCACCAACGCCATCAAGTACACAACAATATCAGTCTCAACCACAGTACCACTACCAGCAAGCCCAGCCACAAGCTGCCGGAAACCGATGGACATCAGTCGATTCATAGAGCGAATTGACGTATAGTCATGTCGAAGATCCTTTTCCATTATTTACACAGATACCCCTGTATCAGATGATCAAAGTCTAATTCCGTGTTACATAATTGCGCACGCATGCCAGGCGATTTCCAATCGTTTCGTTCTAGTATGTCACCAGTCGTTTTCAGTGGGCGTTCAGCGGAGCATTCCGCCATGTTTCGGCAAGCATCTCCAACATTGTGGTGATGTGAGCTGTGCTGATCGAGGAAAGAACACAAGCAAAGCATCCCGGCCTCGACGGGAGGGAAACAAGAACAGAGGATGTCAAACATGGTTGTACGGAAGTCAAAAAAGGGCGGATTGGAGGATCAAAAGCACTGAATCTTTGCACAAGAACGTCAAGCAGCAATTCTGCTACGAGCTCCCAGGGCAAAGCGGCCCTGCGTGGTCATGACGCATCAGCTCTAATACAGTGGTGATCAACCTAGACTAATTCAAGCTGTGCGCATCATGTCGCTGATGCTCAGAAGTAATGAATCGTTTGTGCAAGTCCCGCTCTGCTCCTTTTCCGTGCTTTCACGAGCTTTTGGCCTCAATATCTAAATCCTCGTATGACGACCAATCACAATTCACCAGCATCGGCAATCTGTCGATCTCTCCACAAGCGAGTTGGGACGGAGATTAAGATGCTCGTGCGCCGATGTCCAATCAGATCGTGGTTACCCCTGTACTTGTATTCGATCAATGTGCTTTTAAGGTGGCTGGGAAAGGGCTTAGTCTCGGGATCCGAGTCCCCGCAGGATATCAATGCACTTGCGGCAGGAGGACGCCTGCATCAAACACGAGCCTTTGTATGTTTGTTTGCTTGTGCGGCTGTCTGCCAGCTCGTATAGGTGGGGTTGACTTGAATGTGGACGTGAATGTGGATGTGGCGTGCCGTTGTACTGTCTTAAACTTGTCGAGTACATAACGTACGTTAGAATACTGTACAGCCACCGCCATGGATCCTTAGCCGGGCTGGCTATGTACGCTCAAAGAAAGGAGGACGGGACGAGGTTAGCTGATTATCGACTACGTACGTGTTTGTGGGTGGATTGGAGTGCAGTTTTGGGCATCACCGCGTCTCGCGTGTGCAAGGACTGGACTGTGTCTGCGGTGTGGCCGCTTTGTTTGTTCGTTCATAGGATCAACGCCTTGCATTACCGCCGTTATTTGTGGTGTTGTGCATGAGGGCATGTGTGCTGCTTGGCATGCATGCTGCAACTATCTCAACAATGAGTTTATCCGGATCATGTTTGTGGACAGCGTGGCAGGGCATGCATGCAGGGCGCAGGCAGGAGAAGTCGATGCACGAAGGAGGCAGAGCTCTATGCGATGCGTAAGTACTACGGATTGAGATATGGGATTGGTGACTGAAGTAATATGAAATGTACTATGGATATCTGGACCAGCCATATTGCAGGGATCGAGCCTCGCTAGATAGAATCCACGACTGTGACGACTTTTATTAGATTTCTTCATGCAAGACGAAACCTTTCAAAGCCTGTGACCTTGTGTTCGTGCTTGTGCTTGTGCTTTTCAGAGCCCCCCTTGCTCTGCTCATGAACCCAAATGACGAATAGATCGACTCTACGTGAGTCCCGCCAGTTCCTCTCCGAATAGCTAACTCGCTCTCTAATAGCCAGTGATGTTCCTGGAGGAATCAAACCAAGTCAGGGCCGGTTCTGCGACCGCGACTTCCTGACCCGGGAATGAATGCTTCCAGGATCGTTGACAGGCTTGCTAGTTTGGAGGTGCCGCTCGTGATGAATGTAAGTGTTTGGTGTTGAGCCCTAAGCTGTCTCTACGTCGCTGCTGGCGCCAATGATGCTGGCCTTACCAGCTGCTCCGTTGATGTTCCAGCGCAAGGTAATGTGGTGATGGATGGGGATTGCGCGATGATCTGCTGGCGTCGACTTTGTGTCGCAACTGACCAGGTTTGGTCGATCAGAGCTTGATGTTGCGAATCGTGGTGCAAGTTTTGATGGGTAGTCGTAGTATATACTAGGAAAGTGTTGTCGTCTCAAGCTGTTGCTTCATTCAAGTGGCAGCATCTGCGTTGCTGCCAGTGTCGTATAACGTGTATTCTCGTCGCTTGGGTGTGCCTATGGAGCACTTCTGTGCTGGAAAGGTTGGTTCGTAAAAGTGCCTAGCAAGAGCTTATGCCCTGCCAGGCTTAGAAGAGTGTCGAGGAAGGCATGTTCCTGGTATTCTCTTGCTTCTGATTATGTTTGTGGGTGATGAACAAATGTCTTCATCTGTGAGATCTAGTCTCATATATGTTCACGGAGCATGAAGTCCTGGAGATGGAGGACTGTTTGGGTTTGTTTATGCAGAAGCCCAATGTCCCATGCACAACAAATGGACGGCTCAGGAACTGGAAGGGGTAACCATACCTTAAGTAAAGCAGAGAACTTTCGACTCACCAATGCATCTAGGCACTAGCATTCATTCGGGCTTTGCAACACGTTGCATAAGGCGCAGAACTCGCTTGGCGGAGTTACAGTCGCAGGACGCCCGCTTGACAAATGCAGGTGCCTGAGAAATTAGACCGTGTCCGAAAGACTATTGGATCACAGACGCAGAGCTCGGAGCCGGTGTCTGGAATTTGGCCAGTCCAATAGGATGCCTGACCTGATTTGGCTTGGTGTTGACAAGATATGCAAAGGAACACGAAAAGGACGAAATATCTGCAGGCCGAGAGAACGAGTTACGTGAGCCCGAAGTTTCGGCTTGGCTCGCTGACTGATTCGTTGCTTGTGCTTCAGCTGACATAGCCACGTGCAGATGAGGAATCTGAGTGGCAGATCTTTCGACCGCCTGGAACACGCCCTTGGCTTGCTCGGAATTTGGAACAACGTTGTCGCTTGTGCTGCATCTTTTGGGTATGGTGCCGCCGGTCGAAAGACGGATTTAGCTCTCGGCGGGTCTTAATGTGCCATCTTGTCCATGAACGTGGGCTCCGATATTGGGTATGCTACAAGTATTCGTACAGGCATCACTGAAAGTATCGTATGCTCTTCTGAGATGTCGAAGGTAGTCGTGGTTCGCGGGTTGTGCCTGCTGTTGCCGTCAATGTTCCTGACGATCCTTGTGGGTCATTAGCCATCGACACGATCGTCATGATGTATTGTCGTGGCAAATCCTTCGCATGGTTTGAAGCCATGGAAGGACGCTGGAAACAGGTAGGTCGTCTGATATGAAAGCTTGGGCTTCGATTGAGGAGAAATATGGACGCCGCCATGACCTTAATAATACGCCATCCTTTTCTGGGTGCCATTAGAGGCAGAGCGATCGCTGAAAGGCTGTACAGAGCCTACTCTCTACCGTATGCCTCAATTCCCAGGCGCTTCGCCAGATCTGAGTTACTCGCGGACCTGCCGAACCCTACCGGCTCTACGGTCTACGATGCAAGCAAGGTTGGACCCTCTAGTATCCAGCTTCCTGGCGCCGCTCAGAGCGATGCAGAAAACAACCAGTTGCCCACGGACGATGTGGAGGAACAGGAAGGAAGCGAAGATTGTCTACGGCTGACTTTGACCTGTCCAGATGACGTCCGACCTGGCTCTAGGCTCCCAGTGGTCGTCTTCATCCATGGAGGGGCTTATTTTCTTGGGTCAGGCGAGCGACGATGGCTTGACGCAACGAAATTCTGCATGCAAGCCTTGGAAAACAACAAGCCGATCGTCTTCGTCTCAATCAACTACAGGCTGGGTCTGCTTGGTTTCCTGCACTCGCCCGAGGCAGCAGATCTCTTGTCAGCAAACAATGCGCTTCATGACCAGATCCGGGCATTCGAGTGGGTTCGAGAGAACATAGCAGGCTTCGGTGGTGACCCCAGTAACATCACTGCGCTGGGTCAGTCCGCTGGGGGCGAGAGCATCAGCTTGCACAACCTGTCCGGACACACAGAGGCGCTATACAAGCGATCGATCACTTTGTCCGGAACCCTAGTCACTATGCCGGCCAAAACGCCGGAGCAGTATCAATCTACCTTCCTCGAGTGCGCCAAGAAGATGGACATCGCAGTCAAAGATCGAAGCAGCAAGGAGATCGCAGAAGACATACTCACTGCCGACCTAGACAAGATCCGTGCCGCCAATTTCGTTGGGGCACCGTGTACTTCTTCTGAGATATTGCCGTACGGAAAGCCGACCATGCAGCTGATGCGTTCCCAGGCTCCTGCGCAGGTGAAGTGGCTAGAGTCTCACATCGTGAGTTCATGTACCTACGACGGCAGTATCTCCTACATCATGACGCACAACAACCCCAGCCGCAAAGACCACGCCGTTGGCTTCATCAGGCTCGCGCGAGAGCTACTCCAGAATCCAGACGAGCTGCTGGACATCTACAGTATCCGCGACGACGACGGAGATGACGAGGCGCTGCGGAAGATCTGCCTCTTCGAAAGCGATATTGGGTTCGTCTCAGCCACGATCTCTCAAGCCATGGGCATGAAGAAGACCAGGACAAAAACGTACCTCCAGCTCGTCGACCTGGGGAATCCATTCGAAGGCTTGCTCCCGAAAGAAGAATACACGACCCATACTTGGGACATCGCCGCCCTTCTCGGTGCGTACGAAGATCGGCTGAGCGAGCAATACCTCAAGATTATTCAAGAATGGCGGAGAAGGGTAGTGGACTACGTGGCTGGTGGGACGGCGATATGTGACGATTTTCGCTCGACGGAGAACGGCTTCCTTGTGGACAAGGAGCGTGCTAGAACAGTGGCTATGGATGAGTTACCTGGTGCTGAGCGGAGAGCGAGGCTTTGGCGGCTGGCGGATGCTGAGAAGGGTGAAAACGGGCTAGACTTTCTATGGGAGGATGTGTGTCGCAGATGGCTTGATCAGGGAGAGTAGACCAGGGTGTCCAGTGCTCATGTCATTGCATGGACGCGAGAGCTCGTACACGCAGATAGGAGAAGGCTGTGACTACACACACACACACGCACACGTTGACTGCCTTCATCGGCCCAAGGCCACCAAGTCTTCCGCAAGATGGAGTGGGGAGGCGGCATCGTGGAGAAAGCCTCCAGCTGAAATAATGTGCAGCCTAGAACCATTAAAAGACGCCCCTGAAAGCTGAAGGCAGGGCTGCAGCTCACTAAGAGATGGAAAGCTCTCAAGGCTAATATTTTTTCGGAACGTTTGCACGAATGGTCCGTGCACAATCACATCTTGGTCCAACATGGTCATGACTTGCAAATCGACTCATCGTGCTCTCTGCAAGCAGAGCCCAAGTGCTGTTCTGTTCTGTCCTGCGCTGTCTTGTCCTATCAATCTGTGTCCTCGATGGATGCGAGCAGCTTGCACTTCGAAGGTGTTGCTGTTTCCGCTAATACTAGCCTTTCACTAACTAGTACGTGCTCCGACAATTGAGCCAAGCACCAATCAACCATCCATTCCAAATCCCAATGTCAAGACGTGCGAGTGCCGCAGAGATAGAGACATTAGAGCCCGGCATCAGCTTCTACCTGTTCCTTGCCCGCCGACCAGTATGACAAAACGCCGTCATACAGAGTCACTTCACTTCATCTCATCGGAGATTCCAGCCTCCGGCGTCCGCCTTGCCTGCCAGCTAAGCATGCCGTTCTCATAGTAATGCCGCCGTACCTCTGCATATTTTTCCAGCACCCCCATGTCACACTCCGCATCCTCCAGATCAAGCATCCTCCACTGTCTCTCGGCTGCATCCCACCGCGAAGTGTCGGTGTCGTAGAAAAGCCATTCTGCAGCACGTTGACAACCTGGACTTGCTTTCATCACTGCGAAGAAGGACTTGTCGTGGGTGTAGATGAGGGAGATGTAGAGGTGCTGGAGGAGGTGTTGGAGGATGAGATCAAGAATCTCGGTTGGTAGGTCTGGAAGTTGGGTCATGGTTGTGAGTGGAGTAGTCTGTGGTTATGTTAGGTGATGTGGGTGAGGGCTTCCTGGTAGTGCTGCTATGTGGCTTCGTCGACTGTTCTTGTCGTCGACTAGTAGTACTTCAAGATCACGGATCCGTGATTGAGCGTCAACGCGTCCGTTCAAGTCTTTGGTACCGATATATAGAGATTCCAATGCAGCGCTCGCGCCGATACGAAGGCCTGGACAAGGTACTATAGACGCTGTGATACCTATGAAATCAGAAGGTCGCAATGAATCGAAATCCTTTCCCAGTCTTTATATCCGGACGGTTCGGTCGAGATGCTAGATCACTCATCATATGTGATCGCATGGTGTTTCAAGGGCAGCACCTGTTGCCCCTATAGTTGAGTCTAGTCCATGGTCACAAACAACCTAAGTCAAGTGCGCAGAGTCTTGCTGCATACTCGTTTGGCCACAGCGAGCGAGTTGGTGCGAATCTGTTCACATATGGTGAGCTGTTTGTCGATAGCGCGATTTGCTCGCCGTTGTTGGCTTGTTTCTGTTGCTAGATGATTGTACGGTAAACAGGGTCTGAATGAGGATCCTGGGAGAGGGAGCAGAGGACAAAGGTCGTGCGTCCAGTCAACGTTTAATGCCTTGTCTATACCAGCATCCGGGGCATGCACATGTGACCTTTGCGTTACTTGCGCCCCAAGACTCTAGGCTGACCACTATGACCTTAGGTAGTGTAGCATCCTGCAATATTTTTCCGGCGTGTACTAGATGGAAGGACATCATGAAGATGAGTACCATCGCTGAAGAATACCTACACTAGCTGTCTAATATATACGAAAAGGCACCTTAACCGTAGAAATCCCCACCTAGCCACCCATTAACTCGACGTGCCATGCTGCAGAATTCTGGTCCCAATGTGCCAACCAAAGTGCAACCCACCAACTCCTCCCGCCTCACCTCACCTCACCTCCCTTCACCTCCCCTCATCAACATGCACGCGCACCTCAACAGGCCACACCCACATCCGCTTCCCATGATCATAAACAGGCGTCACGACCTTCATTTCCTCCATCTTCGGCTTGCCGCCCCCACGTCTCCTGCCGTTGCGCTCACGACTGGCAGAGATCGATCGGACGCTGACTTTGACGGCACCGCGAGCTTTTGCGCCGGCGTGTTTGGCGATTGAGAGGAGCGTGCAGAGGAGGGCGGACTCGTTGATGTAGGATTGGATTTGGGTTGTGGAGCGGGATGGAGAGGGGTAGGGCGTTGGGGGTCGAGAGTACTTGGTGCTGCTGCTTGTGTTGTTGGTTTCTGAGGAAAGCAGCGGGGAGGAATCGGAGCGATGGGGGTCCGAGGATGAAGATGAGGATGCTGTAAAGGTGACAGAGCTGGAGCTGGAGCTG
>Ga0210040_10002503_pt1 | contig 25788 bp, 2 predicted proteins | sample CryGeyCG12114_NA_FD_185462 | JGI IMG/M metagenome (GOLD analysis project Ga0210040, IMG submission 185462) | Groundwater microbial communities from aquifer - Crystal Geyser CG19_WC_8/21/14_NA (SPAdes) (version 2) | ecosystem: Environmental > Aquatic > Deep subsurface > Groundwater | place: USA... | reverse complement strand
GTATAATTTATATTTAATCCTATAGTATAGGTCTCTACTTTAATATATAGTATATTACTATAATCTTTAAGAGCTTCTTATAAATATATATCTATAATCTACTATAGTATATAAATACCTTAGTAAAACTAGCTTTATACTCTACTTTTACTACTTCTACCTTTTTACTATTAGTAGTAAACTATATATTATAAGCTTTACTAATAATAGCGCTCTAAATAAGTAGAAGCTCTCTAGTATATTACTTATTAGATATAGGCTAACTAAAGTTATCTTAGAATGCCTTACTACTACTATAAAGTTTATATATAGTAATAACTAACTACTTAGTATTAGCTACTAATATTAGCATAAATAATAACTATACTATACTTTTTACTTACTAAATAGCTTTTTAGTAGAAGTTATAGTCTAAGATATATCTATATATAATTTAAATACTTTAAGCTATAATACTATAAGTATTTAAATACTTTAGTATATAACTAGAGTATTACTATAGTCCTAATCCTATACTAGCTACTCTATATTACTACTATAAGTTACTCTATCTACTAGAGGTTATATATCTCTAAAGTTATACTTTAAATACTACCTATTTATAATAATCTTATATATCTTCTACGTAACTACTAGGCTTTATAATAGAGTATAAAATAGTACTACTTAGAAAGAAGTATTATAGTAATAACTAGGGCTTAAGAGTATATAGGCCTAGTTTACTAGTACTTATAGATAATATATTAGATATATAAGTATATAGCTTAGTACTAGTACTAGTAGTAGTATAAAGTATATAAGTAGAAATAGAAGTAGAAGATATAAAAGTACTACTAGTAGATAGCTATAGTCTAGAAAATAAGTAATAAGACGTTTAAAGCTATTATACTTAGTATAACTATAGTTTATTAAGATAAATAGCTAATTAAACTACGCTAGCTATTATACTTTAGATAAAGTAGCTTAGTAAGAGTAAAGTAAGGTTTCTTTAAAATACTAATCTTTATACTTTATAATATAAGTTATATTTATAAAGTAGATTTTAAGAAAATTAATAGTATTAAGCGCTTTACTTTTAAAAGTTAGAAAAAGTAAACCTCTCTACTATTTAGTAGTATTTCTTAGCTTTTTTATTAAAGAGTATAGTAATACTAGGTATATACTTATATTTTAGTAAATATTTCTATCTCTTTATTAGATAGGTAGCCTTATTATATAAACTACTCTATAGTATTACTATAGTCTAAAGCTTATTCTAGTATAGTACTAGTATCTTTAGATAGCTAGGTTAGTTACTAGTACTTAGTAGGAGTAACTACTTTACGCTTTAGCGCGTTTTTATACTTATATAGAGTTAGTATATATTCTATTATTATAGGTAGAAGTTCTAGTAATACGTTATAGTAAAACTAATTATTTTACTAAGAATTACTTATATATATAAGGTTTTAGATTAAATATCCTATATAGCGCTAGATAGTATATAGGCTAGAGGTCTTACCTCTTAAGACCTAAATATTAGTATATACCTTAGAGCTACTAGCTCTACTTAGACTTATTATAGTTTTATCTTTAAATTATAACTTAGTATAGTAAAGGAGTATATTAGTCCTAGTTTCTCTAGCTTTTCTTATTATTTCTCTTATTATCCTACTATTTTTTTTATAAAAACCTCTTACTACTTACTCTCTATTTTATATATACTCTTAATTTTTATACTATACTTAGCTTTATATTCTCTTCTATACTCTAAGCTATTACTACTTATATTAAGCTTAAAGAGTAGTAGCCTTATATTAGTTTTATTATAGTTAGTAAAGATAAAGTTACTAATATCTTTACGTAGTAAGACTTTATAATTAAAGAATTAGCTAAAATACTCTAGGATTCTTAAAGTAATAGGTAGCTAAGTATAGAAGAGATCTTTATAAATATTAAGGAGGCCTCTTAAAGCGTATATACTAAGTATACTTAGGCTAGTTATAAGTTATATATACTATCCTTCTACTTTAATAGCTTAGTATTAATAGTAACTTATAAGTAATTAAAGAAGCTCTAGCACTATATTAATACGTACTTACTAAAGCTAGCTAACTTTTACTAAGTAAATAAATATACCTTAAAGCTAATAGCTATATAGATTTAGTATTACTATAGAAAGCTATATTAAATACTAGCTAGTAGTAGTAAAGAGGCTAAAAATACTAGTAAAACTAGCTTCTTTACTTTAAGAAAAGTAAGTACCTAGTCTATAGCTTCTATAATACGTATAGTAGTATTATACTTTTTTATATATAAGTATAGCTAATTAGCCTCTAAGTTTATATAGTACTATAATAGTATATAGTATAGAAACCTATATAGGTTAACATTTATATTAAAGTATATATAGTTACTATACTACTAAAAGGTACGTAAACGTTAGTATCTATAGTAAAAAATATACTCTTTACTAATACTACTAGAAGTATAGGCTTATAAAGAGTTAAGTCTAGAGAGCGTTTATGCTATTATTAAAGTAGAGATTAAAGCGCTCTTTAGAAAGAATACGTCTTTCTTAAAGAATAATAGTAATAACTATAATAAAAATAGTAACCTAATATAAGCTAGATAGAAGAAGTATATTATAATATCTCTTATATATACTATTATATTTTTTTACTTTCTCTACCTTAATAAGGTACTAAATATAAAAGTTAAGAATATTACTATTCTTAATATAAAGATAAGTAAGATAAAGCTAGTACTTAGTTTTTATAAAATATAGTAAAGTAGTAGTAAGTATCTTAGTAAAAGTAGTATTTTTATATAGACTTACCTAAAATATAGGTATTAAACTATTTTACTTCTATTTTAACTAGAAGAAGCTATAACTTAATATTCTAGCGCTATATCTAGAATAGTAGTACGCTTCTAGGATTAAAAAGAGCTACTTATTCTACTCTTTCTATACGTTAAGTTAGCTTAAGGATATATAAGCTAATAGAAAGACTATAATAGATCTAGTTAACTTTAATATTCCTTAGAGTCTACGCTAGTTCCTACACTAGCGTAATACTAGTAACTAGTAGCTTAGTACTATAAACGTTACCTCTATAGAGGCTTCTATACCTCTATACTCTATATCTTACTTATAGAATAATTTATCTTAACTATCTAATCTCTTATATAACCTATACAGCTCCTTTATACTATATAGAGTTAACCTTTACCTAGATCTACTTACTATATTAGCTTAGCGCATAAGGCGCTTATAGAATAATAACTAAGCTAACCTTAGAATAATTACTATATAATCTACAGATTAGAGCTGCGCTAGAACACCTACTAAGGGCTATTAATAAACTATAACTAAGTACCTATATAAGTAGAGGAGATATATACTAGAAGCTCTTTATCGTAAACTAGCTAGTTAGAAGTAGAAGCTAAGAAGCTTACTACTTTATTACTAAAAGATATTATAATATAATAGGAAGAGGGATTAAGCTTACCCTTTAGTAGTAGTAAGAACGTAGATTATAAATTAACTACTAAGTTATATATAATTATAAATAACCTACCTAATAGACTATTATAAGAGAAACGTATAAGTAGTACTTTTATATAGCTTAGTAGTTAGATAGAAATAATAAGATAAGTAGCGCTATAGGCCTATTATCTAGTCTAATAAGACTACTAGCTCCTTATAAGAGTAAAGAAGCTAATACTTAAGAAACTAATAAGACTATAAGCTAAGGGCCTATAGATAAGAAAGTATAATAATCTACTTATTATAAAAGTACCTTTATTAGCTCTATCTAGCTGCCTATAGCTATAGAAGATAGTCTACTTAGTAAGCTACTAGCTGCTAAAGTACTTATAACTCTAGAACTTAAATACTTTAGCTTAGATATTTATAATAGCTACCTTAAAGTAGTTAGCTACTAGAACTATACTATCGTTCGCCTTACATTTAGTAGTAACTACTAGATATAGCTAAAAGTTCTATATAAGCCTACCTAAGATAAACTACTTAAGATCTTAATAGGTTAGGACTACTCTATAGGTAATAATATACTAGCTCTATTACTACTCTTTTAAGATAGTATATAGCTAGTAGAAGCCTTATAAGCTTACTCTAAGTTCTTATAGCTGCTAGTCTCCTCTATTATAGTAACTATATATAAATACATAATTATATATAATAACGCTATAACTAATAAATAGTAACTTTATAAATAAGATCTTACTAAGATAGTACTATAAGCGTAGTATAATAAGAAGCTAAACTATATTAAGAACTTAAAGAAGTAGGTTAATATATAGCGTCTTAAAGCTACTAAGAACGCTAGCTAGCCTATAGCTACCTCTACCTCTATAAGTAATATCTACTTCTCTATCTCTAATATATAACTTAATCTCGCCTTTAAAGCTCTAGAAGCTAAGGTTAAAAAAGTACTTTAGTTATATAATAAGTACTACGCTAATAAAGAGAACTACTTAAAGTAAATTAATAACCTTAAAGCCTAAGTAGACCTATAGCTTAAAATTAACTATAAATATAAGCGTAAAGAAGCTAACTACTTTAAGAAGCTATATAAAGTAGAGAAGAAACGCGCTAATACTAAAAAAGCTAAAGCTAACTACTATTTCCTCTAACGCGCTAAATAAAATAAAAACTATAAAAAGCTTAATAAGTAGTATAAGTCTCTTAAGGTATATAATATTAAGCTAGAAGCTACCTTTAATAACGTTACTAAAGAATATAATACGCTAGTAGAGTTATTATAGAAGGTTACTAATAAGTATAATACTGCCTTCTATAAGCTATACGTTTATAAACCTAACACGCGCTCTATAAATATCTTTACCTATAACTAAACGTACTAGCTAACTAATATAATACTTACTATCTAATAGTATACCTAGTTACCTACTTTATAATATTAAGCTACTATAAGTAAAAAGATAGCTATAAGTAATAGCGCAGCTCTATAACGCAACCTATAACTTATAGTTAAAGATAATAATAAATCTAACTATAAATTTAAAGTCTATTAATATACGTATAGTTATAAGCTATTATTTAAGTAGTTATAATAGATATATAATAAGTATATGCCTATTATATAGCTTACTACCTCTAAGGTAAAGGCACCTATAAAGATAGTAATACCTAAGCGTAAGTAAGAATACGCTATACTAGCTCCTATATATAATATAGTAATATTAGTAGTTACCTTAAGTAGAGGAGTTATATTTTACCTACTAGATATTAACGTCTTTAAAAGAACTATAAATAATAAAAGAGAGCCTACTAAAAACTATAAGAAATAGTACTATTTAATAGTAAATAAATATAAAACCTATATAAGTAACTATACTATACTTACCTATCTAGAGTTATATCTTAAAAATTCTACTTAAGACTTTATTAAAGAAGAAGCTAAGTTAGCTACTTACTTCTTTAACTTACTAGAAGCTTTAGACCTATACTATAGCTAAGAGACGTATAAGAAGAAGTAAGAAGTACTTAACTAGCTCTATAGGAATAAGCTATAATAAAAACTAGATAAGCTTTTCTAGATCTAGAAGCAGCGCTTTATATAAGTTAGTATAGTACTTAAGAAGTCTAACTATAAAATAATAAGCTATACTAAGAGCTTTATAAAGCTATTACTTACTATAGCTACTTTTACTAGTAGTAAGCATAGAAAGACTCTAGTTATATTCCTTAACTATACTTATAATTAAGCCTAAGACTAGAAAGAGATTAATAGCTACTATAAGTATACTAAGTATAAGACTATAAGCTTATTAGTAAGTAAGCCTTACTACTACTCCCTTAGAGACTATATATATACCTATTAACCTAACTTAAACTAATATTAGTTACGCTACTTTATAGGCACTACGCCCTAAAGAGCTACTACTACTTTTAAGTAAACTAATACTTAGTATAACATCCTTTACTATAATAAAGCCTACTTTAAATATAAGAAACTAAGATATAATATAGATGTCTATAAATAACCTAGGGCTATACCCTTTAACTAGATCTAAGGCCTTAATATTAGCGTAATTAACGTAGAGTATATAGATAATAATAATAATAATAAAAACGCTAAGTCTAAAATCTCTAATCTCTATAATAATAACTAGTATAATAAATATAGCTATTATATTAAGGATAATAAAGAAGAGGATTTTTAGATACTCTTAGGCAAAACTATACCTAAAAGTAGTAATAATAGTATCTATCTAGTAAGGCTGCCTATAATATTATAGACTACTATTAGTAACTTAAAGCTGCTACTACGACCCTTCTAGGTACTACTAATACCTTACCTTAATATTATATATCTACTATATCTCTTACTAATAAGCCTTTCCTATAACCTTTAAAGTAGCTAGAATTTACTATATATATAGAAGTCTATAAGATGTAGAGAAAGGCTATAAGCCTATTAAATACTAGAGCTAGTACCTATTTTATAAGCTGCTATTAGGTAAAGTAATAGTAGCTTACTACTATTAAGACTAAGCTTATATAGTTAGTACTAGTAGATAGAGAAGTAGTTAACTCTCTTACTAATACTATTAAGTGTAATAGGCTAGGCGTTACCTAGCCTTTTCCTTTATATATATAGACCTCTCTCTTTTATATCCTTTTAATAAGATATATAACTTAATTTAGCACCTTATTATTTTATCTCTATAGGCTAGCCTATAATAATTATATATTTTCTTTATATATTAATAACTATATAATAGATAACTTAGATTCTAAGTTAGAGCCTAAAGTCTAAGCAACTATAACTAATACGTAACTATTATAATTATAGGTAGACTTCTATCTAAACGCTATAGAGACCTAGATTATTACCTTAAATATAATAATTTACGCTCTTATAGAGCGCTTAGCTAATACTACTATACTATTACTAGCTTCTAACGCAACTCTAATACTTACTACTCCTAAAGTTTAGATAATAGTAAACCTAAGAAGACTTACTAAACCTTTAAATTTAGTAGAAAATAGTATAGCGCTTACTTTAGAGCTAAGTTATTAGAAGCTATTACTAATTAGTAAGCTATTCTTAAGTAATAAGACTTATTACAGCGCCTAGTAGGTAACTATATACTATAAGCTATATACTAATATAGAGTTTATTAGTAAGTTACGTAACTAGTTTACGTTTATCTAGGCTAACTTAGCGCTAAAGGTCTAAAAGGAAGTTATACTTTATTATAAGGCTAGTAGTACTATATTTAATTAGAACCTAGTTTACTTTATAGAATACCTAAGCTTTTACTATAAGAATAAGTATAGTAAGGAATACGCCTAAGTAATACTAGAGAGGCTATAGTAAAGTAAGAAAGAGTTATTCTCTAACTTCTTCTTATAGTTTAAATCTCTACTACTTTAATATAAAAGGGCGTCTTAGAATAGTAAGTAGTAACTTTATAAGCTGCGCTATAGCCTTAACCTATTATTACGCTAAATTACTTTATATTATAGTATCTTACGTATAGACTATAAGATAGTAGTAAAAGCGTACTACTTAATCTTAGTTAACTTAGAAACTACTACTATTAAAGAGAGTAATTAATTATACACTAAGTACAGCGCTTAAGTATAGAAAGATATAGATAGTAACGTTAAGATAGTTATAGTTATAGTAGTTAGTATAGGTTTAGAAATAAAAGAGTAAGGTAAGACTTAGTAAGAAAAAGGTATAGGCCTATAATAGTTAAAAACTTAAGTCCCTAAAGAGCTCTATAAGTAGTATTATAAAGATAATTTATATATATACTATAGAGAGTAAAGTTACTATATTTAAGGCTGCCTAAATATAGTAAAGATCTATATACTAGCTATACTAGCTACTACTAGCGCCCTAATAGAAGACGTAAAAAACTAAAGGCCTTTATACTATAGCTAAGGTAAGAGTAGAAAAGGAGTATAATACTAGCGCCTAAAGAGTAAGATAAGTTATTATAGAAACTAGATAGTAACTCTTTTATTATACCTCTACTCTTAGAAGATATAACCTATATAGACGCCCTTATTAACTTAAGGTATAACTACTACTATACTATTAATAAGGCACTTATAAATAGGATAGGCCTCTTTACTATAAGGATACTAAGGCGCTACTTAAGATAGGCAGCGTTAATTATATAAAACGCTATTATTAATAAGATTATATTTATATAGTATAATCTTAATAGCTAGATATCGCGTTTTATTACTTATATAATACTAAACCTCTCTTATAATATTATCTTTAGGAGGCTATAGATAGCTAAGAAAGAGGTAGTAGTAGACGTAGAGTAAAGTATATTAACTATCTATAAAGTAAATAGCTTAGTTATTAAAGAATATATATAACGCGCTACTACTCTAAAAATTACTAAAATTAGCACTATAAAAGTAATTAGAGAGTTATATAATACTAGGAAGTCTCTATAGTAAGAGACTCTTTTTCTCTTTACTAGTATCTTTATAATAATAAAAGTCTTTAATAATTACAGCACTAATAAAGATATAGAAGAACTCCTCTTACTAGAACTAGCTAACTTTTAGAGCCTCTTTAATAAGGAGGCTATAGCTAGCTTACTACTATATTAGGGCTATATAGATTACTATATTTAGTTAAAGGTAGATAAAGATAGCTATAATCTAGACCTACCTTAAGGCCTATTATATAGTATACTAAGAGACTAATTACTAAAACTTTAAAAGTAAGTAACAGCCTTATTAGATAAAGGTTAGATTTAAGTAAGCTCTTCTTCTATAAGCGTACCTATACTTCTTATAAAGAAGCTAATAAGAGTATAGTACTTATGCGTAGACTACTATACACTTAATAAGATTACTAAAGCTAATTATTACCTACTACTACTAATTAAAGAAATACTACGCACTTTATTAGTAGCTATATAGTTTACTAAAGTTAATATTTACTTAGCCTTTTACTAGATGCGTATAGTAGAAGGAAATAAATACCTTACTACGTTCTATACTAGGTTTAGACTCTTTAAGTAGCTAGTATACCTATTTAGACTATTAGGCGCACTTTTATTATTTTAGTATTATATTAACTCTACTCTTAAAGAAATATTAGAAGACTTTATAACTATATATATAGACGACGTACTTATCTACTTAAATAGTACTAAAGAAAACTACTTTAGGAAAGTATAGCACGTCTTTAAGCTACTATAAGAAGCTACTTTATTCTTAAATAAAAAGAAGTACGTATTTATAGTAAAAGAAGTTAAGTACCTAGAATATATAATTAAGGTAAGTAAGTCTATCTAACCTAATTCTATTAAAGTTAAGGTAATCTAAAAGTAAGAAGCTCTAATATCTTTAAAGAGTATCTATAGCTTCTTAGGTTTTATAAACTTCTATAGAGACTTTATACTAGACTTCTCTATAGTCTTAGCACTATTATATAACCTTATAAAGAAGGATACCCTCTTCTATTAGATAGTAAGAAAATAAGAAGTATTTAATCTACTAAAAAAGGCGTTTAGTATAACTCTAATCCTAGTATAATAAGATCTATATAAGAAGATAATTATAGAAGTAAATTACTCTAGTAGCGCGCTAAGAGGCTATTTATTATAAGAAGTTAATAGTGTACTATACCTAGTTATATACTACTTAGTAGCCTTAACGCTAGCTTAGCGTAACTATATAATTTATAATAAAGAACTAATAGTAGTTATTAAGTACCTAATAGCTTAGAAGGTAGAGCTGCAAAGTATATATACTCTATTTATTATTCTTATAGATTATAAGAACCTTAAGTACTTTATAACTATAAGATTTTTAACTAAGTAATAATAATAATAGTCTAAAACGCTCTTAGAGTTTAGGTTTTACTTATAATATTAACCTAGTAAACTAGCCTCTTAACTAGATATACTTAGCTAGCGTAAATAAAATATACGTAATTATATAAAGACACCTAGCTATATTATAAGGCTAATTTCTATTTATATAACTACTACCTATAGCTAAAATAGAGATATAACGCTAGTAAAAGAATACCTACTATTTACTAATTAATATATATAAGTACTCTAGGATAAAGTAGTTAAGTAAGATAAGGCTTATATAAGGCGCCTAAACGCAGTATATTAGAGTACGTAAGTATTCCTAGCTAACGCTAAGATAAATTAGTAGATAGGTAATTATAGCGTCTCTACGTATAGTACTCTATAGTAGAGGGGCATTATATAGCTACTCTTATAAGAACCCTTAATAACTACTATTATTTAATATATATATAAGTTAAACCTAGTAAAATACTTAAAGAAGAATACTATATTTTAGATCTTATACTATAACTACTACTAGGATAGTATATCTATAGACGTTATAAGGTTTATCTATAATTATTACTACTATAGTACGTATACTTTAAGGCTAAAATAGTAAGGCCTACTATAGCCTATACTAGTAGTAGATAAGTTCTAGATATAAATCTCTATAGACTTTATAGTTAACCTACTTTAAGAAAGAGAGTACTTACTATAGTACTTACTTATAATTACTAACTAACTATTAAAGTATATTTAGCTTAAGGCTATATATTTAATAATAGTAGAGGCGTATACTAAGTAATTTAAAAAAGTATAGTAGCGCTTCTATAGCTTCCTAAGTAGTATTATTAGTAATTATAGTTTAGATTAGCTTAGAACCTTCTAGAAGACGCTATACACTTAAGTAGGTATTATATAGCTACTATTAATATTATATTATCTCTAAATAGATAGTAGTATAGAGTAGGTAAATTAAGAAGTATAGGTAGTTTTAAAAGTTATAATTAATTTCTTATAAACGAACTAGCTATAGTGTCTAGTAGTATACTAGCTAGCGCTAAATAATAGGAACTTATCTATAATAAAGATAAGCCTAAACCTCTTACTAAATAGCTATAATATAAGCACGATCTAACTCTAGTTATAGAATAGGATATCCTCTATATTAGTAAAAGGGCGTACTATCTAATTCCTTACCTACCTATAAGAAGGTATAGCTATAGTATAAGCTACTATTATATTTATATAGTAAAAGTAGTAGGAAGTAACTAATATAATGTAATAGCCTACTTAGCAATTTTAAAAAAGTAATATAGTATAGTTCTCTATAAAAAATATAAAGATAGTATAATAAAGTAGAAAGTTAGATTAGCTATAAGTTAAGTATAAGGTAGTAGTAGTTCCCTTACTATTAATAGTAACTCTAAACCTACTAGGTAACCTATATAAGATAGTATATATAGATTTAGTAAAGCTAGTAAGTAAAGACCTACTACTAAGTTAATAACTATAGGACGCTAGGCTAAGGCTAGCGTTAGAACTAGAAGATATAGATAAGAATCTGCAAAAGTAAGAGGTAGAGGAAATCTTATAAAAAAAGAATATAAGAGGGCGTAATAAAAAGTAAGTATTAGTAAAGTAGTAGAGATAAATTACGCTAATATAGTACCTAAAAGAAGATTTTCTAGATACTAAAGTACTTTATAAGTTTATAAAGAAAACATTATAATAATTAACTTAAAACTAATTAAGTTATAATATATAAAGAGTTTTTAAACTAATTATATTTTAGTAAAGCCCTAAAGAGCAACTACCTAAAGGTTAGTTAAAGTACTAAAGGTATAATAAAAAGGCCTAAAGGCTATCTTAAGAGATAGTAAAGAGAATCTTACTTATAGCTAACTTAACTTAGTAATAGTTATAAACTAACTAACTACTACTATAATTAAGTAACTAAGAGTAGTAAAGACTAAGTAAGAAGTTACTAAACCTAAGTAGAAAGTTATTAATACAGCCTTAAAATAACTAACTAATAAGTTATATATATATTATAGCCTATATTATATTATATTAGCCTAGTCCCTAACTTAAAGTTAAATTAAAAGTAACTTATAGTCTAGTTAGTAATAATCTCTTTCTACTAATTATAGAGTTAACCTATACTAGCGCTAAAGGTGTTTATAGCTACGTTTAACTAAAAGCTATTTTATCTCTAAGAAAGTATTAATAAGATAAGAGCTAAAGAAAGAGAGTTTACATTAGAGCTATAAACTTTACCTAACTTACTACTATTTAGGGTAAGAGTATATACTACTTTATAGTTACGTTAAGCCTAGTAAAACTATAAAAAGTTAGTAATATAAATATAAATTAAATGTAAAGTAGATATAACTTACCTCCTTTATAAACTTTTTATCTTTACTATCTTTTTTCCTATTATAAGTAGTTAGGTTTAATTTATTTATAATTTACTTATACTCTTTTAATATATAGTAGAGGTTTAGGTGCGCTATAAGGAGAGCTGCGTTTAATATATACTAGTATTTTACTATCTTATATAATATACACTTACTTCTAGACTTAAAGGCGTAATTAATATAGCTATAAACTATATACTTCTTAATATAAGAGTAGTAGTTATACTCTATATACTTAGAGGTTAAGGCTTTATTATCTAAATTACTAATAATCTTAAAACTAGTAGTATATTATAGCCTCTTTATTAGCGTCTAGAGGCTAACTAGCGTACTACTACCTAGAGATTAGACTAATATTAAGGAGCGCCTAGAAAACTAGATAGAAGTAGAGCAGAGTTTAGTTAAGATATAGTTAATAGGCAGTTAAGTAGCTAAATAAAGGTAAAGTAGAGGTATATAAGGAAGAACTAAAGGCGAGTTAGATATAAAATAAAATAATTATAGCGTATAGGCTATGTATACTAAGGTACTATACCTTATAGAGAAAGAACTCTAGCTAAACGCTAATTAGCGCTACTATAACGCTAACGTACTAAAAAACTATATACGCTTAGAGAATAAAGTATATATAAACTATAGTAAGTATACTTTATATTATATTTTAGATAGGAGTAATAAGGTATATAATAGGCTAGGCATTACCTAGCCTTTTCCTTTATATATATAGACCTCTCTCTCTTATATCCTTTTAATAAGATATATAACTTAATTTAGTACTTTATTATTTTATCTCTATAGGCTAGCCTATAACATTAAGCTACCTATTTAGTATAGCGCCTACACTATAAAGACCCTCTATTATATTATAAATATTAAGAAGTATAATATTATCTTAGAGATAAATTAGATAGATCTATATAATCCTACGTTTAAGTTTAGAGATATATAGATAATAACCTTTAAGTCTATATACTATTACTTTAACTATCTCTATTAAGGTATCTCTAATACTATATATAATAATTATTATATACCTAATAGTAAAACTAAATATAAGAGCGTTATTAGTAATATTTTAGTTATTAGCGCTATAGCTACTTACTTTATAGCTACCTATAACCCTAATTAAATTACTTAAGTAGAACTATATTATTAAGAAAAGTTAAAAAAACCTCTAGATAAAGACTATAACTTAAGAGCTTTTAAGAACGTAGTTAGATACCTTATAGCTATAATATAAGCTAATTTTAATAAGTATATAGAAAAGCTTAAACGCGCTCCTATAACTAACGTAGAGATTAAGAAGCTTATTCTTAAGTTTGTATACTTAAAGATAAAGGACCTATTTAACCTATAGATAGCTAATATACTACTACCTTATAGGAAAGGTGTTAACTATATAATTAACCTAGATAGTAATACTCTATAACCTAAGATCTATAAGCTAATATATTAAGAGACTTAAGTAGTTAAGGCTTATATTAATAAGATAATAGATAAAGGCTTTATTAGACCTAGCATATCTCTATTTATAATACCTATACTTATTATTAAGAAACCTAAAGGAGGACTATAAATTTATATTAACTATTAAGGACTTAATAGCGTTACTAAGAAGAACTATAATATACTACTTACTATTAAAGAGACGCTTATATATATAGCTAAAGTATAGATTATAAGCCTTATTAACGTTATTACTATATTTAACTTAGTACGTATTAAGGAAGGCTATAAAGAATAAACTACCTTCTAAATATAATATAGGCTATATAAGTACCTTATTATACTATTTAGCCTATATAACGTACTAGAGACGTTTTAAATATTTATTAATAAGACTCTCTAAAACTATTTAGATAACTTCTATACTACTTACTTTAATAATATACTTATCTATAGTAAAAGAGAGGAAGATTATAAAAAGTATATTTTTAAAGTACTTACCTACCTTAAGGATACTAGCCTATACTTTAATACTACTAAGTATAGCTTTAAAGTTAAATAAGTTAAGTTCCTAAAACTTATTCTTATAACTAATAGTATTAAGATAGATCCTAAGAAAGTATAAATAATTATTAACTAGGTAGCTTCTTAGAGCGTTAAAGATATATAAGTATTCTTAGGCTTTACTAATTTCTACTAACGCTTTATTAAAAGCTTCTTATATATTACTTAACTACTTATAGCCCTAACTAAGAAAGACTTTAATACTAAGTAAGCCTTTCTACTTAAGCCTAAGTTACCTAAACTTATTATATTTAATAAGCTTAAGTATATATTTATATTAGCTAGAGTCCTTACTTACTTTAATGCTAACTTAGAGACCTAGCTAGAGACTAATATATTAAACTTTATTATAGCTATAGTCCTCTTATAGAAGGGACTTAATAGTATATTATACTTAGTAGTATTTCTATTACGTAAGATAAATCCTACTAAGTATAACTATAAAATATATAATAAGGAACTACTAGCTATTATACTTACTTTTAAAGAATAGTAATTTAAGCTAGCTAGCACTTAAGACCTAATTAAAGTCTTATTAGATTACTAAGCCCTATAGACCTTTATAGAGACTAAATAACTTAACTACTACTAAGCCTAATAGGTAGAATTCCTTTCTAAGTTTAATTTTTATATTAAGTATTACCCTAGATAGTAAAGAATAAAGCTAGATATACTTACTTAACGTCTAGGTAATCTCCTAGAAAGAGTAAAAGACGCCTATTACTAGTACTAAGTTTAAATAGTACTTAAGAAGGACTAAGTAGATCTTAAAGCTTAGATCTAGAAAATATTATTTATTAAAGATAGTAGGTTACGCTACGCTATCTACCTTACCTATTATTTTAAAAATAACTATAGCTACTACCTAATCTAGCTAGTATATATAATATATATACTTAGTAAGGAAGATAACGTTAGTAAAGTATATACTAAGAAGTTATTTATACTTACGTCTCTTATAGCATTACCTATTACTATAGAAACTAATAAAGTAAATAACACCTTACCTAATAATATACTAATTCCTATAATAACTATAGAAGCCTTATAGAACCTAATACGTAAGTAGTACCTAACTAATAAGCTCTTATAAACCTTAATTAAGTCTAAATAGTAGAGAGCTTATTATATCCCTTACAAACTAATCTATAGAACCTATAGCCTATATATTAAACTAGGTAACTACTTTATTAAAGATAACCTATTCTATATTAATAAATATATCTATATACTAGAAGGCATTATACGTACCTAAGTTATTAAGTAAGCTTACTAAATAGGCTATAATAGTAAATATAAGGCTTATACCTAACTTATATACTAGTACTACTAGCCTAGTATAACTACTAACGTTACCTAATATATCTATAACTATCTTACCTACTACTAAATAAAGAGCTATAAGGATAGTAAGATAGGTTTACTATATCTACTACCTATACCTTATTAGTACTAGTTATATATATTAATAGACTTTATTACCTACCTACCTCCTTATAAGTATAATAGATAGATATATACTAGTATCCTTATTATTATTAACTAACTCTTAAAAAAAAAGAAGTTTATACTAATAGCTAGTATAACTATAGACGCTATTATATAGGCGTTTATAGAGTATATATAGTAAAAGAAGAGATAGCTAGATAAGATTATTAGTAACTAAAAGACTTAATTTATTTTACACTTCTAGAGAAGACTCTATTAAAGGTTAAGTATATACCTAAAGTTCTCTACTACCTTCTACCTATAGATAGATAGTTAAACTAAGAATACTAACGCCTATCTTAAATAGTACTTATAGTTATATATAAACTATAAATAAGATAACTAGGCCCTCTAGTTACTAATCGCAGAGTTTAAAGCTAACTCTAGCACCTCTACTAGTATAGGAGTCTTACTATTCTATATAATAAAAAGCTATTAGCTAAAATTAAGATTAGAACTACTAAGTAATCTTATAAGTATAAACCCTATACTTATAAAGCTTATAAAACGTAAAGCTAATAAACTTACTAAATAACTCTATTACCTCTACTTTAAACTTTATAACTTACTTATATAAGTATAGGCTAAATAAGCTAAATATACTAACTAGAACTACTTACCTATACTAGCGTTTAAAGAAAGTAACTTAGTCTTCCTAAATATACGTAATTTCTATACCTTTTAACTTAGCTACTCTCTTAACTTTAAAAACTATAGCCTATTTAAGATTATACGCGCGATTAATAATACTGCCTATAAACTTAAACTACTACCTATACTTAGCTGCTTATATAATATTTTCTACTTATAGCTCTTCTACCTCTATAAAGAGAGCCTACTTCTAAAATAGCGTTATAACCTAGAAGAGCTTACTAAGATTAATTCTCTAATAGATAATAAGAATAACTATAGCGTTAAAACTATTAAAGGCTATTACGTTAACTATATACTCTTTAACTCTAATAATTACTACTATAAAGACTTACTATAATACTTAGTATAATAAGCTAAATATCCTAAAAGACTTAATAACCTATTATAGAAGCTATATATAAACTTTATTAAAGCGTTAGAAATAGTATATAACTATTATAAGTAACACCCTAATAAACCTATAATATATAAGAAGTTTAATATACTAGTAAGTAAGTAGTTACTACTTATACTAGCGTTTAGAGTAACCTTACTATCTTTAGCTAATAGTTATATAGTATATACTTACGTCTTACCTTAGGCTACTAAAAAGAGTACTTTTACTAATTATCTTAATACGCTAAGATAGCTTTAAGGACCTCTATAATATATATTAGTACTTATAATAATTAGTAGACTTAATAGTATACTTAATATAACTATAGGAGTAACTAAAGAATAGTAAATATAGAGATCTAGCCTTTAGGAGGTCTTACATTACTACTCTTATAAGCTTAGCTATAGACTTACTAATAAGATACCTAAAATAAAGTTACTACTTACGCTTACTAGTATAAATAATAGAAGCCTCTACTAGAAGTAAATAATTAACTAATTAAGCCTTAGTATACTAGTAGAGGATAGAGTTATATTTAGGATAAACGCTAATAAGGATATATATAGGTTTCTTTCTTTCCTTTATCTCTCCTTTATTACTATTAAGAGTAATAGAACTACTCTACTTAGAGAGAAAAGTAGTATAATAGATCTAGTTAACTTTAATATTCCTTAGAGTCTACGCTAGTTTTTATACTAGTATAACACTAGTAACTAGTAGCTTAGTACTATAAACGTTACCTCTATAGAGGCCTCTATACCTCTATACTCTATATCTTACTTATAGAATAATTTATCTTAACTATCTAATCTCTTATATAACCTATACAGCTCCTTTATAAAGACTATATTAGTAAGTAATATCTAACTTATATTTTAGCTAATAATTTCTAGGATTAATAGTATATTAATAAAGTTATAGTAGTTTTCTTAAAGACTTTTATCTTAATCTTATAGAAGGCCTAAATAGTAAGCTTAAGGTATAGTAATTTAGTAGCTACTTATTTTACTATAGTAGTATATAGTAGTTTATCTATAAGATATAATAGAATATTATTAAGCTTTATAACTATAAGAGTTAGAGCGTAGAGTTTAATAGTATAATAATTATTTAGTATTTAGTTAGTATATATAACTATCTCTTTACGTTATAAGAGTACTATTTTAGGTAGAGTAGCTATATTAATAAGAAGTATACTTCTTATAGTTAGGACTATCTATATTTATAGTATATAGATAGTTTATTAGTTTTTACTATTTATACTAGCCTATAGTATACTCTTCTTTATAATATACTAGCTTCTATATAGTATAGAAGTAACGCTTAGAGTAAAGTAAAGTAAAGTAAAGTAAAGCTTATAAAAGTAAGTAGCGTACTAATATAGTAACCTATATAACGTCTTTCTACTAATACTCTATATATCTTATACTACCTCTTTTTTAATTATAATAGATATAGTAATATAATATATATAGTACTATAATATATTTAGGACTAACCTACTATTATATACGCTTAAATACTTCTAGCTTTAGTTTAGCTATAGCTAGAACTATATTATAGTAGATTCTTTATAACTATTTTAGCTATATATCTATATATATCTAATAAGTAAATTAGTCTTAGCTATACTAATATTTTATATAAAATATACTATTCTAATAGATAAGCTAGGTGCGTAACTTAATCTAAATAAGTAGTAATTTATGTAGTTTTTAGAGTTAAACATTACCTTTAAGTATAGTAACCTAGCCTATAAAAACTATTACCTATCCTAACTAATAATAATAATACTTTTATATATTACTTTCTATTACGTATATATATATCTTTTAGCTTTATAGCTAAACTTATATTCTTTTATAAATACTCTATTTATCTTAATATATAGCATTCTTTATACTTACTATACTACTTAAAGTAAAAGTAGTAGCTTTAAAAAGTAAGCTTTTAAAGGTTAGTAAGAAGAGTATAAACTTTATAAAAACTCTATTAATTAGTAGAATATCTATAAGAATATATCTTTATAAGAGTATTTATAATTTTTTAAGTAAAGAGATAGTAGAAGCGCTAACTCTTATAAAAAAGCCTATAAATCTTAGGCTTTCTTATCTTATATTATATACTAATATAAACTCTCTACTAGATAGTAAGATAGAGGTAGTACTAGCTTAAGAAAAAGCTATAAAATATAGCTTTTTTCTAAAAAAGTATTAGTATAATCTTTATACTAAACTTAGACTAGCCTTAAGCTCTAGGCTAGATATAGAACTAGTAGATAATATAAGTAGTAGTAAAACTATATCTTTAAAAAAAAAGCCTATAAATAGTAGGCTTTTTTTAAAAACTCTCTATACTTATCTTTCTTCTTTTTCTAAGTCTACTTCTAGCTCTTTATTAGATTTACCTTTATAGCTATTTAATACTAGTATAGTAGTACTTAAGGCTAAAAAAGAGAGTATTAATACTACTCTACTAGTAAGTCCTTTAGCTTATATTATTACTATATTTACTAAGAATCTATTAGATAAAGTAGTAGAAAATCTAAGCTAAAATACTTTAAATAGTATACTACTTATAGTAAGAGCTTATAGAGGACGTTACTAATAAATATTAGTAATAGTAGTAGTAGTAATAAAGTTATTTAAAGTCTTAAGAACTTATTTCTATTAAAGAGAAACTCTAGTAATATATAGTATTTATATAAAGCTACTTAGTACTAATAATATTATAGATTAAGCTTTTAGAAGAATAAGAAAACTTAGCCTTACTACTATAGCTATAAGGTCTTTAGCTATATAAGTCTCTAACTATTATTATAAATACTAAGTACTTTTAATATAATCTTAGTTTCTATAAGTACTTTTAGATAAGTTAGATACTCCTAATAAAATAGAAGAAAAGAACTTACTACTATATAAGTGCTTATATAACGTAAGTATAGTATTTTATAAATAAAATATAACTCTAATACTAACTAGGCTTCTATACTTAAGATATAGTATATTAAGAAGAGTATATTCTATATATATAAAGCCTACTTACGCTATACTTTCTAGTATAATAACTAATAAAGCTCTAAGATATTAATATTAAGTAAGTAAGTTATAAGAATACTAGCCTTTTTATTAAGTACTTAAGGCTAAAAACCTTTAGTAAGTATAAACTTATTCTATTACGCTTTTAAGAAATACTTTTTAGGCTCTTTAATATATAAATAGTATATTATTACTAGTATTATACTTTACCTTTTTTATTACTTATACTATAAAGCTAGTTAATTATAGTAGCTAGTAAGTAGAGATATTAAAGCGCTTTTATAATATAGAGTAAGATACTATATACTAGCTAGGTAAGTTACCTTATATATTCTACTTTTCTTAAAGTTTAATATTAGCTAATACTAGGTTATAGCTCTAAATTCTAGCTACTAATAGCTAAAGTATATTAAAAATTATAAGTATAAGAAGAAGTCTAAAAGATAAGAAGAGGAGTTATAATTTATAGTATTTTATTCTTCTTAATATTCTAATATACTTATTAATCTATAAAGTAGCTTTACCTACTATCTTACTATAAAGATTATATATATTATAATATATTTACTTTATAGAGATATATAGCTAGGCTCTTCTTAAGAATAAAAGAGAAATAAAGTTTAAATAGTAGATATTATAATATATAGAAAAGTAATTAAGGTTATAAAGTATAATATTTAGTAAGTAAGAGTAGAGTTTAGTAAGAGGCTTTTATTACTAAAGCTTATAAATAATAAGTAATATTACTTATTCTAACTATAAAAGCGTAATCTTATATAGACTTAAGCTCTATTATAAAAAAGAGCTTTCTAAGCTTAAAAGGTAGCTATTTAGAAGCTTTAGAATATTATAAAACTTAAGCTCTTTAGCTCTTAATACTATAAAAATCTATTATTAAAGTAAGATAAAACTTAATTACTAATAGTACGCTATTTTTTTACCTTACTTATATATTATTTCTCTTTTTCTTTACTAAAGGCTTATATAGTATCTTTAGCTTTACTAGTATCTTAAGAGTACTAAGTATAAATATAAGACTTATAAAAAGTTAGCTATCTTTAAGTTAAAAAGCTAGTAAAAGTAGAGTTATTTACTAAGTTAAGTACTAGTATTAATATACTTCTTAGCCTCTTCTTTATACGCTTTAACTAGTAAGCGCTTCTAGTTAAGTATTTATAGTATATAAGTATATTAGCTCTAGACTTTTATAAAAAGTAATTAGTTAGTAAATTAAGGCTAAGTATACTTTCTCTATACTCTACTTACTAAAGCGCTTTTCTTATAAGTAGAGATTATAGAACTAGTAAGTACTAGTATAAGTAGAGTAGATATTAATCTATAAGCTAAGTACTTCTATATTAAGCTATAGCTACTATAATATTAAGTTAGTAAAAGCTTAGAATTTATACTATTATTAAATACTTACTTTATTAATTCTTTACTTAACCTTTAGTATCTCTAGATAAGTAGCTTATATAATAATTATTAGCTTAATTTCTTTAAGTTCTTCTACTACTTTAAGTTATAATATATAGTATAGTTATAGCTATAGAGTAGTATCTTATAAACCTTAGAGCTATTAGGCTAGTTATCTAGGTATACTTAAAACTAGAAGATATTAGTAAAAGCCTTAAAAAGATAAAGTTTAGAAGTAGAAAGATTATAAATATATATAGCTAAGCTTATAATAAGTATAGTAGTAAGTAATAAGTATATTTTTACTAGCTACTAGAGCTTTCTTTAGATAAAACTTATTACTATAATACTATAAAATTAGTAATACTACTTAAAGAAGGCTATAAATATTAGAGTTAAGTATAAGAAATACTAAGAATAAAGAAGTATAATATATAAAATACTAAAAGAGTACTTAAGTACTACTAGTAAAAAAAATAAAGCTAAAAAGTATAAAGTATAAGAAGAAAATATAAACTTATAGTAGCTAGTTTATAAGAAGTAAAAAAAGCTAAAAAAAGTTAGCTAAAGCTTAGAAAGACTATAATAGTTTATAAGAAAGAGCTAAACTTATAGTCTTTTTATTCTTACTACTTATATATATAACTACGCTTATAGGCCTTATTATCTAGCGCTTATAATAAGTATCTTTAAGCTTTTAGTACTTATATATACTACTAAAAATCTTCTTTATAAACTCTTACTTAGGCTAAATAGTAAGCTTCTTCTTTTTCTATTATAGTATACTTATATTTTTATTTTTACTAACTTTTTTAAGCTCTTTAATTAGTATTACTAAAGTAAGCTTATTAATATCTAAGTTATAGAGCTCTTCTACTTATAGCTCTTTAACTTTACTATTTTTATTATTACTATCTTTATTATATATATCTTTATTACTAAAGTCTTAATTATTATCTAAAAACTATTTTTTAATTACTTTAACTTTTTAGGTATTTCTATTATATAGCTTTTTAAGATTATTATTACTACTATACTTAGAATTATTAAGGTCTAAATCTTTATATAGCGTAGTAGCCTATAAAAATTAATTACTAAGGCTAGTATTATTAGCTTTATACTTATTACTAGCATAAATACTTATACTTATAAAAAGCTAAGATTAAAGAAGACTACTACTAGTACTAAGTATAAAAAAGAGAAGAAGCGTAGTAAAAGTTAGAGAAAAGAAGCTAGAAAATTATATATATTAGTAAATATTATAAGTAAGAGTAAAAATAAAAAGTATAAAGTATAAGAAGTATAAAAATAAAAAAAGTATAGTAAAAGCGCTAAAAAAAGTAAAAAGAAAGAAAAGAGAATTAAAATCTATAGCTATCTACTTTAGTAAAAGTAGTAGATAAGCTAAGAGATTTTAAGAAAAGTAGTATATCTTTAAAAAAGAAGCCTATAAAAATATAGCTAAAAAGAATAAAGCTTAAAGTTATAAAGCTAAAAATATATAATATAAGCTTAAGAGAAAAATAAAGCTAAAAAAGAAGAGAAAAAAAGAAGCTAGCGCTTAGAAATTTAGAAGTATCTTACTTAGTAAAGCTACTAAATAAAGTAAGAAAAGCTAAGAAAAGTAAGCTACTACTTAAGAAAAAGTAGGTAAGATCTATATATATAGTATATAATATATAACTTTATAAATTCTAAGCTTATAAGTTAAAGGTATAGTAGAAAGTAGAGAAGTTTATACTTATTATTATTACTAATCTACTCTTAGAGCTATTACTTAGTATTAATAGTTTTATTATTATTAATTATAGTAGAGGTTACTATATAGCGTTAGTATAAAGTCTAAAGATTTAGAAGAAATAGTATATTTAGTAGTATTTCTTCTAATAGATAGTATAAATACTAATTATATTACTATTAATAAGTAGAAAGTAAGAGTAAAGTAGCTAAGTAGTATAAAAAAAGTATAAAGCTATAGATTACATAGTATAGCTAGTAAAAGGTTATAATAGCTAAAGTTAAAGTTAAAAATTACTAGTATTTATAAGTTACTATAGCTAAAAAAATATTACTATAGCTAGAAAATTATAGTACTAGTACTTATATATATAATAAGTAATAGGTAAACTAATTACTTAGAATATTAGAAATTATAGTCTATTAGTATTACTAGTAAGCTATAATTAGTAAGTAAGTGTTACCTCCGCGTTAGAAGCTTAATTATCATCAATGTGAGACCATTCCAATGAATGAGCACTACATTCGGGTAACCTCATCTCGGTACAAGAGCTTCTAGCACTTGGATGGAGTTGGCGTGAAATCGTAAAATGGGGTGGTGAACGAATAGTTCGATGGATTGTATCGCGAACATTTGAAAGATCATCGACGCGTTCACGCTAGAGCAGGAATGGACTAGACGATTCGCGACGCGAAAACCGAATCCGCCGTCCCGTCTTTTGTAGAAACACAGACACTTTTCATCTACATATCTCCTTCAGTACGGACACGCGCCTCGATCCTATGAAGCTGTGCTGTTAATATCAGCAGGTCGTAACCTCAGTTACTGCCTCAAAATTGAGCCTCTCCTTATCTTCGTCCCTTCCAAGGCACCTAGGCATTGCTTCGGACTCTACCTCGCGACCACATTGATCAAACAACCCTGAAATGCATGACAGCTAAGCTGACAAGCCCAATTCAGATTCGTATCAGCACAATGCTGCATACGCATGCATGTATCACACTCGCTATCATGCAACCCAAGAACCAGCCCTCCAATCGTCTCCGCAACGGTCGCGCCGTCGCCGTTTCCTTCCTCTGACTGCTGCGCGGGGTCGTCGTCCTTCCCATTCTTGTTTTTTTATTAATTCGCGACAAAGAAGCATAACACTGATTGCCCGCCCTTTTCATGGCATCGGTAAGCGAACAGAAAACGACAGACCTGGATGTCGTGGAGCAGGGCTCTGGCAATGGCGAGAAAGAAGCACCACCAGCGGGGCTACAAACCGTTGGGTATCCCCACTCCAGCGGTCTTGAAGTGCGAGAATCGTGACCACACGACTATGACAACAGCTAACAATTTTGTAGCGCTACATCAATCTAGCTGCCGTGGTGAACTTCGGGGTCATCATCCTTGCCTCATGGGAATCATTCGCCGTGACCTTCCAATTCGCCCTAACGAACGGCGGCCCGGCATCAATCTTCTATGGCTCTCTGTTGGCTGGCTTTGGCGCCTGCGCAGTTGGCTTTTCGTTAGCAGAACTGGCCTCGATGTATGCAATGAGATATCTAGAAAGCATCATCGGTCTAACTGTGACACAGCGACCCGACAGTTGGAGCGCAATATCGATGGTCGGCCAATTTTGCGCCTGCTGCTCCAAGATTCTGGGGACTTCTGCAAGGTACAAAATTCAAGGCTGTCGTATCAATAGACTCTGACTTCAAAAAGGGTGGATAACAACAGCCGCTTGGTGCTTCGCTTGCAGTGGACCTCCCTCCATCCTCGCCAACATGATCACCTCCCTCGCGATCTTCAACAACGAGGACTACATTCCGGAACGCTGGCACACTAGCCTGATAATGATCGCGGTTATGCTTGTGCCTTTTACTACCAACCTATGGTTTCGCAAGGTCCTCGACGTTTTTGAGACGATTGGCGGTATCCTCCATATATGCCTCTTCGTCGTAGTCATTGTGATCCTGATCGTCTTTGGACCACGCAGCGACCCTGACTTTGTGTTCAAGACCCTCACGTGGGAGGAGTCGGGATGGAACAACCCAGGAGTATCTTGGGGTCTCGGTTTGCTCAGCATGACCTTTTCAGTCACCGGCGCGGACAGCGTCCTGCACATGTGTAAGCTCAATGGCCTATAAAGTCAACCGGTCTGATCTCGAAGCAGGTGACGAAGTCAAAAAAGTGCGCACACGTGTTCCACGGAGCATGATCATCGCCTGCACGGTCAACTCGGCCATGCTCATTGTCTTTGCTACGATCCTGCTTTTCTACATGGGCCCGCTTGACGATGTCCTCGATACACCACTTCCGCTTCTCTGGATCATCTACAGCATCACCGGATCTAAGGTCGCTGCGAATGTGTTGATCTCGCTCATTGCCATCATCTTCTTCCTCGCGTTGTTCAACATATTCGCATCTGTCTCACGCTTGGTGTGGGTGTTCGCACGCGATAATGGTTTACCCTTTTCGAGCTTCTTCGCATATGTAGGTGCGGTAATCACTTCGGGTAGGCGCATGCTGATGTTCTGCACAGGTACATCCTACGCTTCGGCTCCCCGTGAACGCTTTACTCCTGGTCGGAACCATCGTCACCTGCCTCTCCCTTATCTACATCGCCAGCGCGACCGCGTTCAACGCGCTAATCTCACTTCAAGCTCTTGCCCTACACGTGTCGTACTTCTTCCCGATCCTCTTCATCTTGCTTCGGAAGCTTCGCGGCCCGACTCCACATTTCGGGCCGTTCAAGATGGGCGCAGTCGGAGTGCCAATCAATATCTTCGCATTGTGCTATTTGGTTTACGTGGTGCTCTGGATGCCTTTCCCACAGATTTTGCCGGT
>Ga0210040_10002502_pt1 | contig 25800 bp, 26 predicted proteins | sample CryGeyCG12114_NA_FD_185462 | JGI IMG/M metagenome (GOLD analysis project Ga0210040, IMG submission 185462) | Groundwater microbial communities from aquifer - Crystal Geyser CG19_WC_8/21/14_NA (SPAdes) (version 2) | ecosystem: Environmental > Aquatic > Deep subsurface > Groundwater | place: USA... | reverse complement strand
GGTTTTTAGATTGGGTAGTTGATTTATGCCGGTTATGTTCGTCGTGTTCGCCGCGGTGCGGCTGATAAGTACCAAAGTAAAACAACTGGAAAGTAGCGAGTACCGACGGAATCATCCAGAAGAGAACGACATTCTGGACCGGAAAAACGAGTTTGAGCAGGTTAAATGTAATGGCCATGAGCACAATTTGCGGCCACGTTATATACTGTTTCAGGAAACTGTAGTACCAGGCAAAAAAGTTACCGCCGTGGTAATCCGGATCTTTATTGGTGGCTACATAACGGTGGTGCTCATGGTGCCGGGGAAATAAACGGGGATAATAGTTGTAAGCAAATAAACCGGCGGCCAGGGTACCAATGGTTTTGTTCAGGGTTTTGTTCCGGGAAACGACCCCGTGCATGGCATCGTGGGCCGTAATAAACAACCCGGTATACAAATGGGTTTGTACCAGCACCAACAGGTAAATAACCGGATCATATAAATTTACTTCCCGATGCAGTAAATACCAGAGACACCCCGACCAGCTCGCAATAATGAGCAAGGCAAAAAGTACGCCGCTATGTTTATTTAAAAACAACATTAAGTTGAATACTTAAGGTTAAAATCTATTTATTATATATTACCAATGGATATTGTAAGCGGCCAGCACTATCTTAAACTAAGTACAATGACAGAATTTATGAATAAGTCAATGTGTGAATAAGCCTTTGCTAATTTAATTCTTACAAGCTTATTTATCTTAAACTAATTTTGTCCACTTACTTACCAACTTTCGACTATAAAGTAATAGATTAACTAAAACCTAAAACTAATTCCTAACCACTTTTTAATACGCCAGTAAGGCATCCCGGACATTTTCCATCAGCCACATGGGTGTAGAAGTGGCGCCGCAAATACCAACCGAATCGTACGGCTGAAACATACCGGGGTTTAATTCTTCTACTTTCGATACAAAATAAGTATGGGGGTTGGTGTCTTTACATACCTGGTATAAAACTTTGCCGTTCGATGATTTGGTACCGGACACAAAAACAATTTTATCGAATCTGGCGGCAAATTTACGCAAATCTTTATCGCGGTTAGACACCTGCCGGCAAATAGTATCGTTGGCCTCTACGGTGTGGCCTTTGGCAATAAGTAAGTTTTTTATTTTGTAGAAATTATCAGTGCTTTTGGTGGTCTGGCTATAAAGGGTAATAGTTTGGGGTAATTCCTGATGCAGCAATTCTTCGGTATTTTCAAAAACAACGGCCTTGTTTTGGGTCTGTCCTAATAAGCCAATTACTTCGGCGTGGCCGTGCTTGCCGTAAATAAAAATAGGTTCTTTTTTGTCGTAAGAGGTTTTAATGCGGTTTTGCAGTTTTAGTACCACCGGGCACGAAGCATCAATCAGGTGCAGGTTGTTTTCCAGGGCCAGCTGGTAAGTAGCAGGCGGTTCGCCGTGCGCCCGGATTAACACGTGTTCATTGCGCAGTTGCCGGTATATTTCGTGATCGATGATGCGCAGACCGCGTTGGGTGAGCCGTTCCACTTCTTCATCGTTGTGCACAATATCGCCCAGGCAATACAAATAGCCTTGCTCGTTCAGGATATCTTCGGCCATCTGGATGGCATAGATCACCCCGAAACAAAAGCCCGAATTAGCATCGATTTGTACCTGGAGGTTATACATACTCCTTAAACCACTTAGAAAGCGGTTTGTTTTAAATTCTTCCGCTTTAAATACTCATAAATTGTAATCGTAATCAACAACATCAGCATCGAATACATGGTGTCTTCGATGGGAATGGTGGTGAGCCGGATGCCTACATTATACGTGTTGTTGTACCACACAATGGGTATAGCCGTGAGTACGCCGTTTACAATTAAAAACGGTATTAAATGTACCAAGTAAGCCACATAAAACCGGCCCCAAATCTTATTCCGCAACAGCAGGTAATGCAACACCAGCATTACACTTAAAAAAAGAAAGGTAACCGACGTATACAACTGCGGCAGAAAATACAGACCCAGCGGCACCAGCAACAACAGTAATATAACGGAAATCCAGGTACCGTAAGCATGCAAAAAGTCTTTTTTTATATAAACATTTAGCGTTTCGTAAATAAAAACGCAGGCGTAGGGCACCGTAATAAAGAAAAAAATTTCCTCCAGCGGTAAACCAAATAAATAAATACCCAGCAAATAATCGGGGTTAAAGCCCCAAACCCCCAGGTGGGTAAAGTACGAATCCCAGAGAATAAATATCAGCGCGTTTACGACCATGGCCGGGAAAAGAAATTTCCAGTAGGTATAAAAATGCACGCGCTTATCGAAAGACAACACAAAAGGGAAAAAAATGGTAAACAGATTCAGGTATAAATAAATATACATCAAGCTTTTATATTAGCGATTTGTTTCCGCTCCTGGGCGGTTAGTTCTTCGGGATGTTTTAACAGGAATTTCCGGACAATACCGAATATTTCGGGGTCCAGATCCGATTGCGGATAATTAAATAAACTTTTTAAAATTATAGCCTGGTCTTCCTGCAAATGGCCGCTCATGTTCAGGTAACGCGGGATATAGTATTCCAGGCTATAGCGCAAAAAACGGACTTCCGTCTGCTGCGGATTTTTTTTTATAATCTCCTCGAACAATTTGGCCGCGGTGCGCACATATTTTATTTTAAGATATGGATTCCAGGCCTGATCGGCCATGATGCCCTGCGTCGCCGCTTTATAGCCGTAAACCACCGGGTCCGGGCCCTGGTATTTATTTAAATGCGCGACTAAAGCATCACAGGCTTCTTTATTATCGGCGGCTAGGTAAAAACTCCGCCGCAAATCAGGTCTTTTATAAGAATTTTCTATTTGCCCGAATAAACCAATACCAAAAAGAGTAAGCAGTAACAGGAATGAATGCACAGTTTTAAATAGTATTTAAACGATAACGCAGGTAAGAACCTACCAATAAAGCCAGTTTGGTATTATCAGGTACTCTTACGCGTTCGGTTAAAATGCGGGCCGCCGGCAAGCATTGAATTTTCTTAAACAGTTTTAAATAGTAGATGTAAGCCAGGTAAACGCCCATCCGAGCTGATTTGGGCAAAGCTAGAATACCTTGGTAAGCCGCTTTAAAATCGGCGGAAATATCTTCTTCAATAGCGGCTTTGCAATTATTATCGAAGGTCTGGAAATTAACTTTAGGAAAATATACTCGGCCGCGGTCCTGGTAATCGCTTTGCATGTCGCGCAGAAAATTTACTTTCTGGAAAGCAGCGCCTAAACTGCGGGCCGGCTCCTTTAGTTGCTCAAACAAGTCCTCGTCGCCTTCGCAAAAAACCTGCAGACACATTAAGCCCACTACTTCGGCGGAGCCATATATATATTCGTCGTACAGATTTTTGTTATAGCGCTGCCCTTCCAGGTCCATTTCCATACTTTTCAGAAAAGCATCTATGTAAGTCTGTTTAATGCCGTATTCGTGCACCACTTTCTGAAAGGCATGCAGCACCGGGTTTAAACTTATTTTTTTAGAGATGGCTTCGTACGTACATTTTTTGAAATCCTGTAGTAAAGCCGCTTTGTCATAATCGTGAAAAGTATCAACAATTTCGTCGGCAAAGCGCACAAAACCATAAATGGCGTAAATAGGATAATGAAATTTTTTATCCAGCGTTTTAATACCCAGCGTAAAGGAGGTACTATACTGCTGCGTAATTAATTGGCTGCATTTGTAGCTCGTCAGGTTAAATAACTCCATCATATCCTTCTGAATTATAAACTATAAATTAAGCATTAAAAATTTAGCCGAAGCAATACAAATTTTAATTCCTGGCTTTCGGTATTTAATAACATCAAACTTCTTTTTTAATCCGGTTACCATGTTATTTTAAACCGTATTAACCGATACATTCCTTTTGGTTTAAAGATAAACCATTCAGGCAAACTCCCGGGCTACTTCCTGGGCTACCACTTGCCCGGAAATTAAAGACGGCGGCACGCCCGGTCCGGGTACGGTTAACTGCCCCGTATAATATAAATTATTCAGTTTTTTGCTTTTCAGGCCAGGTTTTAAAATAGCCGTTTGCATTAAAGTATTGGCTAAGCCGTAAGCATTGCCTTTAAAAGCATGATAATCCGTAATAAAATCCTGGTGCGCATAGCTGCGCTTAAATATAACGTGCTCCCGGATTTTTTGCCGGGTTAATTTCTCTAAGCGATTTAATACCAAATCATAGTATCTTTCTCGCGTTGACTCATCGTCGGGCAAACCCGGCGCTACCGGAATCAGGATAAATAAATTTTCGCAGCCGGCTGGGGCCACGCTGGCATCGGTTTTAGACGGCGCCGACACGTAAAACAACGGATTAGTGGGCCATCGCGGCGTGGTATAAATTTCCTGGGCGTGCGGCTCAAAATCTTCATCGAAGAATAAATTATGGTGCTGCAGGTTTTCCAGTTTTTTATCGATGCCCAGGTAAAATATTAAAGACGAAGGCGCCATTACCCGTTTATTCCAGTAACTATCGGAATAACTTTGCTTTGCCTGCGGCAATAACGCTTTTTCTACATGATGGTAATCGGCCCCGGCCACCACCACATCGGCCGCAAATATCTTCTCGGTAGTATGTACTCTTTGTATATTCTTCCCTTCGGTTTCGAGCCAGTTTACTTCTTGGTTGTATAAAAACTCCACGCCTACCGATTCGGCCAAACTTGCCATGCCTTCTACTATTTTATACATGCCGCCCCGAGGATACCAGGTGCCTAAAGCAATATCGGCGTAGTTCATGAGGCTATACAAAGCCGGCGTATTTTGCGGCAATGCCCCCAGGAACAAAACCGGAAACTCCATTAATTTAATAATTTTCTCATTCCGGAAAAATTTACGCACGTGCTGGTGCATACTCTGGAATACATCCATCCGGAAAACGTCCTGGAGCAAGTGCCAGTCCAGGAACTCGGTAAGAGAACGCCCCGGTTTATACACCAGTTGGTTAATGCCCACTTCGTATTTATAAGCTGCTTGATTTAAAAAAGCATCCAATTTTTTGCTGCTCCCCGGCTCCAGCGATTCAAACAAAGCATGCATAGCCGGCATTTGGGCCGGCACCGGCATAAAATCGTTTTCACCGAAAATTACCGTGTAAGAAGGATCTAAGCGCAGCAGCTCGTAATAATCTGCGGTGGTTTTCCCGAATTTCCGGAAGTATTTCTCAAACACATCGGGCATCCAATACCAACTGGGCCCCATATCAAAAGTAAATCCCTGGGCCGAGAACGAGCGGGCCCGGCCGCCCGGTCGATCGTGTTTTTCCAAAACTTGTACCCGAAAACCCTGTTGTGCTAAACTGGCAGCGGCGGCCATACCGGCAAAACCGGCACCAATAACAATTACTTTTTTGGGGTTATGCATGCAAACTGATAATACAGATACAGAAAAATAAGCGTAAAGTTAATGCATACGCAGGGTAAAGACGGCAATATACGCCATTTCGTTTAAACCGCCGGATTATAAACCGAAAGTAATTGTTTTAATTCTTTACGGGCAATATGAATGCGGTTTTTTACCGTTCCAATCGGAATACTGAGTTTTTCGGCAATTTCCAGGTATTTAAAACCGGTAAAATACATCATAAAGGGTGTCCGGAAATCTTCGTCGAGGCGGTCTAAAGCGTGGTTAATATCATTTAAAGTAAACCGGCCGGTGGCGCCATTCTGGGTAATAAAATTCTGATCGGAGTTGATATACACAAAATAATCGTCGCTGCCGATGTTGCTGCTGCGCTTGGTTATTTTATTGTAATTATTGATAAAAGAATTCCGCATAATGGTGTAAAGCCAGGCTTTTAAATTGGTGCCGGCCTTAAACTTATCGCGGTTGGTAAGGGCTTTCAGTAAAGTTTCCTGTACCAGATCCTTGGCCTCGTCGAAGTCGCGGGTCAGGTTCATGGCTACAGGTTTGAGAGAGTAAGACAACTTCTGTACTTGGGTGGTAAATTCAATTGCCGTCATGAGCATTTAATTAGGTTAGCCTTTCAGAATATGCAATACGCAGGTTCTGAAAAAAAAGCGATATTTTGTTTAACTTTTTTATATTAAAGTTAAACAAAATATCCCTTTCATACGCCACCTTATTTCCTTAACTTATTAAAATTAAAGTTTAGCAACTCCAATCCTTAAAATTAACACACTAATATTCAGATATTTATAACAACAAACTTTAAAGTCTATCATTTTATTCTTATAAAATATTAAATTTCTGTTAAGTATTACTGTTAGCGCTACTGCTTATTTTGTTTATCGATTAGCTCGATAAAGTGCGGCAAGGTTGAAACCCGGACAAGGTTTTCGGGAAAGATAAGTTCCTGATGCTGGGCTTGCTGTCCGCCTACAAAAATGATAACGTCCGGGGCCAGTTCTGCCAAATGCCGGATGTATTTTTGTACCTGATCGCGTTCCGGAATAACCGTAAAAGCGGTACAAATATAATGTGGCTGGTAACTCTGCACGGTAGTTTCTACATCAGAAAGGGGCAAATGCTGCCCCAGGTACAAAACATGATGCCCACGCTTGCGCAAAATATAATAACTAAACAAGATACCGATTTCGTGCAGTTCGCCTTCAGGCAGAAACAACAGGAAACGGGTGCTGGCAACGCGGCTCACCGGTACCTGACCATCGATGGCCACAAATAATTTCTGCCGGATAATATTGCTTACAAAATGTTCCTGCGCCGGCCGGATGCTGCCGGTTTGCCACAAAATGCCAACTTTTATAAGGAGCGGACAAATAACTTCGAGCATGGTTTGCTCCAGCCCTTTTTGAATAATAATAGTAGTTAACAGCCGGTCGAAACGTTCTTCGTCCATCTCGATCATGGCCAGCAACAAGGCATTTAACCTTTGGGAATTGGGCACCCGCTGCTGGCTTAACTGCTCTACCGCTTCGGCCAGTTCTTGGTGCAACATTTGAGCTATTTTGGAGATTTTATAGCCGTGTTCGTTCAGAACCGAAATATTCAGAATGGTTTTTAAATCGGCATCATCGTAATAACGGATGTTGGTTTCGGTACGTTTTGGGCTTAGGATACGGTAGCGCTGTTCCCAGATGCGAATGGTATGGGCTTTAATGCCCGACAAGTGTTCCAGTTCCTTTATTGAATACTGCGCCACTCTAACTAAAATTACGATATGATTTCCTGCGCCCGGCTAACCGGAAATACTTAACCGGTACCCACAACATGCCAAAAGATTCTGATCCGTCTTTGCCGGTAGTTTTATGGTGCATTTTATGGGCCATATCCAGCGCCTTTAAATATGCATTGGAAGTTTTATTAAATACCCTCAGCCGCCGATGAATAAAAACATCGTGTACCAAAAAATAAGTGAAGCCATAAAAGGTAATACCGGTGGCAATCCAGAAGCGGTAATCCAGGGTTTCGCTGCCGTAAATAAAAAACAGCATGGACAGTGTACCATAAAACGTAAAAAACAAATCGTTGCGCTCAAAAGCGTGGTTGTGCTTTACGTGGTGCGATTTATGCAAAAACCACAAAAAGCCATGCAGCACATATTTATGCGTAAACCAGGCTACACCTTCCATTAAAATAAAAGTCAGGACAACGATTCCGATATTGGTCAGCATACATTTACAACCGTTTTATTTGCCAGATGTTTAAATAAGTTATTTGAATTACCAGTATATTTTCTTTTTCTCTAAGAATGCCGCCATGTCGCGCTGGCTAGCGGGCGTAATGCGGGCAAAAGTACTTTTCTCGGCAGCGTAAGCCAAACCTTCTGCTAAAGTCATGGTTTGTACGTCGTTTATTATTTCTTTCGTGGCGGCCATTAACTCCGTCGCATTTTCGCGGCTTATTTTCTCGGCAAATGCGGCTACTGTTTTTTCTAAGTCTTCGGCCAACACCACAAAATTAATCAGCCCCAAGGCCTGCGCCTCATCTGCCGATATCAAATTGCCGGATAATAACAGCTGTTTGGTTTTGCCCTCACCTATTTTACGAACCAGGAAAACACTAATGATGGCGGGAATTAAACCCATCTTTACTTCGGTAAAACCAAAGGTAGCGGCGGGTACCGCAAACACCAGATCGCAAACTGCCGCCAAAGCACCACCATCGGAAATGGCCGGACCTTGTACCTGCGCTATTACAACCTTTTTAGAGGTATAAATTTGCTGCAACAATGCCGGCAACTGGCTGGCATTATCGTAATCGGGGGTAATAGCATTCGTATCTGCGGTTTGTCCATCGTGTAAATCAGCGCCAACGCAGAAAACTTCTCCTTTGGCTTTTAATACAATAACTTTACAAGCTGCATCCGCTTCGGCCTGGGTAAAAGCGGCCTTTAATTGTTGCACCAGATCAGGGTTAAGGGCATTCTGCCGGGCGGGCCGGTTTAAAGTAATATAACCAACCTGATTTTGGTTGTAATATTCAACTAACTCCATCATGTTTTTTTTACCTGTTGGTTCTTTCTAGTTATAGCTGCGACCGGCAACAGCCAGCACCAAAGCACCTTTTTCGGCGGTAGAGTGCAGTTTTATAAGAGTATTGCCTTCTGTTTGCGCCTGCATTTTCCGGGTATACTGCTGGTAATTTGCCCCTGTTACAATTATTATTAATTTATGATTGATGCCGGAAAGCAGGGCGGGATTTACATAAGCGTTGTTGCTTAACACCAGGTAATCTGGATTTAGGCGAGATAAATAATTTTGGCGGAGTGCATTTCGGCAATACAGAATTTTTAAACCCTGCCAGCAAAACAGCTTATTACCACCGGGCAAAGCTGTAGCTGCTACAATAGCATTGGGCGGAATGGAATCGAAAACAAGTTGCTGCGTTTGCCGGATGCCCAGGTGCCACCAGTGCGGCTGCAAATTATACTGCAGGTTTTTCGGATTGGCGTAAAAAGCCGAGTCGGCTAGTAAAGTGACCTGCGTACCCGCAATAAAACCCAGCGCTGCCGATCGGGGTGTATGGTAAATAACAAAAAGCTGCTGGTGTTGTTGCTTTCTGGCTTCGGCCAGCTGCAGTCCTGAAAAAGCCAGTACTAGGCCAGTAAAAACCACGAAGTAGCGCAAGCGCTTTAAAACCCAAAACAAACAAAACGCAATCAGCAGGCCGTAGAGCAGCCAGGTTTGGGCCGGACTAATATCAATGCCGCTAATCACGGCCAATGGCAACTTCAGCAAAAAACCACTGATGCTATTCATTAACTGCAGTAGGCCTGCTAAAATATGTCCCAGCCAAACCGGCAAAACCGGCAGCCAGCACACACCCAGGAGCACGAAGCCAACTATCAGGGCTAGATTGGAGAGGAAAACTGCCGCAATATTTGCGAGTAAAAAATAAACCGGGAACTGATGAAAATAATAAAAACTCAGGGGCAGCACGGCCAGTTGGGCCGCCAGCGACGTACTCACCAAAGCCCAGATTTTATCGGGTAACCAGGCGTTTATTTCCAGCCAGGCATATATTTTGGGCTGAAAATACACAATTCCCAACACCGCCAGGAACGACAATTGGAAACCGACATCGAGCAGGAAATAAGGATTGTATAAAAGCAAAAAGAAAGCGGCCGCCGCTAAGGTATTGTAAATATTGGCTTGTTTCCGGAAGGTATTCGCAAAAGAAATAAAACTGAACATGATAACGGCCCGCAGCACCGAGGCCGACAAGGCCGTAACAAAACCATACAGCCAGATAAACCCGAGCAAAACCAGGAAACTCACTACTTTATATGGGGGTCGCTCACGCCAGCGGCCAATAAATAAATTTAAAATCCAGAACAGCAGGGCCACGTGCAAACCCGAAACCGCCAAAACGTGCATGGTACCGGTATTGGCATAAGTAGTTTTAATATCATCGGGCAGGTAATCTTTTATACCCAGTACCAGCGCCGTGGCAATACCGTATTCCCGCTCCGAAGGTATATTTTGCCGCAGCTGGGTATCCAGAAAATCGCGGAGTTTTATACTTAAATCGATGATAGCATGGGTGGGCTTCTGCCCTACTACCATAAACTGCCCGGCTTTTAAGTAATGCTGGTGGTAAACCTGCACTTGCGCCAGGTATTGCTGATAATTAAACTGGTTGGGATTAAGCGGCGGATTTACAGCGTTGGGTGCGCCTTTTACCAGCAATACGGTTCCGTATTTTACTGTCCGGGATTTTGCTTCGTTTTTAAGCGTTAGTTTTACATTCCCCGAAACCTTTTTCCAGGTTCCGCCGGTTTTAATTTGGGTTAACGCCAAAGTAGTAGCCAGCGAATTGGGTTTATGCGTAATATAATCATTAACAACGCCCACGTAATAATCAATGGGCTCCGCCTGCTGAACTATATTGTCGGGCCGGGATTTAGCGGTAAGAAAATGCGTTTGTAAAAAACCGGCCAGGTAAAAAGCCACTAAAGCCGCTAATCCGGCCAGGTTATGCAAATCAACTGATTTTTTAAGGCGGGCCAGCACCCAGAACGCCAGGTATGTTAAAAGAAAAGCAGCAAAAAGCGGTAAAACAAATCCGGGTTTCTGGCCTACCCGGATGTACGTTAAAATACCCGCACTAAAAAAGAAAACTATCCGCAGATAAGGGTAGGGCGCCCACTTAAGCACGTAATATCATTTTGTAGTGCTCAATATCGCATTCGCTAAATTTTTCGCCTACCGGCGCAAAACCCTGCCGAGCGTAAAATGGCACTGCCGGCAGTTGTGCGTGCAAATAAATTTCTGCGTTCGGATAGGTTGCTTCTACGTCCTGTAATACTTGTTTTAATATTCCGGTGCCTACTGCTTTGTTCCGGTACTCGGGCAATACGGCAAAACGTTCTAATTTTATGCCATTGGGGGTTTTGCGCCAACGGGCTGCCCCACAGGGCACTCCGTTGTAATGGGCCAGGTAGTGCCGGGCAATATCTTCGTGCTCGTCGTATTCGGCGTCGGCGGGTACTTTTTGCTCTTCTACAAATACTTTTTCCCGGATGGCAAAAGCGGCTTTTAAATCTGCCGGATCTTCAATTTTATTTACGCTAACCATAAGGCGATCAAATTAACTCATCAATTTGTTGATAATGCCAACACAAAATAAGCGGATATAATTCTACGCTCTAAAATAAAACTGTAATTTAAAATACGCCGGAAAGCTTTTATAAAATAATCGCTTGTATCAGAGCAGCCTGTTAACCATAAGTATTGCAAGAAAAAAACTTCCTAATAGATATGAGCAATACCTTTAAATGCTTATCTTTTGAAAGATTGCATCTTTCAATTTATTGGTGCAACTGGCTTTATTGGCTTAAGTTGCCTCAAGGCCGGCGGGCCCCGTCCCTGGGAGAGTTGGGCTAAGCTTGTTTTTACTCCTTCGTCGGAATGCCGGGAAACCCGGCACCGGAAAATTAGCAGATACTTCTGCCAGCAGGCCCTCTGCCCAGAGACTAGAATCAGCTCTTTAGGCTTCTGCTTTTTCGAACTTTTGCATTTAGCTCAACTATTCTCCCGATAAAAGCAGATATTCAATTTATATGAACTTAAGTCTTTTCTATAAAAGCTTAGGGAAATGCTGAAATTTCAGTTTAGGAGGAGTAATCGTCGATTGTATAGACCACGTCTTAACTTGTCGGAATTAAAAAATAAAAAACCACCCCCAAACCCCTCCCGGAAAGCCAGCTTTCTGAAAATAAGGAGGGGAGCTAGGCCAACGTTTTCTCAACCGCTTTTCCAAGAAGTTTTGTCGCTATCTATAAATTAAAATAGCGCAGAAAAGCTAATCCTGCGCTATTATCATGTTTTAAGATTGTAAAAATATTATCTGTTATCTATTCTAACCGGCTCGCGGTTCAGGGCTGCTTCTTCGGCTTTGGTATAGGCTTCAATAATTGATTTTACCAACCGGTGACGCACTACGTCTTCGGCTTTCAATTCTACTAGGGCAATTCCTTTTATGTCTTTCAGGATATGTATGGCCTCGATTAAACCGGATTTTTGCTTGGTCGGCAAGTCAATCTGCGAGCGGTCGCCGTTGATCATTACTTTGGAACTAGGGCCCATCCGGGTCATAAACATTTTAATCTGCATAGGCGTGGTGTTTTGGGCCTCATCGAGCAAAACAAAAGCATTGTTCAGGGTACGGCCCCGCATGTACGCCAGCGGTGCTATTTCAATAATTTTGTTTTCGTAGTAATACTTCAGCTTTTCCACCGGAATCATATCTTCCAGGGCATCGTAAATCGGGCGCAGGTACGGATCTACTTTATCTTTCATGTCGCCGGGCAAAAAACCCAGGCTTTCGCCGGCTTCTACCACCGGGCGCGAAATAATAATTTTCTTTACTTCTTTATTCTTTAAAGCCCGTACCGCCAGGGCCACCGATATATACGTTTTACCGGTACCGGCCGGTCCCAGGGCAAATACCATGTCGTTTTTATCTACGGCATCTACCAGGCGTTGCTGGTTAGGCGTTTTGGCTTTAATAATGCCGCCCTTGCTGCCGTATAGCAAAACATCCGGCGAAGTCGCAATTACGTTTTCCTCTAAATCGGCGTCGGGCGCAATAAATTTGTTCACGCTGTTTTGGTTTATCTGTCCGTATTTATGATAGTGCTCAATCAGCGAAGAAAGAATTTCGTTTATTTTCGTAATCTCCGGCGTTTTGCCCTGGATTTTTATTTCGTTGCCCCGGCTGGTTATTTTGCTGCTCGGAAAAGCAGCCGCCAGGTGCTTAATATTCTGATTATCAACTCCCAGGAAATCTATAAGCGATATATTTTCCAGGGTTATAACTTTTTCTACCAAATGCTTAATTGCTATTTATCGTGATATAGATGAATTTCGTATTTAAAATAATTCTTACTTTTGTAATAAACAAAAATAGTGCTAATTTAATTCGTGCTTATGGCTCTGATTACGTTTTTATCTGACTTTGGATACACCGACCATTACGTAGCAGCCGTAAAAGCCAGCATTATAAAAAACCACCCCCAAGCGCATATTTTAGATATTTCGCACGCCGTAGAGCCTTTTAATATTGTGCACGGGGTATACGTTACAAACGCTGTTTTCCGCGACTTTCCGGAAGGTACGGTGCACCTGCTGGCCGTGGACTCGCAAGGAGGCGAAGGAGGCCGGTACCACGCGATTAAATACAAAGATCATTTTTTCCTGGCGCCCGATAATGGTATTTTATCTTTATTAACCGAATCGCGGCCCGAAGTGCTGGTGCTGCTGGATAGCGTTGGTAAACTGGCGCATCCGGCCAAAGAAATTCTGGCGCCGGCGGCAGCTTTCCTGGCCCAAGGCGGCGACATTCTGGCGTTGGGCCAGGCTACCAATATTATGCGGGAACTTATAAACCGCCAACTCCGCTTCAGCGACCACGCCATTACCGGCCATGTCATCCACATCGATCATTACGGCAACCTGATTACCGATATTTCGCGCGACAGCATTGATGCCATTGGGCACGGTCGGCAATTTACCATTAAGTTTGCCCGCGAAACCGTAAACCGCATCCACGACCGGTATAACGCCGTGGACGAAGGCGATTGCGTCTGCGTTTTTACTTCTCAGAATTTATTATCCATCGGCATTAATAAAGGTAACGCCTCCGAGCTGCTGGGCCTGCATTTTGATTCGCGGGTAGACGTAAACTTTTATCCGGCTTCGGCTACTTAATAATATAACAGATCTTACGCAAGCAAAACCTGTGTAGCTTATGATTATTAGAGTGGTGCGGATGACTTTTGCGGCCGCTTTCCTGGAGATATTTCGGGCTTCGCAGCCACGCATCCGGAGCTTTGCGGGTTGCCGCTACCTGGAATTATGGCAGGATGCGCAGGCACCGCATATATTTTGCACCTACAGCCACTGGGATTCGGAAGAAGCCTTAAACAATTACCGGCATTCCGACTTATTCGCCGGCGTTTGGTCGGCGACGAAGAAATTGTTTGCAGCCCCGCCCCTGGCCTTTTCTTCGGTGGCTTACCATGCCGAACAGCCGGAAACCGGAACCCGCACGACGGAATAGCAGTATGCATACAGATCATCTATTAACTTTGGCCCGTGAACTACTTCGAATTTTACCAGCTACCCGAAAGTTTCCTGCCCGACGAAAAGGAAATTAAAAATAAATATTACGCCCTGAGCCGGGAGTACCATCCTGATTTTCACGCGAACGCAAGCCCGGAAAAGCAAAGCGAAATACTGGCGCTTTCTACGCTGAACACCAACGCTTACCGCACCCTGAGCAACCCCGATGCCCGCATGCACTATATTTTGAGCCAGCACGGTTTGCTGGAAGAAGGCAAAAACAACGAATTGCCCCAGGACTTTTTAATGGAGATGATGGAGCTGAACGAGCAGATTATGGAGCTGGAATTTGACTTTGACCAGGATAATTTTGAGAAAGTAAGCCAGGAAACCATTGGCCTGGGCGCCAGCTTAGAAAATGATATCCGGCCCACGTTGCAGCAATTCCCTATGTTAGAAGGTTTTACCCGCGACGAAGCGCTGCAGCAGATAAAAACCTATTATTTAAAGAAAAAATACCTGTTGCGTATTCAGGAAAGTTTGACTAAGTTTGCCTCCCAATCGAGCTAAATCGATTGCTGCCCAGATGGCGAAATTGGTAGACGCGTTGGTCTCAAACACCAATAACTTCACTGTTGTGCCGGTTCGACCCCGGCTCTGGGTACGAAAAAAGCCTTGCAATTAACGTTGCAAGGCTTTTTTGTTTTTAGGGGTTTATTGGTTAATGTTCTAGAAACAAATATATTAGCAAATCAATGTTAAGTGTCAGGTGATAACACTTGACACGGCGGAAATTTCTAATCAAATCAGAGTATAATTTGAAATAATCTATTTAGAACTATTTTTAATTTTATCAACGGTTAATAATAAATCATTAAGTAATTCTGAACTAATAGATTTTGAAGAATTAGTAAGTAAAAATCCTTTTAACAAATCTGAAAATTTAGTAAAGAACGGTAATTCTTTGTATAGGTCGACTTCTAAATTAATATGTTTATACCGGCGTTGTAGACCAAGATCTAAAGATCCTTTAGATTTATTAGGCAACTCTAATATTAAATCTAGAATTTGTTGGGGTTCTAAAAATTGGAATATTGGTTCAAACTTATGATCATTATCAGATAAAAAATCAAAAATTGATTGGGCATCTTTGGTCTTAAGTAATTCTTCAAAAATTTCAGACAATCCAGTTGTTGTAGTTATTCTTAAAGATTCATTGGCTTCAATAGTTAAATTTTTTATCTCTTCATATCTAACTTCAACTTCATCAAGAGCGGGTAATCTAACATTAAAACTAGATATATGCATGGACTTTGCCTTTCCTAATTTGATACCTGCTCTAAAAGAGTCTAGCATTGCATCTGTTATTTTGAAATCCATAATACCACTTTTCTCTATTTTTAGCAATTCAATAAATAGTGAAGGATAAGTAAACAGATCGTATGCACCATCTTTAACATATTGGATTAATTCTCCTAAAACAGGTGCAAACTCGTCATCTTCTAAGTCAAACAAATTTTTAAACCTTTTTAATAATTTGTATTCCTTTGAATTTTCTAAAGTATTTATAGACTTTTCTATTTCTTGAGCTTCGTTTAGTAGTTCTTCGTTATTGAGGATGCCAGTATGTACGTAAATGGCTAAAACTTTATAATAAACAAAAACATTATCTTGAAATGGCAAATATTTTTCTCTAAACAATTCATCATAGCTTTTTTCTTTTGATTGTACATTTTTAGAATGAGAATCATTCTTTAATGAATTCCTGATATTTAATGCAGCAATATTTAATGAATTAAGGCTATTAACTTTTTCAATAAGATCAAGCTTAGACTTATCCTGTTCTATTTTATACTCTATAGAATAAGTAGTAATAAAAAAAAGAAACCTATTTAAGATTTCAGTTTTATGAACTGAAGTTAATTCTGTATTTTGTTCAATGTAATCGAAGACATTTTCAAATATATCTAGATTGAACTTTAAAGTTCTCAGATTACTATGTTGACCCTTTACATATAATTCACTTATAAAATCTTTCTTACTAATTAGAAATTCTTGATAAGACTGCTCATAAGCCTTAGTAAAGCTTTCATAAACTTCAAAAATATTTGGATTAAAGTTATATGTGAACCTAACCAACTTCTCCTTTATTCGTCCATAATTATGAACTTTATTATAAATTTCTTCTTCATTACAAAGTATTAAAACTTTTACTTTATCATGTTCAGTAAACATGTTAATATAACCAAAAACTTCATTTAGAATTTTATTATCCAATCTTTCTAAATCGTCAAAACATAAAACTTTATTTTTGGGAACTGCATAATCTTTAATAAAAAAGTTATAATCTTCTTCCTTAATTGTATCTACTCCTAAACCACTTAAAGCTTTACTTACAACTACTTTAGTTAAATTAGCAGCTATTTTAACACCTTTCTTTTTCCATATTGGATTTAATTCTACAAACAATTTAGTATTCAATTCATTTATGTCTGACAAACCAAAAAGACTTATATAAATAGCCTCATACTTTAATTCATTTTGATCATCTTCTTCCTCTTGGAATATAGATTCTTCTACTAATCCTTTTAATTCTGTTTGCCAAAAAAATGTTTTTCCTGCCCCCCACTTCCCATTAATCATAATAGCATAATCAGAATCCATTTTGTATAAATAATCCCGAAAAACACTATATACTTCTTCCTTTTTTATAACCATTATTGGTGCATTTTTAAATTAAAATAAATATTTAAATATATATCTTTATAAATAGGAAATAAGCAATTCAAAAAAACTATATAAAATCAGTATTTTCTGCAGAAGTCTTCTCCTCCTTGGCCTGTGCCCCCACAGGCCAAAAGAAAGACCTTCGCTAACGTTATTCTTAAGGTCTGTGGGGGTACAGACCTTAGTTATGGACCTTGGTTATGCTTGCTGTTTATCTTCTTACAAAATTGAGCTTGGTGTTGGTACTATCCGGCATAACTACATATAAATTGTTCGTCTTGATAGCTTTTATAACCTTATCTAAAAGGCCATTTCTTACTTTGGGAGATGTATTGTCGTAACCGTATTTGCCAGTTTTAGGATGAACATACATTAAGTAGAGACTTTCTTTCTGATAATGATATAAAAGTAAATCCTAAACCCACCGCTTCCTTCCAGCCTTTTCTTTATAAATAGATTTTCTAAGGAATTATTGAGAATGGTGCCGCTTCTTAGTTCTTCAATGGTTTTATTAAAAAAGTAGGCGATTAATTCCCGCCGTGTCAGGTGTTATCACCTGACACTTAATACTTACCCCGCATGATGCGTAATAAATCCCCAATCATCCTGGTTAAGCAAATAATACCGGGCACTGCAGTAATAATAGTCCTCCGGCAAATCAGCCAACTATTATTTTTCCGGTACCGGATTCTGGTGAATATAATTTAATTTTTGTTCAAACACCAACTTAGACCAAAGCAACACCGACAATGGCCGGTGTTCCCATAGCTGATACGATCAATCTTTTACCTGTACCCGGAATTTCTCCCGTACTACCGGATGGTTTAGCTGCCAGTCGAACTTAATTTGCTGAGCGGTATATTTCAGAAAATCTCTTTGCACGTCCGCTTGCCGGCTATTTTCCTGCAATTGCCAGATTAAATGAATAGGATTGGGCATCATAACAAAACCATACAACAAAATACGTTTATCTCTTACCAAAAACTGCAAGCTTTGTATTACGATATTTTGGTACTTATCCGGCTTTAACAAGTGCTTCCATTCTAATACGGTAGCCGTAAAAAATTGCGGGTGTTCCGTTAGCTTGATCAGATAGATTATTGGGGTAAGAACTAAGACCTGCAGTTATGTATCAGGTGATAACACCTAACACGGCAGAAATTTTTTACAAAACGTACATTCAAAAGAACAAATCATGGCTTTGGGGCTGTTGTAAGGCAGCTTTTTTCCGCAATTCCCACAATTAGTCTTCATTTGGAGCATCTTCAGTTAGGCAAGTAGGTTTATGATGGATCGGAAAATTACAGGAATTAGCGATAAAACAGCGCTTGTTGGCCTCTTCGTGTAACGCATTCGCTTTCCCTAGCATGGCGGGGTGTTGTACCTGTACCGTAGGCGATAACGTAACGCCGGTAAAATGCCCGCCGCCCGCCGGGGTTACAGTCATGGTTCCGGTGGCCTGGTCGGTGTAAGCCAGCACCACTACGCCCGCTTTAGCACACAGGTGTAAATACCAAAGCATGTGGCAAGCCGCTATAGAAGCCAGAAACAATTCTTCCGGATTATGCTTTGTCTGATCGCCTAGGAAAGCCGGATCGGAGGAAGCTGGAATATCTACTTTATCCGGGACAATGATGGTATGATTGCGGCTGTAAGAACGGTAGTGGCTGGTGCCCGAACCGGTGTTCCCAGTCCATTGAACAGTTAAGGCGTATTGGTGTTGCTGGTGCATTTTATGGCTTATAAAGGTATACCGGGTAACATTGCCTTAAAGCGGCTATCCGGATGAAGGTACGGTAAATTAACTTCCAAAACCATCTGAGACAAGTTTTAGCTGGCGCCGTTTATCACCTCTACTCCGGCTTCAATAAGCTTTTATTAACCCTAACTACGCATATTATCTGTTACCCAAACATTTATATCTATAAAATTATAACAAAACAAACATTCTGAAATCTTATATAACTTATCAAGCTTTTATTTATAATATATCTTCTACAAAAAACTTGTTAATAATATGAAGATTAGCTTGATTGCATTAAACAAGCTTAATATTTGAATTTCTTTATATGAAAAAACTTTTTACCAGCGTTGCACTCTGTGCCTTTGTTTTATTTCAGAGTTGTACCAAGGAAGAATTAACTCCTCAACAGCCAATTGCCACTGCGCAAGTTAATATTGCCAATGTGGTGGCGGCTATGAAAGAAAACTTTATTCTGAGCGGCGCTAAAGCTATCCTGACCAAGGCGGCCGATAACGACCCTAGCACCAATCTTACTACCCTTTATATGGCCGATGCCCAAGGCCGGATAGCTCCCATTATCGAAAACTTTGAAGTAAAAGATGTGCGGGTAACTACTAACGGCATATACGTGCTGACCAACTATGGATCAACTGCCTTTTTCGTCAAATTTGATAACAGTTGGCTTGAGTTGAAAGATATTGGGGCAGATCTACACGGTAAAGCTGCTTTTGTAGGAGAAGATGATAACGGTAATATAGTATTTAATAATGGTATTATTTTAAATACCCAGACCTTGCAAATGGACAGGTCGCAACAACTTCCACAATATGATTTTGTAGGTTCTAATTCCGGAAATCTTGATCTTATTGGTAAGGTTAATAGTCGCGGCACGTTCACCGGTGCCAGGATCAGGAATCATGTTACCCATGTTGAACATATTGTTTATGGAGGCCCTTCAATAAATCCATACAGCTCTATAGGATTCTTCAAAGGTACCGACTTTGCGTTAATTCCTTGGGTTATCGGTTGTCAGCTTATCGACTTGAAAACCGGTAAGCGAACAAACCAATCACTAACCAGAGCGCTTACTCTTTCTTTTGATATGTTACGTTTAGACGACGGTAGTATTATAGAAATTGAACAAGCATCAGAAACTGACCGCAATCTTAAACTTGCTCAATTATATGTTAAACAAAATAATGATGGAGAAGTAATACCGGATCGTATCATTTACAGTTCTGTTCCGGTAGACCCAGTTGCTAAATTCGGAAAAGTCCTGTTCAGTTCCGATAAATACTATATGTGCAGAGAAGCAGATAAAGTAAAAGTATTCGATAAAGCTTTGGTACATAAGGGTGATATATTGAATGGACTATCTGATCTCACACTTTCGCTGGTACATTCTTTGGTATATTATTCAGGAGTAGATATGAATAATAAACCAGTATCGGGTGTTTATGACTTAGATACGAATCAAAATACTGTTCTGGATACGGAGAACTTGTACAGTAACATTCAGCCATTATAATTTTATATAGCTGAATACATAAATCCGGTAAGGTTAATTTATCATTTTCATACACCTGCCTAACTGTTCAGAATACGTCAGAGACGGCATATAACAAGTATTCTTAAACCTTAATATAATTTTTTAGCTATACATATTAAATAAGATATATCTAATTTAATTTATAAAAAAACTTTTATCTAAATGCTTGCTAATAATACAAAGATTAGCTTGATTGCATTAAACAAGCTTAATATTTGAATTTCTTTATATGAAAAAACTTTTTACCAGCGTTGCACTCTGTGCTTTTGTTTTATTTCAGAGTTGTACCAAGGAAGAATTAACCCCTCAACAGCCAATTGCCACTGCGCAAGTTGATATTGCCAATGTGGTGGCGGCTATGAAAGAAAACTTTATTCTGAGCGGCGCTAAAGCTATCCTGACCAAGGCGGCCGATAACGACCCTAGCACCAATCTTACTACCCTTTATATGGCCGATGCCCAAGGCCGGATAGCACCCATTATCGAAAACTTTGAAGTAAAAGATGTGCGGGTAACTACTAACGGTATCTACGTGCTGACTAACTATGGAACAACTGCCTTTTTCGTAAAATTTGATAACAGTTGGCTTGAGCTGAAAGAAGTAGGTACTTATAAAGGCGAAAATGATAATGGCGATCTGGTATTTTCTAATTTAGCTATTTTAAATACCGAAACCTTAACCGTAGACAGAAGCCAGGTGCTGCCTGCCACTTCTTATGTACACGTAAATTCGGGTAATCTTAGTCTTATTGTTAATGCCAACGGCAACAGATTAGTTAACCATGTTACCCGTAAAGGCTATGATTTGCCGGACTGTATTTCCAGGAATGAAAACATGGTATCTTACAACAACAATAAAATGGCTATCATTGGTGACTGTTCGACTAGCGAGGGAACCAAGCGCTATTTTGATATGGAAACGGGTGCCTATACCACCTCTAACCAACTACAGCTTAACCACGAAAATTTACGCTTAGCTAACGGCGATCTGGTAGCTCTTCAGTTGCCATACGCCTACAAATACGGGGGCATAGAATATACACTTACTTACTTAACGGCAGCAGGTCAGGTAACCGCAAAAAGTGATATTGGCTTATACCTCGATGATGCATCTGTACCTAGTAGCAGGTTCAAAATAGGTGAACCTAATAAAGTGTTGTATAGTTCAGATAAATATTACCTGGTAAAAGAAACAGACCGGGTAACGTTATTAGATAAAACCACATTAAATAAGAAAGGCGAAGTTTTAGTGGGCTTTTTTGAAAAAATGATTGCCGTGGACGGTTCTCTTTTATATTACAGCGGTTCTGACGATTATGGACATACCGTATCAGGAGTAATTAACTTAGATACAAAAGAAGACGTGGTGCTGGATACTACTAATCAATTCTCTAATATTCAGCCTTTGTAATAATAATCATTATAAGTACCTAAATCCGGTAAGGTTTATTCTTTACCGGATTTTTTATTTATACGCGATAAGATTTATATAAATATCTGCTCAAGCGATACATAGCTGCACCCGCAAATAAACACAATCATTTACAACTTGAAGCACCCGGCTTCTTTTCCCGCAAATATTTATTTCTAATTATTCACGGGCAAAATATCTGCGGCTAACCCAATGCTTATTTCTTTGTATAAGGCTTTTAAGTTTGATTTTTTTGTTTTTGCTGTTGAATTATAACTTTCAACCAGAACCTGAAATCGCATTAAACCTTTTACTACCTTTGCCCAAAAGAGCATTTTTTTGCTATTTACCAACTTGTTTACAGGCTACGGAAGATAAATGAAATTATCCACTAAATTATTTGCCGGCTTTGTTCTGATTTCTTTTCTTTTTGCGGCAGTTACCATCATTAATTACCAGCTATCGAAAGACATGCTGGAAAACAGCCAATGGGTGGCCCAATCGCAGGAAGTAGTGCGTAGCTCATCGGCCCTGCAACGCTACATTATAGATATGGAAACAGGCATGCGGGGCTTTCTCTTAACCGGCAACGAAGTATTTCTGGAACCTTACCAGGTAGCCACCAGTCAGTTGCCCGCCATGTTTAAAGAACTCGCCACCCGCGTAAAAGATTCGCCGGTACAAAAAGCGCAGCTCGAACAAATACAAACTACACATAACCGCTGGTATACAAAATTTGCCGAACCCCTTATTGTCCAGAAACGCAACAGTAACCAGGAACCTACCGCCGGATTGGATGCCTTAAAAAATGCGGATGTGGCCATGAACAAGCAGGGAAAGGAAATGATGGACAGTATGCGCCAGATGTTTAAAAATTTCAATGCGATTGAATACCGGGTGCGGGAAGCTCGCCGTCATCGTCTCAACAACAGTATTGCCCTTACGGGGCAGGTATCTACCACCTTAACTATTATCTCAATTATCATTGGTTTGGGTTGGGCCTTTTATATTACCCGTATTATTTTGCGCCGGATTATGACCATGGTAACCTTGGCCGAGAAGATTTCGCATGGCAACTATAAAACCCAGATACAAGATAACTCCCGCGACGAACTCAGTTATTTATCTACGTCCTTAAACAAAATGTCGGCTACCATCGACCGGACAATTACGGAACTCGAGGCCAAAAACAAAGAACTAGATCAGTTTGCTTACGTGGTGTCGCACGATTTAAAAGCGCCTTTACGGGGAATTGAAAATGCGTCGCGGTGGGTAGAAGAAGATATGGGCAAAGAATTGCCCGAAAATATTCAGGAATACCTAATGATGATGCGCATCCGGGTACACCGCATGGAAAACCTGATTAATGGTATTCTGGCGCTGGCCCGCATAGGCCGCACCAAAGAAGTAAAAGAAGTAGTAGACGTGCCGCAATTATTAACGGAAGTGATAGATTTATTAGCGCCTCCGGAGCACATAAAGGTAACGGTAACCACCCAAATGCCGGTTTTATACACCGTAAAAATTCAACTGCAACAAGTATTTTCTAACCTGATTAGTAATGCCATAAAATACCACGATAAAGCCCAAGGCCTGATTACTATTAGTTGCCGGGAAGAAAAACATAATTACCTTTTTTCCGTAACCGATGATGGGCCAGGTATAGATCCGGAATACCACGAGCGGATTTTTATTATTTTTCAGACCTTGCAGGAGCGGGATGCAGTAGAAAGCACCGGCGTAGGATTAGCCATTGTCAAAAAGATATTAGATCGTCAATCAGGTTCTATTCAGGTAAAATCAGAACTGGGACAAGGAGCTACTTTTACTTTTTCCTGGCCCAAAGACCGGGTTATATAACCTGATTATTAGAATACTTTAAAGTTTTTTGCAATTTATTATGGATAGTACGGAAGTAAGCTTACTGCTAGTCGAAGATGACTACCTGGATATTAGAAACGTAGAGCGGGAATTAAAAAAGATAAACGTAAACTTGCCCTTGCATATTGCCCGCAATGGCCGCGAAGCCCTGGCAATGTTACGCGGCGAGGGAATGCCCAAATTAAACCCTTTACCCAGCGTAGTAATGCTGGATATTAATATGCCCAAAATGAACGGGATCGAGTTTTTGACCGAGATCAGAAAAGATCCGGAATTAAAAGACTTAAACGTTTTTATCATGACTACTTCTAACGAAGATACCGACCGGCTGGCAGCCCAGCATTTAAATGTGAGCGGTTACATCGAAAAACCATTAACCTTCGATTCTTTTGGTGGCACCCACGGTTCATCCATCGATTCTTTTAGTTTATTCCTGGATTTACTCAAACTGAAATAAATACTTTCCTTATATATATAAACGAAAAAGCCTGCGGATCAACAGGCTTTTTTGTTTAATCTGGGCTGTGTACAGGTTTTGTTTTCCATTATAACAACCTGGTTATGCAACCGGATAGCTGCCGTACAAGCATGATTAATAGCAGTAACTTCATCTTTCGAATAGTTGTTCAAACTGAATCTTTTTAGGTGCTTCTGCGGAGAGTAAGGGTGTCGTCCAGACAGAAGTTGTAACCTTCCATTTACCTTCCGAAATTTGGGTTCCTTCAATTACGCCGCTTTTTATTTCGTTATGGCTCAGATAAACCCAAGTACCAATTTGCTGATAGAAGCATTGGGAAGTAATAATTTGGCTATCTACAAACTTAAATTGCTTTGCATCTTTGTCAACTTCAAAGGTAAGCGTTTCCAGTAATTCGTCATCGTAGGTGTTTGCACATTGGGCACTCGCATGTTTGTATTCGAACACCATATTATTGCCATCTTCAATGCTGTAAATATTCCTATTGTTTTCAGCATCGTATTCCATCCTTATTTGCTTACCTGCCGTAAAGTTGCCAATAGTTGATTCAGGGGTACAATTATCGTTCTTTTCCCTGCAACCAATCAGAAGAGAAGTAAGAAATACAGTAATCAGGTATAGGTTTTTCATATAATGCAAGGTTATCCTTTTAAAAGACCCGGATACCTTTGTTTAGTTGCATTCCCTTAAAAATTACTTATTACCACTAAATTTTTACCCATAACTATTTACTGATAATTGTTAATTGCTTACTGATAACTGTTCACAGTTGCTAAGTTTAAACCAGCTGGCAATAACCGGAAGGAAAGCCGGTGGTACGGCGTAGTACCATGCGCCAGAATAGCGGCCCGGTGTTTTGCCGTAGGATAGCCGGCATTCTGTTCCCAGCCGTATTCCGGGTATAATTGGGCTAATTTCCGCATTTTATCGTCGCGGAAGGTTTTTGCCAAAACGGAAGCTGCCGCAATAGAGAAGTATTTCTGATCGCCTTTTACCAGGCAGGCATAAGCTATCTCTTTATAAGGTTGAAATCGGTTGCCATCCACAATCAGGAATTCAGGCATCTGCGGTAAGATATCCAAAGCCAGGTGCATGGCTTTATAAGAAGCATTGGCGATATTAATCTGGTCTATTTCGGTATGGCTCACCTCGCCTATGGCCCAGCAAATTGCTTCCCGGCAAATTTCTTCCCGTAATTTTTCGCGCTGCCGCCGGCTCAGTTGCTTCGAATCTTTTAAAAGGCTATGTTTAAAATCAAGCGGCAATATAACGGCGGCTGCTACCACGGGCCCGGCCAAACAGCCTCGCCCCACTTCGTCCAGACCAGCCTCCCCCACTCTGCCACTGTAATTTGCTATTAGCGGAGTTATGGGCTTCAATGCTTTACTTACCTGTTCTTTAATTTTTTTAGCCATGCCGGAATAACAAATTATTTAACATATATCTCATTAAAATAGAGTTAAATCTATTGTTTTTAATATATTTAAGGCAGTTAACTTTTTAGCGGCCGGAATTTACGGGTATTTTAATTTATCCGGAGGTTTTTACAGCAGCAGAAGTTAAGCAATATTACCATTATTTACCAAAGGTAAGAGCTGTAAAAAAAGATTTCACCACAAATAAAACTCACAAATAAACTTATGTCCATTACTAATACCAACCAGGAAATAATTCTCCAAAGCCCTGCTTTTAAAAAACTGGTAAGCCGCCGCTGGGCGGTTTCCTTACTCCTTACGCTTATTATTTTATTTATTTACATCGGCTTTTTGCTGGTGGTGGCCTTTAACAAAGAACTGCTGGGCACCAAAATGAGCAACCATTTAACCTTAGCTATTCCGGTGGGATTGGGCATTATCTTTATTGCCTGGGTACTAACGGGTATTTACGTGTATTGGGCCAATAATGCTTACGATACGGCGGTGCAGGAAATTAAGAAAAAGCTGTAACAATTTACTATCCACCCAAATTTCATTCTAAATGATCACCACT
>Ga0210040_10002501_pt1 | contig 25811 bp, 16 predicted proteins | sample CryGeyCG12114_NA_FD_185462 | JGI IMG/M metagenome (GOLD analysis project Ga0210040, IMG submission 185462) | Groundwater microbial communities from aquifer - Crystal Geyser CG19_WC_8/21/14_NA (SPAdes) (version 2) | ecosystem: Environmental > Aquatic > Deep subsurface > Groundwater | place: USA... | reverse complement strand
GATAAGAAATTTTGCTGCCTTAACCTATAGTAGCATTAAGTAAACCTATAAACAGCAAGGTAACCGAATGAATACGTTTGAGAAACATGAGTAGCCATAAAACCGCAACAGGACAACAGACTAATTATAGTTCATTTCAGAGTAAAAAAAAGTTGCCCCATGTTATTTGGCTATCCCTGACAAATGGTCGATTTATACCAAGTAAATCACTAAATCTGTAAAATGTTGTGGCAACAATAATTCATTGCTGATTTTCTCAGTTTAAAAAAATTATTTGAAAAAATTATTTGTTTATATTTTGTTGACAACGAAACAACCAATGCCAAATAACCTACCGAAAAAAAAATTCCATTTTTTTCTGAAATCAACTATAACAAGTTGAGTTGAGAGTAGTCAAAATTCTAGGGGTTGTTTGTTGTACTTACTCATTGTCACCATGGCCTTACTCTTCTAATTTTATTTAATACGGGTTTTTTGAGAGAGTTCATCTTATGAATTTTAACTCGAGATACTGTTGTGTAGTGGGTGTTTGAAATCGACGTTCGAAAAAAAATTTCGAATTCAAATTCACCACAAACAAGTGAATATTTGCCAAACCATGAAAAAAGTTTCTTTTGCAAAACCTTTTTTCCGAAAGCATGAATTTCTGCATGTCGTGAATTTGAATTGAAACTCAGACCCAGAATAGAAAAGTTTGAAATAAAAACGGAGTCAGTAAAAACCAGCAAGTCCGTATATGGAGTCAATTCTGATGGCCTGACTGAAAAGTCTAAAACAAGTGGATTAATCCAATGGAAAGATTTTTTTGTATTCCTTTTTTGTTTTACCTATGCTTATAAATGTTAACACCATTAAAAAAATTAGAAACCCCAGAGCCCACACAAAATTTCATATCAGCGATGATAAATATTTTAAGCTTTATATTTTCATATTTAAAATATCGTGTTTATTTTTTGCTTAAATAAACTCAAATGATCGTTTGTTGAATTTTGTTAGCACAGTTACACCGAAAACTTAACCTGAGTCAGTACTGACTTTGTGGAAAATTTCATTGATGATTGGAATCATTATTTCTGGAATATTTTATAATTTAGATGGACATCTGTAGTTAGAAGCAAAAAGAGCATTTATACAACAATGCAATTTTGTGTGGGCTCTGGGGTTTCTAATTGTTTTTAATTTAACATTTATAAGCATAGGCAAAACAATAAAGGAATACAAAAAAATCTTTCCATTGGATTAATCCACTTGTTTTAGACTTTTCAGTTAGGCCATCAAAATTGACTCCAGATACGGACTTGCTGGTTTTTACTGACTCCGTTTTTATAAATTAATGCAATCATGCAATTGTCTCAAGCCCAATGGTGTATTGTAGCTGTGTAACACTCCAAAAAGCATAATTTGGTGTTGAAGTTGCACCAATGCTCCCGACCTCATGTCTATCTATATGGGATACCCTGGCTCACGTATGTAGATTGCGGTGTACTGACTTTTTAGCACCTCGGATTTTAAATTTACTGTCGACTGGCGCGGCATGCTAACGGCGTGGCGCCGGCGCGTCGACGCGCTGTTCAATTTTGTGGCGGCGCTAAATTTTCACAAAAAACCCGGTCGGCGGCGGCCGTCTACATGTTAAATCTTTGCTTATGCATTGGGAACCACACATGTTGATGACGTAATTAATCTTACTAACGTATTTGAAGATACCATTGATGTATAGCTCGTGGTTCTTATGTACAATTCTGTAATGAAATTTTTATTACCAATTAGCTGAAAGTACATGAATGTTAAAAACGAGCTGCCGAGCACAATGCATAAAGTGGGTACTAGTTACCCTATGTCTACATGTTAAATCGTTGCTTATGCATTGGTAACCCTATGCATACATGTTGTGATGTAATTAATTTAAATTAGTCTTACTAACGTATTTGAAGATAGCATTGATGTATAGCTCGTGGTTCTCATGTGTATACAAAGTGGGTACTAGTTGGCCGATGCCTAATTGTGATGACGTTGTATGAGAGTTCTACAATGTGCATAAAGTGGGTACTAGTTACCGATTTGTTCAATGTAATCTTATGATGCCCATGGTTGATGATTTGAATGACAACTGTTTTAATTGTCCACCTTAGATAAGCTTTGGTACAATGGTTCTAAACTATTAGTGGTAAAAATTGAGAACAAAGAAATGAATCAGTCAACATTTTTATTGTCCAAAAAGGTTATGAAAATCAGTCTAATTAGACAAGCTTTATAATTAAAACAAAATGAACAGAAAGTATTTTATGACCATGAATAATCCTGAAAATCTTACTAGATCTAAAACAGAAAATGTTGAGAAGTTGGAGCGTTTAAAATGTTAGACATGCACTCACATAAAAGTTCATGTGTGCATAGTATGATTGTACATGAACATTAGTTTAGGTAACCAATAAGAAGATACATAAATGATCTTTCTTAGTACAAGACTGAAATTCTTACAATTTTCTGTATCAGCTATACAAAAAAACAGGGGTATTATATAATTAAGTTTGAACATTGAAACAAAAATCTGACGCATACAAAAAAGGTCATGCGTAAATAATTTTATGATTGAAGAGTATACATGGATATCTGAGTAAGAGTGAAACGATATTAGGTGTATGGTAATGCAAGACCAAATCTTCAATGAAGCGGAAAAAAGGTCTGTTGACTGAAACGATAATTATTTTAAAACAAAGAAGGTAAAAAACACATTTTCAATACACGGAATATGCATGCCAAAAGAAAATATCGACGTGAGCATAAAAATATGCAAAAAATTCAATAAAAAAACATGCAAACAATCTTAAAACTAGAAAAGACTCACGGTGATAATCATCCCTTCACTGTCCATATTTTGTGGCTCGGCCTTCATGGATCTAAGTGTTGCGGCCAGGCTTGATTGAACCGTCATTTGCATCATAAGAATGGTCACCTAAAAATGTATTTTGAAAAAGAATTATTTTATGCATTTAAACACATAGAATTTTGTATTGAATTGAATTAAAGATAATTAAAGTCATAAAAAACTTTTGCTCACCTTATGTTGACAGCTTTAAGCTGGTTTGGCTTTGGAAATTGGATGAGCCTCCAAGTCAGTAAGTTTCATTGGGTTCCACAAGGTATCTTCCAAAGCGAGGGGCCATACTCGTGAGTCAAGTAAATAATGTCTTCTTTCGTCCGCGGTCTTTCCATTCATTTTTCGTCTCCAACTTTCGTTGTGATTGACGAAAATTGGAGCGATGGCGTCTTTATCCCCAAGGACCCCACTAGAAATCGATTTGTATACTGCAAACTCAGCTTCAACTACCGGCTCACAGGGATCGTGGTCACACATCGCAGTATACGGATCCAGTGTTGTGGGATCAAAATCCCGTGCCTCTTGAATCTCGAAAGGATGGGCTCTGGCTGCCAAAGGTCAATTAGTAATTTTTAATCCCCTGCACTCTGGCGGGACTCTCGGAGCCAACAAATCCAATTAACTGTTCGAAAATCTCCTTGGAAAACGGTGTGTATACTGGGCAGATGTAATATTGTCTTTGGCCACTTTTTGAATTAAATAAAATTCGAACTCGGTGTCAGGCTCACAGGGATTATGGTCACAAAGCTTAGTGTAAGGCACTTTGCGATTCGGGCAGTGCTGAATTTCTGGCTGCGGTTCATCCCCAATTCCAATATCTAGATTGGCAGGGTTGAAAATGTACAGTTTGTACCCGGGACACTATGGTTTTGGGTTTTCTGTGACATATTGTAGCTGGAGGAGAATGAAATCACGAGCTCTTGCTTCCATTATAAAAAAAATTCAAATGATCAGGAATAGTCTTGAAATAATGTAGTTTAATGTTGAGTACATTTGCTTACCGTATGACCTAGTGTTTTCCTCATCCCAGGCTTGAGTCACCAACTAAGTCCATTAATTAAACCATAACTGAAGGGTGGAAGAACGATAAGAACAAGGATACGCTAAGAACGAATGCTTTAAATTTTTCGTCCAAGTGGAATTGAGCAATCATTTAACTGTAGGCGCGCACGATATAGCGTCAGTTATTTATATTTATTAAGTAAAACTATATGAATGTAAAGGAGGTGGAACTAGTGTTCTCAAAGCCCATGCCAGCTCATAAAAGCTCGGCAATTTTTACAAAAAAATTGTTGGGTACAGCACATCTAAATGAAAATTCTTTTATGAATTCAAGATAAATTTACTATGAAAATTAAGCTCTTTGGTACATTGGATCAAAAAAAAAAACTTTTTTTTAAGGAGCTGTCATGTACAGTTATCACTGGCTCAACTCCACTCGGCTCGTTGAGAGCACTAAAGTATACACTTCTTCTTAAAAGAGATAACGTGTATGCTACTCATATACTACTATGCACACATATGCACACTTCAACCACTACTAGTTTACTACTTACTTTAATGCATATTGACTTGCATGGTGAATTTTTACAATAACTATTCAGGCTTCTTATCTCACATATGTATAACCAGCAGTAATATAATCAGTATATTTTTTTTCAGTGGCGTTTTGAGTTCTTGTTTCTTTTGTTTGCTGGTGTGATCAATTTATGTGAATACAGACAAACTGATTCCTAGTTATCTCGAAGGGGTTGTACATTGTATTTTTTGCAACTAATTTGGAAAGCTCGCGAAATCCTTGATTTGTTGATAAGTCTGATTCAAAAAATCCTGAAAAAATAAATTCCTAATTAAATTGATGTCAATAGATTGTATATTGAGTCAAACTTTATTTTTCCAGTCTTATGTAGGGTCCAGTTCCCCATTGTACTGGAGTTCAGTCTGGAGTCTCAGTTGAACTGGATCCATAAGCAAAACTTGCAGTGTTGAAGAATTCTGTTGGATAAAGTGCTGAATCCTTGTTGGTTCGGTTGGTGAGTCTAATTTCCAAAATTATGAAAGAAAATTTGATTCAACTGAGACCGAAAAATGTTACAAGGAGTAAAACATTTCTATTTAGTTCATTTAATTTTACAGTGTCTGTTGCGTTTTTGTGCACACTATTGCTGACTGAATCCTTTGACAGAACTTGCAGTGTTTTACAGAGTGTTCTTGGAAATTTGCTGGAGTTTTTTTGTATGTCTTATTTGTACAGAAGTATAAAAGATAAAGTTTAACTCGTGACAATGTATCAAATATTTCATTTTTTCATGTACCTTGCAACGTTTTACGTCTTGGTTGCATTGTGGTTACCAACTATCAAAATCTCAAAACCATGGTAGGCGAAAAAAAGGTAAATTCATTTGTTTATAAATTGAATGAGTGTTTTGACAATACTTCAGACTAAAAATTATAGTAATTTTTATCCATTTCAGTTGACTTGCCTGATTTATCAAATTTAAATGTGAAAACGGGAATCGAATGTTCAAGCATATGGAGACGCACAGGTGCGCAATTTGTGAAAATTGGCACAGGACTGGATTTGCTTGCCATCAGGAGTTTGATCGTCCTTTAAAATATAGGTTTTGCACAACACCTGTACAAGGGTCCGTGCCTTTCGACGTCATCTACAGTCACATTACTGTGAAGATTGTGAAGAATATTCATGTGCAACTGATGTCTGTGGATGTTTTGATAATTTTATTGGTCTTGATAATTTGTCCACTATTGTATCTCCTAATGATGATTTGTTAAATCTAGATGATTGTAGTCCTATTAGTAGTGGTACTGAAATAGATTCTTCCGCTTTAAGTGACATCTCTGATGGTGAATTCGTACCTGTAGAACTAGAATCTAGGAAAATTAGACTTTAAACTTGTAGAAATTGTAAATTATCATTTCGTAATGTAGCAGAATATTTGCATCACTGTTATGAATATCATAGGGGTATATTTAGTGGATTTAATTTAGCCCAGGTGTTGAAAAAAATTCAACTCCTGATAATAGTTCACAAAATGTTAAGGCTATTCAGGATATTTATAAAAATTTTAAAGCCATATATAATAAACTGAGAGTATTTCTGTAGAACTGGCATTCTCACAGTTTAAAAAAAAATCCTTGATAAAGGAAATAGGATTTTGCAAAAATCAGTATTTAAATTTCAAATTAGCATTGAACTACAACTTTCAAAATATTCAGTTGAGGAAGGCACTGTTTATTGGTTTCCTGCGTTTCATAGTGTAATGTACAGGGTTTTTAGTAAGATTATGTTTAATTATTGTTTATTAGAATCCCAAATGGAATTTTTAAAACGTATTGACGATTTTACAAACTTGAGGAGTGGGTGGGTTTTTGACACGGTAAAAAGCTTTCAATTTAAAAGTGCAAATTATTATCTATGACAAGGGGGTAGTAGAATAATTTTACCAGAATGCTTACAAAGCAAAAAATGTGTAATAAATGTGCCTGCTCTAAATAGAGAATGCTTTAAAATGTAATCAAAAAACATCCTTTAATTGATGGAAAAATTGCAAGACGAAGAAAGCGGATTTTTGGAAAATGAAGAGTTTTATGAAAGGCGAGTAAATTATTAAATTGGGAGGGAATTCAGTTTCCTGTAAATGTGTAGGGCATCTTGAAATTTGAAAAGCAGAATCCTGAGATAGGGTTCTTAATTATTACCTACAATGAAGAAACGGAATACCCTTCTCCCGAGCAAATTTACAATAGTATTCCAAATCATATTGTGAGATGGATATCTCACTAGGAAGAAAAGTAACGCTAGCAGTTATGATGCTGGTGGTGTGGTGGCCGGCTAATTGAAGGTCTGGGTTCGATTCCCAGCCAGTCACTCATATTTTTGCGATGCTTACTTTTTCTTCCGACATTTGGTGGAAGTGCAGGTTTCGACCCTGCTACCTAGCGAGTGCTGTCGTTGGTGTCGTTGTTGTTGTTTGTCGTTTGAAGCGTTGGTTGCGCGCGGTCGTAAAACTCACTGGTCTGGCTAATTGAAGGTCCGGGTTCGATACCCAGCCAGTCACTCATATTTTTGCGGTGCTTACTTTTTCTTCGACAATATAGATGAGTGCTTTGAATCCGTAATTCGTGAAAACACGACCATCACAAGCAATACGAATCACAATAGTAGTTATAATCAGAAAAATCATAAAAAAAGTTTTGCAAGGCAAAAAAAAATTTAGCAAATTGCTTGCCGTATTACGTTTGTCGTGAACCGCGCCCTATTTTGATTGATCTGTTGTTGGTAGACTTTCGCCAATAATCTCACTACTGCCTAATTTGACAGCTTTTTTAACGCCAGCCAACTCGGATACCCAACATCTTTGTAGGTACTGTTTACATGGGGTTTCAGTGGAAATTGAGGAACACGTTAGTTATTGCATGCAAAAAAAGTTCAAAAAAGTAAATTTTCAGAGAATCCGATTTTAAGATTTTAAAAGTTCAGTGCCATGGAAATGGTTCCTTTTGTAATATTTGCCGATTTCGAATCTTTCATTAATCCTAATAGTGAACCAAGCTCTAGTGATAGTAATAGTGCCAAAGTTGCAAAGCATACTCCTTCGGGTTTTAATTGGACCTGTATCGACCACAGGGGAAAAATTATTCGAAAGCGAACCTACCACGCTGAACAAGATTCTGAAAATATTGGGCAAATTTTTCTGCTAGACTTATTGAGTCCTGCTGAAGATTTAAATAGAAAGGTAAGTATTTTTGAATTTTGCGCAAGAGAACAAATGCTGCTACCGAATCATCTTCCTCAACCATTGAAGTGTTTTTTTGCTCACAAAATTATAAAGAAGAAGATCAAATCGTGAGGCATCATACTGATATACCCCCCTATGAATTTAAAGGATATGCGCACAATATTTGCTATGTGGGAGTTTCAGGTAGTAAATGCTATCCGGTATTTTTTCATAATTTACGCATTATACCATCAATCTTTGATTAAAGAATTATTTTCAAATATTGAAATTATTCCACAGACTGAAGAAAAATTCATGTCTTTCAAAATCCATCAAAAGCTTAAATTTGTAGATTCCATGCTTTTTTTGCAAGCTGGTCTAGAAAAAGTTGAAAATCAATGAATCCAAGGGAAGATTTTAGCATAACTCGTTCAATTTTCAGAGAATACGGAAGCGCAAAGACTGAATTAGAAAATTAATATTAGAAAAAGGAATCTTCTCTTACCAATAGATGACAAGTCCAGCAGTGTTCTCAGAAAGACAGCTCCCTGACATTCGATTTTTTTACCATGACTTGAAGAACGAACCACTGAAAATAGTTTACTATAGGAAAGCGCAAAGAATTTGGACTGAATTAGAGATAACAGACTTGGGGCATTATCAAGATAATTATGTTGAACGAGATGTTGGAATTTTAGCAGATGTTTTTTTTAAGCTACGAAAAGTAATGTGGACTGCCCATAATCTTGACCTTTTTTATTATTTATCCCTCCCGCATTTTTGTTTGGACGCCACCCTTAAAATAACGAAAGTCATGCTTCATCAGATCAGAGATCCAGCCATGCATCTTTGGTTTGAATCGAGTATTCGGGGGGACTATGTTTCTTGTGGCAATTTAAGAGCTGCCGCAGCGAATATTCCTTTATACGAAATATTTTATACTAATGACCACCTCAGTCACATAATTTATTGGGACATGAATAACTTGGTGCATGCAATCAGGTGCATTGCAAGGAATGTTACCGGTAGTCAATTATTTTTGAGTTGATAGGGAGGCCGTAAACTTAATTCAGCCCAACCGTGAAAAGTTTTTGAAAAGTTTTTGAAAAGTTTTTGAAAAGTTTAGATAGGAATAGTTTGGTTGGATATTTTTTCGAAATTGATTTCAGTTTTTCAGAAAGCAATTATGAAAAATTCATTCTTATCCCCCAGCACCATACATTCGTGTTGTAAAAAAAGAAGAATTGTCTCCATTCCAACAACAAATTTTCAATGATATTGATATTAATCCTCAATATTTTAGGCAAAGTCGTATCATTTCTGATCTGCATACTAGGAAATGAATTGTATTTGCCACTTTTCAACGTTAAAAACCTTTATTGAATTCGGCTGCAAAGTAGATATCATTCATAAAGCTGTATATTCTACTGAACAGCCTTGGTTGAGTCCATATATTCAATTCAATACAACAAGGCGACAAGAAAGCAATAATATGATTGAAAAATCTGAAAACTTGCAATAAATTGCATTTATGGAAAATTCATCGAAAAGAGAAAAGAGAAAACGGCAGCGAATTGTTTTAATTTCGTCCGTTGAACAAGCAATGATGTATAATAAAAAGCCATCAGTACAGGGAATGAAAATAATTAACGAAAACTTAGTCAGTTCACGGTTGAAAAAACTTATTGTTTACTTTGATTAATGAAAAGAGATTAATAAAATTAATAAAGATTAATGTTAAATTTTTATTAAAATTAGTTTGCCAAAAGTATGGCAATAATGTGAATCTTTTAGCTACTGACACTGATTCACTAATTTATCAAATTTTCACTAGGAACATTTATGAAGATTGTCAACAAAATGAATACGTAATGAAAAGTATTTTTGATTTGTCAAATTATGGTAGAACAAATGGTAGTTGAAACAGTGCAGAAAATGTGGTCAAAATTGAGAGGCCAGCAAAAGCCTGAAGAATGCGAATTGGATCAAAAAGTGCGCTTTCTTGCACTGGAAGATAAACCAATCACTAAATTATCTGATGTAGTTGGCCTCGACCATGCGAAAGATCTTTTAGGGAAGGCTATAATTACACCTATCAAATCCTGAGCTTTTTAAGGAAACAATAAAGCCTTTCAAAGGGTTTTTACTATTTGGTCTTCCTGGAACCGGCAAAAGCATTAAACATGGACTTTTCTGAGTATGGCTAACATGCTTTGCCAATCATAGGGAAGGAAATATTTGGCAGCTTCAGCAGTTCTATAAGCTAACAATTCAGCATGCCTCTGCTGTAATAAACTTATTCTACACCCGACTGGAACTTCATGCTGCAAACCCTGTACCGGGAAAAGAAATTGCAGAGTATGAAGCGAATTTTTCGAAAAGATTGCTTCAGGGCCTTCTCTACGGCTTGGAACCCTGGCGATATAAATATGATAAGGTGCGGATGGGAGTCTTGAGCGATAACGACGAAAAATATTATCATTAGCTATTTTTACAGTTTAATAAATCAGTCTTAGGTAACATAAATACTGTGTTTGTTCTTTAATACTTTGTTTGCATTTCGATTATCAAATGATCAACATGGGTCAATCTCACGCTGTAGATTTATGTATAAAGGGCAAACGTGCGGGAAAAACATTTTTTAAAAAATTATTGTGCGTTTCACATCTTGACGTTATTCCATTTGGATCCCTTTTCACTAATAAAACATGCGAATTAGCATCGTGTGAGGGCATACATACATTGGAACCCTCAGAAATTGTGGATTGTAATTTGTGTTTTCCAACATACCTCATACCAATAATCACAGTAGTATCTATTGGAACATTAAGATCATTTTCTTCACTTTTATGTTTAAAAAGTCGTCAGAACCAAGCCAATGGAAGTTTTTTTTCTGCTGACATAGTTATCTGTTTTCAATGTCTTTGATTGGAGAATCTTTGATTTTTCTCTGTCTATTTGTATAGTTGATAATATATATATAACATTATTTTATCTAATTGTATAATCTTAATGTGACGATTTAATTTTTATAGATAATGTCGATCCAAAAAAAATCAGATTTTAAATCCAAACACGATGGTTCAAAACTGCGTTATACTTGCTCAAAATGTTCTAATAGACCTTACACATGGAGAAGTGTTCTTCATCAACGTATGCACAATAGAAGGCCTAATAAAATGCCAGGAGATTGGCCAGATATTCGGGATTGTGGACTATTACCCCCCCGAGAACCTAATCCGGAAAATGATATTTTAATGTAATGTTCGTGGAGGATAAACGAAGAATACAGGAAGAATAAGAATATAATAAGAATAGAAAATAAATCACCAGAATTTTGCCATAATTGCCTTATAAGATAAATTGGCAGTAAAAATAACTAAAGTGTTAATAGTCCTCCACTGCACACGTTAATTTTGTGGGTTAATTCCCACAATAAAATGTTGAATTTTTTAGATTAACATATTAGCATTTACGGCATTTATATTGTGAAATAATGGTGACTAAAACCATGTTAGTGATGCATATTCACTTTATATGTGGATGCATTTTAGAATTTCAAGATAGACGAAAACAGATTTATGGAAAATTAACTTGTGAATGACGAACTATAATTACTTTGATTGCTTTGATTTGTGTTTTTTCGATTCGAATAGGAAAAACCACAGGAGTAAAATCGATCTGAAAAATACAAAAAACGTGAAAAAATGAATAAAATTAATTTTTAGGATTTTAATCATTTATTTTTACATTTTTCTAACCTGATGACGAATTAACACGATTATTATCAACATCCAACTGGTAAGTTGATGGATCTGAACTGATGACTGATTAGATGTGGTAGGCTTTTTGGATTTGAATTTAAGATATGACTCCAAAATAGCCTCTAATTTGATACCTAAATTTAATCCATATCTACGAAAATTGGGAAATTAAAATATATTGTAAATCAATATTATAAAAATCTACAACAAAAAGTTACCTTGTAGGATTTTTATCGGAATTTTCATAATCGCATTCGCAAGGACTTTGAATTCTTATCATGCCTAATTATTCATCATTTTCTGGCAAAAAGTTTATTGCAATGTTGATGGATGAACTTAAATTCGGAACCTGATGATGCGATCCGGGCAGAGTGTATATAAGATCGCCGGGGGTCTGTAAAATCTAAAATAATTATCAAATTGTGTATACAAATTGGGTGTTTAATGTACTACTTATTTTAGAAGCAAATTAAAAAACGCTCACTAGACGAAATTTGATTTTTTAGCTTGTAGGACTTTCTTAGGCAGCCTTTTGTATCTTATAATGTGGATGCAAAAAGGATATGATGTATTTTTTCAGGAAATGCGTTCCAAAAAACGTAGAAAGTCTTTACGGGAGTTTTTGTTAATGCAGATCTACAGTTTGTTTGATCCCAATAGCATATAGTTGACGGATGCTAAAGATTCATCCTCAATATGCATGGGGAAACTACAACCGGCAGCTCCGACATAAAATTGTGGAACATTAATTCCAGACTGCCTGCCTAAAGATGGAAAGATAGAAATTTATTGTTGAGTAAGATAAAATTTGAATTAAATTACTTTTAAATTCAGGTAAGAGAGCGTTCATCATTCTGCTCATTCTAAGCAAATCTTTGAGGAGTTTTTTTTTGTATTTCCATATTAATAATGCAATCCAATGATGGTAAACTATCGAGTTTGAACTCTTATCTGCGTTTTAAAATCAAAACTTCTTAATAATTGCTTTTTATATAAATATTTTTAAAACCATTAGCGGAATAATGTTTTACCGATTCATGATTTCATGTGCGTAATTATATTTTTCAGATGGATTGGAGTGCGGTGAGAATTGTTGAATCAAAATATTTTCATGAGTGGTATAATTTAACATTTCGGATTTGTTTTAAATTTTTTAATGCCATCATTTTTATTATTTGTAGTATTTCGCGCATAAATAACGTGATATTTTTTATTTAAAGACTTTTTATGTCTCAAAATTTCATAGATTCTCACTCCATCAGTTAAATCCGAAATTTCAATTGATTTTGGAGTGAGATATAGATGTGAAACCAAATTGAAAGAATTTAAAAAATGGGTCGATAAGTATATAAATGTTTTTTTTAATTACCTTGATCGGTCATATTGGTTGGTCGTAATTGGTAATAATCGAGAAACATTAGGTTACTAACTTTAAAAATACTACACAACCTGTTAATTTGATTCACACTATTTTAAAGTAAATTACTACGCGCGCTTTATTTCACATGGGTGTGTGCATCCGTATGAATGAAAGGGCGGCCTTGCCAAGCTATGTAGAAAATTAATGAAATTGCATGACATGCAAAAAAATTGCATGAAAAAGTGTCGTGTGCAGCCAGGCGAGACAAAAAGTCTTGGGGGCGCTCCTTGTTGACTGCTCTTCAATAATGACATCGGACCGTAAAATATTAATTATAATCTACAGAAATATAATGGTTCATTCAATAAATACCCATTTATCGTAGCTTGTAAAATGAAAGGATATTATTTTGTAAACCACGACTTCCATTCCGCTTTTTTTTCTTAAATTTATGTTTGGAAATACTTTTGGCATTGCCTAGACCTAAAATAACATCGTTTACAGTAAAATTGATGTAAATATTTTTTTTTTCATTATAAAATATATACTTACAAACAACACATGATTTAACATAGTATAGAACATTATATATTAATACTAAAGATTTTAATAACTTAATATTATTTTAGTTTTACTTCATGATCTACATTCTAGTTATTGTATTCAATATTACAACTCATTCATACTAACTTTGATTTTTATTTTTTTTTTATTTCAAGTCACTTCTAACCCAGACATTCCACAAATTAACCTTGTACAAATACAAGCGTAAACCCCCAAAAAAATGTACATCAGAAAATAAGAGTGGGAAAACCTCACACAGAATGTCAATAGTGTACTAATATGTAACTATTTATTTAAACTAAATGTAACATAGGGTGTAACATATTGTATGTATAAATTTATATAATTTAACGCTTTTTACTTTGAATTTTTGGGAGGCACTGTGGTTCCAAGTATCGCGAGTCAACTATGATTTTATCTTTCATTTAATATTAGGCTTTTGTCGCTCGAGCGTCCAAGATGGCGGAGTGGACACCAGTTCCACTTTATTAGGAGGATGGAAGATAACAAAAGGACGTTTTTTAACGCTAAAGCAATTACGAAGGCATGCCGAGCAAGTAATTGCTTTACAACAGTTGTCTAACTGGAAAAAGTGGGGTGTGTCAAATTCGTCAACAAATATTGAGAAAGTGAAATACTAGTTTGTTTGGATGTGAGCTATTTTTTAACTTTCTAATTAGAAACTAATTGCTTAATGTCTATGTATATGTAAGTATATATAATTTCTATTTGTATATTGTTATTAAGTACACGTTTGGTCATACCTGACTCATCAGACGACTGGTTTGAAACCCTCGCCTGTACTAGCCTTAATTTAGAGTCCAGTGTCTGCATAGTACAAGTATCCCAGTCGGGGAAGTCGTTAAACGTTGGTCCGTTAGACTAATGATATTGGTTATAGTTCAAAAGAAAGAACTAAAAATGTCTCAACTACAAGCAAATTTAAAATAAAAAAACTAAACGATAAAACGCACTGTAGGGTAGGTAGAGTTTCATATATAACCACACACACCGAGAGTTGTCTAGAGTTTTAATTCCACGTCTCGGGAAATATTCACACTTGAATGGACTGTCTAGGCTTTTTAGGGCCACGGCCATGAAAACCTACCTGCAGTATTTTTAGCAGTTTTTTTGTTAGTTGGTTACATAAGAATACTTGGTTGTTGAAGAGATTTAAAAAACTATTTTATATAGTTTATTTAAATTATATCAACTAATGCATATTACAATTATGACTATCATATATCTATAACCGTACCTAACCTAACCTATCTTCTCCTCCCTCTCCCTCTTCCTCTTCCACGAGGATTGATTTCCTTGTAAGGACAAAAAGAAAACTGTTGTCGTGGCAGGACTGCATTGTTGACCATTTAAGTGTGCCCACCGAATCCCTATTTTGCACTTCAAAGTTGAAACAGTTATCTGGAAAAGACAAACAAAAAGCAATTGAGTATGACTAATTTAAGAATCACAAGCATGGTTCAAATAATAATTTACGATAAATTATAAGCAGCCTCAAAAAGTATGACCACCTGCGATAATTCATTCATCTCATCATGAGTCCGGAGAGTCCACTTGGTCCACATCCTCTTCCCACTTACAATTGATTCCAGGACACGGAAAAGGACGAAACTCGCAGCCCTTTTCGGGTTGACTTTTCTATGTATAAGGGAGAACCCTCCTGCATCCGTCCGTGTTTTTGTATAGAAATGCAATTTTTTTAGTCAAATTATGAAGATTTTCTGCAAAAAAAACCTTGCAAAAATATGTTAATTTTAGACTTTTAGAAAAACAAGAAAACGTGAAAACTATGTATGCGTACCTATGAACTATGACCTACCTATGTACCTAAACCATGAGGTCCACGACAGGTAGGACACAAAGTAACTTTGGGACGGCAACTAGAGCACACAATAAGACCAGCGGAGCACTGAATAATAGGAGGGAGTGCATAGCCAAAACACAGAGGGCACTGAAAAATATTGGCTAAATCTAAATTTAAATTAGCACTTTCCATTTTTACACACAAACGACTCAACCTCCAAATAAAGACGAAACTTACAAAGTGACCTCTTTGAGCTAAAGAGGAAAAACAACTGACCAAGTCATTTCCGAGTTCAATTATTTCTCTATATGTGCGTGAATGAGAATTACTATTTACAGAAGGTCAGTTACATTGTTGGTTAAAAAATTCATTGATAGTTAAGTGAACTCTTGGTTAAGGCTAATAACAGGTATTGTATAAGGTAATGCTTTATTACTCAAGGTAAAGATAACTCAAGATAACCTTTTAACATCTAGTTGGCTGTATGTGCTTTTTAGTAGAGTAGGAGAACTTTCAGTTATAGCAATAGCATTAGCATAGTTATAGCTTTTTTTAACGCAATGTTGAATTAGGCTAGAGTAATAACCAGTCATTTTCATCTGCATATAAATGTACGTACTACGTAAGGTAGTTACGTACGTAGGTAAGTTACCTATGTTACCAATGTTAGCTAGTTAGTGAGTAACGTAGTTAGTTAGCTGGTTAGTTTTTCGCATGATTACGTAGGGAGTAACGTTGTTTAGTACCCAAAGACGTTTTTCTCTTCATTTTGCTTGAAAACGCCAAATGGAACTAATAATACAACTACTAGTAACAATATTTCATACATACTCGTATCTAGCTTACATATTTAGGAAATTCATATCTAGGATAATGTAAACAAAAAACTCGTATTTAGCTCATCTGTCATATCATAGCTTATGTATCGCGTCATAATTGAAAAAAAATCTAAACCGGTTAGTTGGATTCATAACCTATTTACAGTTATCAATATCCTCAAAGAATAATTTACCATTAAAAATAAAAAATAAAACATTACGCTTTGTAAATTATAAAAACCGATAAATGCAAATTTCTTACTATCTAAAAATTTGTATTCATCAGTCAGGGTATTAAGTTTTGCAAATTTGATATTTCAATGATACTGAATATTACGAATTTACGTTGAATCGAACAAATCTAATCGATGATGAAAATTATGTTCACTTAGCAGGTTTGCATTAGTTAGCATGTTGTGCTCTTCCTGCAAAGTCCCGATGAAGTTTTTTTCTCATCGTCGACGGGAATGATTGAGAAATTTTCAGCAACTCATTTTTTAACTTCTGAACATTTAATATAACATATGATGTTATGATGTTTCACGATGATAAAAAGTATTTACCAAGGACGTTCGCATTGTTTGAAATTTTTGTCCTGTTGTTCGATAATTTTTCGGCAGCATTTATGACTTTTTCCAGAGAGAGTTGAGTTGTTCGCAAATATTTCAGGAACTTGTGGTAGCTTCTTATTGACAATTATGATTGGAATTTTTTTAATTTCAAAGTATTTTGTGATTATAATTTTACCTGCACGTCTTGTATAAACACAATCTTATAACCATTGCACAAATTGTTTGAAAAGCAACAGGAATTACTGATTCACTCCAAACACGTTCCAAAGATCTCACAACTCGGAGCCAAACCAAGGCACAAAATTATCAAAAAAAACTTTGAATTTAATATACGACAAATTTTCAATTTATGATGGTCTTTGTATGAAATTTGTCTACGACACTTGTCACGACTAATATGCAAGAATAATATCAGAGCCAAAATAATCATACAGCAGAAGTTTCTAATGCATATGACCTGTATTTGATAAAAATATTTACGTATTAATATGCATTTATAGATATAATACTTATATTTGTATGCATAATATTTATATTTATATTTGTATAATACTGCAATATTTGTTTAGCGACGAAAGAAAAAATTTACTATTTATTTTTTTGGACTAATTGATTGATTTAGCTGTTAACAACTGTATTTAGTAGTCCACAAATGTGTCCGATGCTTTCACACTGCTAAAGTTAAATATAGTTAAAAATCTGTTAACTTTGGAAAGCAACTCATCCAGTTTTTTCTTGTATTAACATTACGTATCACACTCACACTTGCTTTTATGGTGTCGGAGCTCAAAATCCGGTATTCTCATCACTTTCCGGTTTGCATCCCAGTAGATGTTTCATAGCTAATTTCAGATTTCATGCTTAATCCTGCTAAATAAAATCACGTGCATCAGATTGTTCTTGGAAAGCCAGTTTTTCAATCTCATCCTTTTTGTTTGTGAGATTGGAATATATGAGTTGAGCCGCAGTTTTCGCTGCCCTGGTCAGTGTATGAAATAGATCAACTTTTTCTTCCACAGGTGAATTTAAGCTCATTCCCTTCATTTCCTTTTTACTTTGATAAACATGAATGAAAAGTTTACAGCTTCCATGTGCAAGTGACTAAGAAGAATGAGCTTTTTGCTTTTATTTAATAAGATTAAAAATTAAAAAAAATTGTCAAAAACGCAGGCGTTGAATTTTCATAATGGTTTTTAAATTAAAGTTGGAGTGCAAGGTGGCGAGGAATCTTTTAACTTCATGACTTGATATCATTTTCAGAAGTAACCCATAGTCAATTTCAAGCTGGTGATAGTAGATGTTTTTTGGCCTTGGATTTATTCCTGGTGTTCGGATTGTTTTGGTCTGCGTCTCTTTCTTTCCTTTTACGCATCAAAACAGTCTGTTTTATAGGTCTACAGGTCTCTCATGTCTCGCCAATTGTAAATTAATTGTAAATTGTATATTCTAAATCATCGTCGAGTGTCTTCAGGTAATGATCCAATGTTTTCCTAACAGACTCCCGTTTCGCTTTTCAAAAATCATCCGTTTAATCGATCCTAAAGTCCCAGTCCACAATAAATTTCGACCTTAAAACCACATAAAATTGGATTATAAACAAAAAACGAGCCTAAATTACTCTAAAGAAAAAGTCTTCCTCAGACTGTGCAGTAACTGTAATACATACTGTAAAAACATATTGGGCGTGCCTTCGTGCACTATACACACACAGATACAGATATTTTTGATCTGAAAAATAATCCCATAGTATTTCACACCATTGGTGGGTAAAAATATGCTTGTGTTTTCAATTTTTTGTGAAATTTAAGGGGAGAACATTGAACCTTTTTCGCCAATTATTCATCATCTCGTTTTACACAATAAAAAGTAGGATTAGCTCAGTTTTGTCAAATTCTAAAATAGTTGCAGAGGGAAACATCTCCATCCCTTAATTATTTTAGAAGACAAATCTGAGAACCTGAAATTTATCGTTGGGTAATAAAAAACGAAAGGACACTCAAACTTTAGAAACCAATGGGATGGAAATTGCAACATTGATTTCGAGAGTTTGGGTGCGAGTACATATACATACAGTATATATACAATCTACAACAAAGATAAAGAGAAAGATGACCTTGAAACAAAATTATCATGCAGGAAAGTTATTTTTATGCTCGGCTGTACTAGAGTGAATTAGTAACTCAGAATTATAAGTAATCAAATTCCTAAAAAAGTCAAAAATGGTAAAAAATGTTTCGTATAGTAAATGGCATTTATGATTTTTTCAAATATGCAAAACTAACAATTTATAAACCAATAATTTAAGTAAGATTAAAGTCAGTTGGAATCTGAAGCTAACTAAAACTTTGAACACATTAGGGCTAAGATAACTTTGAAACAAACGCGCGTATCCAACTTTCTTTCACTGTGTGTGTGTATGAAATGAATAGGATGGATTTGCCCCGTTGCCTAAAAACGGACGCATTACCTGGTGTGCTCACTTGGTAACCATGGGATCCACAGTCAGTAGTATTGAGTTTATTATTACGTTTTGTTTACCTGCTTTGCATTGCTTTAATAGAGTCGTGTTAACGATGATTCTAGCTATATTTGATTGCTCTCGTACTAAAATATAAATGCTTATTCAGGTAGGTTGTTGTTTGGGATGACGATGGGGATTCTTTAAAATTCACAAGTAGCAAAAGAGACTTCAGTAAGGATGAAATGAGTTTAATAAATGATTCGGGATGATTAAAAAAAATCCTTTTGGTACACATGTTCATAATAATGTATTGTTAGTTAGTAAAACTATTCTCATGTACCCAACATATAAGGAGCCATGCACACTATATCTTTTATTCCTCCAGATGATCAGTCTGAAATAATGTCATACAGACTGAACACTCATGTAAGATTTTGTTAGATGCAATGCTTATTATATTATAACGAAATTCAGTCTGCAATAAGTATCTGCTTATCTATACGATTCAAAAGTATAAACCCTTTGATATGAATATCTTGATCCGATACTTGAACAGAAATTCAAAATTTAACAATTTTCACATTCTAAGTGATTTCATATGAACTGAAAATTGAAACTTTTCCACAGCATTAGTGTCCAGACTTGTATAATACACAATATTACTAAAATTATAGGATTTAGGCAGGGAAAGGGTAATATGAAGATTCCAATGTACTGTTCATAGAAGAAAAATCTTTTTTATTTGGACACGGCATAAATAATTTCAAAGCTTGCATAAATGAACTCTCTTTCATATGACATTTTAAGTTCAATTCTTCATCAATCACTTATAACATTTAAAAGTCATATATATGAATTGCAATCACTTGCAGTCAAATCTATTCATACCAATAAGGACAAAAATATACGTGGACTTGGTAAGTTTATCAAGTTACTTAAAATCTCAAATCCTCCATGAAAATTATTTTCATTACCATTTTTTCGTTTACACGATAACGAATAGAATATAATTCTTTTGAGTCGGACACGAGAGAAAAACTAACAAACTGGATTCCATTTGAGGAATTTTCCAACATAATATGAACACAAGTATAGGCGACAACAGTATGAAATAAAGTTTTTTAACTTCAGAGCATCCAACATTTTTCACCTCGGTAAAAAAGCTATCAAACAACACCATAAAAAAAGTTGTTCAATCCAAACAAAGTAGGAAAGTCGTGGTACATTTTCCGAATTATCAATTTACTAAATTGACTTAACTGTTTTGCGACGACTCAGCAAGTACAAAAAAGACATTTAGTACATTTTGACATGTGTTCACTGCTACGTGTATTTTATTTTGAGCCTTTGAAAAACAAAACTGCACAAAGTGTTTTGGAAGCGTTTAAAAAAGTATTTGGACAATGCGTTTTTAGCTGCAAGCGTTCAAGCATTATTTCAAGAGAAAGAAATTATTTTATTTCATAGTTTTAATAAGGTCTACAGTTGAATTATGGAGCGAATGAATCGGAATTCAATAGGTAAAATTTCAAAATATTTAGACTCTAGAGAAACGCTTACGTATGTGGATATAAGACCTAGACAAGAAAAGACCTAGTGGCTTTATACAACATAACATATCATCGTACAATAAAAATGACCCCCAATCAAGTTGATAGAACAAATTATTACATTTCTTAAAAAAAATTTATGCAAAATTTTCGAAAAACCGTTAAAAAAATTCTAAATAAATCTAGAGATAAAGTTTGTGCATCAACTTTCGACGACGTTCGGAAAACGGTACCTGAGAAGTTTTCTGAGATAGCTTTTTATGCTTTCTAAGAAATTCAAGTCAATACTGTGGCTGTTCCAAAAAACGAGCTAGTTCATGTTCCTTAATGAATTTTTTCAAAAGAAGACATTCCAAAGCGAATCTTTATAAGACTTATTAAACAGAAGCACATGAAGGACGCTTGGATGCCGACCTATTTTACTTTCGTCCGTTTAATTTGAATAAATAAGCTGTAACTTTAAATGACGATCGGTCACAGTGCGCATTGTCGGAATGAGATTTTGATTCTTTTGATTTTGATTTGATGGTCAGTGACAATTGAGAAAAACCAACAATTTGGAATTAAACAGAACTAGCTTGGTTGACAATATTTTTGTTCAAATTCAAGTAGTTCAGCTACATCACTGACTGGAAACATGAAACTCCAATTCACATTTTCCAAGGCTACAGAAAATCCTCTATTAGTTATCCTGCTTTCTGAACGTCTTGGAAATCAACAGTAATAAATCTGGAGCACATTGGATATTTTTTTACGGACTTGGAAAAGATCATTGGCAGTGCTTTGATAGCACTTTGGGAGAAATAAATGTAGCAAAACCTCTAAATTTGAGTTTATGTGTAATCGAAAATATTTGAGCAAAACATGCGTCCTGTGTAACGTCAAAACTCTAATGTATGTGGACAGGTTTGTCTCTACCTATTGTAGATCGGAAGGACCCAGCTTTAACAGATAACAGATCAGTGTGGATTTCTGTTTTTATTTTTATTTATTTATTTGGAAAGCGTCATTATGACAATATTGTGACATATTTGTCAATTGATTAAGTTTTGATTAAAAAACAATAAAAAATGTCCAAACCAAAATTGTAGGACCATAAAAGAATATTTCAAAGTCCACAAATAAAAAAACATTTAAAAACCCAGTCCTAGTCAATCATCTCTTTTAGAAAGAGGACCAAAATTTACGAAAAAAAAAGGTTTTCGAACCATGGAAAGAATAAATTAATTTTAATACAGCAAAAAGTTTATAATTATCTGACAAGAATCGTCACGTCTACTTTTTTCACGCTCCTTTTTTTCATAGTCCTGCTATTCCGGCGTCATTGAAAAAAAAACAACAAACAGAAGTAGTCCCTATTGCATAAATATAAAATGTGTTAGAAAAATAGGATTCCTACTTTTCTATTACCTGTGGTCTTTTTTGGGTCCTCTTTCCTTTGTTGTGGATGTTGCGTGGCTTTCTGCAGCTGTATTATTTTCTTCACGGATTCTCGGACTCCAGTTTCCTGCAAATAAAGTAAGCATATAGTTAATTATTTAGTTTAGTTGGTTAGTTAGATAAGTTAGATTTTTTCCCTAAAAAATTTACTGGTTGGCCTGAATGGAGATTTTTATCAAAACTTTCGACTGGTTCGTCTTTCCTTTTTGGGGGTCAATCTCACGGGAAGAAAGTTTATCCGGAATCCTAGTGAGTTGTTCGCCACCGTTAGTTAGAATTTAAGTAATATTTAGCTAGTATATAGTTAGTAACTATGATCGGAATTCCACTATTTACTAGATAGCAGTTCCCCTAGTTACTTAGCAACCCAGGTTCGTTGACCTGGGTTAGAATCCCTCCTGGTGCGTGAAGATTGATTGAAAAACTTGGAGGGGTTATTTCCAGTTGTCCTGTCATTGAGCCAAAATACAGAATCTGAAACTGTTTTGCCGCAACCTTTAAAATCAATATGTAGAAAGCAATGTATCGAAAATTATTTTACAATTTAGGTGAACCTGGCACTAGAAGACATGCCATTATTTCTATTGTTGCTGACAAGTACACACCAAACAGAAGTATTTGCTACATAATCGGTCTGGTTACTTTGATGAAAGAAAAAGTACGAGCAATTCACTTCGACTGCAAGCAAGTGATTTCCGGACTCAGCTTAACTAGACAGTTTAAGAAAATTAATTAATTAACAGAAAATTTCAGCCTAAAAGACACTAAGCACAGATAATTATATAAATATTATAGTGAAATTCTAAGCATTATGATATACAAAAATATTACAAATTCACCACAGATTGAATTTTGACTACTTTACTTTCAATAGATTGGTTAGTGGAGCGTTTGATTTATTCTGATTTCCAGCCACCCAAAGTAAGCACTTCATAGTCAAATTATTAAATCATTAAAGTTCTTTATAATACACTAATCCACAAACCAAAAATCAATTGACCTAGTTGTCTTTAAACTCCATGTGACAAAATTGTGAGAATATAAGCTATTTTACTATTAAATCTGGAATTTTGAAATATTTGCAACCATGAAATTAAGCACACTGATGACTGCTGACTTTTTTATAAGGATAGCAACATATCTGAGCAATTGACCATGATTCTAAATGTCAAACTGATAAACATGAAAACGTTTGGTAAAGGGTTTTAACCATACTCATATTCTGTAGACATTTTTATTACAGCCCTAATTGAAGGTTTGAAATTTAAAAAATTAAAGTCGACCCTTAAGTGCAAAGTAGGTCAAAGTTTGACCTTAGGATTAATTAACCACTATTTTTGGATTCAAAAGGGTCAATTACAACTGAAATATCAAATTTCATTCGAATTCACCCATAATTGGCGATAAAACCAACGTTTAACGATTTTGGAGGAAAATGTGCAATGCAGTCCTGGAATCAATGTTTTTTTTCACCCCAAAAATTCAGTCAGAGGATTATAGCTCTGGCCCTAGATTTGCAACACCGACGTTTTGCAACTCGACGGGCCCTCTGGCTAGACTTTGGCATTTTTTTCAGATGCTACGAGCCATTTGGATATTGACTATGGTGTGTCCTTTATGTTTTTCCGTTTAATACAATTAGAAATTTTTCATCGGTGTTTTTAAATTCAACAATGACTAACAAGCACCTTAGTGGTTTAGGTTTGTCAAAGTAGTTGATTGTGTAGTTTGATTTTAAGGACGTTATGTTAAATATTTATTATGGCCATATTTTGGTTGTTGAGGAATTGATCTCACTACTGTAGCTGCCTTTTGCAAATAAGGAAGTTTTCATTGCATCTTCGTCGAGCTGTTCTATTTTCTATGTGAGGCAGTTAATCATCGTGTCATGGAAATCCCTGTTTTCTTGTTTGTTCTTGATTTCTTTAGCAATTTAGTGTTTGAAAGTGTGGGATTTATTTGTTGGTGTATCATTTTTGCAACTTAGCTCCGCTGTATCTTTTTCTATGTCTTTTCAAATGCTTGTATAAGGGCTTTGATCTCCATTTTTAGGGCGGAAAGCCATGGCTACGCCCTATATGCATCGTGCCGAAATCCGATAGTTAACCTTTTCAATTTGCTCAATTTGATTGTAAACACCGTTTTTACAAATCTGACCAAAATCTTCATGGTAACGTTCGTTACTAAGACTCATGTCCAGCCCAATAAGCGAAAAAGTGATGAATTAATTGATCGAATTCATCATAATTTAAATATTGCATGTGGCAAATAATAACACTTTAATTTGAATTAAGTTTGAAGTTTTGTTATTTACGACCAGCAAAATTAGGGACTCTGACATCTTGGCTGTGGGAGTAGAGATAGTGAAAAATTACCCATTTCCTTATTTCTGTGATGTACATTTTTTAAGTGTTCACTTTGACGAAATGCAGTATTTGGGGGTTTGTTCAAAACGCCACCCCTATCGTCTCAAAAATAAAATAAATTGAAGAATTCCTCTACAAAAGAGGTGTTTTGAACATCGCCTTAAATACGGTAAGCCGTCTAAACTGGAAAAATTAATTAATCAAACAAATTTCCGAAATTCGTAAGAATTTACTTTTACTAAGGTTTCCGCTCTATAGTAGGTGCGTGCAAGTTTTTCTTTCTGGCGTTGGTGCAGCAGCAGCACGTTCAGGTTTCTCGCTTCCATGTCGTTGATCACGTCCTCCAGATGACTCATTTTTATATACAGTCCCGGTTCTAGATATAACTTCGGGCACTGTGCCTCTGGTAAATGGATTTCTTAAAGTTTTCTGTGTACTGCCTCCGTGTGTTTATGTGCTTAAGTAGTGTTTACTAATCTTTAGCCTGCATCAGTTTTTTTCATTGAGTCCAGAGTTCACTTTATTACAGAAAATATTTATATATATTTTGCGGAGTTACACTAAAAAACGTGTGGAAGTATCTATTAAATGCTTTTAACATTAAAATGTTGCACACATTTATTTACAGCCAACTTCCAAGTCTTTTGTCTGGCCACTTCCATGTCTGTTGTCTAGCAACTTCCATGTCTGTTGCCTCAACCAATAAACATAGAATGGTTTCTAAGCGAAACGAAAAACAGCGAAAGTAAAAACAGCGAAAATAATAACAGCGAAACAAAAATCCATGGAAACTAAATATCTCGAAGTCTACTGTAAAAGTTTTCTACCAACGAATCGAGGGGGGACGCTGAAAAGACTTTTGCTTAACACAACCCCTCGTTTGAAGGAACCTTGGAAGGCCCGCCGGAAATCGCCTTCGGCGATTACCGAACCCAAGGCCTTCCCAGCTCCCTTCTACACTCCGGCCTGTACTCGAAAAGCCTTCCCCACTCCCCCCACACCCCCCTTGGCCAGATTAGAAATATTCCTCCAGCATGGGCAGAGCTCCTACATATCGGGCGAAGCCTTGTCGCGTCGTAGTTCTCGATGAGAAGTAAATAGGTCATGCGTTATTTGAATAGACCTTTTTATTTAGTAGAATTTTCCCAGTTAGAACGAAGTTTCGATATTATTTTCTTTTGCTGTTTTTCGTTGTCGAGGTGATTTTTTCGCTGTTTTTTGTTTCGCTGTTTTTACTTTCGCGGTATACGGGTGGAACGACGGTTTATATTATATATAATATAATTTTATGCTATATGCGTGCTGTATATAATATACGGTGGTCTGGCCACTTCCATGTCTGTTGTCTGGCCACTTCCATGTCTGTTGTCTGGCCACTTCCATGTCTGTTGTCTGGCCACTTCCATGTCTGTTGTCTGGCCACTTCCATGTCTGTTGTCTGGCCACTTCCATGTCTGTTGTCTGGCCACTT
>Ga0210040_10002500_pt1 | contig 25866 bp, 9 predicted proteins | sample CryGeyCG12114_NA_FD_185462 | JGI IMG/M metagenome (GOLD analysis project Ga0210040, IMG submission 185462) | Groundwater microbial communities from aquifer - Crystal Geyser CG19_WC_8/21/14_NA (SPAdes) (version 2) | ecosystem: Environmental > Aquatic > Deep subsurface > Groundwater | place: USA... | reverse complement strand
TTATACATTGGTTGTATTGCTACAGAGTAACAATACATATTCCTCTAACTCAAATCCAGCCCCGGATATTTTAAGTTCCGCGGTGAATTTTACTCACTGACTATTGGCGACTACTGCTGATACTAATAGTGACTACTGATTTTTGGCGCCGCCTTCACTATACTCGTATAGCTATATATAACTGGTACGTAGAAATTTTCGCACGTAAAATGAATGTAAGTACAACAACTGCAATCTGCATTTAATCCCTCCTACCTGCCGGGGCTGAAACTTAATGGGAGGAAGTAGTACTGGTTCACCAGAGCCAGTACCAAAATAGTACAACACTCGAATGTCTAGTGGCATGCTTTCATATGTCTCGTTTTCCCTATTTTCATTATGTTATAGAATATTTTTTCTCGGGAAACCTACTTAATGCTCCGAGACAGACAACTGAAATTATGTACATATCTAAATTCGGAGCAACTTTTAAAAAAATCTTGTAGAAAATTGCAGTCTGGTAAATTGTTGTTGGGCAATATGTCTCTGTCTCTAGTGAGAGTTGTTGCACCGATTTTTAACGTAAAACATCTGAAGAAAAAACTATTGTGAAAAAGTGAAACCACCCACAGAAAAGTATGAAATTAGGAGCCGACATATAGTGAAAAGATGCTGAACCATGTAAGATAAGATGAGAATTTTGTATGCTCATTGGCACTGACTGAGAAAAATGGTTAATACGATTAGACATGCACGAACTAAAGTAGACAAGCAGAAAAAAGTGGCGTGGCTCGTATTGCATAATGCGCTCCTCCACAGCACTCCCATAATGCGCCATGTTATCTTTTCAGCTCGTCTCGAATAATAAGTCTGACACAAAAGCTCAAAGAAATTGATTTGATTACATACGAGTGCTATTGAAAAAATATTCAAAGCACATGAAACGCCAGCATTATATATGTAGATAGACACCCAGAAACTGATATGACTGCATGGCTTCCACAGAATGGAACAAGAGGGAAATAAATGGCACTGTGAGCCATAATAATGAGCGTATCGTATGTGGAACATCAAAGACATTCTTTGTTTAGACTCACTATAACATGCCTCATGAAGTGATAATAATGGCAATGCTATCACAATGTTTTTTCCGTTCAATTCAAACCAAGATTTATGCAGCAAACTGGATTTCCTCCCAGTCAGTCAGTTACTAACAACTGCTGCTCATCATGGGTTGGGATCCAGAATTCAGCCACTAATATTTTTATATTTTCTTCAACTAACTAACTAACTCACTCACTCAACTTTTCTCTGGAATACAATGTTTTCTGTGGTCTCCAAACTGGAGAAAAATGGCTATTGCCAAAGAGTAAATGAAAAAATAACATTGTCCTTAATAGAAATATTTATGACTGTAATAGGACACGAATATCTCTATTTCTGATTGCTCTTTCTGTTTAACCTTGTTGTGATTTGCACACAACTATTTCCATTAACTCTCCCATCACAGGTAACAAAATAGGAAACACAAATGTTAAACGCCCCCCAACCATAGTATGGTGAAAATTAAAATGCTAAAATTTCGGTCCAAAGTTATTTGGCGTAGATTGCTTTTTCCCAGCTACCTCTCTAAAGAATTGAACAAATAGCCATTTAACCAAAATAGCAAATTCACTATTATAGAAGTACATTTTGATTTCGGGTGCATAGTGAGATACTACCGTTCATTTATTTTTCGTGTCGTAATGTTGGATGCATGTGACGTTTGCTAAAAGTCCACCCATATTGTCAGTTTAGATGTTACTGACTGAATGTCTATTAGTGAGATTGGAGAAAGAAGGAAAGATTTTTTCTTTAAAATATTTAGGGACAGGGTCTAAAGCTCATTGTAAATAATTGGTCTGGAAAATTCGGTCAGATTTTTAGGGGGTAATGATACAGCTATATAGAAAGTAATGAGAAAAGACATCATTCTAAATTACAGTGACGATGAATCTTTATTTTAACTGGGATCCCATTTCCACTCTCATTTTCACCTAATCTTTAGCAAAGACGGGCAGACGTAATAGAATTTTTTATCTTGATTAGTTTCTTCATTAAATTAATTGCATCTTTGTCTCCTGTTAGGTTCATAGGATCTCAGTGTAGTTGAATCTTTGATTAATAGTTTGCATTTGGAGCCGAGCCATTTGAGTGTAAAAAGTGCACAAATGGTTTTGTTACACCCAAAAGTAATAGAAATATCTGAGCGAAGTTGATGAATAACAGTATGACCTTTGAAATTTACCAACGTTTACAGAGTTTATCCTGATTGTCTGGTCTTTTCTAACCAGAAAATCATACTCTTAAACTCAATTGAAAAGTTGGTAGAAAGTGGTCTTTTGGAGTAAACAGGAAAAGTAAAACTGTATAGTTTATACAATATTGCAATTTTATGAATGGCAAGTTATGGAAGAGAGTAAACATTTAGTTTCTGGTTTGTTTGCCTAAACAGAAAGTTAAATGAAACGGTTTTAATGAAACTCATGACCTAAAGCACGAGTATAAAGTTTTTGTTCACATTCAATATTTTACAATTTCAAGGAAACTTAATGTATTATATACAATATTTATTAGGATTCTCAAAAAATTACATCTCAGCTCCTTTTTTGTTGATCATCGAGCAAATTAAATTGCAGAGTTCAAAGAGCAACAGACATTACGTCCAATGACATTTTAGATGGCTTTTTTTTTGCTCTAAACCTCATTTCTTGAAATCCTTTCCCATTGAAGGCAATCAATACGTGGAAAACAAAGCATTTAGCAAGCACAATCATCAAGTATATGAATTTTACAGCAGAATAAAATTTAAAGTTCACCCACTCCCTAGCACGCACACATTCTCCAATACACAAACATGAACTCATTACCACGTTGTCTCTATACGAGTCTACAAGGAATTCTAGCTGAACATGGAATTCGCATTCGTCCCACGCTCCAAATCTAATGAATCTCATGGAAAATCTTGAAAAAGCTTTAGGGTCTCAAATAATACAACTTGCCTCCAACGTATATCTGTCTGTGCCATTTTTTATAAATCTCGCTCTTTCATTCCCCCGACTCAGATTTTCCCATATGTTGTGGCACTTTCCCAAATTCCCGATTGCAACTTTTCTTTCCATTGTCTCATATCAATCAATTCACATTGCCAGCCTTTAAACACTTTTAAAAAAGCTGTAAACACGTGCTCACAGAGTAGATTCTCAATGTTTCATTCATACTGTTTCCCAACAATGAACCGCAATGCAACTTTCGTTGGTGTAAAATAATTCCACATGCAGCTTTTGTGAATTACTTTTTTCAAACCATTTGTGCAAACGAAAAAAAACCAAATGTCGTTGATTTGAAAAAAATATATTTATGTATGCCTACACAATTGAGGAAATTAAACTTTAATAATTATTGATGTTTTCATGAATATCTACGCAACTCAAGTTAAGTACATGTAAATTAATTAAGTGGGCAGTCAGCAGTCAACTTTTTTCTTTCCTTTCAATCACCATCGCACTATTTTACGGTTTCACAATAGTAACAAACCGATTGATTAAACAAAAATTTGCAAATCAAACCATTTCCATATATTTATTTGAGTAAACTTTCTCAACCCGTGACCAAATGGGGGATTGTATGAGAAACAAAAAACCAATTAGTTATGAATGTAAACAGTGCATGCTTTTTCATTCCATTTTGTATTTCACAAAGCAAATATATATATTCCTCGACTCGACAAAACGACTCCCTAACAAAAATTTTTGTTTCAACTCTGGAAAACTGTTTTCACTATGTGGAAGGAGCAAAGAGTAACAAGCATCTAGTTTCTCTCTCTGGTTGGAAACATGCCTGACTTTTTCGTTCCCCTAATTGCAAACCGACATTCAACACAGAGGGAAATTTGGGTCTTGTTATTGAAACGAGAGGTCTTCCTAAGGGACAACTTTGTTGTGCAAAGTCAAAAGCATTCCATAGAACGAGTGGAGAAAAGTATAGACTGATTGCCAGTCTCGCCTTTACAAAAGGAACGTATTGATATGTCTGATTGTGACTACAGAGCCAGTCACTGTCTCCCTATAGGTTTGTGAGTCAACACAAAAAATAAAACTGGCTTGGTTTGCATATTTTTCTCTCCATGTGCGGGCTTGTGTTTAAATATTTCAGCTTGCTCGGAATATACAAACTTTTCGGTCCCAGTAGACCAACATGCTTTCTCATATCCAATATTTATTTAGGGAGAACGGTTTCGTAATATTTATAGCTGCACTGCCGGCATTTTAGCAATTTTAATCATCCTCGGGATTATTACAAACTGTGTGCTTGAAATTTTATGGTAATATTTAATGTACGTGTGTACAAAGTTTGTAGGATCGTTGTTAGGTTAGATTACTCAATATTGTATGCTTGTGCCAAAGACAGGTAGCCTTTAAAAATACGAATGCCAGTTGATTAGTTAGTTAGTTTGGATTGAGCAGAGCTCTGGAGGTGATGTAATTAAGTTGGATTGGAAAATGTGAGTTTTAAGAGTGGCTGTAGTGACAAGTATGATGGAAATAATAAGTAGTTTGTAAACTAATGTGATGGCTCAAATGTGCTTGTATGTGTATTGATACAAGTACGCACTAGGGATTTCCCTAACTTACTCATTCCATCGGCAAGTGTTAAGCAAACAATGGTTGGCTTCATTTATTGTTTTTGATACTGATGCAAATATTGCGCATGCAAAGTTTGCTACGCATAATATGTACAGCATTATGAAATTTTTTGATTGCACAAGAAATTTTGCTCAGACGATCCATTTGGGGATTTCCTTATTCTGACAGAGTCAAACAATGCATTTAATTTAGAAAACACTGCACTACATGGGTCATATTTTTGAACGGCAAGAATTTCATTGTTATTTCCAACTGTGAAATTCTGTTGAAATCTTTCCGCAGAGACTACGAAAAATCGTTAAGGTAATCTTTACAAGTTTTTAGAGCCAACTATTAGAGCCGGCTACATTTTGACGCATTAAATGCATTGTATAAAATGCTGAGCAAACTAACTAACTATAAGTGCCGCTTCACGACTTGAGTACACATAGTGCAAACCATGCTTGTGTACTAACTAACTAACTAACTATAAATACAAGGAAAACTCTGGAGTTCTCAAGTCACAATCATTTTTATGATGGCTCCAGATGTACACAACAGATAGGAGGCACTGCTATCATTTCCATGGGCATTGCAGCGGCCAATTCGTTGGTAAGTGTGGATGACACAGGCATCTGGTACTCAAATTAACGAGTGAGAAGAATATCCAACAAGATAAATTATACATATTTTTGTATCTCGGGAAAACTGGAGAAGAAACTTAATTGTCCCATTGCGCAAAGAAGGGACAAAAAAAAGATTCAAAGTAGGGACTAACTAACTAACTAACTAACTAACTAACTAACTAACTAACTAACTAACTAACTTGGTTCATCATTATTAGTTTCACCGTGAACTTTAGTTACTATGGTTAGTTAGTTAGCGCAGTGCGGAATGTAATTTTGCACAAAAATAGTCATATTTAATATTTTCCTCCCAGACTTTTTCACGAGTTCAAACCCAGAACTTTTCACTGCGCTGTCGTGTCAAATGGTGTAATGATAAGCTTTTCTTGGCTTAATACGATTCACGAATGGAGTATGAAAAAAGATGGTATAGTCAAATGAAATAAAAATTCATTTTTGCTGCTAAAGCGTCTCCTTCGTATTAACGGAATTAAAATGCTAAATATTTATCTTTTAGTGAAGATAAATGACACGGAACTGTTTTGAAGGAAAACTTTTCACTCCGTACCTTATGATGATAACTTTATTTATCATACAAATATCCTAGGGTAAAATATTGCTTCATGCTACCAGCCACGGGAAAACCAAAGTTTTCTGTCTTTGAAGGTCAAAGGTTTAGACTGCAAGAATTTTTAACTTTATTTATTCTCATGATGTTCATGTCAAATGCACTCTTATTGAAACGTGATCGAGTGTATTACTTTCAGTCTCAGTCAGTAATCTACAGTAGCAGGGAAAATTCATGAGTCTCCTTAAATGGGTTCAATCTTCCATAAGAGACTATACTATTTAGATTGCAATTTTCTTTAATCTCCTACAATAGAGTAATCATGAATCTTCTTATTTCATCAGAGTGTTTATCCCAGGTTATGCGGCTGTTTGCTACGCTTTCAAACTTGTTTTTGGAGGGAGTGTGAAAATAGGAAGCGCTCCCATTATTTTCCTATAGTAAGTTAGAAGCACTGGAGAAAGTCCTTTACGGCTTTAAGTTGGATTGCATATAACGTGCATGCCGGTTACGCTACAACTGAATGGAGTTCCAAATAAATGAATTTTAGTTACAGAGCGTTGGAAACTAACCCTGTACAATATTCATAGTTGGCAGTTTTTGCTGAATTTAGTTGGCCAGTAATTGCAAGAGAATTTTTGGCACTCAAGTTCCTCTTGAGATATCCAAGCCCACCATATAATAATTTGCGAGCTGAAGTCCACAGTCGCCCCCAGGTATAAAAATGAGAACTTGTTGAAAAAAAGTGATGGTTAGTTTGTGTGAAATTGGGTACACAAATAGGAATGATAAGGGCGTAAAAGTGAAGAAACGTGAGTGCGAATGACGTGATGATAAACTGATGAGCACTATGAGAATGAGACTACTATTAGATGGAAATGTTATTTACATAAACTGCATGTAATGCCTTTCATAAATCTGCTGACAGACACGTGCACACACAAAAGCAATTCAAGAACAACACAGAGGTTGGCTAAATAATGGAGAGAAAGTGAGTGAAGGAGTGCGTATCTGAAAATCAGCACTCAAATAGTCGTAATATAACAGGATGAATGCTTTGGTACAAAATCATTACGCGAAAATGGAGGCGAATTTTTCTCTTTTGCTACTATATTACTAAAAGTTGCTACTACTCCCAGTATACAGGTTGCGTATGTTCCTTGAGAGGGAGGCTCCTGTTTTATCTTTTGGTTAGAACAGATAAAACACGTTCACACCACACGAAACCAAACATTCCATCTTTACGACGAACGAATCTCATGGGGAAAATAAACATACAATGAATCATCCATTGTGACATTAAACATAGTTTCTTTTGTCTGATAATCAAGGCTAAGAGCCCTTTGAACAAACTGTGAGAAAAAAGTCGAGTTTTCACGCTCTCTCCAAATGTCGACTAGGGAAAAATCAGCAAGCTTTTCAAATTCACAATCTTGTTTCTGATTATTAGAATTCCTCCTTGGGCGGTACAAAAAAGAGCTCAAATTCTCGCAACAATATAGCTTTCATCTTTTTACGGTATCCTGCTCTCATTCATCCCCGGGAAATGGAGGATCTCCTCGTGTGCCTCAATATCCTCACCATTTAATACGATCATAGAGTCAGATATACAAATAAATAGTCACCCTGTGCTCAAAGAGCATTTAATTAATGCAGGTTTCAGGTTGTCACACCAAAAGCATCACATCAAAGATTATCACAAAGCTTTGTGTCTAAAAAACGCTCTAGTACTACTCTTCGCCATTGTGCTTACCTTATATAATGGATTCAATAATATCCATGTCACTTATACACCTACTGGAACTTTATTTTTGAACCTTGTCTGTGAATGTCGCGTCTGGGTATCCCTGGTTTCAAATATTGATCAAAACGGTAATTCTAGCAACCACCAACCAGAAACAAAAAACAGTCTTATCAATTTGTCTATAAAATATGCACTATAAAGATGCATGGAGGACTCACTAAATAAAAGACGTGTAGTAATAACATTTTAATAAAATAGAGGCTCACGAGGTGACGTCTCCAATTATCATGGATACAAACATTATTATGGAAATTTAAAAGAGGTGTTCGCTTAATACTCTTGCCCCTGAGTTATCTCTTTTGAGGTTGAAACTAGAACGTTCCACTCTCTCGTTTGGGCCTATATAATGAGTGGCATGGGAGATTTGAGTCTCAAAGTGGAAATGAAACCTCTATTAGGACCGGCTTATGTGTAAACTGGGGCATGCACCAAACTGTGGGAGCTTTAGTTAGAAAAAGGAGAGACCTCCATGCGGAAAATAAATCCTACCAAGACTTCTCTCCCAAACTCGGGCACACCACAACTCATATATTTTATAATGCTGCTTAACACATAGCAACAAAAGCTCTCAGCTTTTCCATCCCAATTCTTATCGTATATGATCTGAGGCTGAAAACTTGGACATTTTGTTCGCCCTTCTGGTTCCTTCACTCAAATTCTTTCACACGTGGAATCATAGTTAGTTAGTTAGCTACTGACTTACCTAGTTAGTAAGTTAGTTAGTTGGTGACATACATATGCATAGCTTTCTACTTCAACTACTTTGTTTCTAATGTTGCCACTATGAATGTGAATATGACAGCTAACTAACTATGGTTTTATTTGGGGACAGAATATGAATTCTCCTTTGTAACTAACTAAACCAAGATGTGAATTTACTTTTCTTGCGGGGGAAGAGCAGCCTGTCGTACAATATTCACCAACTAATGAGTAGTTTTTAAACTCCCTATGATAGATGGTTTGCAATTTTAGTCAATAAATTACGACGTTAATGATTTGATTAGAAATTAGTGGAAAGTTTGGATCCAACAGGCGATCATCTGTCTTAGGAACTTTCTAAAATTCATCCAAAAGGAATCTATCAAAGTATCTTTTCTTTCCTGTTAGAGCAGTATAAATAAATAGCATGCTAAGAATTGATGTGGGGTTGATGGGTTCGTAACTAAAAAAAACGTCTTGAAGCTACTACATTGTTCTCCATGTTTTAAACATGCTTAGTTGTAATTTTTGAAAGTTGACCTGGAAGGTTGACTGTAGGATTTTGCAAATTACATGATGGAGCTATGATGAAAAAAGTTGCTTTCACTCTAATTAGTTGTTCATGCATAAACATGCTCTGGAATCAAGCATGCTCATCTTTTCATATACGTGTATTATGATGCCCAAAAATTTGGTTGTGTACTTGGAACTACTTGGGATGCTTTCATTTGCATCTGTTATGAGCGAGAGACACTTTTAGGTCCTTTGGCACGTGTCCTTGTGAATGCGTAGCTATTGAATAGGTTGAGGCTCTGCCACTTAAGTGAAAAGCAAGCAAACAGGGAGCATTGCGTTCAAAGATGAAAGCCCACTTGAGATAACCAATTGCAAATACTACGGAGTGCACACTGTCTGGACATTTGCTGCCAGTAATAAGCTCCATTGAAGTGGTTAAATAGTTCCTACCAAGTGCTGTTCAACTCGACCTGCACATTCCGTCTATGTAGAAATGTGGGATTATATTTAATAGTATATTGGGTCTGCTCGGTACAAAATATATTTAATCAATATTATACACTCAACATTTAAAATTATCCGGCATGAAGAAAAAATAAATATGTAAACAAAATACAAGTTTTAGAAGGCCAGCCTCTAGTGACGTAGAGATGCCCATTGATACCAATTAGAATAAATACTCTACTATGAACTTAAACTTTAGAGGAAAAAAAATTAGTTTATAACGGATACAGTATAATAATGATCAATTTTACTTAAAAAGCTTGCAACAAAATGTATTTCAACCCACTCAAGTCCCAGCTATAATTATATTTGTAGGCAGTTAGTTTATCAGAGCTCCGTTTCCAGCTTTCGGCAGTTTTACTGAAACATTATCATGGCCGGTATGAGTAGTATATATTTATGCATGAGAACTGACTAGCTGGGACTTCCCTGACATTAATTAATATTCGTGAAAGGAGGTTTTGTAATATACAGGGGATCAAATACACATCAAAAGTCGTTCATGCCTGACAAAACATTGGTTAGCAAGTCAAGTTAGTAAAATTTGGTTATACTTCATCATAGGACTTTAATTTGAATTCCATTGAGCCCTGTAAAAAAGGAAGTGATTGCCATGCCAGTACAGAGTGTACTCGAGTTTATTAAAACAGATTTGAAGCGCTCAAAGTGGTCATTATAGAGAGGCAAGTGGAAAATATTATGAGAGAAAGTACAAGTGTTTGTGTTGGCTCGTCCCTCCATCCATCCATTGAATGGGGAAACAAACTGTGAGCAGCAATCTGTGAAAGTGGTTCATGATCTCACAGTCAATAATATTATATGAGTGGTTAGGGAAACAAAAAGTGCTCAGAGTACATTATCAGAGTCATACAGCTGTTTTGATGGTCACATTGAGCTCACATAAAATGCGCATTCAACATATTACAACTCATATTGCTATATAAACCAATAGAATTGTACTAATAATAATCATACAAACCGAGCTGCACGTTATTTCGTACACTGAGCGCGTTCCGTGAGGGCTTTCTCCGTTCAATCCATTATTGCAGTCCACTTGCACTTTCTTGTTACACAATTTCCCAGTCTTATCCTGAAAAACATAGGACTAACTAATATCCTGTCATGTGGTGTGCACATACTATGTAATGCAGAAAGATTTGAGTAGCATATATACTCTGCACAGACGGATAAGACATGTTCAACTTGGGATTGATCTACTTTTTTACACCCTTTTGTTGAATAATTCATAAGATGTTTGTAAACAGGCTCTTATGTACTCTAGCAGCAGACATTTTTCCATTCTCATAAAAACGATCCATCTGAATTGCTTAACGGGAGACACCCCATATGAATCCAATTGGCCATAAGTGCAGTCGCATAAATAGTAAACGTATATAAAATTTGACGACTCAATCATTTCTTACCTCTCCAACACACATCCACTACTCATCTTATGTGAGTTTATTTTAATCAAGACCAAGAAACATATTGGTCCATTCTGCAGAGTGATGGTACAAGCTAAAAAGAAACCCAAATAAATGGTCCCTACATCCAAAGTGCATAAAAATCACAAAGCGCTATTCATCACCCATACTTTTAACTACTCCGCTCCAGCCAACCATACCCACACTGTAGATGCATACAGAATAGCTATTTTCACTAAATTCTCTAACCTCTTTCACGTTTAACGCACACCTATAAAACAATGTTTCCATCCTACTTCACTTTATCGCCCTTTAACTAACTAGCTAACTAAATAACTAGCAAAGTAAGCACAGGTTAGGTGTTAACTGGAAGTGAAACCAAATTTGTCAACTAATTTCTTTTTTATGCTAACTAACTAACTAACTAATCGATGGATACATAGAGCCCAAAAAAATCATAAATCTGAACCCCCCCAAGAAATAAAAGTGTGATCATATTTGGAGAGTCAACGCAATCAAGGTGGAGCATTTAGTTAGTCACCTTGAAATGAAAGGGGTACGGTATGTAATGAAATATCACACAAAGCAGAGTGCACACAAGCGGGTATTGTGAAAAAAAAAGTTATTTGATCGACCAGGAGATTCTAGTCAAGTCGCTGGGTCGGTCACGTCTTTTCACGACATTTGTATAATAGACCTCTTGAAGATAGATCCGCCACACACAAACAAAGTATGTACAAAAGAGTTTTCTTGGCTTTCATCCGTCAGTCAAATGGGAATTAACGGAAGGACTGACGAGAGCCAGTTCCCATTCAAATAGAGCCCCAAAAGAGATGGTGTGAGTGAGTGAGTGAGGGGTGTTTACACCTCCAGGAAGTTATACTAACTTACTGTGTGTGCTCTAGAAGATGAGTCAGAGAAGTGGTAATGATTTAAAAAAGGTGAAAGTCACTCACTAAAGGATTTGGTTGGGGCCATGAGAGTCACACATATTGATTAAGTCTGCCAGAGTGAGAGTCAAAGACATGCCTCATTCACACTAATGTACATTTGATGTCAATCAATACTCCATTGGTTGGATTCTTATTTCCAATCACGCCTCAACGGATCATCCTGCATATATGTATGTAGTATGTGAGTTCCCAAAGACTATTGGCATATTTTACGAGCCAGAGACGATGAGTGATGTGTGTGTATGCGTGTGAATATGGGAGTAGAGCCGAGCACCCAAAAGTAAGTGAGTAAATATACTGGTATCTTTTGTGGCTCAGTCAGTCACTGGGTTGGTGCAAACACTGAGAAAACGAGAATCTCACATTATATACGTATAATATACAGAGTGAGTGACTAGAAAAGATTCCGTGGACTAACAATAGGAATCACAACTAAAATAGAGATGTGCGCCGATACATTTATCGATGGCGATCGGACATCTTTCACAATTTTCCAAACAGCGTAAAAAAAGTCAACTCACGGTTGTTGTTTTTAACGCAGGAGTGCCCATGTAAATATACAAAGATAAGTCAATCGGCGGCTTCAAGGAAAAAATCTTTACATTTTTGGGCGTCAGCGGCGGAGATCTCTATAGTGAAATGATAGAGTTAGGAGGTTAGAGAGTAGGAGCAAATCTTTTTCCAGCTCAAGGGTAGAGAATGTCATGATATGTGTGTGTGTACCCAGGCGAGTAAAGTGTCTGTTCCTGGCCTATAATTCCACAAGGCATCATCAGTAGGCTGCTCACCTTTCACAATTGAACCAAGTTTTTCTACTTTTAATGCCGTCTGGGTCTCACACCCATTTTATGCACAAGTGGACGATTCAATGTTCCAGAAAAAGAGTATTTTCTCCGCCTGGTGAAATGCAAACAGTATGGTGTTTTCGCTCTGTGCATTCATGGTTAACATTTTTTGGCACGAAATAGAGATTCTTTGACTATTTGTTTCCGCGGTGGGAAAAATGGTAAATGTGAGTTTTTTTACTACACCTGAAGGGAATAACCATTATTTTGAATTATGTGAAAATTTATTCAAGAGGTGAAAACTAACTAACTAAAGGTTATTTTAGGTTGTTAATGAAGGGATGTGTGTGTTGCTCCGATGAATGATTTTTCGAGCTTGAGAATTCAGTGAGCACAGTAATTATCTATGTGATAATTTAAAATGAGTTTTTAGCCCAAAACTGGGCTTATACAGCCGTTTTGCTGTGCAAAAAAATCAAATTTTACCTTTGGTCGGTTAAATTTAACCGATCGATGGTTTACATAGGCAAATCTTACATAGCGAGCATATCACAGGGCGAAAAAAATTATGCCGGGGTGGAACTAAAACATCGATATTCTGTAGTGCTGTGTTAAAAAAAAACTCCGCATAATGCATAATTCAGCAATTATGTAATAATATTTAAACCTTATAGTTAAACTTACATTAAATTTTATGCTCAGAAAGCCTACTGATTATGCAAAATATTTGAAATAAATATTGCAAATTCACACAATGGTTATTAAAATTTCTTTGTAGAGAGAGTAGGCTTTATAATTAGAAATAAGTTAGGAAATGTGAAAGGAGTTTTATGAATGCTCAGTGTCGGGCTCAGCCAAGTTTTACCAAGAAGTTTTTTTCACTGTAAATAAAAGTGGGTTGGCTAGTAACTCTCTTCTCTTCCGCAGGTATGCACAGCCGGAAACCAAGCGCAAAAATTTGCTACTATTAGAACTTGTAAACCTCAAATGAATGTTTTCGCATATGCCAAGCACAACTCCCTGTTGTACCCATTACATTTACAGAGTCAAGGCAGACCTCATTTTAATTATGTACTTGCATATATTCTCATGATTCCCTTCACTGACTCATTCATTAGTTACAGTCCACAGTAAAAGCTGAACATTAAAAAGAATGTTCATAGTTATAGTTACATATGCATAGATGAGAAATGGTAGTCAGCTCGCTACTTTCCTTCATGCATAGTATTTATCATTTTTGCACTAAAAAGAGTTCTGAGAGACGTAAACTATGGTAAATTTTAAATGAAAAACACCAAAACTGGTTTTAGTTTGTTTCCAACCTTAGTAGCAATTTATGGTTAGAAAAACTTTTTTAGTAATATAGACCAACTAAACTGACAAGGAGTTGTTATTTCATTTCATGCAATGACGATCAACTCAAAAGAGAACAAATTTTAAAAAAATACATCAAAAAATACATTTTGAAAATTGCATACTGAAACAAATTGTTTTTCATTCTCTCATTAACAAGCATAAATTTGTAAACTATGCCTACAATTTTTTTACCTCCCATACTACACAGTAGAACATTGCATGGCACACATAGAAAATTCTCACAGCTGCGTCTAATATAAGAAGCAATTGATTTTCTAATGGCATGTAATATCGTGAACGCATTCACTCAGTATTTGGAGCAATCATTGTGTTTACCATTACAGAATGGTTGGAATGAAACTAAAGCAATAATGCTAAAGCTTATTCCTTTTGCATCCAACGTGTGCAATGCATCCGGTTCACGTTCTACGTACCATGAATTTATCTCAACACAAGAGTTCCCAAAATGCATTACAAACATGAGAAAAAGCATATATACAATAGAAAAGTAGGGAAACTAACCAGTCGTCAGTTTTTCACACACTTTCACTCATAAATGGGATAACGAGCCATAGGAAGAAAACATAAGGCCTGTAAACAAGAAATGAGTGGGCTAATGTGTAAAAAGTACGGTAAACTTTTAGGTTCACTAACGCGTCTACAATACTTGGTTTTGAGAAACGATATTAACTTTTAAATGGGTGTTGATCCTGTTTTCAGTATTAGAGTGTACACGGAAATTAAATTCAAATTCTTTTGAGGAGCTTGAAAGGCGCTAGGAATGAGGGAATAGCTTCCCTCTGAATGCATATCAAATGGGTTTCTACAAAAAAAAAGGTTTGCATAAAAGGAAAAGTGCTTCATGAATAATGATCCAGTTAAGGAATTCCAGTGCTGTTTAAGTCTCAATAGCCATTTTGAATGAAATATGGAGCTCTGACGAGATTTTTCGTCCTTTAAAAACTTGAATGTGCTTTCTGTTCTTATTTATAGCGTGTCTAATTACAAATAAACCATTTATTACTTTTCTACTTGTCGTTGATGAGTGAGGGTTTGAATTTGGTTGTGAATGACCTAGACAGCATTTCTGTTTTAAATTTCCTACTGAAGCCAATAAGCTTTTGCTAACAAGAGATTCATGTTTTCATCGTGTAATATAATTAATTCAGCTACAATTTCCAATAGAACAGCATATACTGTACATAAAATCAGAACAACACGTTGAGTGCTGAGAAAACATCATTAAATTTATACTATGATCCTGCAAGTAGTGTAAAATAGTCTATTATTCATAGATAAACCTATAGAAATGCTTTGAGCCAGAGTTGGAGGAATTGTTTACAAATTAATAGATAATGCAAGGCCTGCATGTAATCCTATTTGCCAGAATGCTGTAGATTGGATCCTCTAATTCAAAAGAGATTTCCTTGGGAACATTAGATCCATAGGGCCCATGCCGTCAACCGCACATTGGATTAATGAAGGGAGAAAGAAAGCGTAAAACTTCCGTGATTTTATCTGAATACAAACCAAACAGTAATTTCCGGCTTAGGCACATGATATTGATACTTTGGAGTTTACTCAGGGAACAACAATATGGTACAAATCTGGCTAACAGACTAAACACGTATCCTATCCAGCTCTCTGATGTCTACTAACTAACAAACTATCTAACTAATAGCATGATTTTATTGCTAAAGCAGTTAGCAGTAACATCTGAATATTATCAAGAATATTTATATACTGCATGTGAATTGCATCGTGTTCATGCACTGCTATGCATATTTTCTCTTTTGTAAACAAAACATATCTATGGACAGCAAACATTTCACACCAGAGTTAAATCCTCACTTAATCACACATGAATAATTGAAAATACTCTTATAGTAAGTAAGTAACATGTTCGTTAGTTAGTTGCACAAGATTAAAATAGCAAATCCACCCTTTGCACTTGTCACGTTTACATAATTACACTCTATAGTTTAACCAAAATTTGGGTAACTCACTATAGCTACCTCCTACTGTACATTTTGCATGAGATTCCGGAAGAAGATCACACGGTGAAAACTTTACAGTTGTCCCTGTTAAACACATTTATTTGCTTCTCCATCAACATTTAATCAGTACTGACATGCACGAACCAGTTTTACAGGGTCGTCAGCTTTTATTACAAATTGTTACCGTCATTCCAAAAATTGTTTTTTTCTCTCCATGTAGAATCCCTGAGCACATGAAGACTTAATGTGCGAGCAAATGCAGTGAAAACATAGTCCAATTTTCCCCAAATCCACTGAGTGTTTAGCACACAGCCAAATTAACAACATGACGATGAGCAATTTAGCATGAAGGCAGCCATAATAAATAGTTACGGCATGCATAGCACACAATAATCGATGAGGGAGTCTCATCATTCCTCAAGCATCAAAATTGCTCTTCATATACTAAACTTTATTCCTGTCCGTCTCGTTTGCATGTCTTCCTATTATACATTTATACTGACTACTGACAGACGCAAATAACAAAACTACATCAGTAAGCTGTTGTTAGCATGTTGTCCACCAATTTTATGGCAATGTTATTTAAGGCAATATTCCTCCCGACAACATTTTTGTATATTGCGGACAAGAAAAAAAGTCGCTACATATAATCATATTGACCAGCTACACTTGAATTTTTCATTAGAGATGGACAGCCGTTATTGTTTTAACTATGACGTAACTATCAGAGTTCCCTATCATGCAATTTTCAAACTGTTTCCGTTTATAACTAACTAACTGACTGACTTTAAGGTAACAACGTCGTGCAATGCATGTATAGAATGGGGAAATGAAACTAGGCTAGTACCAAATTTGATGACAAACAAACAAATCCTTTATTACGAAGCCGAAGGCGGAGAAATAGAATTACCAGAAACGGGAGCGCCCTATGCTCTACATGTTAAAGCTAAAATCACCTGAAAACGCAAGATTGAAATTTGTGTTAGTAAACTCTGTTTGGAACGGGGTAAAAGTTGTGTGCGCAGTTTTCAGACAGGTTTTAGAATAACCCCGACCGTGACCAAAATGGTTTAATTTTGTAATTAAATGTTTCAATTTGAAATGTTCGGGTAATTTTTTGGTCATCTGATCAGTTTACTGGAATAACTTGTAGCAGTATTATTGTTGGCGCGAAAATCAAAATGATGTTGATTTATCATTCCATTTGCGATTGCCAGTTGGTGAACAGAGAAAGACTAGCTGATGAGACTACCAAAAAACGATAAAAACCCCTAATTATTATTACTGGTTTTTTGTAATATTAATATAAATAATTCCTTATCACCCGGCTTCGTAGTAATACCCTCTTGCTGAGGTTTATTTCCTTTTCCTTCTGAATGTCCTCCAGATGAAAAGAACATGAAATGAAATTAATAAATGAAAATGAAAACATTAGTTCCCCATTTATGATTTTTCATATATCTGTGTTTTTTACTTATAACAATTTAAAACCCTGCAACAATCAACAATCCGTGAAAATATTCGTTTCACATTATGTGAAATGTTGTTGATTGTTGATTGGATCGAGAGAGCTGGGCATAATTGTTTGGGGCACGATGCATATGGGAGTTCGTACCTATAAGCTTTCCGCCCTAAAAACGTAAATAAACACGCCCGCAAAAATGCTCACCGCAATGAAAATTCTGAGCTTTTTTTACAACACCTCTGAATCAAATGACATAACTATGAGTTCCCTATACTGCCCACATGTGCATTGCCAATTGGCAGTCAAATCCAAACTAAAGGAAGTAAACTTGGCACAATACAAAATGTTTCACACAAGTATTTTCTAAAGCTAAATCAATGCACATGCATATTGGAAAAATTAAACCCCACTGTGAATGAAGACAGTAGCACTTTTCTGTATGGCAAATAAATTCAAAACAAAATTGGTTTCAGTTCACAAATTAATCCGTGACTCAAATAATTCAACGGAAAATGATTATTGAAACTAAAATTTGCGCACATCATGATTAAATGAATCTGGAATCTCTAACGGCAAAAAATCTCACATCACAGTTTGAGCACATAATACAAAAATTCATCAGCAACATGACAGTTACGAATCCATTGCTAAGATGTTTATATTTACATGTAAAAGTTTGCGTGCGAGTTGGACGAGTCATGCTTCTGCAACATAAAAATATCTTCAAACTACTAATGAGCTATGAGCTCCAATGGTCTTCGGAGCTCGTCATACTACATAGCTAGCCGTACGTCATTCATTCTTGTTATGGTGATGTCTACTAAGCAAGTTTCATGAGCCTGAAACAGAAGGAAACGATGCCAGTTTTTAACACGTTAAGAAACTGAAATGTAATTTCGCACAGTTTTGTTATTATTCTAAGGGTGTAGGTCCATGGACATTGCTCCAACAATGAGTCTTGTATGAAAATCTAAGTAAAAAATCAGCAGCTTTGTGCATTATAATTCATTTATTATTTAGCAGCTGAGAGTCTGAGAGTGTTATTAATTCAGAATTTAGCTAAGGCAGATTTGTATACAATACAGGTTCAGCACGTGGTGGAAGACGCACTTGAATTTTTCGTCTTTCCTATTCGTGAGAGCCAAATGTGTCATCAAATCATCTTGCCATATATAATTCTTGGCAGCTTTTCACACAAGTTTACAAACATCTTAAAGAATTCTTTTCTTTGTAACCTAAAAGCAGTAATTCTATAACTATTGTGAACTTCAGATCAGAGACCGGCATTCATGTTTGATCCCCTTGACCTTGTCATGTGATTTACAAGGTCGGACATTAAAACTTAATGACGTGCATCGAACTGCAGTCTATTGGTTTTGAAATCTGTCAGATCATTTAAATTTTCATTGCTTCTTTTAATAGCTCTATCTGGCAAATCTGGCTAATAAAATCATCAGCAGGTTAATAATAGTTAAATCATCAATAGTTACAACCAACCTAGGTAGGATATAATTGAGCAATTATTAATTTGACCTGGAACTAATAAAGAATAAAAAGCTGCTCGTAATAAAGCCAGGACTGCATGTGTCATGGCAAAATCTATTAAATTGTGATTGCACATGAAAACTTTAACAGAACCATGAAGCCAAGCCAATGAAAAACTTTTGGTAAAAACGGATCTGTTCGTTTTTCCCAGTTATGATACTGCTACATGCTGTATTAGCATTGTTTTATGAGTGAAGACTTGGATGAAATGAATTCAACATTAGCAAACAAAACGAATGATATAGAGCTTTATACCAGACACTCAAGGGATGAGTGTTTTTTATTTCCATGTACCTTGCTAAAACCAGCAATGTTTTTGCAGGCCAAAAGGATCAAGTATGGACTAGACATTCGTTTGAATAAAGTACCCAGATCAAATACTCTATATAATTCCCCCGGGTGCTTCTGAAGCATTTGCGAGTCATGCAAAGACTGTAATCAATGTGCGTAAATGTTGCAAACTGGAGTCGCAAAAGTACCTAATCTATGCATGTTCAGTGTTTGTCCACTAGTCTTATAGATTCAACCAACCTATCATGAAACAGAAAAGTCCTACTCAATTTTCTTACTTTCCGCTCAGTCAATACTTTCTGTAAACCGCTTTAAATGAATACACGCATTTAATATTTTAGTAAATGTTGCAGCATCAAATTTTCACAGCTGAAATCGCACTATCGCATCGCATATTAGCTTTCAATGATTTGTAGGCTTTCAGATAAAGAACTATAGTACTGTTTGAAGAAAACCCTTGAGAGCAAAAGAAAATGTTAGGGACATTAAAAGTCAAAAGCGGTAGAAACTACCAGTGCAAGTATGGGTGTAATCTAGTCCTGGATAGCAGATAGGGTTCCCGAACTTTGTTGTATACTAACTATGTAATGTATGATTCAACACGCGTACGGAAAGGAAAGCATGTTATAAAGAGCTTACTAACTTGCGATATATACATACACATAGGTTTTCCTAACAAAAGGACAAGTACGGGACAGGAAACCCCCCGAATTCCCTGCACTAGCTTACTGATACACGTTGGTCGATATTTACAAAATGTGCACATGCGTCCGATTTTCAAAGAAAAGTTGCTGTTGCTCGCCTTCTATAATCTAACGCAACCCCGAATACTGACGAACGAAAAGCAACACTGAGAACTACTACTGCGAAATTTTAGAAAACTTTTGTGTTTATCGTCGTTTCCCTTCTCTCCCTATGCACGAAGAAGAAGAAATTGCGCCTGCAGTGAACTCATGGCTTTGAACGAGGATTGGACTCTCGTATAAAATTATTTCACTTGCATTTTAATGTGATTGAAATTTGCGGTTGTGAGAACTAACCTGCCGTAACAGTTATCAAAAGTGATTGTTTTGAAAATTTCAGTACTATTTGATGGATAAAAAAAGCATTGGATTCGAAATTGTGAAGTAAGTTCAGGTTTGGATTGTATACCAGTACAGTTATATATGTAAATGGTTATTCATAGTAATAGTACTACAAATAAATGCATCATTCTGTCATTTATTTTTTATAAAAATCTTTCCACTTGTAGGATGCATAGTGTCACGTAACCTTTTTCATCTAAAAATACCATTGAGTAAGGAATCTTGTAGCCAAAATATAATAGGGCAGCCCTTTTTTCTTTCAGCTTTTTTTACAGCATCTGTGTTTATCTAAATACTTTACTATTACATGTGCGTGTAAAGTTCTTTCTCTCTTACTGAAGCATTCCAAAAAAAATAGACGTTAGTAATTTAGGGTTACCATTGTAAGCAATTTGAGGCAACATAGGGAAAACTTTCTTTTCAACAATGCGAACATGCTTATGCACACCTCTTAATATACGTAAAAAATCTATCATCATGTAACACATCTTGATTCATTCATAGGAAAAGGAATTCATTGTAAACTGTTTTGGAAGATACCAGGTCATAAGTAAAAACCTGAAGGGGCAGTTCTAATTCCTATTCATTCACTCATAGTCAGCCAATCTATAGAGATCACATAACAACCTAATACTGAATTGAGTAACTAAATCTGGTATATAGGAAGGAACTAGTAACTACACTCACTACACAATAGAAACAATATTCATTTTACATTTCCTACATACAGACATTTCTTCAGTAATAGTTTCTCATCCATTCCATAGAAACTTGTAAAGACTTACCAAAAAAGTGTAGTTGGATTGGGATTTTTTGTTAGTTAGTTATTTAGTTAGTTAGTTAGTGCATATCTCCGCTTCTATACTTACATACACTACAGAGGAGTTGTAGTAGTAAGTAACCTACGTGAACGCACGCAATTGATACATGCACTGAACCAATACCAGTAGTACTAGTAAAACGAACTTACCAGTTACCAGTACATTGGAGATACGTATGGTAGAAAACTTCCGTAGCTTTTGCATTGTACCTCCAGTCTTAAATCAGTATTCTTACACACAACTCGCTTACACGGGCCCTATCATCTTCAATTATTATTAGTGAGTTAGTTGGCACGCTAAACAATTAGACTTACACAACTGCGAGTGAAAAGTTTGAGGAACAAAGACAATATTACCGAAGTCTTTCAGATCTTTTAAGCAGCTATAGTTACATGATTTGTGGATGCATGAGTTACTATAAATTGCAGCCTTGTACAATCTGCAAAGTAAAGTAAGTTGATTTCAGAACTATCCGGTGTAAGTAGCATGTGCTCAGAGAAATGAATCACATATAATGGAAACCCTTTATGAATTACGTTTCTATTCTAATCTTTTGCTAAATACCCTACTTGAGTTCTGGGAAAAGGTTGAGTAAAAATTTCTCTTTCATTTTCAACTCGTAAAATCCAATTATAAACTTCATATTGACAACCATCATCAAATAACAATGAAGAGACCAGTGAATTTATGTAACCTACAACTTTTAGCTGCTAAGCGTAATTTTAAAACGCAAGTGTATAGCAAAACAAAAGTTCCGGAAAAATCTATTGTATTTCTAACAAGCAACATAATACCAATAATTTTTACACTATTACAAAATGTAATGCTTGTCATCTATAACTTACTTTTGGTTAAAACTTCTTTACACAGGTAAAGAAGGATAGCCGTCATCGCAGTGCAGACCTTGAACAGAACTACGGTCTTCACGCATTCTGCTGTGTGTACCCTTACCCACAGCCGCTCATCATATTAAACAGTCCAGTGAATCTTCATTTGTAAACGTAACAACGGAGTTTGTCGTGAGAACCCTTACCCCGATTCCAAATCCATCATGTCTAAAAACAGCTACAATGTAAGTAACGCGAGCAGTAATGGGAACGGTAAAAATCCGTACTTTGGGAACACGTTAAGTGTTTCGGCTCGCGTGGTCGGAGGAGATGACGATGGTCTCAGCCCACATCCAAATGGGATCCACATGATGAGAGAAATTCCATCAGATGCAGCATTTCAAACGAACGTAGACGCCCTGGGACCTGGTGGCTGCAATGATACAAATGAGTCTGGTTGGGATAACAAAACACATTTCATACTTTCCATTGTAGGCTACTCTGTTGGCCTAGGAAATATTTGGGTATGTGCGCCATTCATTTATTCAATACTAAAAACTCCAGGTTTAATGTTTATAAGACAAGAACAATATAAGAAATTCATGTGACTGATTTGTGTTCTTGCATTTACAGCGGTTTCCCTACCTTTGCCAGAAAAATGGTGGTGGTAAGCTCAATATTTTCTTTTTAATATGGTTTTTCAAGCCAACTTTACTATATTATTACTATTACTATTTGACCCGTAGTTCAGTAGTTGCTCTTGAGTATAAACTTTTTACACCGCTCATACAATTTCCTCTACATATTCTAAGCGAAGCAGTAAGCTATATGGCTTTAGTTCTAGAACTCTAGTAGGCAAGCTTGGCATAGGCTTCTCAAAAGACTGCTGACTTCACAGAGGAACGACAAACTGTTGCCAAAGAATTCCCTCTTAACAACTCTTTGAGCCTGTAAAAAAATTGCTCCAACTGAATCTCTCATATTTGCAGATCCCCTCATGTCTAAGTAAATACATTATAATAATCTTTGAACATTGCTATTATCACTTGCTGCAAATATGTTAGTTTATAGTAACTTAAGTTGCATCTTTATTTGAATGAGTACGTGAGTGAGAAACGAAGGTCCATTCATTTTTAGACCAACACAGGGCTTATGGAACTGTCACAATCACATGACTGAATTATTGGTGCAATATTTGATTAGTGTGAAAATTTTAAAACTGCAATATCACTAAAATGTCCTTTTTAGTAAGCAATTTTCAACATGCTTAAGTCTTTAAAAAAGTGTAATTATTGTATTACATAGTATTTTCTTGTCGTCGTCGTTTTTTGTTGACAGCATATGCGTTTAATAATCCTGTGTTCGGCAACTTGTACCAAGAAGTTATAATTTTCTGTCTTATTATACAGTAATTACGTGGTTACCTCTGCCCTTTGGTCAGGTCATGGGTAATCAATCAAATGTCAAGTCTACACATTTGTTAACAAGTTATTTTTATGTAGCAGTGACTACAAGCTACAAATTATTAAATTTTGATATCTGATAAGCTAAACGACGCATCACATGTACGTACGCATTCAAATACAGATACGGGTCTTTAGCTTACATGCTATTTGAAACATGCACCATTTATTTCCCAACGCCAAAAGTGGACTAAAAATTTTTTCATGTACTTGATTATTCGCATTCTTCTTTCTTTGCACATTTGAACTGCGACTGCAATCACGAAACTACTAGCTTTAACTTGCTAACCAACTGATTCACATGGTTCAAGTTTTACGATTTCTTTTAAAATACCTAGTTATCAGCTGCCTAGACTTTCGTCGCCTATTTTAACTCCAGTTTTCTTGATAGTTAGTCTAGTATGCTTCCTAATTAATGTTTTGAGCTAGATTATCCTGTTGGAAAACCAGTCACATGACCGAGACACTGCATTAATTTCGATAATACTATTTGTCAATTACCTTTTCAATTAGTTGGCACTGTGATATAGGGTTTTGTACATGCATGCATTGAGTTGTAAGCTAATTTTATAATAATGAAAAGAAACAAAAGGAACTAGGAACCATAGGAAGAATGATGTTCTAATTTTCACTGTTTTTTAAATATTATAGAACACGGTGCATGTGCTACGCACAGAGTTAGTAGGACATGACGCACAGAAAAAATTAAAGATTTTGAACAGATTTTGTTATCTGGGGAGACATGCTTACAAGATAAAAGAAAAGACATAATAATAATACTATTAGAATTCACTTGACGACAGTGATAAGGGAATGATGGAAGTGCAAGTATTTATAAGGAAACAGAGTTTAGTCCACCCCATCGCATTCAATACGGTGCATCAAGATTGATTGATTTGTTTTCCAACAAATGTCACGTGAAGTCATCGTGCTAAACTTTTCTTTGCAGTATACTGTTGCTCCTTTAATAGCCGTAGTTTTAGAATTCAGCTTAAAATAGCTTCCTGTATTGAGCTATATCATTTCAGTTTTCCTGTTTTCAAAACCTTCATACCTCAACCTTAAAATTAAATGAGTTAATCAAGTCAATTTTCAGCTAAAGGTTTTCATAAAACAGAAAAAAATATCCCTTGTTAGTTAAGATGGAACTTTTTATTTACCAAATAGAGGCTTAGCTGAAATGTTATTCAAATGTAATGCATAAATTATCGTGAAAAAAGCTCTCTTGAGAAAAAGCCAAGCACTTTTGTTTATAAAAGAATGAGGTCTTCTATCTTTGGCTAAAAATATATGATATTAATCATTTGAGGAGTTTAGGAACGAGAAAATCATACTCTGACTAACTTTATATCCCTATTAACTATTTGCTCTGCTTTTTTAAAAATACTTTCTTACTGCTTTTATATAAACTGTAGCTAGTTATTTACTTTAAGTTCTATTTTTACGTCTTTTGTGTATTCGTAAAGTGCAAGGATAAATCTGCTTTGTAGTTCGACTAAGTAATTTAATTAAACGCCAGTAAGTATGTCATTTGAAGTACGGATTTTTTAAAAATATTGCCCTTTGGATCATGCCCATCACAGTACAGGTGCCGTCGTGTCCTAACGTACCAGGTTGATTTCTTTGTCCTGGAGTGGGATGTGAAATCCACATCAAATGTGAGCAGGTGACCTCTACTTGTTCACATAATTACTACGAAATGATATGTTTGGTAAATGATCACTACTTTTTCATGTCATCCCCTTTCCATTTAAACTGTATAGCCTTTCACGCAATGTTCGTTTCAAACAGTCTACTTTACTAGCATTTTTATCAACAGCATCGTGTGTCTTGCACACATGTGTAAACTTTTTTTAATTTCTGTATAATGAGTTTTCAAAACTCATACAGTTTCTTGAAAAAAATCACTAGCAATGGTGACTAATAAAGAAACTAAGCCCAGATCCATTCTTTGAAACATTAAGTTCTTCCAACAATCCCATATTCATAGTTTGGTTTAATTTTGGAAAACGCGGACTTTCAATCTCCGTTACCTTTTTCTAATTCTTCAAAATTGAAGGTTTTTAATTTCAATTTCATGTAAGTCTACTTAAATGCTATAAACAGAAAGTAATATGTGCCTGAAGTCCGTTTTCAAGTAGCAAATATAAAATGAAATTTGCAAATTTATTCGTATTTATTACTATCGTCCATTCATAATCATTTCCAGTCTTCTTCGGAAGCGTCGAGTCTGCTCTGTAATTTATGATTTGCAGTAAAGTGTGTGGTGTGCTTTAACGCTTGAAGTAGCTAAATTTTTCTTTCATGAACGACTAAATTGAAAATGTGATACTGAGCATTTTTCAGTATTTAACCTGCCAACTGCGGGATGGAATGAAAGAGAAACGAGGTTACGCAAATATTTTGAAAGATCACTCAGGAGGGAAAACAAAGTATATTTAAGTTCCGTATTTCTTGAAATCAGTGAAAATATTTTAAATATTCGATTTGGTAT
>Ga0210040_10002499_pt1 | contig 25866 bp, 29 predicted proteins | sample CryGeyCG12114_NA_FD_185462 | JGI IMG/M metagenome (GOLD analysis project Ga0210040, IMG submission 185462) | Groundwater microbial communities from aquifer - Crystal Geyser CG19_WC_8/21/14_NA (SPAdes) (version 2) | ecosystem: Environmental > Aquatic > Deep subsurface > Groundwater | place: USA... | reverse complement strand
CCTAATTCATTTTCTTTTAGAGCCTTCACTATTTGGATCTCACTAATTCTGCTTTTTTTCATCTTTCCAGTTTAAATGTACAACTTTTGTCTCATTCTAAACTGTCTCGATTTTAGGGATACTTACAAAGTTCAGGGAAGTCTTTTTTTACACTATGTTTCACATTTACGCTAAAAACCTTTCTTCTCAGAAGCAAGATTAAACGAAAAGCTTCATTTAGAGTATACACAATAGAATAGTAATACCCGGTTCTAAACAACTTTCCGGTAAATCAGGCAAATCAGTCGGAATGCTTCGACCATTTATTGATTCCGCACTTCACCCCGGCAGTTTTTTAATATTTAAACCTTCAGAGATTAGACTATGCGCAAACAAATATTTCAACCGGCAATGCCTAGTAAGCAAAATTGGTTAGACCTGGAAAACCTGGCTCAAATTGAACTTACCTCGGAAGAACAAGCCCATCCGATTGAGTGCGCGTTTACCTCGAACGAGAACGAAGCTTGGAGAGCAGCGCAACCAGGGAAGCAGAAGATTCGGATTCTGTTTGATGAGCCGCAACAAATTAAGCAGGTTCAGCTCAAGTTCCGGGAAATGGAGCAGGAGCGTACCCAGGAGTTCCTGCTGTGCTGGTTACCGGCAGGTAAAGAGGCTTACCAAGAGATTGTTCGGCAACAATATAATTTTAATCCTCCGCATACCATCCAGGAATTGGAAGAGTACACGGTTAACCTGGAGGCCGTTCGAGCCTTAGAAATTACCATTAACCCAGATATAACAAGCAAAGGCGCCTATGCCTCCCTGGCACAACTACAAATAAGTTAATAAACACGAATGATTTACGCCAAGAGGAATACTAACTTAATAAGCAATGGCTTTTAAGTAATTTAAGCCTTTTTGGGAAATAATATATTTACCTTGCCGCGGATGACGTTTGTCCATTAAATTACTTTTAATAAACCGTTGCCTAAATAACGGATTAATATACTTGTTGTAGTTGGGCGTATTACAGGCAACGGAAATATATTCTAGAATGTCCGCCTGGCTTTGTGCCTGTAAACAGAATTCCAAAATTTCTTTTTTTACATCTTCTAACGGGGTAATTTCTTTTGTTTCAATCATAATTAGCTTATTTCTTTAGTACTTCATTTAAAAAAAAAGGTAGTGTTCCAGAATACCAATAACGCTAAAGCAAACAAAGGCTTTAAACGGTTTACTAATGTAATAGATGGCAGCCCTCTGGATTAAAGCCCAAGACAGTTATTTTACCGCCTGAACAGGAACAGACTCTTTCCAATAGGCGGGTGTAATTAGGGCAAGGTGTTATAATCCTAAACCCAGCTTTCCCACTTTGGTTTGGAACATATACTGTTCTTCTAATCCCTGAATATTAGATTGTAAAAGAGTAGCATACGTATCAACACGCTTCTTTTCTTCATTCATGGCGAGATAAATTTCTTTGGATTTACGCTGTATGTAGGCCAGTTGGGTTTGGTAGTCGGCTCTGAGGCGGGTTATACGGAAAGTTTCGGCTTCTGCTGCCGCCGTTAAATCTTGTATATGGTGGAGGATATTAGTAAAGAAAGCTGCTAATGCTGATTGCGTGCTTTCCAGGTGGGCTACTTCACATGGTAACGGAATAGAGTCCGGCAGGACCATGTTTAATAGCGGCTGAGCCAGGGCACAATACGAGGCGTAGCTTATTTCCCTAGCAGCCATTACAGCATCTATTTCTTTTATTTCGGCCCGGAAGTTTAGCATCTTGCTTAAAGATTCTTCTTTTTTCTTCCTCGAGTTATTCAGTAACGAGGTTAATTCATTTATTAGATTCTCCAGCTCGTACTTAAGCTGCATGGGGCTTTTAACTAAATCAGTAATCATAACAATAAGTAAGGCAAGTTGATGGTATAAGTAGTGTTTTAGGAGACTAGAAGACCGATTGCGGTAGATAGAACCGGAAGCCGGTTTTCTGATCTAGAAACTTTGTGTTTTTTATCTAGTATTGGACCAGGAAATTAGTACCATTGCGTATCTATTTCTCAAAAAAATAGGTGTCATTGTATTCGCCGGAAAGCAGTTGGAAGTCCGATTTGTTCTTATCGGGTCTTGAGGCCATAAAACTTTCTAAAGATTTCTGGTTATTCTCTACCCAATTCTGTCCTTTTTTCAAGCCTACGCATAGGTACTCACGGGTGGTAGTATCAACTAAGTATTTTCTGCACATCTGATTAATTAAAATGAATAAATTAAATATTTAATGTGCCGTACCGGATAGTTTTATACTATTCCATCAAGACAATAAAAAAGCCTTACTGGTAGTAAGGCTTTCATTCCTGATATAAAAGTTACAATTAAGCGAGTTTCACGTTAACTGCATTAAGTCCTTTTCTTCCTTCTTGCAGGTCAAAAGTTACTTGATCATTTTCTCTGATATCTTGCATGAGGTCAGATGCGTGTACAAAGTAATCCTGATCTGAATTTGTATCTTTAATAAATCCGAATCCTTTCAGGTCATTAAAGAATTTTACTGTTCCGTTATTCATATTGTGTTCTTGATTATATACCTACTACATAGTTATAAGTATATACGTTCCATATTTTTTACAATAATCACTAAAAATTTTACAATACTGCTATTCAGAGCCCTAAAGCATATTTTGCCGATATATATATATATGCCTTCGCTATAATTTACACCTTAAAAGATAAGAGGAACTTTCCCAGACTTAGGTTCTTGGTTAATAGATAGTTGTTAAGGCTAAAAACTATCTTACAAGTGCTAGGTAAGATTTTAATTCTAATCAAACGACGCAAAACTTTTATTTCAGAAACTAAGAAGGCATAAATAGAATAAGCGCATGTTTAAATATTAAGGAAGAGGAAAAAAGAGCGAGTCAGCTGGTAAGCAAATAGTGTCAAAACTAGCATGCTTATGGAATCTCCATATAAAAGATTAACTGACTCGCAGTGGCGATTTATAAAAGAAATATTGCCCGTGCAACGAAAAAGGAAACATGCTCTTCGGGAGATAGTAGATGCCATCCGGTGGATTTTACGCCTGGGTAGTCAGTGGCGGAACTTGCCGGATAGTTTTCCTAAATGGCAGTTGGTGTATTATTATTTTCGCCACTGGAAAGCCGATGGCACGTTGGAAAGACTCAATTGGCAGCTTAATATAAAAGAGAGAACGGCAGAAAAGGAAGACACCCCTAGTCTGTTGAGTATTGATTCACAATCGGTTAAAGTAGCTGCTTTTATCCAGCAAGATACTGGGGTGGATGGTAACAAGAAGATAAACGGACGCAAACGGCACGTCATTATCGACACCTTGGGCTTAATCTGGGGCGTAGTGGTACATGCAGCTAACTTAGCCGATGGCACCATGGCACAACGAGTAGTAGACCTACTGTTAGGCTATCTGGACCGAATGAAAAAGATACTGGCCGACGAAGCTTATGAGAAGGTATTCCGGGAGTGGGTAACCCAGAACATGCTGGGTGTGGAACTGGAAATTACAGCTAATCCGCTTTAAAGCAAAGGCTTTGTTCCGGTTAAGTGACGTTGGATAAGTGAGCGGGGATTTGCCCAGTTTAACTTCTTTAGAAGGCTCGACAAAGACTATGAAAAGACCACTATTAGTGCTGAAGCTTGGATATTATGGCACAACTGCCAAATTGTTTTAAATCATATAACTTAATAAACATTCTTTTACAAATTTAAACATGCTCTAATAAGGCAAATGAGAGCTATTTTATCACTAATTTTAAAATTTAGCCCTTTTATTTAAGAAAGACGCGTACTTTCCTTATTTACTTTTTGTTCTTCTGCTCAAAAAAGCTTACAACCTCTCTGTTAAATTCATGTGGTACTTCCTGCGGAGCATAATGAGAGGCATCTTTAAATATAACTAGTTTAGCTTCTTTAATATTATCCGCTATTGCTTTCGTGTGCGACTCCAGAATAACATCATGCTCTCCACTCATAACCAAAACCGGAACTGTAATAGCCGTCAGCTCCTTGTAACTCATGTTGGGTTCGGTAAGTAGCAAACGAAGAAGCCTTTTTTGATGCAATGACAGTTCATCATCTTTATACTTTAGTTCATTTAATTGCTTTTTAAACAGGTCCAGCAATCCGCTTTCAATAGCTGTGTGGTCTGGAACAAGGTTAGCCCCCATAATAGCTATCTTATTCACGTATGCTGGATATTGAATAGCCATCTTCAAAGCGGTGTTCCCCCCGTCGCTCCAACCAAGTATGTGCACCTGCTTCAAATTTAAGGAATCTAGTAGCTGTTTCATATCAGAGGCAAACAAGTCGTATGACAGTTCTTTTGCAGTGTTGTCCTTGCTTTTCCCATGGCCCCGAGTATCAACTGCTATTATCTTAAAGTGTTGGGAAAGGGTATTTATCTGTTGGTAGTAGGCAGATATGGATTGCCCATTACCGTGCAATAGCATTAAAGGTTCACCTTTACCGTATATCTCATAGTATAACTTCGTTCCGGTAATATTGATAAAGTGCCCCGCTTGAACACTATCTCCGTAATGATGCTTGGTATCTAAGCTTTTAGGAGCTTCTAATGAAAGGAACCGAAGGTACTTTAAACTATCCGGCAATACATAGTTATCGGTTGGGCTACTTGCTGCAGCTAAATTTTTATTTTCCCCTTTGTAAGAATCAGCGGTGAGATAAAAGCTAAGATATCCTGGTTTGACTTCTTTCCACTGATCCTGGCTTTTATTGCGAAACAGGATAGAATGCACCGGAACAGGAACAGCTGAAACGCCGAAAGATTTTCTATTGCCTTGTATAGCTTCACTTTCAAGCCATTGTACGGTAACAGCCACTTTATCCAGACCCTCCAAAAAAATATGGTACTTACTTAGATCAACCTTAATCCAACCACTTTGCTCGGTAACATCAAAAATTACATTTTCTCTGAGTAAAGATTCATGGGGAAGTCCGTTATTGACGCTGTATATATTCAGGCGGAACTTGACGTATTTAAACCTGTTGAATGCTACATGCATATTAAAGTCTTTCAAGAGAATCTCTTCGTCTACATTTATGATAGTGCCCTGCTCTTTGGCAAGTTCATCGGAGACTAAGTTATTCTCAGTGAACATATTTGCCACCATCATTGTAGAATTGCCCGTTCTGCCGAATGTCTTTGTCTTAACCTTGCGGGGCTTTATGATTACCTCCCCTAATGTAATTAGGGAAGGAGCCAGCGTTATCCTTTGCGGCCCATGCATAAATGAGGATATAGTAGCTTTGTAGGCCTTATAACCAATGCAAGAGATAATAATTTGCTCCTCTTGCGACACCGTTGCAGCAGGAATCGAAAACTTAAAATTTCCTTCAACATCGGCGATTGAACCAATGCTTTTACCTGTTACACCAATACTGGCAAAGGGTACGGGCGTGCTGGTAAACCTATCTATTATCTTTCCTTCCATAAGGAGAACTTGGGAAAAGGCCACTTGAAAAGCAAGAATTAGGAGCAATGATAACAGTATCTTGGCTTTAGTCATTTTATAACTATAAAGGTATGTCGGGGTAATATTAACATATTTATTTTGATTACGTAGTTTTTGACCTAACTCCTGGCCGGCAGGAGATCATAGCATCTTCCGTTAATTAACCTCCCGCAGCACCCGGTCTCCCCTATCTTTCCTTTTCCTTAAATATAACAAAAATCAGAAACTCACCCTTATTCAACATAATATCAGTTATGAAAAAAAAGTGCATATAACCGCTCCTGAACAAAGATTCCTTTAAAGTTTTTTCTGGTATTTTCCCCGGAAATGGCTTTTTTTGATAAAATCAATTATTTCAAAACGGCCAATTAATCTTGTGCATTTAATAACTTCATTTATATACAGGCAATCTTCCATTCACCAGCAGGATGAGCATTACTGATTTTCAACTCTTAACAGATATATGGTTTGAATTTATATTAATCAGTTTCCGGGAAAATACTGTATGCGGCAGAGGTGAGATATGTTTTTATAAGCACTAAAAACTTGCCGGCAAGTTGCATTAGCGGTTCTGTAAGGCTTATTTATCGGCAATAAAACCGCTTGAATTTTAAAAAGCTTCTATCTTTGTAATTCATCAGGCAAACAACAAACTTTATGAAAACAAAAATAACAGTAAATAATAATGGTTCTTTAAAAGTAGAAGGAGATTTTGAAATTGTAGACCCGCAAGGCAACGTGTACGGGCTGGAAGGAAGAACCGTGGTATCAATCTGCCGCTGTGGCATGTCTAAAAACAAACCCTTTTGCGATGCCTCCCACAAAGGCCATTTCGAGCATAATGCAGTTGCTTTTAATTTACCGCCCAAAAAGGTTTAATAACAAGCTAAAGAAAAAGGCGGTATCCTCCGCCTTTTATTTTTTGGCGGCTTACGTGCAAGTATACCGGAGTAGAAATTCAGGCCTTTTGCTTTAATGATAGGTCTAACTCTATGCTGCTATACTGGCATTTGCTCCGATACTAACTTTTTTCAAATTTATTATACTCCCCAGTGGCATTAACACTTAGTCAGATTTATATATATCCGATAAAATCTTTAGGCGGCATATCGCTGGAAACAGCTCTGGTGCAGGAAAGAGGTTTACAATACGACCGCCGGTGGATGCTGGTTGACGAAAACAATCAATTTCTGACCCAACGTACTTTTGCCGAAATGGCTTTATTGCAGGTAGAACTAACTGCCGACGGTTTACGGGTGCAACATAAAATAAAACCCCTGGCGCCACTGCTTATCCCCTTCGAACCGCTTACCCAAGAGCAGTTTCAAGTTTCAGTGTGGGACGATGTTTGTACGGCCATTGAAGTAAGTATTGCCGCTAATGCCTGGTTTTCGGAAGCCCTGAACCGCTTTTGCCGTTTGGTTTATATGCCCGAAACAACGCGACGGCCCGTAGACACCGCGTACGCCCATCAAAGCGAAATTGTCAGTTTTGCGGATGGGTACCCCATTCTGGTTATCGGCGAAGCTTCGTTACAAGACCTGAATACCCGTTTAGAAAACCCTGTTCCCATGAATCGTTTCCGGCCCAGCCTGGTTTTTACGGGTGGTAAACCTTACGAAGAAGAAAGCTGGAATTATTTTAGCATCCAGAAAAACCAATTTCAGGGCGTGAAGCCCTGCGGCCGTTGTGTGCTCACTACCATCGATCAAAATACCGCCGTAAAAGAACAGGAACCTTTGCGTACTTTATCTGCGTACCGCCGGGTAGGCCATAAAGTTTTATTCGGCCAAAATGTACTTCCTTTAACGCCGGGTTCTTCTGTCTCCATCGGTGATGTTATCGAGGTGAAAAGTTTCCGCTCTTAAAAGCCAAACTGTTTTTCTTAAAGTGTAATATTGCTTTCCGGCGAAATAGTTATGGTTTTTATTATATAATCAACCTCAGGCCAGGATATGCACTATCTTCAATTAGCTCGGTAAATAAGAACGGATTACAAATTCCGGATAGTTTATTTTTAAAATTATCCGAGCGGTACTTTAAGCGTCCGGAATAATCTTGGTTTCTGCTTTAGGGGTGGGTACCCGTACAAATTTCCGGAATATTGGTAACATCAGCACGTAAATAATGCCGGTAACCGGTCCACTTACCAGTAGCCAGGCAATTATACCCAGTAAATTAGCCAGCCAAAGTTTTTTTAAAGCGGCCAGCCAATCGGCCTGCATCATTTTCAGTATCTCATCAAAAGAAAACCGGAATACCTCGGCATTAAAAAGCCATATACCCAGTTGTATAAAGGGCAAATAAAGCAACAAATGAAAAGGCCCGGCCAAATAGCAAATTAATAACAGGGCCGGAATATTTAGTTTAAATCGCCAACCTACCAGCGTACAAAACAAAGATGCAATGCCGAAAAAAGGAAATATACCGATCACAAAACCAAGTGCTACCGTTAAAGCCAGTTTACGGGGCGTAATACCGGCAGTGAGCAAAGCCAGCAAAGGGTTTACCAGTTTGCGCTTAAAAAAATATTTTGGTTTACGTAGGTACAGGATGGAGTTTGTTAAAATGTTATTTACTAAATATATACCTGGTTTAATTAACGCATAAACCTTTTCATCGGTATGTTTTTAGAAGTATATTTCATTCTTGATCATATTTTATCCTAAATCGAAAAGAAAACACCCGCAACGTAATAGTAACAGCATAATGGCCAATTTCAGGATAATATCTTGGGGCAACAATTTTATAATGAACAAAATACAAAATCTCCCCTGATGCAGTTATATAGGTGCTATGTAGTTGGGTTTATGTGGGTCTTGCTTTTGCTGGCCGGATGCAATCAGGTTACCAATCCGGAATATAAAAGCACGGCTACTAACCCGGTAACCAGAAAAAATAATGTTTTAGAAAGCCCGGAGCAGGTACGTACTTTTCTAAACCTGTACGTACCTACTGATACTTTCCCGATAAATATATCCACCAAAGCAGGCGAATGGGAAGGGCCGGAATCGGCAAATTTTAAATGGCGCGGAAACATTATACCACGTGTTTTTTGGCCGGTTTTTATTTCCCAAATATCTTACGACCCTTTGGCCGAAGATCTTTTGTTTTTCGCAACCAAAGGTTTCCGGGTAAGTAAGGCTACGTGGGCTTTACTAACCCGGGTACCCGGAGAGTATTGGTCGAGCCAGGTTTACCTTTTTTTATTTAACACTCAAACGCACCAGATTACCAATGGTTTGCGCGTAGCCGAAGCATGGGGCGATGCCGGCGATTCCTTTTACTTGGAAGCTACCATTGATAAAGTACCAGGAAACAAATTCCGGATTATTTTAAATCAGGGAGAATGCCATCCGGTAGATGAAACTTACGAGCAATTTACCTGTGCCGATTCGGTGAAGACCTACTTATTGCAAAATCAGGCATTCCGTTTCATATCGGTCACAAGTAAAAAGAAATAAAGCCGGCAGCGTAAAGGAAAATAAAATTATTTCGGGATGATGAAAAGGATTTAGTATTTTTGAATATATTAGTATATTAAATATGTACAACGTACTCCTTCATACCCGCTTTTTTATACTGGTAACCTGTATTTTATTTGGGGTTATGGGTTGTCAGAACAGAACAGCTCCGCTTAAACTTGCGCCTTTAACCGAACAAAATGTTAAAGAAGAGTTGCTGAAATTTGGCCGCGAAAACCCCGAAACCGTGGTTTTAATCAGCACCAGCATGGGCGAAATTAAAGTAAAACTATACAAAGAAACACCCCTGCACCGGGCTAACTTTATAAGGCTGGTTAAAATGGGATTTTACAATAAAACCGTTTTTCACCGGGTATTAAATCATGCCACCGTGCAGGGCGGAGATGCGCGAGTTGAAAAAATGGAAATTGGCGACTACACCGTACCTAACGAAGTAAACCCACGGCTATACCACAAACGCGGTGCCTTGGCCATGGCCCGGTACGATGATGAACATAATCCTACCCGGGCTTCTTCGTCCGATAACTTTTACATTGTGCAGGGCTCCAGGGTAGGTTTAGAAACACTGCAGGAAATGGAGCAAAAGCATCATTTTAAGTACACGCCCGCACAAATAAAAACTTATACCAGCATTGGCGGTATGCCCACCCTGGATATGGTTTATACGGTTTTTGGAGAAGTACTGGAAGGAATGGATGTGGTAGACAAAATAGCCGCAGTGCCGGTAGATTTGCAAGACTGGCCCAGTAAAGAGATTTACATGACCATGGAGGTGATTGAGTAAGTTTTTAAATTAGCAGCATTATTCCTTATTTATTTATATTTTATGCCTTATTTGCCCCAACTTAAAGTAATTTTCCTCGACGAATTTCTTAAAATATCCTGCGACGAAACCATCCGGCTTATTTATTTAGAATGGTTGCAGCACCCCGTCAGCGAGGCTTTCCGGCCCCGTTTTCAGAAAGCAACGGAGCTGGCCAAAGAAAAAAATATTCAATATTGGTTAAGCGATTCGCAGGCCATTCATTATTTGGAATTAGCCGACCAAAACTGGCTGGTGCAGGAATTCAAATCTATATTATCCCAAAGCAATATGAAAAAATTTGCCCGTGTTACTACCATCGAAAGCTTTTCGTTAGTAGACATGAGCCAGACTTTCAATCGGTTTAATCATGAATTAGATAAACTTAAAGTTGAATTTGAGGAATTTTTGGATAATCAAGAAGCCATAAATTGGATTTTAGCTGATGTAGACCAAGCGGCCAATGCGGTTAATTCTTTTAGAAATTAATTTTACAAGCCTGCTGTTGCAAAACCTGCCGGTATTACTTACTTTAATTTAAAAACCCATATATCATGAAAAAATTGTTTTTAGCTATTTTAGTGGCATTAATTGGAGTAAGCAGCCACAGCCAGGGCACGCTTCCGGGTACTGCAGCACAAATAAAAGCGGCCGAAATGGCAGCACCATCCGATAAACAAAGTGCAGCAACGGTTTATGGCTATAATCAGAAAAACGAACTTGTTGTTTTGCGCAAAGGCACCAACGAAATAATTTGCCTGGCCGATAATCCAACTCAAAAAGGTTTTTCGGTTGCCGCGTATCACTGTGATCTGGAACCCTTTATGGCTCGCGGCCGGGAATTGAAGAAACAAGGCAAATCTTCGCAGGAGATATTTGATATCCGGGAAAACGAAGTAAAATCCGGCAAGCTGGCCATGCCCAAACAACCTACTACTCTTTTTGTATTTACGGCTGCCGACGAAAACTATAATGCCCAGACCGGCGAGGTAAAAGCAGGCTCCCTGCGCTACGTAGTATATACTCCTTACGCCACCGCCGAAACAACCGGCTTACCTTTAAAACCGGAAGTCCCGGGTATGCCCTGGATTATGCACCCAGGCACGCACGGTGCTCATATCATGATTACACCGCCTACCTCCAAATAAGGATTAAAAAAGCTTTGGGAATTTTATATTGGGATATTTAACACAAGTTAAAGCGGTTACAGAAGATTGATATAGGTATGCACTGTACAACCCTTTCACAATAATTCTTTTGCAGGGTCCCAGAAAAGTTGATTGAAGTTAACTACCTGGTCATTCTCTACCCGAATGCCTTCTTTTTCCAGGCTTTCCTGCATGGCCGTTGGAGAAGCGTAATGTTGTTTGCCGGTAAGCAAACCGTTGCGGTTTACCACCCGGTAGGCCGGAACATTTTTGTTTTGCTCATGCGAACTGATTAAGGCCCAACCAACCATCCGGGCCGAACCTTTAGAACCTAGGTAAGCAGCTACAGCTCCATAAGAAGTAACCCTACCCGGAGGAATTAACTTTACTACTTCAAAAACATTTGCAAAAAAGCTATAATCGTCCTTTTTAGGCACCATGAATTAAGTTTGAAGTTTTAAGTAATTAGTCGTAAGTTCAGTTTTACTTTTAATTAAACGATGAATATACCTGCTTCTTACTGCATCTTTAATTATTGATAAGCATGTATTTCCAACTTATACCTTATACATGTCACCTATAACTTAACTGCCAATATTCAGGGCTCCGGCAATTTCTTTCAAAGCAATTTCGGCAACCTTGGCTTCGTATTGGGCATTGCTGTACCGAACGGTGGCATTAATATAATTTAATTGCGCATCCCGGAATTCTACCGGGGTTAAACTTCCTAAGCGGTACTTATCTAAGGTAATTTCCATATTGCGTTTTGCAATTTTCTGGTTATTATCTTCTAACCGTACCAGTTGCAGGTTGGTCAGGTAAGTCTGGAAGGCGGCGGCTAACTGAGCTTTTACATTTTGGTTGATGCGCTCGTAATCTAACTGGGCATTTTCAATCTTAATACCAGCATTGCGCTCATTTCTGCGCTGCAAAAAGCCGTTAAATATATTAATAGAAGCTGTCAAACCATAGGTCAAGCCCCGCCCCGTAGATAAAGTAGCAAATCCGAGCGCCGATTCCGATCGGCTAAAATTATACCCTGTAGTTACCCCTATTGCCGGGTATCGGTTGGCTTTCACTTGTTTTAAATCCAGCTCGGCAATTCTTCTGCTTACCAAAGCCGCCCGCAAAGTTGGGTTCTGGGCCATAGCCAAATCAGTTACCCGGTTCAGGGTTAATCCATCATCAATGTTCAGGCTATCCGCCACCCGGAAACGCTGGTTTACATCCCGGGCCATCAGCTCATTTAAGGAAGTTTGGGTATTGGCGTATAAGGCTTCCTGGCGGAGGAAGTTGGTAGTATCGGTATTAAAATCAACTTCGGCATTCAGCACTTCCAGGCGGGCAGCTTTACCAATTTCAAAACGGTTTTGCGCTGTTTGTAAACGCAGCCGGGAAATAGCAATAGCCGTATCGTAAGCCCGTAATTGTTGCTGTTGCTGTACCAGGTTGTAGTAATTATTTATAACATCGGCTACCCGGGTTAAAATGGTAAGCTGTAAATTGGCTTCGCCTAATTTCTGCAATTCCTGCAACTGATCGTAACGGGCAAACATGGCAAAGCCATCAAAAATAGTCCAGTTTAGCGCTACGCCATAATTTAAGTTTGATCCACGGGCTCCGGCGCGCTCCGTGATTTCCCCGGTAGAACGCGTTTGGGTGCTGTTCTGAATGCTATTGCTATTAGTTAAGGTACCACCTACCACCGGCAGCATGCCGGCATTGGCCCGGTTTACATTGTTACGGTCTATGTCTAAATTATTAGCACTTATTTTAATATCATAATTTCTTTCCAATGCGATTTTAATGGCATCTTCCAGCGTTAACACTTCCTGGGCTTTGGCTTTATTTGCCCCGATTAAGGCAGATAAAACCAAGACCAGTAAAAAAGCAATTTTATGCTTCATATAACTATCGATTATTTTATATTTAATTAAGCCGCTTTTTCCAAAGCTTCTATATTATCGAATTCCGGACGATGCTTGCGCTCTCTAGACCACATAGAATAAATAGCCGGAATAATAAACAAGGTTAATATCAGGGAGAACATGGTACCACCTACAATTACAACTCCCATCCCTACCCTACTTTTAGCGGCCGCCCCTAAGGCTAGGGCAATTGGTAAGGCCCCCAGCGCAATGGCTAAACTGGTCATCAGAATGGGGCGCAAACGGGCTTCGGCGGCTTCCAGAATGGCTTCCATTTTTGGTTTGCCCTCTTCCCGGAGCTGGTTCGCAAATTCCACAATCAAAATACCGTTTTTGGTTACCAGACCAATTAACATAATGGTACCAATCTGGCTGAAAATATTCCAGGTCTGGCCAAACAACCACAACGACAGCATGGCCCCGGCAACCGCCATCGGTACGGTTAAAATAATAATCAACGGATCGAGGAAGCTTTCGAACTGGGCCGCCAGAATGAGATAAATTAACAACAAGGCTAAGCCAAAGGCAAATAAGGTATTGGAACCACTTTCCACGAAGTCGCGCGATTCACCACCTAAATCGGTAGAGAAGCTGCTGTCCAGTACTTTTTCCGCTACCTGGTCCATGGCAGCAATACCGTCGCCGATACTTTTTCCGGGAGCCAGACCTGCCGAAACAGTAGCCGACATATAACGGTTATTATGGTATAATTGGGGCGGACTGCTTCTTTCCTGCATGGTTACCAGGTTATCTAATTGTATTAATTGGCCGGTACTGCTGCGTACAAACAAAGAAGACAAGTCTATCGGCGAATCGCGGTCCACTTCTTCGAACTGCCCAATTACCTGGTATTGCCGCCCGTTCATGATAAAATATCCGAACCGCTGCCCGCTAAGCGATAACTGTAAGGTTTGGGCTACATCAATTACCGACACGCCCAAACTCTGCGCCTTTTCCCGATCGATAGAAATATCAATTTCGGGCTTATTAAATTTCAGATTAACATCAACGTTGGTAACGGTTGGATCTTTGGCTGCTTCTTCCAGGAAGGCCGGAACTTTTTCCTGTAATTTCTCAAAATTAGGTGCCTGAATAATATATTGAATCGGCTGTCCGCCCCTTCTGTTCACCGAAATAGTAGGCGTTTGCATCACCATGGTACGGGCTTCTGAATATTTTCTGGTAAGCCTGGTTAATTGATCGGCAATCTCTTTCTGCGAACGCTCCCGCTCATCCGGCTGCACCAGAGCCAGCCGCATCATACCGCTGTTAACCGAACCGGAACCGCCAAATCCCGGCGAGGTAATAACCAGGTTTACCGATTTTTCCGGTACAGAATCATTTACTAAAGTTGTAAGCTCTTCCATAAACCGGTCCATGTATTCATAAGAAGCGCCTTCCGGAGCCGTAGCCTGCACCCGCAGCATACTTCTATCGTCGTAAGGTGCGGTTTCTTTTTGCAGGATGCTATAGAAAAGGCCGATCAAACCCAAACAAAGCAGGATAATAGGGAAACTAAGCCATCTTCTTTTCATAAAACTGCCCAATGCTTCGCCATAACTGGCGTTCATCTTCTGAAAGTAAGGCTCTGTGAAGTTATAGAACTTTGATTTTTTGTGCGTGCCGCCTTTCATCAGGTAGGCGTTCAGCATGGGCGTTAAGGTTAAGGATACAAAAGATGAAATTAATACTGCTGCCCCAATTACCACCCCGAATTCGCGGAATAAACGGCCTACAAAACCCTCCAGGAATATCACCGGAAGAAAAACCGCCGCCAGGGTTATGGAAATGGAAATAACCGCCAGGAAAATCTCGTTAGAACCTTTAATAGCCGCTTCAATCGGCGACATGCCTTCTTCTACTTTTTTATAAATATTCTCGGTTACCACAATACCATCGTCCACCACCAAACCGGTAGCCAGTACAATGGCCAGTAAAGTAAGTACGTTAATAGAAAAGCCCGCCAGGTACATAATAAAGAAAGTGGCTACCAGCGATACCGGAATATCTATTAAAGGGCGGAAGGCAATACCCCAATCCCGGAAAAACAAATAAATAATGGCAATAACCAGAATCAAGGCAATTATAATTGTTTCGGCTACTTCCGTTACCGATTGCTTGATGAATAAGGTATTGTCCATGGCAATATCCAGGGTTAAATCTTTCGGCAGCTCGTTTTTAAGTTTATCGAACTGATCGTAAAAAGCATTGGCAATTTCCAGGTAATTGGTGCCGGGCTGCGGAATAATGGCTAAACCAACCATGGTCTTGCCCGATTCCGTCATTTTGTTTTCGAGGTTCTCCGGTCCCAGTTCAGCCGTTCCCAAATCACTAAACCGGATAATGCGCCCACCCTCCGATTTTACAATCAGATTATTAAACTGCTCATCGGTAGAAAGATTACCCAGGGTTTTAACTACTAACTCGGTATTATTACCGGTTACTTTACCCGACGGCAACTCTACGTTTTCCCGGTTCAGGGCGGTTCTTACATCCCCAACAGTCAGGCCGTACGAAGCCAGTTTCATGGGGTCCAGCCATAAGCGCATGGCATATCGTTTCTGCCCCCAAATTTGCACGGCACTTACGCCCGGTATGGTCTGCAATCGTTGGGATATTACGTTTTCGGCATAATCGCTCAGTTCCAGGGAGTTCCGGGTTTCGCTTCTTACCGTCATGGTAATAATGGCCTCGGCATCGGCATCGGCTTTAGAAACAACCGGCGGCGCATCAATATCTTCGGGTAAGCTTCTCACGGCCTGCGATACTTTGTCGCGTACGTCGTTGGCGGCTTCCTCCAGATTTTTCTCCAGGTTAAACTCGATGGTAATATTACTGGAGCCTTGGTTACTGGAAGAACTAATGTTCCGGATACCATCAATGGCGTTAATGGCTTTTTCTAATGGTTCCGTAATTTGTGATTCGATAATGTCGGCATTGGCACCCGTATAATTGGTACGCACCGAAACTACCGCCGGATCGATAGAGGGATATTCCCGGACCCCCAGGAAGGTATAACCTATAACGCCAAATAAAATTAGCAAAAGGTTGACTACTAACGTGAAAACCGGCCTTTTAATGCTAGTGGTTGATAAACTCATATCTTATAACAGTATTTAAATAGTTACTAACTGGCTGGTATTTTTACTTTAACCGGCGAGCCTTCTTTTAAGGTTAAAACGCCCGTTGTTAAAACCGTATCGCCGGGTTGTATACCGGAAGTAACCAGAATATCTTTTTCGGTACGGGTAGAAGTTTCAATTAATTTTTCTTTGGCTTTACCATTTTCGGCCACAAATAACTTTTTCCCGTTCTGAATCGGAACTACCGCCTGCGTAGGCACTAATAGGGCATCGTTTAAAACGGAAAGCGGTAATTCTACCGAAGCAAATGAGCCGGGCCGTAAAAGCCCCGTTGGGTTTGCCGCCCGGGCACGCAACTGTAAAGTACGGCTGGTAGCCTCAATACCGGGTTCTATAGCGTAAACATTTGCGGTAAACTTTTCGTTTGTTCCGGCGACGGAAAAACTGATTTGGGTATTGGGTTTTACCTGGTTAGAATATTTTTCCGGCACCGAAAAAGTAATTTTAACCGGATCGGTACTTACCAGGTTAGCCACCACGGTTTCGGGAGAAAGATAAGCGCCAACCGAAATGTTGCGCAAACCAATGCGGCCGCTAAAAGGAGCCGTAATGGTGGTTTTGGCTAACTGCGCCCGGATTAATTGCGTCTGGGCTTTGGCGGTACGGAAATCGGCGGTAGCTATATCGTATTCTTCGCGGCTGATTGCTTCTTTTGCTAACAATAACCGGGCACGTTCGGCATTTTCAGAAGCCAGGTTTTGCCCGGTTTGGGCCTGGGCTAATTGCGCTCTTAATTCAGCATCATCTATTTTTACGAGTACCTGCCCTTTTTTAATGGTGCTACCTTCCTGAAATGTAATGCTTTGTACTATTCCGGAAACCTGTCCTCTTATTTGTACCTGTTCGTTGGCTTCAATAGAACCTGTAACGGCCAGGTTATTATTAAATGCTTGTGGTTTTACTACTACGCCATCTACCCGCATGGCGCCGCCACCCGCGCCGCCTTTGGTACCAGCCGTGGGCGCACCGCCACCTCCAGGTTCGCCCGCCGCACTTTTGTTCTTGCTAATACGGTAGCCGACCAAGGCAGTAAATCCAATGATCAAGATAGCATAAACTATATATTTTATTTTCATAGAATGTTGATATTTTTATTCGCGTTGCGTTGTAACTTTATTTCAGTTGTATTAACTTTATTTCAGATGTATTAACCGGATGTTATTTGGCTACAAATAAAATGCCATACCTCTGCCGGGCACTTTTATCCTGCAAAATTACATAATCTCCAAAAGTTCAGTATTTTGTACGTAATATTAGCGATGTACAGTTCCGGATTTCGGCTAATTTATTTACAAAGATAAGGGGCGAATCTGTTTTAAATCTGAAGTTATCCGGCTTTATGAATTAATATCCGTTAAAAATAATATTTCTAATTTCTTCCGGGCAAGAAAACACCAATTATTTCTGATTTCATGGTTTGGTTTATATACTGGTAAGGTGGGCTTTTGTACTATCGAAAGTAATAAGGCAAGGGCATTATTTGTTTCGGAATTAAATATTTGGCTTTACCTAAAATCTAAAAGTTCCGCAAAAATCTTACTTAGTTCTTTACGTCCCCAACAATGCTAACAGCATTATAAAAATAAAAGCAATCGGCCACCCGGTATGGGCAACTGATTGCTCTTTGCTTTATACTATTATACAGGAAGAATTAACTGATAATGCCTTTACTGATGGCGTATTTTATAAGGGCTGCCGTATTTTTAGCTTTTGTTTTTTCAATAATATTTTGCCGGTGGGTTTCTACTGTGCGCTTGCTGGTAAATATTTTATCGGCAATTTCGGCATTGGTTAAACCATCAGCAATCAATTTTAATATTTCAATTTCCCGCTGCGACAAATCACGGGTTTGTTTTTCTTCCGTTGAAACTGATTTATAGTTGGGGTTTTGCAGTTTTTTGAGCATGTTAAACGAAACAGCCGAACTAATAAACTGGCCGCCGGCTGCCACTATCTTAATGCCACAAATCATTTCTTCGCGGCCCGTATTTTTTAATAAATATCCCGAAGCGCCGGCATCCAGAATTTTGGCTATATAATTCTCATGGTCCAGCATCGATAATATTAATATCTTCAGGTCGCTGTTTTGTTCCCGTAAAATGGTAGTTGTTTCAAAACCATCTAATTCCGGCATATTAATATCCATTAATACTACATCAGCGTCTAGATTGGGCAACATAGCCAATAATTCTTTGCCGGTACCTGCCTCTCCTACTACAACAATGTCTTTGCTATCTTTTAATAAGGCTTTAATACCATCCCGGATAATGGTATGATCATCAACTAATATTACTTTCACCAGATTCTCCTGCCGGATTTCGGGTTCTTCTATGTTTACTATTTCCTGCGCCTCTAACATATTTTTTTTATGTATTTGAAAAGCTTCAAATTAAGGAAGCAATTAAAATGCAAAGTTTATATTTAATTTTTCGTATACCCAACAACCCGCGGTAATACTATTTTAAAATACAAGTAATTACGTATTAAATTGTTTCTACTACGGATACCTTCCGGAATTAATCTTTTTAAAATAGGTATAAATACTTAAACCCGACAAAAATTGCTTATAATACATTTGTAAGTAAATGAATAACAAACTTATAAGGTTTTAGTTTTATAAACATATAAAGTCTTTGAACAAGCTAAACCGGTAAGGAGGAAATATGTTCAGAATAGCATCCCGAAGCGAAGGAAAACTACAGATTATGGGCCTGTTGGGAGAGGTGGACGACGGCGCATGTAAAGGACCTGCCGAAGCGTTAGAAGCCGGATCCAGGAGCTTTGCCGAACATGTATTGCTGGATTTACAGGATTTAGCGGCCATAAACCGCTCCGGATAACAGATTATATTAAATATCTTTCGCAATTACATCGGTTAGGCCGGCATTTAATTGTGTGCCAACCTCGCCAGACGGTTCTGTAAGCCTTTTATGAAACCGGCATGGACCGGGTGATGACCATATTGCCTACGCTACAGGGAGCCAAAACATGTGTTCTTTCCCGGGGAAAATACTAATTTCTCCAATCCTTTTTCCTTGCTTGTTATTTAATTTTTAATAACCGCTTTTCTATACCCGAATGTCTAGCTATAACGTAAGCTTTAACGTATATATAGCATCATGGAACTCTATCACGAAATAAAAGAAAATGCTTATGTGGTTATTCTGGCCGGCAACCTGGACCGGAATAATGCCAGCGAAATTGTCCTAACCCTTAAAAAAGCTATTCAAAGCCAAAAAGACAAGATTTTAATAGATTGCCGGAACTTGAATGATATTACTTCCGAAGGAATCGGCATTTTTTTATCTAACTTACCTTCTATCCGGGAGCGAGGCATGGATCTGGTTTTTTGTGGCCTGCAGCCACATAACCAAAAAGTTTTTGAAGTATTAGGGCTGGATAAAATAATTTTGCTAACGGATATATCTGAGTTGGCTTAAAAACAAAATCCTGCATTATTTATACAAATAAGAAATATAGATTTTTAACAATTTCAGATAACAAGTTTCCTGTTAAGTGTTAAGAACTAACTAAGTACATTAGGAAGAAATTAAGTTAAGTTCAAATATTGCCTTATTGCTTATAAAAGCTATTTTCCTACCCCCTCCCAAGGAGAACTTTTTGGTTGAGCTACCTTTCTTTCTCCACTTATTTTCTTCATCAGCATAGTGTATTAAGCAATTCCGTTTAATATTCGTAATAATTCCTTTTCTTTCATTCAAATACCTACAGTAACTTATTTCTGCTACACATACTACTCTGGTGTTTAAAACCATTAGAGGAAGTTTAAAATTTGGATAAATCATTCAAATCTGTCATTCAGTAGAATTCAAAGAATTCCAAAAGAATTCTAGAAGAATCTTATTGGCAGGTAACTGATAAGGTTCCTTCTGAATGAAGGTGAATAAGGGTAATAAGTGTCTTCATTTTCTTTATTGAATCTACATTAAAACAGCGAAGTCGTTCCAATCTAAAAATTTAAACATACTCTTACTTCCTTAAAAAAATATTAGTTTAAGTCAAATAAACTTATAAAAATTAATATTAAAATCTTAATTTACCGGCCTTCGATAAAGGCCTTTTGGTTTCTGAAATATTTCTTTTTTATCGGGAACTATAAGGTTATTCGCATTGATTGTTTTTAATATCTGTCTAACCATTTTAAATGTATGTCTCGACTTCTGGATTTAATTTTACTAGTAGATGATGATGAAACTACCAACCACGTAAACAAGCGCTTACTTTCGCGGCTTAACATTGCACACGAAATTAAAGTACTGGAAAATGGTCGGCAAGCTTTGGATTATTTAAAAACGGCCTGTGGCCCCGATAAAACAAGTGGTACCACCTGTCCGGATTTGATATTTCTGGATATTAAAATGCCGGTGATGGATGGATTTTCTTTTCTGGAGGCTTACGAACAAGAACAGTTAGATCAGCAAAACCCGATTATAATTATGATGCTAACTTCTTCGGCCAGCTTTTATGATTTAGAGCGCTTAAAGCAATTTAAAAAAGTAAAAAGGCATCTTTCCAAAGCTTTAACCGAAAGCGATGTTAAAGAAATTCTGAAAGAACATTTTAGCCGGAATCCGCAAAATTAAATAAACCTTTCAAGCTGATGGCTTGGTACTTTTAAAGTATCAGCTATCGGCCTTTTTTAAGCAATTATTTTAAAATATCTTCGGTTGGCCAGGTAAAAATAAAGGTAGCTCCGTTATTGCCTTTAGATTCTACCCAAAAAGCAGTTTGTTTAAGCTGAATTATTTTATCGATAATGGATAAACCTAAACCGGTGCTGGTGTTGCGGTGCATGCTGCCGGTTTCGTAAGGTTTAAATATTTTTTCCTGCTCGCTCAACGGAATGCCAGGACCGTTATCGGCCACGGCAAATTGCAAAAGATTACCCGAAAGCCGGTATTTAATTTCAATAAGTCCGGCAGGCTTGTCGTTGTACTTTATCGCGTTGCTGATCAGGTTGGTAAATATTTGCTGCAGGTATATTTTCTCAGAAAAAAGCTTGGGTAAATTTGGCTGCACCCTAACCTCTATATGGGGCGGAATAGACAGGGTTTTTAAAATGTTTTGTATTAAATCCGGTAAGTCTACTTCTTCTTTAGAAATGTTGTGGCGGCCGGCCGTAGAGTAAAGCAGCACATCCGAAATAAACTTTTCCATTTGAGAAGCCTGCTTTTTTATCATGCGCACGGTTTTATCTATTTCGACCATATTGTTTTCCTGCACCTCTTCTTCTATAATGTGGGCCAGCGAAAAAATATTATAAAGCGGTGCTTTCAGATCGTGCGAAACAATATGGGCAAATTTATCCAGCTCCTGGTTTATAGCCGTTAGTTGTTCATTGTTTTTGTCGCGTTCTTCTAACAAACCCGAAATCTCTTTATTGGAAGTTTGCAATTCCAGGTTCAGCCGTTTAATTTCTTCTAACTGGTACTCCACCTCCATATTTTTTTCCCGGATCTGATCGAGCAACTCGATCAGTTGCATGTTTTGAGTTTTTATTTCGGCATACGGCGAGATGTCCTCATCTTTTTTAAAGTTTTCTGTCCAGCCCCGGATAATGGCTTTGGAAATGGGCGGGTGATTATGCGGAATAAGCTTGCGTAAATAAACCCGGGTGCCTTTTTCAAATTCACTCTGAATAAAGAATTGTTCCACGAGTTTGCGGGAATTATAAATACCCCATCCTTTAGCGCCGAAAGGTTGTAGTTGTTGGTTCGTTAAATCATCGGCATTAGCAATGCCCCGGCCCCGGTCCGAAACCAAACCTTCTAAATATAAACGGCCTCCGTCTTCTACGATATTGTATTTTATATTGCCATGGCCTACGTGTTCCAGTACGTTACGGGAAATTTCGGAAACGGCGGTGGCAAATTTGGTTTGATTAGCCAATGCAATGCCACACAATCCGGATAACTGCATGGCTCGCCGGTAAGCCAGTACAATATCCAGTTCGTTTTCTAATTTTATACTTATAATATCGCGATCCATGAAATATTAAGCTCTAGTCCGACAAATCAACACCAGGGTATCGTCGCTGCCACGCGAAAACTCTTTATACATCAGGGCTGCCACCAGGCTGGGGCTGTGCTGAAGCACATCTTTGTACCGGGTCAAATCCCATTTACTTTTTAAACCGTCGGAATGTAAAATCAGAATACTGTTGTTATTCCAGGGTAAATCGTGGTTATGAATGGTGGTTGGTATATTATGCCCCAAAATACCATTATACGAGATAATGCTTTTGGTACCTTCGTGGCCTGAGATAATACGGCCGGCAATATTACCTACACCGCAATACGACAAGGTTTTACTTTCCAGATTAATAGTGGCCACGTTGCCTACGGCGCCGCGGGTACGTTTAATAGCCTGGTGAATGGTACGAATTACCTCCGCAGGGCTTAACTGCTTAGTTTCCCGGAAAGCTTCTACCGCACTCTGACTGGCTATTTCGGCAAATTCACCGTGCCCTAATCCATCGGCTACCAAAAAGTGACTTTTATTTAGTTCCTCGCGCATGGCCCAAGCATCGCCGCATTTGGTTTCTCCGGCTTTAGGCACCATTACCACTCCTACTTCAAACTTTTTCGGGGTAATCGGTTCCAACTTCGGACGGCCCTTATAAAGCCGCGCCAGAATATAAGTACCTACACCTTTGCACGAATAAATATCAAATTCATCAGCCATGCGCTTGATGGCTCCTAAACCTTCGCCATTGGTTCCGGCCGTAGATACGCCATCCTCCATCATCCGGTTTACATCGCTCATTCCCGGACCTTTATCCAGGCATATTATTTCGATGCCGCTAGTATTAATACCTAATGGTTTAACTAAAATTTCCCCTTCCGCCGCGTTATGCTTAATCAGGTTAGAGGTCATTTCGGCCACTACAATATTTAATTTACCTACTTCGGCCGGGCTAAAACCATAGCTTTCGGCTAATTTGGCAATATCGCGTTTAACAACATTCAGAAAACTGCGGTCGGAAAGCGAAAAGCTTACGTGCGGTTTAAACTCCATTTTTCCAGCGGATAATTGTAACAGTTGTTCCTTTGCCTACTTCACTCTTTATATCAAATTCGTTGGATAACCGTTTGGCACCGGGCAAACCCAGGCCCAAACTTCTTCCGGTAGAAAAGCCGTCCTGCAACGCTTGTTTTATATCTTTAATGCCGGGGCCTTTATCCGTAAAAGTTAACCGCACCCCTTTTATATTATTTTGTACCACAATTTCCAGGATAGCCTCGCCGCCGTTGGCGTAGCGCAGCATGTTCCGGACCAACTCACTCGCGGCCGTTATCAGTTTGGTTTGGCCTACCAGGCTCATGCCAATTTTAACGGCGTATTCCTTAGCTTTATTCCGGAAAAAAACCACATCTGGTTCGCGCTGTATCGGCAATACCTCTTTAGTCAACGTCATCATACAGATCTTCCTCTTCTTTTGGCAGGTTCCAAATTTTACTTCGAAGAAGTTCCATTCCTTTTTCTACATCCAAAGCCGTATATACTCCTACTAATGTTAAACCCAATTCTACTAAAGTAATAGCTACGGCCGGCTGCATACCTACTACTACGGTTTCGGCATCCATAATTTTAGACATAGAAGCTATATTACCCAGAATACGCCCCATAAAAGAGTCTACAATACTAACGGCCGAAATATCTATTAATACGCCCCGGGCTTCGGTTTTGCTAACCATGTTAATCAGATCGCTTTCCAGGGTCAATGCCAAACGATCATATAAATCTACCTGAATGGTTACGAGTAAAAACTCGCCCATTTTGAGAATAGGAATTTTATCCATCGCCTCTTATTGCTGTGCTATATAATTGATTTTTTATCTACTGATTTTCTAACTTCTATACCCAACATGCTGTACGCTAATTTAAGGGCGCTGGCCAGCGATGCTTTGGTGTAAATGTTAGAAAGATCGATACCCAAGTGCACGATGGTTTGCGCAATTTCGGCGCGGATGCCACTGATAATGCACTCGGCCCCCATTAAACGGGTAGCACTTACGGTTTTAATTAAATGCTGGGCAACCAGCGAATCTACGGTAGGTACGCCCGAAATATCCAGAATAGCAATGCGGCTGCCGGTTTCTACAATTTGCTGCAGTAAGTTTTCCATTACTACCTGCGTACGGGCACTGTCTAGTGTACCAATAATAGGCAAAGCCAAAATACCTTCCCACACCCGGATTACCGGCGTTGATATTTCGCTGATTTCATCGGTCTGACGCAAAATAACTTCCTCACGACCTTTAATAAAGGTTTCCATGGTAATAACACTCATGTTATCCAGTAAGTTATTTAATTCAACTATTTCGTGATAAAGCGTCATCGGATCATTGGCCAGTTCTTTTTCCATAATCTGGTAAAGAGCCCGTTTCAGACTCATCACGTATAAACTGGTTTCGCGGGGCGAAAATCCCTGCCGAGCCCGGGTAATCGACAAATCACTTAAGATATCTACCACCGGCCGGAAAACGCTGGACTCGGCATCAAGATCTCCGGCGGAAAGTGCCTGTAGTAAAGTATTTAATAATTCATCGGATTGGGATCCCAACTCTTCGTTGGTAATCAAATCGTCGCGCAACGACGATTCGGCAAGCTGGTTTGTCATCCAGGCCTCTAGTATTTGCTTTTTGTTCTTCTTAAGAAAGGAAGCAGTTTGGGATTTCATAGGAATAATAAATATTTCTGGATATTCGATATGGAAGCGAAGTGCTTATTGGGCTATAAAAGTAAGGATTATAAATGATTTAAAGCGCAGCAAGAATATTCTTTACGCTTTTTTGGCTAATTTATTTAACTTTTATGTCAAGTTATTTCATAATAGTCATTTTCCTGGGTTAAATAAGTTGCTAAGGCAGGTTTATGATTGATGGAACTCGAATTAAACAAACATTGATATTAAGCAAGAACAAAAAGTAAGGAAATGATACTGATCATTGTTTCTAATTGTTTTTGTAACTGGAAAGCACTTTTTGATGAATGGCACTTTTAGCAAACCAGGTTAAATAAACCTGGCTATTCGCCGAACTACTACTTATATTTTAAATCAGTATTTATTACCTTTAATTAAGTAAATATATTCCTATTTACCCACGTATAATTGTACTTAATTCAGCAATAATAGTAAAAATAATAATGGATTTTAAAGTATTAGGCAGTTATATAGAATACGCGCAGGCTGCCAAACGCTTAGATGAAGTTATGGATGCGCCCCATGGTACACCGGAAGCTGAAGAGCGCAAAATCTTAATTCAGCTGTTTATACAATTTGAAAGAGATATTCAAAAAAAATCTTTTTACCCAAAAGAATATCTGAGTAAAGCATTGCTATTACTACCAGCTTTATCCGTTGTTTTTGCTACTCCCCAGTAAACGGCAATTATATTTTAAAGCAACCAAAATAAACCGAAAGCAGTACTTTCCCGGTATCATTACCTTATTGCCGGTAAATAACAGAAAATATAATTGGAAAATAAAGACGCTATAAACCAGACGCCTGGGTTATCATCCGTTACGCTTTGGCTCATGACCGTTGGCTCGGGCTTAGTTGTAGCCAATATTTATTACAACCAACCCTTGCTGGGGAAAATAGCTGCTACTTTTCAGGTTTCGGAAGCGAAAGCCGGCATTATTGCTACGCTTACCCAAATTGGTTATGCGCTTGGGCTGCTTTTTATTGTGCCGCTGGGAGATATGCTGCGCCGCAAAAAACTAATATTGTTTGATTTTGGTTTGATTATGCTTTCTTTGCTGCTGGCTGCTTTTTCGCCTAATATTTACGTGCTCATGCTGGCCAGTTTATGTATTGGCACCGCCTCGGTAGTACCTCAGCTTTTTATTC
>Ga0210040_10002498_pt1 | contig 25876 bp, 12 predicted proteins | sample CryGeyCG12114_NA_FD_185462 | JGI IMG/M metagenome (GOLD analysis project Ga0210040, IMG submission 185462) | Groundwater microbial communities from aquifer - Crystal Geyser CG19_WC_8/21/14_NA (SPAdes) (version 2) | ecosystem: Environmental > Aquatic > Deep subsurface > Groundwater | place: USA... | reverse complement strand
GAGAGAATAGCTTACTTACTAATGTTTGAATTGGCAACCTGTGCTTTTGACAATTACTTAGATTGTTTTATTACGTTTTAATTAAAACACATCTAAATTAGTTACCAACGTTTAGCTACAAGCTACAATTTGTTTGCGCGTCTTTTTCTTGAATATAAAGTTATTTTTGTCTTTTGTCCTATTTCAAAAATGTAGGAGACTCCTTGCGCAGTCGCACACGATTTTGAATTGGTCCCACCAAAAAGCCATGGATTCCATTACCTTGCTAATTGAAGTTTATTACATTTTTGTGTGACCCGACGAATAAAACTGTAAATAATAAAACTACATAATGAAACTTTTATTACCCCCTTGTCACTACAAATTCAATTCCAATGATTTTTGCAAGTCTCTCAGTTGCCAAAAGTTGATGTAAACGAAGGACTATAAACTGAGGCAGAAATCTATTTATCTACAATGCCTTAAACTGCCATCAATAATTGGGTACATGATTATTCGTGATTCCAAAAGGTAGTTAAAAAATCTGTCCACTTGGAGCTGATTTCAGTAGCATTTCCATTTTGTGTATGTTATATACTAAGAACTACTCTTCCCTTGAAAGTAAGGTAACAAACTAATAATGCAAATGAGTACATGAACAAAATGTAGATCGTAAAAAAAGCATTCAAACCACTCATCTAACTAACTAACCAACATTTCCTCGACTGCATCAATTTCGGTTGCAATTTCTAAACAGGTCTGGACGATCCTGAAGGGAAACCGGTTTATACAGTATTAGTAAAACAAACGTAATTAAATATGCTGCTCCCTTTGATGATATGTTTATCTACATGGAATGAAATACAATCTGATGGATCAATAATTTATATTCGAGATGATTACAGTTCTCAGTGCTCATTAGCATGTAAGTAACTTCAAGAGGAGATAACAATTACCATTAAGATGAGCACTTTTGTAGAGCGCCCCACGTTTCAATTCACACAGAGAGACAATTCATCAGAAAAGGGTTTGAATATTTGGTGTATCATTAAAAAATCTATCGATGCCATTAATTTAAAAAACACTTGGCTGAATGCACTGCGGAAAATGATGGTAAGATAAAAACCACTAATTTTTCCTTACTATGTGATTTAAATTTCCATTATTTATAAGAATACGATGTCGTATGCAAGGCGAAATTTCCAATATTCGTAAAAACGGTTCTTTAACTACTGAAAATCAAGATATGCACCAAATTGGAGGGAAAAAAATTATTATTTTGTCTGTGTAGGATCATTTTTCTCTTGTACTCACTAACCATATTATTGTCCGCTTCATTGAAATATAGCGCTGCTCCCAATGTAAAAATTTGGGTTTGGAGCTTGAAAAATTCAAATTGCTGGAGAAATCAATACATTTTTGCTAAACATAATCTTCCCATGTAACATAAAAAAAGTCACTCTCTAATTTCAATGACACGTCTTTGAGTCCAAACCATTAAAAAAATCTTGTGCTCAATATGGCGTACCTATTCGATGTACGGCAGAGTAAATACCCATTTACTTTTGCTGCAAACGGCTCAATCGCTCAACTATACAGAAAATGGAAGGAACCGACACCATTACCCAGTTTACGATACACGGGATGAGAATTTGAAATGCAAGATTTCATTCACTCACAGTCAGTCACTAGAGAAAGTCTGTGGCACTTGGTTTTCCAACGATGTACAAAACACGTAAAAACTATTTTCATATGCTTTGCTGCACACTGAGAGAAATGGGCAACACCTTTTCACCTGAGTGATCCTTAATTTACGAGGTTATTGATGAGAAGAAATAAAGAAGTTTATTCCCCAGCAAGGGAAAAGAAATACTAGTTTATGTGGAATGCATACAACGTGTGCAAAGACAGAGTTATCATACTTTTCTCATCTTGTATAGATTATGCGTAGCTTGGCCCTTTGTAACATAATTTGAATCATAGCCAAAGTGTGCCTGAAGTGTGTTGTGGCAGTCTGCAGAGGAAATCTTTTAAGGAATATAAGGACACCATAATTTGATCAAGTTAACAATAAAGCCTACTATGGTATGGGTTCGTTAGGTTGACGCTTTTTAGATATAAAATAAATGCGATCAAAACACACAAAAATATAGATTTTTAACCTAAAAACTTAATTTTAAGTTTAAATTTTAAATTTTCTATAAAAACGAAAAAAATAATCTATCCTTTTTCTATTGCAATGATAAAATTATATTTTTTGGACATTGTAGCTGGCTGGTCAGCACCGATGCTCTATCCATTGTATGTCACCCATTATAATGTGTATGCACCAATAACTAATAACCAAGAAAACTTACTTTTATTCAGCACTTAAAACTCTTGTGGACGAAAGTGGTTCACTTGCCTAAGAATGTCTCATTTCATTTCACTTTGGATCAGGTAATGTCAAACTTGTTTTTTGGGAACAATAGGCCGGAAAACTGAATCCATAACATTCAAAGTTTTCCACACATGGATAAAACTGTTTAAACAATGTACCTGTCCTGTAGTTTCGAGTCTTTTGTTTACAACCACTACCAAACTAATATATAAAGTGGAACAACCTTGCACCGATACTTGATTACTAATTCATGGTAAAAGTAATAATAGAGAGTGGGATCTCTTGGTATCCTTATTTCTCCCTTTTTAATCGAATTATCCGTGTAGTATACTGCATGGGGGATATAGCGTTGCTATAAATTTACTTGTTAGTGGTTAGTGTAGCTAAATAGACTGAAGTTACATCTTTTTTTTAGGAATGTAACTTGGTCCAAGAAAAACAATGCTATACATAATATATGAATGCTGGAGGAACCATTTGGAAAATGAAAAAGCAAGCTACAGCGTGTAAAAATATTCTGTAAATTTTGTGGTTTTTGTTCAATCGATTCAATTTTAACCTTCACAATGCAATTCATTGCTAGGCAATTCATCGTTGATAGTGAATATCGACAGCATGCATAAGTTTATTAGTGCACGCAAATCAATTGAGACCTTTGCAACTAACTTTGAGAAAGGCCTTGTTGAGGAATTGCATCAAATCATAAATCTTTTGAAGAACATTACGCGTGTGTATGCTCTAGACTGAAAAAAATGCGAATGGAGGATTATATGGTCAGAATACTTGAGACAAACAAATTGCGTCTCGTTGGCTTCAAAATATATGTTTCAGTATAACCTGAAGTTTGATGAAGCTACTGTAAAGTAGGCTAAGAACTGTCTGGGGAATTTAACGAGAAGTTGATTGATTCGTCGAGTAGAGAAAACTATGCATGTATAGTTCCAAATTAATTGGATTTGGGGGTAGCCAGTCCTTATGGAGATAAATTCAAACAAAGATTTGTATAGTTCCTTAGGTAGGAAACTTTATAGCAGATTTGTCTAGAGACGCAGATGCATTTCCAAGATTTTCCGACACATTTCCCTTAGTGAAACTCTTTAAATCATTCGTTTAAAACTTGTAAATGTAGTATAGTTCTTGCTTTACTAAATATGCACATTAATCGAAAACAAATTAATACTGGATTTAAATCGATCGCAATGCAATTTTATGACGGAAGTTAAATGTGCCCTCAGATATTACTTTGAGTTCAATACACATCCTCTCTAATTTTGTGTCCACTACAAATCAACAATCAATAATGCAATATTATCTAACTCTAACTGAACGAAATTTCACCATTCTCTGTTTATATAGTATGGTATTTTGGCATTTGAAGAATCTAAATGCTCTTGCATGCAGAACTACTATTCATTTGAAAGGACACAGCCAGCATCATCCTTTGGATGCTCACTGACACAGCCCATGGAGCCTCACTAAATTACTGCAATCATAGATGTCGCTCATATGTAACTTTTTCAGTCAGCCAGGATCAGGAATGTTACTTTTCCTAGCTAACTATAATTAACTTACTAACTTCCCCAGCAAATGCTCTTCAGTATTCATCACTTTAGATGGCTAGAGATGGTAGCTTTCATTCTATCCAGATAGTTATGCAGCACAATCAGCAAAAGTTGTCATGAATAGAACTTACTTACTATGTATTCTACAGACTAACTCGCTCGATTCATTTTTTTTTTGTTCACGTTCTTTCCCATAGAGCAGTCAGTGAGTTCCATTTGGTATGGTGCATTCTCCTCTCTGTGTACCAACCAAGATCAATATTTTATTTTTAACCCTTTTCTTGAATGGATCCTGCTAGAGCGCACCAACTGTATCATTTTTGCTACTTGCTTACTTTCCAACTGAAGGTTTATGCAGCAAATCTACACAGTGAATTTTGCGTATTGAGTCTAAGAACTGAACTGATATTTTGCATCTACAGCAATTGAACCCTGCAGTTATGTAATTATAGTTAGTTAGTATTCCCTCTCAGAAATAATGGTATTTATCTTCTGCATACATTAGGAATGGAAATATTGATTTTTGTAGAGATGTAGCGTGGTTAGAGATGGGTTGCAAATAAATGCAATGCATTTACTGATATGAAGCTGAGGACTGCATGTTGTATTTTGATTCCGTAAGCAGCACATAGGTGGATTTTCGTGGTCTATTTTGCTGGAGATTCTGGAAGAGTGCATTGTTCTCTGGGTATATAGAGAGTGAAACCTGCTTATCACATGTTCTGTCATAATGCATGAGTGTAGTGAGTTAGTTAGTTCGTATGGGGATAGATTGAGGAAAATTAAATAGGTAATCTCATGAAATGAGGAGCAACAAACAATGGGAGGGAATAGATGGCATAAGAAATTATCTACCAAGGATTTTCCCTCGCTCCGACAAAAGTCATATCAACTGATAAAATTAAAATTAGCAGCAGACAGGAATACAACATACTACACAGTCATAAATATAATCTAGTCTGGGTCTGGCATGTAAATCTAATCTATTCTAGCTACAAACTTCATTGCATTCAAGAAGATGGTTTAGCGCCAGTCTATATTCCACTTACTTACTTAATCAGCAGCAATTTTATCTCCATTTTCCCGCAAATATGTATTAAAATCTCGTAACCTGAAAAGCCATGCAATTTTCCAAACATAATATCTTCCAAACCATTGCAAAAAATCTAATGGGAAACACCCAACGTCATTTTGCATGCAAAATATTTTGCACTCTTTTCATGAACTAATAATTGCTACTAACTAACTAACCAACCCCTCCATACCCATAATAAAAACACAAATTCGCAAATAACACAGCCAGTTCAAACCACTACTACATATTATAGTGCATAGGAACGATGAACCCGCGCAACCCCTATACTAAAGTATATGTACGTATGCATAACAAATGCACTATATTCCCGACTCTACATCAACTCAACTGAAGATAAAGTGCACATCCATCTGAAAGTGCGTGCATCTAGCCAGTCATAATAGTAGTAGTGTAGTAAATATCAAACTATAACCAGCTACTACTAGTAACAATATAAATGTTTTGGTCTCAAAACTCAAACCTTATAGTAGTAGTTACGCATGCACTTTGAGTTTGTCTTAAATAAGTGGCTGCGGCTAGTAACATTTTTTGTATACTACTACAAGTAATAGCACACATAAGGGATGAAAGATGCTTTTATACTGCCCATAGTATTATGGTTAGTTATTTATACTATACTACTATAGTTGTATAACTGACTATTATTCTGTGTACATCCATTCCATAGTGCTGCGAGTGAGACACACGTACGCACGTACACATAAAATATATTTTTTTGGCTGGTAGCAACGATATAAAGGAAGGACTGTGTAGTTGGGCTAAACTCACTTTATACCATTAGTGTTCTACTACTACTATATATATGCATGGATTTTAGTGGTAACAACAAAAAAGAACAGAGAGCATCGTCCATGCCAAAAAGTACATGTTAAGTGGAAGTTAGTGACTGACTGACTATGGTATACCCCAAAAAGTTCACTTGTAATTCAAAATTGATAGGCTCTGTACGAGAGACATCCACCTTGCCTATATTTATTTACCAACCAGGGTTTAGTTAGTAAGTTTAGTTGGAGCCTTTTGGTGTGTGAAGATGAAATTGCACCAAATAATATTATCCCTGTGCTCCGTTCTCAATTGTTTTAGTTAGTTAGTTTAGTTAGTTACTTGTGGGATATACTGTGGGCTAGTGCACACCGTGTAATCGGCTGTGCAATTTTTGTGAAGTCGTGATCATGATGAAAAGTAGAATGGGGGGATGAATCTATAGTTAGTTAGTGTATGGATTTTAGGAGCGAATGAGTGAATGTGTTTTGATTGAAGGAGTGGTTTAATTGGATTTTGCTGGAATGAATGGATAAAGTTGTTGGTTCAAGAAGTGCGTGTGTTAGTGTCTGTGGGTTTAGCTGAGACTGGGATTTTTGTGAATGAGGTGTGTAACGTTGTTAAGTTCCGGTTTTTCAGTGTGATTTAATGGTTGGGAGTTGGAGGCAGCGAAGGTAATTTTTTCTGTCGTGGGGAATTTTTTTATTTGAATCTTTGGTCTGCGTGTAATTATAATGAGATGATAAGGGCGGGGTACCAATATATTTTGTTTTTGTTGATAGTTAGTTAAAAAATACCGAACAATATGTATTATGGACCGGTTGGTGGAGAAAGTGAAACGACGAAACATTTCAGATTTCATTAGGAAGTCTGTACACCATAGAAATTGATTTTTTTCTAACATGTCTTCTATTTTTTTTTTGTCATTTATTTAGGAATCCCACAAAATCTGCCAACTAAACGCCGTTCTCCAAAAATCGTTTGAACCATCTCATCCCAGCGAGTGGTTTAGACGCCAATTTTGTATAAATTCGAGTTTTTTTTGTAGCAGGCGCAGTAATGCAGTGCTGTGCAACATTTCATACCCTGTTGAACAGTTGAACTAAATTTAATATTTAAAATTGTGAATAGTGAACTACTAAAATGTTCGTAGATCAGATTTTAATTTGTGCCAGTTAGTTACTGCTACGTTGTAGTGTAGTTTGGTGGAAGACATTAGCTGTTGACAAAATCCTTATTCCTCAAAAAAGGCAGTCACCTAACAAAACTGACCCCTTAATTGTGTTCAAGATGATGAGCTTATGACGATAACTGATCCCTGGAACTTTAGTCTTAAAGTATTGGATTTGAGAGATATGGAGCAGTCTCCATCGGAGAATTGACGTTGGTTTCAGCTGTGAAGTGTTGGGATTCGTTGGCGGGTGATTGAGCTTCATTATTAAACTGAAGTCTCCTTTATGGGAAACTATGACTAATTAATTAGATATTTTAATTTCTTTGCAGCAATATTGCCTTAGAAAGAGGTGTTCAAAATGGCTATGGAACTACGACTGAATAGTCCCGTAGGGGCCGAGCCAATGACTTACACATGGCCTTTAAGTAGCGGTACAGGAAGGGTAAGAATACTGTTATATGAAAATACAATTTTAAATATAAAATAAAAATCGGAACACTTACTAACATTTAATTTTTTGACCAATAGAATAAAGTGGATGGTGCGATAGAAATTGCTGAAACAATCAGGTACGAATTCATTACCTTTCTTAAAACCAACTCAACTAGTTAGTCGATCTTTCTGTCACATAATTATGGCATCGTATCTCTTTTTTTCGCTTATCTATCAGACTAAAAAATAACGACTTTGTTGACACTCTAAACAACCATTGCTGTGTCTAACATAGCGGTCCAAGTTAGACTAGAATCATATTTCTTATCTTAGCATTCTAGGTCATGTAAACATTCTGATATCATTTCGATTAATGCCTTGTTGTGGTGTTGTTACTAGCTTGCTTGTAAGCCTCAATTTCAATACAAACAAGTCCCTATGTTTATCAATCAACTATTATTCTTCTCCAGCCAATAACAATAAAATCAGCATTCTCGTACACAAACAGTGCACTGTCACTGTGTCATAAGTCATAATAGTTTGACATGGTGACATAGATTTTTCCTTAGTTAGTTAGCTAATCTATGGTTATTGGCATAGTACCTACCGACCGATCTTTTAATGACTTAATAGTACTTTGTTCGCACTTTATTTATTTATTCGTAAAAACCTCTTCCTTGCACCTGACACATGATTTTTTTTTTCATGATGACGTCTTTAGGTACATGTTACGTTTCTAACAACCAACCATGTATAGTGAAAGTAAATAGGAATGCGCTCTATACATGGTCCTGGTTCAATGCACTAGTGGCACAGACTCGAAACTCCCACAACTTACAAAATGTACTAGTAGTGTTGCACACTACTACACGCATCATACACTTTTCTCCACTTTCTCTTTCTGAAGGAATAGGAACTTTTCACTGTGTAAATACATTATATGTAGTTAGACGTGACTGACGTTATTACAGGAAATATAGTATGCTTCTGCTACATCCTATTCCTGAAAGTAGCAAATAGTACCTCCCTGGTTACTCAAGCATAGCGTTTTGAAAATTGACACTGAGGTCCATGTCGGAAAATGCAGCTGTCCATGAATTTGCATGTTCGATTTTTATGCATTTTAAATCGTAGCTGGTGGAATGACAATGATTTGTAGAGGCATTTGTTGCATGTGATCAAAGTGAGTCTTAATTTTATGCTTTCCCTTTTCTCCATGATCTGAGTTGGTTCGTGGAGAGTGCGTTTCATATTGTGCATAGAATGTTATGAATTTGGGAGCGACAGGATAAAGCAAATGCATTTTGTAAGCGTAGTTGTAGTGAGTATGCTAGTTTCCCTGGTTTGTGGGAAAGTTTTCAGTGCTATTGATTTTCTTTCAGTCCTCGTTCAATTTATTTTTTCTCCTCTTTGAGTTTTACTACTACATTGCTGCGGATTCGGGGATTAAGAAGATTTTGTGTCACCAGTCTTTTCTAAGTGGGAAAATTAATGGATATGACTCCGTGGGGAAATTAAATGTTGTTTGTTCGAATAGCTTATGCTTTTTTAGTAGGTGGTATGTTATTTGTGCTAACCCGTAAAGTATGAGCCTAGGTTTGGGTTTACTGTTATTTGTTTGGTGAAATTAATTTATGGTGTAGATATTGGTTGCATTACGTTTTGTATTAAATTATTTATATGCTGGATTGCTGCGTGTGAATGAGCTTTTGTGCACATGACCCAATTTGAACTGTGTTTTGAATCGTTGACGATGCTAAAGATGACTGCAGATGAAGATAACGGATGTGACAATTTATTGTGGTCTGGGTTTGGGGCCACTGTAACGCTTTCAAGAATTTATGAATGCTTCTTAGTTGGCTAGAGAAAAATGCTTGAACATGTGTGTTTTATTTTAGTCCTAGTTTTTAGTGTGCAAGTGCAGTTGTGTGCATCTTTTCTATTTTTATGCAATATGTCACTACTCGTTTCAAAGGGGCTTAATGTACGGGTGTTGCAAGTAGATTACGGGAAATAATATTTTTACTTGGACGGAAATGGAACTATTTGTAGAGAAAATTATGTCTACAAAACCAAGACTCTAATATTTACTTAAGTAGTCAGTTAGAGTTTGCCTATGAACATTCCTTTAAACTTTTCGCATCGCTCATATTTTGTTACTTCATTCTAAAGGCTAACTAAACTAAATGGTGTCGATTGAATACAGATTCTTATGCAACAAATGTTATACACTATGTAAGCATTTAGCATTTTACACATTCGTTGGTTGCAAAGAGTTGCAAATATTGTATGGGAACGGAAGTTGTAAAGAACTGTGTTTATCTTATCTTAACAAATTATGGATGCTGAAATTATGGAACCGATCTTTCGTAGTTTGTTTATTGCTGCTGCGCGTTCACTGATCCAACCAGAGTAGTATATTGAAACTGCACAGAGCTGGAGATTTTTTTTAGGGGGATGAAAGATAGTTTGGTTAGTTGCCTCTGCACGTGGCGTTTTATCGATCTGCATGCCTTTCTATTCTAACCTGATCTGTGGAAGTTAAGTAATCTGCACACATGCTAGCTGCTCTTATATACACATGCTTTACTACGACTACTACTTATAAGCTGCAGGTGACTCTTGAGAATGAAGAGAGAGCTCTCTTCCTACCTGGTGAATCTATCGATTTGTTAGCTGAACTATGTAGGCGTGAAAGAAATATTGCTTTTGGTCGGGTTCTTTTGCTTTGCTTGCTACATTAAAGATGTCAACAAAAGAATGGACAGTTTGCATTTGCAAGTTTAGTTAGTTAGTTATGAATGAGCATATGCACTTGAGGAATGTTATGATTCATGGTAAATTATATTCTGTTTCAGATGGGTGTGCGAAGATTTCCCGGAGCTCAAATTGGCAACGGAGAATAATATACTGAATGATTATGACACGAGGAGCTATGATAGCATGAAGGCTTTATGTGACCGATACAACCGGTCAATTGACTCCATATTGCAACTGGTAAATTGATGTTTTTTTAATTTTTGCTTTTGTTAGGATGCAAGGTTATTAGTTTGTTAGTTGGTTTGACATTTTTGTAAAGCTGTTTTTATTCCCTTCATTTTCTAACTAAACACTTTGGATAAATCATAGAATTAAGTGAGTTAGTTACAGTGTGAATGGGAAATTACTTATGAATAAGTTGATTTGGTTTTTGATACAATTTAATAGGGTGAAAAACTTTGGCTGTTTCAAAGCATTCAAAATTCAAATTCACGGAATAAAAATCACATAAATTGTTTCACATTTTTTATCATGTATCATAGTTTCCGATTTGCGCTCTGAAAGTCAGGATCTCAATGTTATAGTATAGACAAGGTTGTGTTTTGAATTTATTGTTATTGTTATCATTAAGGTTATTGCCGTCGTATATATGATATAATGGGATTCCTAGAATTGAATAGCTCACGAGAATTTTACTGGGTTAGTCATTGTGTTTGGATTTTGGATTGCAGTGGTTCAATAATGTGTATTCATTGAACTGTAACGCTTGTCATTGTAATGTATAAGGAGGTGTACGGGAGTCATATAACTTTCGGTGATAAGTTATATGCTTATTGAGCTGTTGAAAGAACTGACCATAGGCAAATGCATTGTCAAATAGTTAAGTCATGCTAAACTTGCTTAGATCCTTTATATTGAAAACGGCTGGGTATTTTACTACAGTTGTAAAAATCAAGTTTTGCTTAGAATTTCATGGTGTACATTAAAGTGCTTTAGTTAAGTAACAATTCGAGTTAAAAAATTCATGAATAGTTATGCTTATGCATTGTTAAAAGCTGAAGACGTTTTCTGGTCCTTAAGGCCGTATGGTATGTTTACAAATTATAATTCCCGTTTGTTGAATCGTGGGATTTAAAAGGTTCAGATGGTCAGTTTTTCTATAACCGAAGGTTTATTTAGAAGGATCATAAACTGACCCTTATTAACAATTATGGGTCTGTTTCTGTTTTAGTTATCTAGGGGACGTATCTAATTTACTTACTTTAGCAGTAAGTAGGTATGATGAGTCTTGATGGACCAAATGGACCTTATTGAATATGTTTATTATATTGACCAGACTAGGTTGTACGGATTTTTAAGGCTCTTCATCTCCTCACGGGGTCCAAAACTACAGCTCATTATTCCATTATTTACTTAAATGCAGTGCAATAGAGAATGATAGATTTAGTATATGCTTGTTAGCTAGTCATACTGGCCGGATTTTAGAAGCATAACTTTTATAGGTAGCTACTGCTGTACTAAGTTAATATCGCACAGAGTCTTTAGGATTGATCCATTCAGATTAATATTGATTTGGTTACTGATAAAATATTGATTGCTATTATTTACAGGAGAAAGGAACAGCGAAACCAAGCCAGAGACTAAACAAAAGAGCTTCTCGGTCTTTGTTACGGCATATCATTCAACAAGTGTACAATATGGCTGTAACAGATCCGGACAAGTTGAACAACTATGAGCCCTTTTCCCCGGAAGTGTACGGGGAGACTTCATATGATTTGATTTGTCAGATGGTGGATCAAATTGAAATCACCAAAGATGATATGTTTGTGGATTTGGGCTCTGGAGTTGGCCAAGTTGTGCTCCAAATGGCTGCTTCCACCGATTGCTCCATATGTGTTGGCATTGAGAAGGCAGAAGTTCCATCCAATTATGCAAAGGTAAAAGTCCAATCCTAATCAATACTTGTTTTCATGCATATGGTTTTCAGTGAATGTGTTTTGGTGTATAAGTATCTTACTTTGGTCATTTCCAAGGTAGTATGTAGTGTTGTTCAACTATTTAGGGGTTGAAACTCATTGAGGCACTATAGTTTGATAATGCAACTTTGTATTGGCATAGGACATGGATTGTCACTTCCGAAAATGGATGCGTTGGTATGGGAAAAAGCATGCAGAGTACATGCTCACCAAAGGGGATTTCCTCAGTGAAGAGATGAAAGATAAGATCCAGCAGTCGTCCATTGTATTTGTGAATAATTTTGCATTTGGACCCACAGTGGATCACATGTTGAAGGAAAGATTTGCGGACTTGAAAGATGGTGCTCGAATTGTCTCATCCAAAGCATTTTGCCCACTGAACTTTCGGATTACGGACCGAAACTTGAGTGATATCGGTACGATCATTCATGTGTCAGAGTTGAAACCTATGCGAGGAGCTGTGAGCTGGACCAACAAGCCTGTATCGTACTATCTCCATATTATCGATCGAACGAAGCTGGAGCGGTACTTCTTTTTAAAATACGGAGGGAAAGACAAGGATGAGGAGAGTACGCATTTACGTCGTAGCAAATATCTGGGTAAGTGCTTGCGCTCTGTGCTGCTGCTCTCGGCTTCTCTCAAAGCGTGTGTTTTTTATTTGCTCTTTGAGATTGAAAGCCTGTTTTTACAACAATCAAATCGACAACAAATTACTATGTTTTGGGATTACAATTGTGAAGGTGAATTGTCAGATTCAAGTTTGATAGTTTTAGTTATTATTGCGTTAGGTTGAGATTTTTACGAGGCACTGGCATGTGTTGTGTGTGTAGCTGGTTGCTGTAGTTAGTTAGTAAGAGGGAAGTTTGAGTAGGTACGCATACATGTAATATAAGGAACTTGGGATTTGCTACTGGACCAAATGAATGGCTGTTTACTGTTTACATATACTAATTTGTGCTAATGGAGACTCCCAAGAAGTGTAGTTAGTTAGTTGCTTACTATTGATTGTCAGTTAGTGGTAGTAATGAGTGGTGTGGTGTATATAGTAGTGCCCTGATATTCAAATCAGTTGCGTTTTTGGTTAGTTTATAAAGCTCAATATTGCATACACACTCAATTGCAATTGAAGACTATTATTGATTGAGGATTTCAACAAAGAGCTATCAACCAACTATTGTTAGCTATTGAGTTGTATTTTCTGAGCGTTGTTTAATTTCGCCAACTCTCACTGTGTACATTTCATAGGAATTTTGCGTTAAATTGTTTTTGTTTATTAAAGAGATTCTTGGGTATGAGTTTCCTTCCACCATGTTAATTTATTTTTTGGGAGACGTAAAGTGTGGTGTAGGTGTAGTGTGGTTTGGCAGTAAAGTTTATTTCTTTGTTTTATTTTTGTTTGACAGCAAACGGTGCAAAGGTGGCTGCAGCTACGAACGAGATGGATTCAAGTTCTAATGACCCTTCTTCCCCCAATTTAGATCCCAAGGAAGTTGCAGTGGAAAGGGAGAATAGGGATTCTAGTGACGATGGGGTGGTTGTGGGTCCCACAACTCGTCGGGCTTGGTCTGATTGGTGCTCAAGTAGAGGGAAAAGTTCGAAAGAGAATAGTGAAGATGATACTCATCATACTATTAATAATACTCAGCGTGGGCAAAAGAATGGAAATGCTAAGGGAACTCGAACTGCCACTGCTGGCAAGAAGAAGAAGAAGGTTTTGAGGAAAAAGAAGACTCGAAATAAGGTGAAGATTTGTCATAAAAACTGTCTCCATGTTTTTTTACTTGATTGACGGATTATTTAATTCTGGATTTGGTGTTGTTGTACTGTACACAGAATGTAACGGCAGAACAAGAGGAAGATCTGGAGGAAGAAGTCATTGGGAAAGAGGAATTGGATAGTACTCATGCTTGGTCAGCTCCGGCTGCACCTGCCAAGGGTCCTGGTCGTAAACCTAAAGGGCGTCTTAAGAAAGCAAAGGCCAAAAAACCTATAAATATTACTGGCCTGGATTTTCTGCACACTCAGACTTTGTTGAGCACGTCTCCACAAGGTACTTTACTGACCTGACAGTTGTTACGTTAAGCCGTCACTGTAATTTGGTATTGATAATTGCTATATTTGACAATAAATTGATTTGTTGTTTTAGCGGGAAAAGTACTTCCACCTGCCCCTGGTTGTGTGGATCAGAAGTTGACCAAGTTGTCAAATATTGCTCCGGATGGTGTGATTAAACACGAAGAGTTGACGATTGCCACACGAGACACGCCATATGCTCTGCAAAAGCTGTTGGATATTATGAAAAATCAGTATTTGGATGCTTTGGAAGTGATGAAGTCCAAGGAGTATTACAATAGTCTTGTGGCTCAGATAGAAGCGGAGAAGAAAAGAAAGGAAGATTTGACTTTGAGGAGAGATCAGTTGAATCGAAACATTGATAACTTGATTGCAGATTCGACTAGTCTTTTAAGGTCGAAACTGGAAGAGTTGAACATTCCAGGGGAAACGGCTACGGCAGATACTTTGTTGTCAGAGGTGTGTGAGCATCAAGATTTGCAAATTGTTTACATGCTTTGAAATGATGCTTTCGGTCTATAAACAACGTACTGTGCTCTCGAAATAATTTTCTATTTAAGCAATTTCTACGTTTCTAACTAACAGTTCTTTGCTGCCATATTTTTGTTATGCTTTTTCTTGTTCGTTGATTTCTGCATAAAAATAAACTCTATTTTATTTTTAGTTTGACTTGAGGTCTTCAGTTCTGTTTGGTTATACTTTCATATTATGTCTATCATCTACTCGAGAGTGGTGTGTTTGCTTTCATTACATATGCTTCTGCAAAACGAATGTTTAGAAGATACATGGTTTTTTGCCCCTATTGCAGGCACGGAATATTGTAATTCGTCACAAAGAGATTCAAGCCCAAGTGACTGAACTACAGAATGAGGTAGACGCACTTGAACGAGACAAAGAGATGTTAATGAGTGATCGGAAGAAAGAAATTATTGAAAAATATTACCAGTCTGGAATCATCAATGGGAATGCTTTGTCGGAAACTGAGCTTGACAACATGTGTCGTCGATTTCTAATGAGTGAGATCACAGCTACCCTAACTCATCGTAAAAAGTTGGAAAGCAAGTTATCACAGTATGAACCTGAAGTTGTGGCGCTGGAGAAAAGGATTTCAACTTTGCAGCAACATCAGCAGCAGTCACAAGCTTCTGTGAGCATCAGTGGTCCTTCTCGTCACTTGCAAGTGACCCCTGTTCCTTCGCCTAAACATCAGCAGCTGACAATCACTAAGAAAGAGAGAACTGCAACTCGAACACGGTCACAAGAATGGCCTGATGTCCCTGACATTGGTAAAATTAATGAAAACAATCCAGAAGTACTAGCTCGTAAGATTCTGGAGACTGGGCGAAAAATCGAGGCCGGTAAAATCTTGAGAAAGGGGAGCGAAAGTGGTCGTCGGAAATCTATTTCCTCTACCGTTGAAGTAATTCAAGCCAAAGAAACTCCTAATCAAACCAATAGTAGTAATCCTGCTCCCAAGCTCAACTTTTACGAAGATCGTCTCAAAAGTATTATCACTTCGGTTTTGAATGAGGACAACAGTACTGGTAACATGAATGGCTCACCAAACGGGAATAACAGTCGAGTGTTGTGTGCAAACCAAAGTAATGTGGTTAACATGGTTAAGAGTGTTACTCCCCCACTAGAGCCCGTCCAGAATCAAAAGAAGAAAAATGAAATCTCACCGGATATAGCGGTGGGTCATCAGAAGCAAAAGAATTTTTCTACTGTCACATCACCAACGAAAGTGGCCCTTCGGAATCATTTGACGGCTTCTGAACAGCGAGCAGTGCGTGCTATTAATTTCCAGGATGTGTTACATCACAAGAGCAACGGGCGAGCTACGATTACCGACTTGATTGCCAATGATATTGAAACTTCTTTAGGAATGGGCCCTACCAATTTGTGTAAGAAACAGTCATCTTCACCTTCTTCGAGAGTTGTGTATTCGCCTATTTCTAGGCCCAATTCTAATGAGAGCAGTCCTGAAGCATTATTACTTTCAAACCCGGGGAGAAGACCTTCCGTTTTGGTTTCTGCAAATACTAACAGGAGTAGCAAAAACGACGAACCTCACAATATGAATAGAGGACAGAAATCCTCTGGTGGATCCGATATGATGGAGATGGAAGGACTTGCTGCCGGCTTGAAAGCCAATTTCATGTCTATGGCTAAGTGTTCAGCGAACAGTTTAGAACGTGGGAATAGCAACAACAATTCTAATAGAAACGTTATTGTCAACAGTAATGGGAATTGTGGGAGAATGGAAAGTAGTAGTTCCACTTCTTACCGGCTGACTGCTCCTATTGTGAAGGGGAAGAAGATTTTAGAGACTCCCAGTGGGGGTCTAACTGTGGAAGTCGTTTTGGGGAATTCAGAATCTAGTAGTACTGATGGAGATCGAGATCGGCATGAGGACAATGGGAGTGTATTGCGAGTTGTGAGAAAACGTGTAGGCGACTCAAATGTAAGTGGAACTACTAGATATTTTTTTTCGTAAGTTGGAATCATTAGCTGGATAGAGTTTTCATATTGCTTCATTCAATTCAATAATTTTATTAGTACTGTAGAATAATAGGGTATACTAATCGACAAACGACGCTATCTTTTCTGCAAATTGCGCATGTGCATCACTTCGGTTGCATTTGCATTGTATTCTCTTTAAGGTTTTATACTTGCATGGCATGGCATACCACATACACACAAACGGGTTTGGTTATTCTTTGTTCTCCACTCAAATTGTTATAGCTGAATCGTGTTTGCACTATTGTAAGGAAATTAAACTTTGATTCAGGTAGTGAGTAGTAGGAAGTTATTTATTTTTCAAATAACTTGTAGTAAGTGTTTAATTACAATTACGAGAAAACAGTAAAGGAAAAGAAATAAAACTATGTCGAAAATAACTGTATTCCAGTACCATTGGAAAAGCTGGACTCAATTCCAATATCAGAAGTAAGCTTAACATACTTTAACGTAGCTTGATTATTAGCCATAACTTCTCTGACCGATGAAGTCATATAAAAATCATTGCAGTGTAGGATGAATGCACGCAAATTTTTTTGTGTTCTCAAGAACTCTTGAAACCCAGTGGGAACAAAAGTGAAAGACTCCAGACGCACTTCAATATGGTGAAGTTGAAGTTTTGGGTGACTAGTGAAAGCGTCTTGGTTCCGATCCCCATGATTTTTACTTCGTGACAGGAACGTTGGTGTTCGAATCACGAGTTTTTTCAAACTTTTTTCTGCCGACCGAGGAATTATAAGGAATACGAATTCCATGCAGAAGTAGAAATGTTCTCCCATTGGTGTTTCTTCCACGTGAAAGTTCAATGTAGTGAGATTAGGAAGGTTCCAGTATTTAATTTTGGACAGGTTTTGGGCCAACATGGTAGATGAAAATGAGCTGTGGTCCATGGTTCTAGGGATGTAATTTATTTTTAGGTGAATTTCTTTGAGGGACAGGCCTAGTTTTGGTTTGCTAGATTTTAAGGCCCAAAATTTGATTTTTGAGAGTAGCTGGTTTTGATTGTCAATACTTTCATGGTGGATTGTTGGGTCATGGTAGTATTTTGGAAGTGGCTGAAGTGTGTCGCATCCTAAAAGGAAATATTAAAATATTTTTTCAGGTATTAGTTTTATTATAGTTTTATATTAAATTGAACGGATGATACGATTTTTGTTCACCTAAAGCCATGCTGTTGCATTTTAAGATCCTCAAATTTTCACTACAAACCAGAAGGCGTGCAAAATTGTGGCAGCTAATTGCATTAGTTAGTTCCAATTCGACGATATTGCAAAAGTTATCTCGTAGGATGGCTGATGCCGCTTTTACAGCTATGAATTTGTCAAGTATGAGATGACGCGTGTTGAAGGAAATATGGTTATTCGGTCTGGACAAGTATTTTAAGTCGCTTAGATTGACTGGGAATTTGAATGTGAAGTATCTGTCCACTATGTTGCACACGTTGCTACAGAGCAATCGGCAACTGAGAATATCATTTTTGTCCAGTTCATCCAATATTTTCAATATTATCTGGGTGAGAATTTAATGGATGCTTCAAGTATATTGTTACTTTAAAATGCTAAGGATGAGTTTATTTTGAAAGTTACCTCTACTGGTAATGTGTGAAGCCCAACTTTGATGACTTCTCTATTTGTTCTAGCTTTTCGTCTCAATGTCAGCCTTGTCGAGACTCTTGCGATTCTGTGTTTCCACACACCTGCTTGTGAGCCAGGGTGTGTCTGTTTAGTCTGGAAGCATAAAATTTGTGCATAGTTGTGATTGATGTAATCATTTTATAGTAGTCTATTACTATGTATGACTTACGGAAGTTGAATTTGATGAGCCCATATTGCTTACTGAAATTCTTTTTTCAGAGATCTCGTACTGATTGGTGCATGGTAATGAACACTGTTAAAAGAAAAGCATTCGTAATAGTTTATAATTACTTACCATGGCACCCAGTGCTGCAATATGTGCGCAAAGAATGGTAAAGAAAGATTTGGTGACATTATTTCGTGTGTGGGTAGTACATGAAACCATATAAATGGTTTTTCTCTTGTATCGTGTTTTTGGAGCTTACCTTGTTACCTTACTTATTAGTTGAGAATATGAAATTGTGTTATTGTGTATGGCTTCTATGAAATATAAATTCTTTACTCTTGTCTACAGGGTCTGATAGTTCCTCCCAAGAAACAATCTATTGCCGAGATGGAAGGCAATAGGAATTCTCCATATGATATGACAATCGGTCCTCCTAAGACACCCACACCTACAGGGCTCCCGATGACCCCAAGTCCCAAACCGGCATCCAACTTATCTCGCCCAAGTTCGGCGTATGTTCCCGATCCATTTGAAGTAGGCGTTAACAGTGGCTATGGAAGTAAACAGAGAGTTCCGACGCCGACACCTATAACTGATCCAGGTATACAACGAAGGAAACAGTATAGGAAATGTAGGAAACGAATTATTTTTGAAAGCAGTGATTGTGGCTCGGATTAAATATTAGATTGCAGTAGTTGAAGCTTATGCATCCAGTTTTACTAAAGACGTTCGCCGGTGTTTTACACTTGGGGCCGCTGTAAAGAAGATATTTGTTTTGCTAATAAAGAATTTAGTCTTCATTCTCTTCATTGCTGAAATAGCCCGTTTCTTTGGCGTTGAGTACGAAACTTTTCCTTTCTCATACTGTCCAGTGAAATGACAAAATAAAATGTACTGACAAAAAATAATTTCAGTAGAAATTACTGTTTAATTTCTGTGCAACCAAGAATCATAGTTGTTGAATTGTTAAAGCAAATTATTTTATGTTGTTACTACCGGAATGAAAAGTATTCGTTGTATGACTTATACGCCGTTTACCGTATACGCGGAGAGGACATTCGTCCCAAGAACTTTTTCAATTGTATGATTTCAATGCCGTTCGCATTAATGTGAAATGCGAGTATTTTTGAAAATTAAATTATGGTATGGTGGTAAATGCAATATGTCGTCCGAGTCTAACTAAGTGCTAAAATCCCAATATGGTAGATATTTTTACAAATCAGCCATTTTGTTACAAAACTATGTAGAAATTACATTCATAGTTGTTTTTATTCTCCACAGATGGTCATCCCAATGCTCCCAGGATTGATTCACCAACAAAACAATGGCAGAATAAAATCTCGAGCAACTTTGAGCGTCTCTTTTGCTTCGCAAATGAGATTGACAAAAGGAGGCGCAGTACGGAAGCCGCAGCTGCAGCATCTTCTTCACCCCGTGCCGTTACTTCTACAACGACTCTGAATTTGTCATCAAAATGTGGAAACAGTAATAGTCCTCACTCGACTGTGACTTCTACAAATGTGTCAATCAATCATCGATCCAATACTGACCAAATTGAAGAGCGTCCTAAAACTCCTTCAGGGACTACAGACTGTACTACTTCTCCTGACTCTGGAATTGAAAAAGATGTTGCTCAAAATTCTGATCCATTCAAAGATGGAGAATCTTCAAAAAATGGTCGACCAAGCAACAGCAACAATACTGGCAGTTCAACTGTGTCATCATCGTCTGCTAGAGATCGACTTCCAAGACCCTCGTCCCATTCTTCCTTGGGGCATCCATATTTGAATCCTGGAAGTGTGCACAGTCAAGGTTTACCCCGCACACCTAGTCCATCCCATCACGAAATGGATGTGGATGAATTCCATGTGAATGATGACTCGTTTGAACCCCCTGTTCGAATCCCAACTCCTGGGGCTGGGGTCTGTGTACAAAATGGGAAGATCAAAATCGAGAAAGGAGAAACTCGACGACCATCGGGTAATGAGAGGGGTACCCCATTTGACGAAGAGCAGAGACCGTTGACTCCCAAAGGGATGCCTGAGAATGATAATAGTTGTAAAAACCAATCTTCCAAAAACAATCATCACGAATATCCCACTGAACATAAAAGCACCATGGAAGGAATGAAAATCAAAGTGGAGCGCATGGAATCATCTCAATGTACAGTCTCTTCCTCCTCCACCACTTTTCACCATCCAGTCTCTTTGGGTATGAATTTTGGGAACCGGGGGGCAATAATCACACCAGTAGTTTCCAGTGCCCCCTCCTCAATGCATTGCAGTGAGTCAAGTGATGCCAGAGGTAATAGCAGTATTCGGTCTTCTGTCGTGATCTCCACACCTGCAAGCTGTGTAACAAACAGTAGTTGTGCTGCGTTAGACCAACAACCTCATTTTAAGAAGAAATGGAACCACTTTGGTCACACGCAACAGCAACAGCGATTGCAAACCCAGTCTCCACATTCTTCGGATGGGCGGAGTAGTAGTGTTGCCTCCGATGGAGGAATGAAAACACCGAATCCTCCAGGAGCTCCAAATGAATGTCCAAGTCCTGCTGCCACTCCACCTTCTGGTGGCTCAAATAATCCTAACACACCTATTTGCAAATTCTGGCCCAAAGGGAAATCTCATGATTGGGTTGACCGAAGTAGTCCATTCAGCAAAACGCCATCTCCAGTTATCACCACCGCTACTGTAGTAACTACAAGCTCTGGCTGTACACTGAATGCGGAGTTAAATGAGCCCACCACAAAAGTTGTTCATGTTACTACCAGTAAGCCCTGTTTTAATAATAATAATGCTACTATCACTCCTGTATCTACTGTCAAGCAGAATAATTTTCCTAGCCAACCTGTGTATAAGTCGACAGTGGATAAAATTATTGAAGACTCATTAGCTGCTGGAAGCGGCAGTGGGAGTAGTAATCATAATAGCTGCTCATTCTCCACATCCAGTCATGATGGGTCCAGTAAAATGGTGAGCATGAAGGAAGTGAATCCTGTACATGGCAAACCAACCTCGGGTCATAATAACAATATGATGATAGGCAAAACTGGAGCCCCTCCGGGAAACTATAATATGTCAGGGAATCCAAGCCAAAAACCAGGAATGACAGGATTCCATGGTCAACTGTCCAATAATGCACCCCATGGGCGTCATTTTTATCCACAAGCTCAAATTTTTAATGCACCGGGCGGTGGGGGGAATAATGGAAATCCTAATAGTCATTCGAATGGTAGTAGCGGGAGTATCCGAAGTTCAACGAGCAATAGTAATATCAACAGTATTAATAGCAGTAGTAATGAAAGTGGACTTTACAATGTTCATCATAGTAGTTCAAATGCTGGAGGACCTCATGGAGCAAATTACCATGCCCATGGACCTTCTACGACGGGAATACCGAATGGGAATGGTAAGATCCATATACATCATAGTGGTGGCCCTACAATGTATTCTGGGAGTAATCCATCCGCACCTGTGTATTATAATAATGGGGGGAGTAACAAAAACATTGGGACGGCTCCACCCATGCAGATGCAAAAGGGAAGGTATGCGGAAAATAGTGGTGCGGTGCATGGGCACAATAATCATGTGCAATCTACCGGAGGCTCGACGAATCCTCGAAATTTTGTTCCTAATGGATATCATCACCATAATTTGCATCAGCAGCAGCAACAAAGGGCGCCACCGATTCCGTATGGGAACAACACGCCTAATGGGTATGGACCTCCCCCAGGAGGGAAGATGGCTGTGGAGAGTGGTTACCATGGTGGCCACCATGGGAACCACAATAGTCTTCAGCATGCATCTCCTCAGGCATCCCATGGGGGTGGAGGGTATCACCAAGCTCCTGTAAATTACGTGCATGGGAGGTCCCATCATGGATATCATGTCCAACATGGAGGTGCGCCAACGGCGCCGCCAGTCCCACCTGCCGGAGCTCCGAGTGGAGGCTACCATAATCAAATGCTTCCGAATCGGAGATGACTTTTATAATAAGTAGGCTATATGTAAGGGGTTTGTTTCACCAGGGTTTTTATTATGAAGCATGACTGTATTTATTGGTTTGAGAGTGGGGGTGTTTTCATAGGGGTAATTTAATTTATTTTTTAGTTCCAAACGAAGTTGATTCGATGTGGTTTAGTTAATTCGTGGTGATTTTTGTTGACTAAGAATATGATGGGGGATAATAAACCGATCACTGCCATTTTATAATCTCGGGGATTGCTTTCTACCTGTTTTTTGTACCATGTGTATTTTGTAAGTACTATTACTGTTATTGTTGTTGTGTGAGTTAGTTGACTAGTTGATATTTGTTACTTATGTGAATAGTGTTTATTCATGATATCGTTCCATATTAAAGTAAATAGAGTCATAGTCGTATGTATAAATTGTGTTCTTGTGTAGGTCAGGACTACTACTAACTATAAATATTGGAGCTATAGCTAGATATCGTAATTATGTAATTTGGTAAAGAACTTTTTGTAGTAATCAATGTAAGTCGTTTGAAAAGTACAATTATAGTTAAGACTTGCTCTTCTGGGTGACAAATTTTGTTTTTGGGATCCATGTTTTCTATAGTCATTGTTGATACTGATTTGTTAAATTCTTGTATGACTTGTAAATGCTCGGGCTTTAACACCTACATAGGTTAGTTACAAACTGTGTTCATTCTTTGTTAATGGTAGGTTTAAATTTTGGTGGGTATACAACATTCAACTAATAAATTAACTCGTATGTAACTAACTATCATATATAGCATTTTTGTGTTCACCCTCAGCGCTAGATTTGAATAGCTGTTTCATAGAAGTGGCTTGCATTTATAGCACAAACAAAACTAAAAGCCCGGAAAAAAAAACTCATGCACAAAAAGCTGTACAAGCTAACTCAAGTTTCAGGTTTCACTCGTTATTCACATTCATGGCAATTTTTTTCGTGTTACCATAATATATGCAATGCACTATGTTTTGTATGTGAATATTTTAGCTCCACATAACCATATGCATTGAAATATTACTGCCTCGCTGCTAAAGTTGGACAAATAATGTTAACACTGAACAAGCGCATTTTCACTCTTGTACGTACTTGTATATTATGAAATGAGATTTTCCTTTGCTTGTTATAGTTTGGAAAAATATAAATGAGAGAAAAATACACACTTTTTGCTATTCTCCCATAGTATATGCATATTTCCGAATGGTGACTATGACTAGCCATATTAATCGCAAGTTTGTAAATATTTTATTCCTATAATCCAAATATGGTCGTCAAAAGGTTTGTACATAGAATTCTTTCTATAGTATGCATAATTTGACGATGTTTTGTAACATTGAATTTTGAATGGTTATAACTATAACTAGCATTCGTATTGTACTGAATGATAAAGTGCATTTATGTTGACAGGGATGATAATTATTCATTTTGGACAGCAACGCTGTTATGTTCTGTCGGACAATTGTAGTAATCGACTACTACTATACGTGCGAAAAACTAACCTACCAAAAATGTATTGATTTTCCAATAGGTGTGGTCAGTTAGTATTATAGAGTTTTGTAGTTGACAGCTAGCTTTTAAAACTGTAGCATTATTATAAATCCAGCTATCCATGTAAATCTCGTTCTTATGATCATCAACATTATGCATTTCTTGGATTGTCAATTCGCGCATACCTTTTAAGTAGTTTTAGTTAGTAACCAACTAAATTAGAGTAATTATGAGTTAAATTTTAGAAGCCATGTTAATATTTCCTCCAGGTGTGAATAGATACTAAATAATTCCACCCGTAAAAATATTTTCCTGTGGGCTTGTTTTCCCAGGCAGTCAAATGAAGGAATAAAGAAATGATTCCAATGTTTACTTTACTTTAGTTTTCATCATTATACCAATGTGCTATTTTTGCATGTATCTCCGCAAGTGCTCACAATGCTAACCATGTGGGATGCCAGTATATGATCATAGCAAAAATCCAATTTGCCATTTACGTACGTACCGACTGCATAGCAGCTAAGCCTTATGCAATAGCATGTTGCGTTATATCCGTTATGTAAACGGAAAAAAACAAAGCACCCCAAGATTTTCTTCACTTCATTGCTAGTTTCATTCTTTGATTGGTCGTACGAATACACATAAAATTAGAATCAGTGTTTTGATTTTTTTTATAAAATTCAGAAAATCAGTGGCATAGTAAACCATTCAAGTTCCTAACCTAGCAAGAAATATTTGACGAAATCAATCGATAAGTGAATGAATATCAAACAAAGCATACAATTTGATTTGTTCCCTTATTTCCATTTGTTTCACAATTTATTGGAACGTAATCCAACCAAATCGATATTACCAAAATATTGAACTCGATGAAAATCTGGCCCCTCAAATTTTCCATTTGGTACTGGGAAAAGTGACAAATAAACTCGATCTGGTTCAGACTTGTGAATAGCATATGCATTGAATTTATCGACATGGGCTGGAAAATAATTCCACGGAATGTGTGCTACTCCTGTCCATGTGTTGTTCTCATAATTGATGTTGGTTTGGAAGACATCCAGAGGTAACAATGATTCTGTCACTTGTCTCACCCCATTCAATTTCAAGATCAAGTAGTGGCCAGTGGGACTCAACTCGATTTCCAGATATTCATTAGTCAAGGAGTTTAGAAAAAATGCTTCTACAACTTCGTATTCCCAGAGTCGATTCAAAGGACCGGGTGGCGAGTCCGGGATTTGGGGGTCATTGAAGTATGATGCTTCCACTCTGATTTCCAAGGCACTTGTTTTAGATTTTTGCGAATCGTTTGACGATAGAGTAATTGAAATTGATGTATTGTCCGGGGCACCGAGTCCATCCCATGTTTTCGTTATGAGGAAATTCAAGTTATTGGATTGACGATTTGGGACCTCACTACTGGATTGTTGATTCTGAAGAAAACGGAATGATCCACTATTATGGACTGGGTAAGTGACTAGTAGGAATAATATATTTGTAAAGGTAGTAACAATCATGACAATAATAAGACGAAATTCGGTATCAACAATAATAAATTGATACACTTTGCTTGTGAGTTGGGATATATTTGTACTGGTTGGGTAGGGAATATTTTTAGTCGCAATATTGGTTTCGGTAAGAATGCCATGCTGTCATCTAAAAACCTGTTTTCTAGAAACAATGGTTTTGGCTAATTAACTCTTTTATAGGTTCAATAACATTACCAGATTTCGTAATCGGGCAACAGGTCACAAAGTCATTAAAACTAACTAAATAAATGCGGAATATTCAAGCTAACCTTATGCTACAGTTTTGGAAGGGAAATGGGCGGAATTTAAAAATATATTTTTTATCCCATTGATGTCGAAAAACTTAATTG
>Ga0210040_10002497_pt1 | contig 25882 bp, 26 predicted proteins | sample CryGeyCG12114_NA_FD_185462 | JGI IMG/M metagenome (GOLD analysis project Ga0210040, IMG submission 185462) | Groundwater microbial communities from aquifer - Crystal Geyser CG19_WC_8/21/14_NA (SPAdes) (version 2) | ecosystem: Environmental > Aquatic > Deep subsurface > Groundwater | place: USA... | reverse complement strand
GGAGCGGGTGTCGCCGTCGGGCACCGACGTCTTGTTGTAGACCAGGCCCTGGCTCTCGATCTCGGCCTCCCAGCCGATCCGGGCCTTGCCGTAGAGCCGTCTCACGAGCCGCTGCTGCCGCCGTTCGAGCCGCCGCCCGCGCCGGACCCGATGCCGCCGGAGACGCGGGTGCCGGAGCTGACCCGGCCGCTGCTGGACAGCCCGGCCCGGGACCGAGCGGAGCTGTCGGAGGGGTTCACCCGGGTCGCGGCGCCGGTGTACCGCTGCGGGATGGTCTGCCCGACCGAGTAGCGGTTGCCGCCGAAGCCGCCGAGCAGGAAGAAGAACGGGACGCCGCCGACGAAGCCGCCGTTGCGCTCGGCCTCCTCGCACTGGTCGTCGTCGACGACCTGGTCCTGCTCGTCGACGCAGTAGACCTCGCGGGCCTCGTTCTCGTCCTCGCCCCCGGTGCCGCAGGCGGTCAGCCACCCCATGGCTGCACCGGTCAGGCTGACCGTGCTGATCACGGCCTTGACGCGGTTGCTCCTGGTCGTGCTCACCGTCTGCGCTCCTCACCTGTCGGGGCCACCTGCGCCCGGCCCCGCACATGCTGTCGGACCCACCGGCCGCTCGGCCACCCGGCCCCCGCCCCATCTTCACAGGCCGCGCCCAGTGGTGGGTGTGCGCCGGCACATCGGCGCCGCCGAATGTCGTCGGGCACACCCCCGAGCACGAGGAGCACCCATGACCGACCCCACCCCGCCGCGTGGGCCCGAGCCGCAGCAGCCCGTCCCCGGCCGGGACGAGACCAGGCCGTTCGCTGCCTCGGTCCCGCCGCAGCCGGGAGCGGCCCAGGCGCCGGCCACCGGGCAGGCACCCGCCGGCGCCGAGGCCCCGGGGACCGCCCAGCACGCGGTGCCTGCCGCACCGGCGACGTCCCGGCGCGGGCGGGTCGGCATGGGCGCGGCCGCCCTGGGTCTGCTCGGTGTCGGGGTGGCGGTCGGCGTCGTCGTCGGGCAGGCCACGGCCGATCCGGCGGCCGCCGACACCGGCACGTCCACCACGCAGACGGTGCCCGGGGGCGGCCCCGGGCAGTACGGGACCCCGCCGGACGGCGGCATGGGCGGCATGCCCGGCGGCCGGGGCGACGTCACCCCACCGGACGGGTCGACCGACGACGGGACCACGGACGGGACGACGGACGGTTCGACCGGCGGCGGCGACTCGACCACCTGAGGCACCGATGACTTCCGGGGCGGCGGGCCGTCTGATCTGCTGACGGGGCCCGCTGGGGGTCCCGCTCCGCCGGCCCGCCCGGCCCGTCGTCGAGGAGTCCTCCCGTGCGCATGATCTTCGTGAACCTGCCCGTCACCGACCTGGAGCGGGCCAAGGCGTTCTACGCCGGGCTCGGGTTCGCCTTCAACGAGCAGTTCTCCAGCCAGACCACCGCGTCGGTGGTGATCGAGGAGAACATCGTCGTCATGCTGCACACCCGCGAGCGGTTCGCGGAGTTCGTGCCCGGCGCGGTGGGCGACCCGGCGCGGGCCACCTCGGTGCTCCACGCGCTCTCCGCGGGCAGCCGGGGCGAGGCCGACGACCTCTACGCCCAGGCGGTCGCCTCCGGTGGGAAGCCCTGGCAGCCGGCGCAGGACCACGGCTTCATGTACGGGACGAGCTTCACCGACCCGGACGGCAACGTCTGGGAGGCCGTCTGGATGGACCCCGCCGCGATCGAGGGCTGACCGTGCAGTAGGTGGCACGGGGGCTTTCACCCGCTACATTGCCCCGGTGCCCGCTGCCCGCCCCGCCGTGGGCTACGCCCTCACCATCGGCGCCGCCGCGCTGTTCGCCGTCAACGGCACGGTGTCCACGCTGGCACTGCAGGCGGGCATCGAGCCGACGAACCTGACGGCGCTGCGGTGCACCGGCGCGGCGTTGCTGCTGGTCGCGGTGCTGGCCGCCGTCTCGCCGGCCCGGCTGCGGATCAGCTGGCGCGAGCTGCCGTTCGTCGCCGTCTTCGGCGTCGTGGGCATCGCCCTGACCCAGTACCTGTACTACGTGGCGATCGGCCGGCTGCCGGTCGGCATCGCCCTGGTCTTCGAGATGACCGCGCCGGTGTTCATCGCGCTATACGTGTGGCTGGTCCGCCGGGAGCAGGTGCGCAGCCGGCTCTGGCTGGCCCTGGGCCTGTCCCTGTCCGGACTGGTGCTGGTCGCCGAGGTCTGGGAGGGCGGCGGCTCGCTGGACGTGGGCGGCGTGCTCGCCGCGCTGGCCGCCGCGGTCTGCCTGGCGGCCTACTACCTGCTCGGCGAGCGCGGCACCACCGACCGCGACCCGGTCGCGCTCGCCGCGTGGAGCTTCGTCGCCGCGGCCGTCTTCTGGGCAGTCGCCGCACCCTGGTGGCAGTTCGACGCCGGCGTGCTGACCCATGAGGTCCCGGTCTCGCTGGGGTCGGTCCAGGTGCCGGTCTGGTCACTGGTGGTCTGGATCGTGGCCCTGGGCGCCGTCGTCCCGTTCTGGCTGTCCCTGGCCGCGCTGCGCCACCTGCCCCCGACGGCAGCCGGGATCGTGGCGACCGTGGAGCCGGTGTTCGCCTCGATCGTCGCCTGGCTGTGGGTGGAGCAGGTGCTCAGCGTCTGGCAGGTCGCCGGAGGCCTCGTCGTGCTGGCCGGGATCGTGCTGGCCAAGACCGCTCGGCCGAACGCCGTCGCCGCCGTGCCGGAGACCGTGCCCAGCTGACCGGTCAGACGATCACGAACCGCCAGATCAGCAGCGCCGCGGCCACGCCGACCGCCGGCCAGGCCAGTGGCTCCTTGCGCTGTGCGGCCTGGACCGCGAAGACGATCGGCAGGAACGCGAACACGATGTAGTCGGTGGTCGCTGCGATCACCACGCACAGCGCGACGAGCCCGGCGGTGATCAGGCTGAACTTGTTCTGCTGGGCGAAGCCGGTCGGGGCGGCCGGCTGCTGCGGTGCGCCGGTCCACTGCTGGGCCTGCGGCTGGCCGCCCCAGGACTGGGCGGGCTGATCGCCCCACGGCTGATCGGCGGGCTGACCGGCGCCCCACTGGGGGGCGAGTTGTCGAGGTGTGGCCTGCTGCGGTGCGGCCTGCACCTGCTCGCCCCATCTCGCGCCGTCCCACCAGCGCTGCCCGCTCCCGGCGGGGTCGGGGTCGGGGTACCAGCCGGCGTGGGGCGTGGTCATCAGATGCTCCTCCTGGTCGCGGGCCGGCGGTCGCAGCCCGGGTGCACGGTAGGTCAAGGGACCCCGTTCGGTGTGCCGGGCTCGGCAGGGCCGCGTCGATCCGTCCGCAGGTGCGGTCGGGGCAGCGTGGCGTGCGGTATAAGAACGGCCATTCGCATGGTGAACCATGCGGGCGACGTAGCCGGTGGTGCTGTCCCGCCGGCCGGACGAGAGGTGCACCATGCCGCGCACGATCCCGCTCACCATGATGGTGGGCGACTACGACATCACCCGGCCGCTGCTGGACGGGGTGGTGCAGCCCCAGGGCACGGACCTCACCGTCCTCACCGCCCCGTCCCCGCAACGGCACTGGCGGATGCTCAAGCACGGCGAGTTCGACATCGCCGAGCTGTCCTTCGGCTCCTACGTGGCCCGGCGCGGCCGTGGCGAGGACGACCTGGTGGCGGTGCCGGTGTTCCCGCACCGCCGGTTCCGGCACGGGTACGTGTTCACCTCCACGCAGGCCGGCGTCGAGCAGCCGGCCGACCTGGCCGGGCGCTCGGTGGGGCTGCGGAGCTGGCAGACGACGGCGGGCATCTGGTTGCGCGGCATCCTCGCCGAGCACCACGGGCTGCCCGTGGAGGACGTCCACTGGGTGACCCAGGACGGCGAGGACGAGCCGCTGGCCCTCGGGCCGGACATCCGGCTGGACCGGGTCCCGACCGGCGCCACGGTCACCGGCATGTGCTCTGCCGGTGAGCTCGCCGGGCTCATCTATCCGGAGATCCCCAAGGCCGTGACGACGTCGGACGGGACGATGGGCCGGCTGTTCTCCCGGGCAAAGGAGGCCGAGCAGGCCTACTACGGGGCGACCGGCATCTTCCCGATCATGCACGTGGTGGCGATGAAGGCCGAGGTGCTCGAACGCCACCCGTGGCTGGCCCGGACCCTGATGGACGCCTTCGAGCAGTCCAAGCAGCTGGCGTACCGGCGGATGCAGGACCCCCGGACGGTCAGCCTGGCGTGGTTGCGCGCGCTCCAGGACGAGGAGCGGGCGCTGCTCGGGCACGACCCGTGGCAGTACGGGCTGTCGGCCGCCAATCGCGCCAACGTGGCAACCTTCCTCGGGTACGCCAAGGCCCAGGGTGTCGTGGCCGACCAGCAGCTGTCCGTGGACGACCTGTTCGTGCCGTCGACGCGCGAGCAGCCGCCGGCCTTCGTCTGACCGTCCTGCGGCCGTCCCCGGGGTGTCGTCGGGGACGTGCCGCAGACCGTTGACGGGCGCACCACAGTGGCCTACCTTTCGGTTCGTCCTCAGAACTACTGTGCGTAATGCGCACGACTGAGGGCGAGGACCACTCGCTGCGGGTTGTCGCAGCGCACGCGCCGAACGGACGATGGAGTTCGTTGTGACCGTTGATGCACGACGCCGGGCCCGCCTCACGCTGCTGGCCGCCAGTTGCCTGCTGATCGCTGCCTGCGGTTCGCCCGCAGGCTCTTCCTCGGGCGGATCGGGAGGTAACGAGGACAGCTCGGTGGCCGCCGAGCTGAACGACTTGCCGGCCGATCAGCAGCGCGCCGCGGCCGAGGAGCGCGCGGACTCGGACGGCACCGTGACGCTGTACACGAACATCAACGCCGACGCCGCGGACGGCCTGGTCAAGGCCTTCCAGGAGGCGACCGGGGTGCAGGCGGAGGTGTTCCGGGCCAGCTCGGAGAGCCTGCTCCAGCGAGTGGCGCAGGAGTCCTCGGCCGACCGGCTGGGCGCCGACGTCGTCTTCGGCAGCTTCGACGCGGTCTCCGCGCTCGGCTCGGACGGCACCTTCACCCCCTACGAGGGGCCTTCGCGCGGTGGCCTGGGCGAGGACCTGCAGTTCGAGGACTGGACCGAGGCGGCCGCCGAGGTCTTCGTCCCCGCCTGGAACACCGACCTGGTCTCCGACGCCGACGCGCCGACCAGTTGGGAGGACCTCGCCGACCCGCGCTTCGACGGGCAGCTGACCATCGAGGCCGGGGACGTCGCCTGGTACGCCAGCCTCAGCGCGTACTGGGAGCAGGAGGGCAAGAGCCAGGACGAGATCGACGACCTCTGGCAGCAGATCGTCGACGGCGCGCACGTGGCCAGCGGCCACAGCGGCATGGTCGAGCTGCTGGGCGCCGGTCAGACCGGCATCAACGGTGCCAACTACGACTACCTGGTCCGCCGGGCGCGGGACGCCGGCGCGCCGGTGACCTACCCGACCGGCGATGCCAGCGCGCAGCTGCCCGCCTTCCCGTCCCCGCTGGGCGTGGGCCTCACCGCCCAGGGCGAGCACCAGGGCGCCGGCTGGCTGTTCTGCGACTGGCTGCTGGGCGATGAGGGGCAGCAGTACCTGGCCGACAGCGGCCTGGTGACCGCACAGATGCTCACCAGCGGCGACGTGGTCGACGGGATCACCCTGGCGCCCTACGCCACCGACGAGCTGACCGACGAGCGGAAGACCTGGGAGGACCGCTACGACGCGCTGCTGCGCGGCGTGCCGACCCAGGAGTGAGCGAGGCCGGCCGGGGCGGCACGCCCCGGCCGGTCGCAGGACTGGTGTGACGGGCGGCCGCCGCGTGCGCCGGGCCCCTCCAGGGTCGCCGCCCCCTTCGACGAGGAAGGAACCAACCATGCTCGACAGGTCCACCAGGCGAGGCGCCGCCGGCGTCGCCGTCACCGTCGCACTCGCCCTCACCGTCGCCGCCTGCGGCAGCCCAGGGACGTCGTCCGGTGGCGGCGCTGCTGCCACCGGCTCGTCGGACGTGATCGACGACCTCAACGGGCTGTCCGCCGGCGAGCAGCGCGACGAGGCGGTGAAGCAGGCGAAGGAGGAGGGCGAGCTCGACCTCTACACCGGGGCCAGCGAGGGCACCGCCAACGCGCTGTCCGAGGCGTTCACCGAGCAGTTCGGCATCAAGGTCAACGTCTTCCGCGCCTCCTCCGAGGACGTCCTGCAGCGCGTGCTGCAGGAGTCCAGTGCCAACCGGCTCGGCGCCGACGCGCTGTTCCTCAGCCAGGCCACGATCAGCTCGGTCGCCGACGAGGACCTCCTCGCCGGCTACGAGGGCAGCGCGGCCGACGACCTGGGCGCGGACGCGCAGCACGACGGCTGGACGACCGCGTCGGGCTACCTCTACCTGCCGGTCTGGAACACCGACCGGATCACCGAGGGGAACGAGCCGACCTCCTGGGAGGACCTGGCCGATCCGCGCTTCGACGGTCAGCTCACCCTGGAGGCCAGCGACTCGGACTGGTTCGGCGCGCTGTCCACCTACTGGGCCGACCAGGGCAAGAGCCAGGAGGAGATCGACGGCCTCTGGGCCGACATCGTCGACGGGGCCAGCGTGGCCAGCGGCCACAGCACCATGGTCCAGCTGCTGGGCGCCGGGCAGACCGGCGTCAACGCGATGAACTATGACTACATCGCCGCCGGCGCGCAGGACGACGGCGCCCCGGTGGCGTACCAGCAGGCGGACGGCTCCGTGCCGACCCCGGCCTTCGTCTACCCCTTCGGCGTCGGCGCCCTCGGTCAGGCCGAGCATCCCGCCGCCGCCTGGCTGTTCGCCGACTGGCTGCTGGACGAGGGCCAGGACGTGCTCGCCGACCGGCACCTGCTCAGCGCCGCGGTGGCCGCCGGGGACGAGGCGCCGCCCGGCGTCACCACCATCCCCTTCCCGACCTCGGTCGACGAGGACAGCAAGGACTGGGCGGACCGGTACGACGCCCTGCTCCGTGGCGTGCCGGTGACGGGGGACTGATGTCGGCGCACCAGGAGCCACGTCGATGACCGGCCTCGACGTCACCGCCCGCGGGCTGGCCGGGTCGCCGGCCTTCCTGCTGGGTCTGCGGCGGCTGTTCACCCCGCGCAATGCCTTCGTCGCCGTCGTCCTGGCGGTGATCGGCTACCTGGCGGCGGTGCCGCTGGTCTACCTGCTGGTGGGGACGTTCAGCGGCGACGGCGGCTTCTCGCTGTCGGCATTCGGCCGGGCCTACGGCGGCAACGCCCAGGCCGGTCAGATGATGGTGAACTCGCTGGTCTTCTCGCTGGGGTCCGGGGCGCTGGCCCTCGTGGTCGGGACCGCCCTGGCCTACGTGCAGGTGCGCACCGACGCACCGTTCAAGGGCCTGCTGTTCGCCGCGTCGATGGTGCCGCTGATCGTGCCCGGCGTCCTCTACGCGACGGCGTGGATCTTCCTGGGTGACCCGCAGATCGGGCTGCTGAACACCCTGGTGTCCCAGCCGCTGCTGGGCACCTCGCTGGTGGACATCTACACGCTGCCCGGGATGATCTGGGTCGAGGGCACGCACATGGCCCCGCTGGCCTTCCTGCTCATGGTGGGCGCCTTCCGGGCGATGGACCCCTCGCTGGAGGAGTCCGCGGCGATGAGCGGTGCACGGCCGCTGACGGTGCTGCTGCGGGTGACGCTGCCGCTGGTGCGCCCGGCGCTGATCGCCGCCGGGCTGCTGATGTTCGTCCGGTCGCTGGAGAGCTTCGAGGTGCCAACCCTGCTGGGGCTGAACAAGGGCATCTACGTCTTCACCAGCCGGATCTACTTCGAGCTGCGCAGCTACCCCATCGACTACGGGGCGGCCGGCGCCTACGCGCTGTCGCTGCTGGCGATCGCGGTCGCCGGCGTGCTGCTCAGCAACTACATGAACCGCAACGCCCGCTCGTACCAGACGATCAGCGGCAAGGCGTTCCGGCCGCGCACCGTCGAGCTGGGCGGTGCCCGTCGCTGGGTCGGCGGCGCCACGGTGCTGTACTTCCTGCTCGCGGTGGTCCTGCCGGTCGTCGTCCTGGTCTACGCCTCGCTGCTGAAGTACTACCGGGGCCCCTCCCTGGAGGCGCTGCGGGAGATGAGCCTGGACAACTACCGGGAGGCGTTCGCCTCGGCGAACGCGGTGACCGCGCTGCGGAACTCGCTGATCCTGGCGATCGGCGCGGCGACGCTGGTCATGTTCATCACCTCGGTCGCCTCCTGGCTGGTGGTGCGCACCAAGGTGCCGGGACGGCGGCTCATCGACGCCCTGTCGTTCACCCCGCTGGTCATCCCGGGCCTGGTGCTGGGCCTGTCCCTGCTGTTCGTCTACCTGCGCACCCCGCTGCCGGTCTACGGGACGCTGCTGATCCTGCTGATCGCCTTCTCCACCAAGAACATCCCCTACGGGATGCAGTACGCCAGCTCGTCGATGCGGCAGATCTCCATGGAGCTGGAGGAGTCGGCCACGGTGTTCGGGGCCTCCTGGTGGACGACGTTCCGCCGGGTGCTGCTCCCGCTGGCCAGCAGCGGCATCCTCGCCGGCTGGGTCTACATCGTCATCGTCTCCTTCCGCGAGCTGTCCTCGGCGATCCTCATCTACTCCCCGGGCAACGAGGTCATCTCGATCCTGATCTGGCAGCAGTTCGAGAACGGCAGCTTCACCGTCCTCGCGGCCATCGGCGTCGTGATGATCGCGATCCTCACCGCCCTGGTGCTCCTGGCCAACCGGCTCGGCGCCCGGGTCGGCCTCCAGCAGGGCGCATGACCGGCACCCGGCCGACCACCCCGCCGCCCCCGCTGCCACCCACCACCGATCCCCGAGGGGAGCTCGTCGCATGTTGACGGTCACCGACCTGGTCAAGACCTTCGACGGCACGCCGGCCAAGAAGCGCGGGGCGGGCGGCGACGACCAGCCCGAGCAGCGCGTGCTGGCCGTCGACGGCAACAGCTTCACCCTCGAGCCCGGGGAGATGTTCACGCTGCTGGGGCCCTCGGGCTGCGGAAAGACCACCACACTGCGCTGCATCGCGGGCCTGGAGCGCCCCGACGGCGGGCAGATCTCGGTGGGCGAGAAGGTGTTCTTCGACAGCAGCCGCCGGGTGAACGTGCCACCGCAGGACCGCGGGCTGGGGATGGTCTTCCAGTCCTACGCGATCTGGCCGCACCTGACCGTGTTCAAGAACGTGGCCTTCCCGCTCGAGGCCATGTCGCGGCGCACCCGGCCGGACCGGGAGGAGATCCGTCGCCGGGTGACCGAGGCGCTGGAGGCCACCGAGCTCGGGGCCTACGTGGACCGCTCGGCGACCGCGCTGTCCGGTGGCCAGCAGCAGCGGCTGGCACTGGCCCGGGCGCTGGTCGTCCGGCCCAGCCTGATGCTGCTGGACGAGCCGCTGTCCAACCTGGACGCCAAGCTGCGCGAGACCATGCGCTTCGAGCTCAAGCGACTGCAGCGCGAGCTGGGGCTCACCTCGGTGTACGTCACCCACGACCAGACCGAGGCACTGGCCCTGTCCAGCCGGGTCGCGGTCATGAACGCCGGGAAGATCGTGCAGATCGGCAAGCCGCGGGAGATCTACGAGCAGCCCGCCTCGCGGTTCGTGGCCGACTTCATCGGCGCCACGAACTTCGTCTCCGGGTCGGTGCTGGAGAGCCGGGACGGCCGCTACCGGGTCGACGCCGGGATCGGTGAGCTCTGGGCCACCGCGACCCGTCCGCTGGTCGCCGGCGACCAGGTCGTGCTGTCCCTGCGCCCGGAGACGATCGCGCTGTCCACCGAGCCCTTCGGCCCCGCGACGCCGAACCAGTGGTCCGGTGAGGTGGTCAACCGTGCCTTCCTGGGCGACTCGGTCGACCACGTGGTGCGCATCGGCACCCGCGAGCTGCGCAACCGGTCCAACCCGGCGCAGTCCATCGCCGAGGGCACCCGCGTACACCTCTGCATCCCGCCGGAGAACATCACCATCGTCCCGGCCGCCTGAACCCATCCGAGTGAACTGAGGACCCAACTGTGGCTTCGAGCAGTCTCCGCGTGACCGTGGCGACCAAGGACTACGACCACACCCGCGACATCGCCTACGGTGCCGTGCCCATCGAGGGCGTCGACCCGATCTGGCTGCACCTGCCGGTGGAGGAGATCTTCCACCGCTTCTTCGCCCACCGGGAGTTCGACGTCTCGGAGGTGTCGATGGCCAAGTACTGCTCGCTGGTCGCCCACCGCGACCCGACGGTCACCGCCATCCCGGTCTTCCCGACCCGGGTGTTCCGGCACTCCTCCTTCTGGGTCCGCCGGGAATCCACCGCCACCACCCCGGCCGACCTGGCCGGCGGCCGCATCGGGGTGCCGGAGTGGGCGCAGACGGCCGGCATCTACATGCGCGGGCTGATGGCGCACGAGTACGGCGTCGACCTGTCCGGCATCGAGTGGTTCCAGGGCGGGGTGAACCAGGCCGGACGGCGGGAGCACGCCGAGCTGGCCCTCCCCGAAGGGCTCTCGCTGACCGTCGTGCCCGAGCGCACGCTCAACGACATGCTGCTGGCCGGTGAGCTGGACGCGGTGCTCTCCGCCCGGCCGCCCCGGAACTCGCACGGTCCTGACGCCGCCGTCCGCCGGTTGTTCGCCGACCCGGCGGCCGAGGAGGCCGGCTACCTGGCCCGCACCGGGATCCTGCCGATCATGCACACGATCGCGCTGCGCCGGGAGCTGGTGGAGGCCCACCCCTGGCTGCCGATGACGCTGCTCAAGGCGTTCACCCGGGCCAAGGACAACAGCCTGGAGCGGATGCTGGACGGCGCCACCCCGCGGGTCCCGCTGCCCTGGATCCGGTACGACGCCGAGCGTGCCGTGGAGCAGTTCGGTGGCGACCCGTTCCCCTACGGCGTGGCGGCCAACCGGCCGACGCTGACCGCCTTCCTGCAGTACGCGCAGGAGCAGGGCATCTGCCCGCGCCGGGTGGAGCCGGAGGAGCTGTTCGCGCCGCAGATCGACGAGGGCTTCCGCATCTGAGCGGCGCCGTCCCGCCGGCCGGTCGGCGGCACGTGCTCGCCCTGGCGGGGCTGATCACCTGCTACTGGGTCGGGACGACGATGATCCGGCCGCTGGTCGCGCCGTACACCGCCGGCCTCGGGGCGGGCGGGCTGCAGGTGGCGGCGGTCCTCGCCGCCCAGGCGGTGCCGGCCGCCGTCCTGGCGGTGCCGGCCGGGCTGGTGGCCGACCGGCTGGGCCACCGCCGGCTGGTCGCGCGCGGGTCGGCCGTCACGGTCGTCGGCGGGCTGCTGCTGGCCGCTCCCGGTGGCATCCCGGCGATCGTGCTCGGGCAGGCCGTCATCGGCGCCGGCGGAGTGGCGGTGTGGCTGGGCGTCCAGGGCTGGATGATCGCCCGTGCGCCGGGGGACACCGACGCCGACCGGGACCGCCGGATGAGCAACTGGTCGGTCGTCGTCCTCGTCGGCCAGCTGGCCGGGCCGGTGGTGGGTGGGCTGCTGGCCGACCTGACCGGGTACCGGGGAGCGTTCTTCGCCTTCGCTGCCATCGCGCTGGTTGGCGTGGTCTGCGCCCGAGGGATGGCCGAGCTGCCTCGCCCGGCGCCCGCGGACGGCGAGGCGTCGGTGTCGGTGCGCGGGCTGCTCGGCTCCTACCGGACGGCGGCCTCGCTGACCCGGTCCCCGGGGATGGTGCTGACCCTGCTGGTGTCCTTCTGCGCCGCGGGCCTGCTGGACCTGCGGACGGCGTTCCAGCCGTTGTACTTCCACACGCTGGGCCTGACGCCGACCGTCATCGGCGTGGTGCTGTCCTGCGGCACCGCAGCTGGGGTGGTCAGCCGCGCGGCGCTGGTGCCGCTGCTGCGGCGGTGCCGGATCGGCACGGTCGCGGTGCTGACCCTGGTGCCGGGGGCGGCCGCCGTCGGCGGCGTCGCGTTCGTCGAGGACCTGTGGGCGGTGTTCCTGCTCGCGGGCATCGCCGGGCTGTCGTTGGGGATGGCCCAGCCGCTCACGCTGCGGCTGACCGCCGACGTGACCGATCCCCGCCACCACGGTGTCGCGATCGGGCTGCGGCTGGTGGCCAACCGCACCGCTCGGTGGCTGGACCCGCTGTTCTTCGGTGCCGTCCTGGCGGTGACCAGCCTCCCGGTCGCGCTGGTCTGCACGGCGCTCCTGGTCACCGGCGCGGCCCTGGTAGCCGGTCGTGGGCTCAACCGGCTACCCGGTGCCGACCCGCGCCCCGGGGGGCCCGCCGCCTCCTGACGGGCGCCCGGCCGAGGCGGCGCGGCGGGACGGTGCCACGCCGCGCCCGGCGGGGTTGACAGTTACCTGCACCACTTTTAGCCTTCGTTCGCAGCTAGAACGTTCGTGCGCACAGCGCACGCAGCGCTGATCAGAGCATCCAGCCGAGTGCCATCAGAGGCCCCTCGGGCTGCGAGGACAAGGAGTAGCGCCATGAGGTCACTGACGACGAGACGTGGCCGCGGCATTGCCGGGGCGACCCTGGTCGCCCTCGTCCTGGCCACCTCGGCCTGCGGGTCGGACGACGAGGGTGGCGGCACCGCCTCCGGGGACGGCGGGACGACCACGCTCAAGGTCGCCGCCGGCGCCAAGCTCCTCACCGACTGGGACGACTACGTCGCTGACGCGAAGGGCTACTACACCGAGCACGGCCTGACGATCGACCGGGTGACCACGCAGACCGCCTCGGCCGCCGCGCAGCTGCAGGTGACCGGTGAGATCCAGATCGGACGTGGCCTCCCCCCGGCGGTGCAGGCGGACGTGAACAGCAACGGCGCCGTGCACCAGATCAGCGTCGCCGACACGCTCATCCGCCCGCCGTTCACGGTCAACGCCGCCGCGGAGATCACCAGCTACGAGGACCTGGTGGGCAAGACGGTCGCCGTCTCCACCCCGACCGACAGCACCACCGTCGTCACCGATCTGGCGCTGCAGCAGCTCGGCCTGCCGCTGGACCAGATCGAGCTGAATCCGGTGGGCGGCAGCGCCGACCGGCTCGCCGGCCTGCAGCAGGGCGCCGTCCAGGCCACGGCTCTGCTGCCCCCGCTGAACTTCCAGGCCGAGGCCGCCGGCTTCCACCGGCTCGGTTACCTCCCCGACGACCTCGGTGACGACTTCCAGTTCGCGTTCAACTCGGTGATCGTCGACCGCGACTGGGCCGAGGACAACAAGGACGTCCTGGTCTCCTACCTCGCCGCCCGCAACGACGCGCTGAAGTTCATGGCGGACCCGGCCAACGCCGAGGAGGTCGCCAGCATCCTGGCCGAGGCCACCGGCATCGAGCAGGACGTCGCGACCCAGGTCTACGACCTGACCATCGGCGGCCAGTACAGCGCCTTCAACACCGAGATCGGGATCGACACCGCAGCCGCCCAGGGCGTCCTGGACGGTTTGCAGGCCGGTGGCTTCCTCAAGCAGCACGAGGACGCCGCGGACTACACCGACGACTCCTATGCCAAGGCGGCGCGCGATGGCAGCTGACACCGGAACCCACCGGGGGACCACCGTGGACGCCGGCCACCCGGCGGAGGAGCCGGTGACGGCCGACCCGGCCGGCCCGGCCACGGCGCCGGGCGGGAGCCGCCGCCGGACATCGCAGCGGCTGCTGCGGCCGCTGAAGAACCAGCGGGCACGCCGGGCGATCGGCTCGCTGATCGTCGGGGCGGTGCTCTGGGAGCTGGCCGCCCGCTGGGCGGAGAACCCGCTGTTCTTCCCGCCGCTCACCGACATCTGGGGCCGGTTCCTCACCCTGGCCGGCGACGGCACCCTGGCGGAGAACCTGGCCGCGTCGTTCCAGGAGTATGGCTGGGGCTTCCTGGCCGCTGTCCTGATCGGAGGCGGGCTCGGCGTCCTGATGGCGGCCTCGCGGTTCGCCCGGGACGTGCTGGACCCCTGGGTGACGATGCTCAACGCGACGCCGGTGATCGCGCTGGCCCCGCTGTTCATCGTCATCTTCGGACTCGGCCTGAGCTCCAAGATCGCGATCGTCTTCCTGGTGATGCTCTTCCCGATCCTGCTCAACACCTTCATCGGGTTGTCCAACACCGACGACGACCTGGTCGAGGCGATCCGCTCCTACGGGGCCAAGGGCGGGCAGATCTACGCCAAGGTCAAGCTGCCGATGGCGCTGCCGCAGATCGTCGCCGGCCTCCGCCTGGCCCTCTCCCACGGCCTGGTGGGCGTGGTGGTCTCGGAGTTCTTCGGGGCCCGGGCGGGCATCGGGATGATGATCTTCACCTCGGCGCAGACGTTCGACACCAATGCCCTCTACGTGGGCGTGATCATCCTCGGCCTCACCGGGGTCGTCCTGACCTACGCCCTCCTCGCGGTCGAGCGTCGGCTCGCCCGGTGGCGGTTCCAGAAGGAGGCAAGCTGATGGCACGCGGTGACCAGTTGTTGACCACCGACCACCTGTGCAAGGCCTTCCGCCGTGGCGAGACGACTGTGGAGGCCCTCCGGGACATCGACATCTCCGTCGCCGACGGCGAGTTCGTGAGCATCGTCGGCGCCTCCGGCTGCGGGAAGAGCACCTTCCTGCGCCTGGTGGACGGGCTGACCAAGCCGACGTCCGGGGAGGCCCGGATCGGCGGGCAGCCGGTGCGCGGGCCGGGATCGGACCGCGCGTTCGTCTTCCAGCAGGACCGGATGCTGCCCTGGCGCACCATCGAGCAGAACGTCGGCGTCGGGCTGGAGATGCACAAGGTCGACAAGGCCGCGCGCAAGGCCACCGTCGCCCCGTTGCTGGACCTGGTCGGGCTCCGGGGCTTCGAGAGCAGCTACCCGCACGAGCTGTCCGGTGGCATGCGGCAGCGGGCCAACCTGGCCCGGGCGCTGGCCGTCGACCCGCAGGTGCTGCTGATGGACGAGCCCTTCGCCTCACTCGACGGGCAGACCCGCGAGATCATGCAGGCCGAGCTGCTGCGGATCTGGAGCGAGCGGCAGAAGACCGTGCTGTTCGTGACCCACCAGATCGACGAGGCCGTGTACCTGTCCGACCGGGTTCTGGTGCTCACCGCCCGGCCCGGCCGGCTCAAGGCCGACGTGCACATCGACCTGCCCCGCCCCCGCGGCCTGGCGGTCAAGCGCTCCCCGGTCTTCGGCGAGTACGTGGACACGATCTGGAGCCTCATCGAGGAAGAGGTCAAGCAGAGCCTGTCCTACGAGGCCCGGGCCCTCTAGGCACTTCCCGCCGCCGGCCCGGCGGCGGCCCCACTTCCACCCCGCGCCCTCGGCGCCGGGGGTCGTCAGCGAGGACGGAGACCCATGGAAACGCAGGCAGCATCGGGGACCGAGCAGGTGACGGAGGCCGACCTCCGCGTCGACGTCGCCGACTCCGGTCGGGTGCTCTACCAGCAGGGGCTGATGGACTACCTCGGGCACTGCAGCGCGCGGGTGCCGGGCACTGACCGGATCGTGGTCAAGCCCAAGCACTCCCCCAGGACCCGGGGCACGCACAAGCTCGGCCCGGCGGACATGGTCGTGGTCGACCTCGACGGGCGCCTGGTCGAGGGGGAGGAGCGGCCGCCGGCCGAGGTGTACATCCACACCGAGATCTACCGCGTCCGCCCCGACGTGCAGGCCATCGTGCACACCCACCAGCCCGCGGCGACGCTGATGGGCGTCATGTCCGCGGACATCCTGCCGATCCTGCACGTGCAGGCGGCCATGGTCGGCGGCGGCCCGATCCCGGTCTTCGCCAACCCGATGCTGGTCTCCGACCCCGAGCGCGGCCGTGAGCTCGCCGCCGCGGTCGGGAGTGCCGACGTGGCCCACCTGCAGGGACACGGCATCGTCAGCCTGGCCACCGACGTGCGCACCGCGACCGTCCGCGCCGTCATGCTCGAGCACCTCGCGGTGGCGAACCTGCAGGTGCTGCAGGCCGGCGGCAAGCCCCGGGTCATCCCGGCCGACGAGATCGAGGACCTCCGCCGCGAGATGGCCCCGGTGGCCGGCCGGTGGGCCTACTACCTCCAGGTACTAGAGGACGCGCGCTGACCCCGTCGTCGTCGTCGCTGCCAGCCAGGAGGACGGCGACGTGCGCGGTCGCCGGGCCGGCCGGGGCCGGCCCGGGCCGGTGAGCCCGCGGCGGCTGCCCCGGGTGCTGGTCGTGGTGCTGCTGCTGGCGACCCTGTCGCAGATCTCGCTGCAGCTGGCCCGGCCGCTGGTCTCCTACCGGCTCCTCGCGGTGCACGCCAGCGGGACGGCGATCGGGCTGGTCGCCGCGGCGTTCGCGGTGACCCCCATGGTGCTGGCCCTGCGGATGGGTGCGCTGGCCGACCGCGGCTGGTCGGTCCGGCTGCTGGTCGGTGGCTGCTCGGTGATGCTGCTGGCCGACGCCGGGCTCGCGGTGGGCACCGCACCGGCACAGCTGGCCGTGGGCAGCGCCGCGCTCGGGCTGGGTCAGCAGGCGGTGATGATCGGCATGCAGGCACTGCTCGCCCAGCAGCGCGACGACCTCCACGACGCCTCCTTCGGGTGGTTCACCGCCGCGATCTCCCTCGGCCAGGTGCTGGGCCCGCTGCTGGGCGGGCTGACCCTGACCGTCCGGGACGGCGCCGGTCTGGCGGCCACCCGGGACGGGCTGATCGTGGCGGCCGGCTGCGCCGCGGTGGCGCTGGCCGTGGCGGTCGCCACGCCCGGCCGCCGGCGCGCCGCGCCGCAGAGTGCGCCACCGGCCCGCACGTCTGCCTGGCCGCTGCTGCGGCTCACCGGGGTCGTGCCGGGCCTGCTGGTCAGCCTGACCGTGCTGTCCTGCACCGACCTGCTGAGCGTCTACCTCCCGGTCCTCGGTGAGCACCTGGGCGTGGGACCGGCGGCGGTCGGTGCGCTGCTGGCCATCCGGGCCGGCACCTCGATGGTCACCCGGCTGCTGACCGCGCCGCTGCTCCGGCGCTTCAGCCGGGCGACCCTGCTCGCAGCGACCGCCGCCCTGGCCGCCGGGTGCGCGGCCGCGATGCCGTTCACCCCGTCGGTGCCGGTGCTGGGGCTGCTCATGGTCGGTGCCGGGCTGGGGCTGGGCCTGGGGCAGCCGCTGACGATGACCTGGATCGTCCGGCTGGTGCCCGCCTCGGCGCGCGGAACCGCGCTGGCGCTGCGGATCACCGGCAACCGGCTGGGTCAGGTGACCGTGCCGGCGGTCGCGGGTGGGCTGGCCGGGCTGGCCGGCGCCGCACCGGTGTTCTGGCTGATGGGCGCCTTGCTGGCGGCCTCCGCGGTGGCGGCCGGCCGGGCGGGGGACGCGCTGGGCCCGGTCAGGCGCCCGGACTCAGCCGGCGCACCCACTCCGGGGGGATGACCCCGGCCCGCTCGGCGAGGCCCAGGTGGTAGGCCCACAGCTTCCGGGCGTGCCGCGGTCGGGAGAAGCTCTCCCGGAAGGCGGTGACCTCCGCGTCGGACAGTGGCACCAGCGGCTGGCCGAGACCCGCCGCGCGCACCAGCAGGTCGGTGTTCTCCACGAAGTGCACCGCATCGGCCAGCAGGTGCGGCACGTCCTCGGCGACCAGCACCTGCCCGTGCGCGCGGAGCATCGCGGCGTGGGAGCCGCCGAGCGTGCCGGCCAGCTGCCGGCCCTGCTCCGGCGTGCGGATGTGGGTGAGGTCCGGGTGCACCGGGACGTCGGAGCCCCAGCGGCTGCTGTGGTTCTTCAGCGGCCGGAAGACCAGCCCGTCGACCAGGGTCAGCAGCGTGGAGACGTCGTGGTGGAAGTGGGCGACCGCCCCGACGTCCGGGCGCGCCCGGTACAGCTCGCTGTGGATGAAGCGCTCGATCGGAGGCTGGGCGTCCCCGGTGACGAGCCCGCCGTCCAGGTCCACGGTCAGCACCCGGCCGGGCTCCAGCCCGTCCCGGCCGTCGTCCCCGGGCTGGATCAGGAAGGTGCCCGGCTGCGGGCCTCGCACGCTCAGGTGCCCGCTGTAGCCCAGCACCCCGTGTTGCACCAGCACCCGGGTGGCGGCGGCCAGCTGCAGGGCGAGGTCGTCCCGGGACAGGTCGTCCCGGGCGGGGGCATCCGCCACGGGTCAGTGACCGGTGACGGTCCGGGCGATGTCCGCCGGACGGGCAGGGGGCTCCTGGCCGCGCCAGGCGACGTGCATGTCCGGCCGGAGCAGCAGCAGCTTGTGCTGGTAGACCTTCTCGGCCGAGTCGCTGGGCACGTCGAGCACCTGCAGCGGCACGCCGAGCTCGGCGAAGGCATCGACCAGGCCGTCCGCCGGCTGGGGGTCGGCACCGACGCGGAGCAGCGTGTAGGCGTTGGTCAGCCCGATCGCGTCCTGCACGGCGACGCCCGGCTCCAGCCACAGGTGCGGCAGCCGGGCCCCCGGCCAGGTGGTCGGGGTGTAGGAGAAGCTGTCCGACGGCGGGGCGTCGCCCTCCTCGTCGCAGATGAGCGGCGAGTCGCTGTAGCGGTAGCCGAGCTCGATGCCGAGCAGGTCGTTGCTCCAGCGCTGCTCGCGGTCGGCGACCGCGATCAGCTGGTCCCGCGCCGCCTGACCCTCGGGGCTGTCCTCGGTGATCTCCGGGCGCCACTGCGACCGCCACGCCCGGCGGCCGGCCGAGGCCTGCCGCGAGGCGTTGACGTTGCGGGCGCCGATCGGGCGGCGCTCGGCCTCGTAGGAGGCCAGCAGTCCCGGTCCCGCCCAGCCCTGCAGCGTGGCGGCCAGCTTCCAGGACAGGTCCATCGCGTCGCCGACGCCGCTGTTCATGCCCAGGCCGCCGGTGGGGATGACGAGGTGCGCGGCGTCCCCAGCCAGGAAGACCCGGCCCCGGCCGTAGCTCTCGGCGAGCATCAGCCGCTGGGTCCACTTGCCGACGTAGAGGGTCTCGTACTCCACCGGCATCGCGACGGTCTTCTCGAACAGCGCCGCCATCTCGTCGTCCTCGTCGACGACGGCGTGCAGCGAGAAGTGCTTGGTGTCGTCCTGGGTGATCAGGAACGTCGCGGTGTCGTCTGCGACGTGGTAATGCCGGCCCTTGCCGATCGGGATCCGGTCGTAGAGGTCGTCACAACGGAACAGCGCCTGGCGCATGTTGAGCCCGGAGGTGCCCTCCAGCTCGATGCCCAGCTGCTGGCGGACCGTGCTGCCACCGCCGTCGCAGGCGGCCAGGTACTCGGCCCGGATGGTCTCGGTGGTCCCGTCCGCGCGCTGGACCCGGGCGGAGACGCCCTCGCCGTCGTCGGTGAAGTCGAGCAGTTCGCAGCCGAACTCGACGGTGACGCTGGGCAGCTCCTCGGCCACCGACTTCAGCAGCGGCTCCAAGGTGTACTGCGAGATCAGCTGGTAGGGCTCCAGCGGCTGAGTGCCGTCGTCGGTCTCGGCGATGAGCGCCTTCAGCTCGTCCACCGACGGGTAGGGGTGGTGGACCAGTGGCGGCTCGACCAGCGACAGCACGATGAACACGTCCATCGGCAGGTCCGTGCCGTAGCCGGCCGCGCGGATCCGGTCGGCGAGGCCGAGGCGGCGGTAGTGCTCCATGGTGCGCGCGTTGCAGCGCTCCATCTTCGGCAGGAACCACGGCGCCGGGCGCTTGTCGATCAGCCGGCAGCTCACCCCCCGCTGGCCGAGGTCGACGGCGAGCGTCAGCCCGACCGGGCCTCCGCCGACGATCAGCACCTGCGTGTCGAGTGGCGACGACATCGGAGACTCCTACGCTGTACGGATTGCGAACGTCTGTTCTCACTAAGAACACTACGAGCGGCCCGGATGGTCGTCAAGGCCTTGTCGGCGTGCCCCGTCCCATTGGGCGGGCGTTTTCTCGGGTCCGGCCCTGGCCGGTACTGTCGCTCCGTTGATCCCGCTCGCGGGACCGGCCTCGATGTGGTGAGCACCCCGATGCGGAGAGGGCAGGTCGCCGATGTCTGACCTGTCCCCGAGCTCCGCCAGTGGCGAGGGGGCGCGCGGCCTGCACTTCGTCCAGTCCCTGGAGCGCGGGCTGGCGGTGATCAAGGCCTTCGACGCCGACAACCCCGCGATGACCCTGTCCGACGTCGCTCGGGTGACCGGGATGACCCGTGCGGCGGCTCGCCGGTTCCTGCTGACCCTGGCCGACCTCGGCTACGTGCGCAGCGACGGGCGGCTGTTCATGCTCACCCCCCGGGTCCTCGACCTGGGCTTCGCCTACCTCTCCGCGGCCGGCCTGCCGGCCGTGGCGCAGCCGCACATGGAGGCCCTCGTGGCCGACGTGCGGCACACCTGCTCGGTCGCCGTCCTGGACGGCGACGACGTCGTCTACATCGCCCGGGTGGCGGTCCGGCGGATCGTGAACGTGGCGATCGCGGTGGGTACCCGCTTCCCGGCCTACGCCACCTCGTTGGGACGGGTGCTGCTGGCGGCCAAGCCCGACGCCTGGATCGAGGAGTACCTGCAGCGGGTGTCCATCACCCCGCTGACGCACCGGATGATCGACGACACCGTCCGGCTGCGAGCGGAGCTGGAGCGGGTGCGAGCCACCGGCCACTGCCTGACCGACCAGGAGCTGGAGACCGGGCTGCGGTCGATCTCGGTCCCGCTGCGGGGCCCGGGTGGCGTCGTCGTCGCCGCAATGAACCTCTCCGTGCACGCCGGCTTCGAGGCGCTCGAGGCGATGGAGGAGGTCCTGCTGCCCAAGCTGCGGGCCGCCGCGGACGCCGTCGAGGGCGACCTGCTCGCCCGCCGGGACGTCCAGCACAGCTGAGCGCTGCGCGCGTTCCCCGCTCGGTCCGGCCCGGCCCCGACCGGGTCGAGTGCCGCCTCGCCGGCGCGACACGGCCGCACCGGTTGACAGTTGCGTGCGCGCGATGGTTTCTTCACCTCGCCCACTGAAAACTTCATTCTCGGTGAGTGAGAATCCTGCCCCCGCCGCCGGTCTGGCGGCGCGCTCAGCGTTGAGGAGCCCTGTGAAGATCGACGCGTTCTGCCACATCATGCCGAGGCCCTACTGGGACCGGTTCTTCGAACTGGACGCCCCGCCGGACGTGCTCAACCTGCGCAAGCGGGTGTCCAACATCCCCGCGCTGTCGGACATGGACGTCCGGTTCCGGCAGATGGACGAGTTCGGTGACTACCGGCAGATCATCAACATCGCCGCGCCCCCGGTGGAGTTCTTCGGGGACCCGAAGATCTCCAAGGAGCTGTCCCGGATCGGCAACGAGTCGATGGCCGAGCTGGTGGCCGCGCACCCCGACCGGTTCGCCGGCTGGACCGCCTGCGTGCCGATGGACGACCCGGACGCCGCCGTCGCTGAGCTCGAGTACGCCACGGAGCTGGGCGCCCTCGGCGCGCAGATCTACACCCATGTCGCGGGTGAGCCGATGGACGCTCCGCGGTTCGACCCCTTCTACGCCAAGGCGGCCGAGCTCGGCTCGCTGCTCCAGGTGCACCCCAGCCGCAGCTCGGCGTGGGCGGACTACCCGACCGAGGAGCGCTCGCGCTACGAGATCTGGTGGACCTTCGGCTGGGAGTACGACCTGTCGGCGTTCATGGCCCGCATGGTCTTCTCCGGCGTGCTGGAGCGCTATGCGGACCTGAAGATGCTGATCCACCACGGCGGCAGCATGGTGCCGCACTTCTCCGGCCGCGTCGGCCCCGGCTGGGACCAGCTCGGTGCGCGCACCCCGGAGGACCAGAAGGAGGACATCACCGGTTACCCGCTGACGAAGCGGCCGCTGGACTACTTCAAGATGATGTACGCCGACACGGCCCTCTTCGGTGCCGCGCACGCCCTCCGCTGCAGCGTCGACTTCTACGGCGTCGACCACGTGCTGTTCTCCTCCGACAGCCCGTACGACCCGGAGAAGGGCCCCGGCTACATCCGGGCCACGATCAAGAACCTCGAGGAGATCGGGCTCGAGGAGAGCGAGAAGGAAGCGATCTTCTCCGGGAACGTCAGCCGGCTGCTCGGCCTGAACATCACCGCCTGACCCACCCCGCTCCGGCACCCGCCGCGCCCCGCGGCCGCACCCCTCCGGACGGGCAGCGGCCGCGGGGCGCGGCGGTCTGCCGTGCTGGGGCCTGCGCCCCTCAGCCCCGCGCCGGGGCCACCGCTGCGGTGATCGCCTGCGCGGCGTCCCGCACGTGGCCGAGCACCCGGACGCGGACGTCGTCCGTGGCCCGGACCAGCGGGGAAGGCACGGACACCACCGCGACGGTCCGGCCCGCCGGGTCCCGGACGGCGGCCGAGGCCGCCCAGATGCCGGGGTCGATCTCCTCCTGGCTGGTGGCCCAGCCGCGCTGCTGCGCGAGCTCGACCTCCGCGGCCAGCCGCTCGGCGGCCGCTGGGTCCTCCGCGGCCACGTCGGCCAGCACGCCGGCCCGCACCTGCGCCGGAACCGAGGACAGCAGCAGCCGGGCGCTCGCGCCGTGCTCCAGGGAGAGCGGCTGGCCGGGCTCGTAGGCCAGCCGCAGCCGGTGCGAGGACTCGATCCGGTGCACGCACACAGCCGCCTGTGACACCAGCCGCACCAGCAGGACCGTCTCCCCGGTGGCCGCGGCCAGCTCCCGCATCACCGGGTCGGCGAGGGCGACCAGGTCGTCGGCGGCCTCGGCGGCCTGGGCCAGGCCGATCAGGCGCATCGACAGGTGGTAGTTGCCCCGGTCGTCACCGGCCAGGTAGCCGGCGTCCCGGAGGAGGGTGATGTAGCGGTAGACGCTGGGCAGCGCGATGCCGGTGAGCTCCGCGAGCTCCTTCGAGGACAGCGTGTGCCGGTCCTTGGTGAAGCAGTCCAGCACGTCCAGCACCCGGCGGGCACTGCTCACCGATGCCCCGCCGGCCGGGGTGGCGGAGGAGCTGGGCCTGGCCACTGCCACCTCCCGACTTCTGGGCCGGTCTCGGCCTCGCGGCGGTGATCACCCTACGTGACCACCACGGCCGCCCGGTGCGGGTCGTCAGCGGGGGAGGGCGGCCTCGATCGCGGCGCGGACCTCGGCCGAGTCGGGCTCGGTGCGGGGGCGGAAGCGGCCGACCACCGCGCCGTCGGCGGCGAGCACCCACTTCTCGAAGTTCCACTGGACCGGGCCGGCCTCGCCGGTCGCGTCCGGGACGGCGGTCAGCGCCTCGAACAGCGGCGCGGCGTCGTCCCCGTTCACCGCCACCTTCTCCGTGAGCGGGAAGGTGACGCCGTAGGTGGCCGAGCAGAAGGTGCCGATCTCCTCCGCGGTGCCCGGCTCCTGGCCGGCGAACTGGTTGCACGGCACGCCGAGCACGGTGAAGCCGCGCTCCGCGTACTCCTCGTGCAGCGCCTCCAGCTGGGCGTACTGCGGAGTGAGCCCGCAGCGGCTGGCCACGTTGACCACGAGGGCGGCCCGGCCGGCGGTGAGCGCACCCAGGGTGGTCGGTGCGCCGTCCAGCGTGGTCACGGGCAGGGTCAGCAGGTCGGTCACGGGGCTCCTCGGCGTCCGGCGGCGGTCGAGCCGGTCAACCGTCGCCGTCGGAGGGCTGTTCCCCGAGGGAGGAGAGGTCGTCGGGGACGTCGACCGCCTGGGCGCGGAGCAGCTCCAGGGGGACGACCTCCAGGGCCCGGGCGTTGGTCGCGGCCAGCACCACCCCGGCCGGCACCCCTGCCTCGACCGCCTGCAGCCAGCGGACGGCCACCACGCACCAGCGGTCGCCGGGCCGCAGACCGGGGAAGTCGTACTCCGGCCGTGGTGTGGCCAGGTCGTTGCCCAGCCGGCGCTGCATCTCCAGGAACTCGGCGGACACCACCGTGCAGACGGTGTGGCTGCCCAGGTCGGCCGGGCCGGTGCGGCAGTGCCCGTCCCGGGTGAAGCCGGTCATCGGATCGGTGCCGCACGGCTCCAGCGGACCGCCCAGCACGTTGCGTTCCTGGCCGAGGGGCTGCATCGGGCGATCATCGCGCCGGAGGGGTCGGCGCGCCGGGTGGATCGTGCCCTCCCGGGTCGCGGGGCCCCGGCTCGACAGACAGGGTGGGGGAGTGCGAGTACTGGTGACCGGGGCGTCGGGGTTCGTGGGGAGCCGGCTCGCCGCGGCCCTGGACGAGGACGGGCACGAGGTGCGGGCGATGACCCGCAACCCCGACCGCTACCGGGGCGCCGGCACCCCGGTGCGGGCCGACGTGGCCGACGAGGCGTCGCTGCGGACGGCCATGGAGGGCTGCGAGGCGGCCTACTACCTGGTGCACTCGCTGGACTCCGCGGACTTCCAGGACAAGGACGCCGCGGCGGCGCGCTCGTTCGCCCGGGCCGCGGCCGACGCCGGCGTCCGCCGGATCGTCTACCTCGGCGGGCTGGGCGACGACGCCGACGAGCTCTCCGCCCACCTGCGCAGCCGCCGCCAGGTGGAGCGGCTGCTCGCGGAGGCCGGCGTGCCGGTGACCGTGCTGCGGGCCGGCATCGTGATCGGGCACGGCGGGGTCTCCTGGGAGATGACCCGCCAGCTGGTCGCCCACCTGCCGGCGATGATCACGCCGCGCTGGGTGCACACGAAGACGCAGCCGATCGCGGTCGCCGACGTCGTCCGCTACCTGGTCGGCGTGCTGACCGAACCCGAGGCCGAGGGCCGGGTCTTCGACGTCGGTGGCCCGGAGGTGCTGGAGTACCTGGAGATGCTCACCCGGGTCGCCGAGATCCAGGGCCGGCGGCTGCTGATCGTGCCGGTGCCGCTGCTCACGCCCCAGCTGTCCTCCCGGTGGCTGTCGCTGATCACCGACGTCGACGTGCAGACCGGCCGGTCGCTGATCGACTCGATGAGCAACGAGGTGGTGGTGCGGGACGACGCGATCCGGCAGGTCGTCCCGTTCGAGCCGATGTCCTACGACGACGCCGTCCTCACCGCCCTGGGCGAACGTGCCCGGGAACGCCGGGTGTCCCGGCAGGGACGCAGCAGCACCCGCATCGGGCGGATCCGGTGACCCGGGCGCGGCGCCGGCTGGGCCAGGCGCTGGTCACCGACGAGGGGCTCACCCGCGCGCTGCACCGGCTGCCGTCCTGGCTGGTGGACAAGGTGCCGCGGGACCACTCCGAGTCCGACGCGGCCTTCCGGCGCCGCCGCCGGGTGACCGCGGCGGTGTCGGTGGTCGGGGCCGGGCTGCTGGGCGTGTCGCTGTCCCGGAAGCCGGACTCGCCGTCGTTCTACGCGCTGACCCTGGGGGTGGCCGGCACCTGGGTCGCCGGGGGGCTGGCGTCGGGGCCGCTGCACCTGGGCTGGATGCAGACGCCGCGGGCCACGCTGCGCCGTCCGCTGCTGACCCCGGTGGCCGCCGGCGCCGGTGCGTTCGGGCTGTTCTACGGCGCGGCGCTGGTGGCCAAGCAGATCCCGCCGCTGGAGGCCGCGGTCACCCGGGTGCTGCGGTACGCCCAGCAGGGCAACCCGGCACTGGTGACGACGACGACGCTGGCCAACGGGATCGCCGAGGAGGTCTTCTTCCGCGGGGCGCTGTACGCCGCGGCCGGGGTCGACCACCCGGTGCTGAAGTCCTCGGCGGTCTACACGCTGGCCACGGTGGCGACCCGCAACCCGGCGCTGGTGCTCGCCTCGGTGCCGATGGGCCTGCTGTTCGCGCTGCAGCGCCGGGTCACCGGCGGCATCCAGGCGCCCGCGCTGACCCATCTGACCTGGTCGGTGCTGATGCTGCGGTACCTGCCACCGCTGTTCGCCGACCGCCCGTCGATCGACGTGGAGCAGCCCGCCCAGCCCTGACCGCCGCGGCCGACAGCGGCGCGCGAGCGGAACGGCCGTGCCGGGCTGACGGACGGCGCTCCGAGTGGCACGCTCCGCGCGTGAGTGACGACGATCCCCAGGTCCTCTGGTCGCCGACGCCGGAGTCCATCGCCGCCAGCGGACTGGGCCGGTTCGCCGGCTGGGTCGCCGGGCGACGCGGTCTGGACTTCGGCAGCCCACCGGACTACGACGCGGTCTGGCGCTGGTCGGTCGAGCACCTCGACCAGTTCTGGGCCGACGTCGCCGCCTTCACCGACGTGCTGCCCGGCGTCCCCGACGACCGCGTGC
>Ga0210040_10002496_pt1 | contig 25885 bp, 29 predicted proteins | sample CryGeyCG12114_NA_FD_185462 | JGI IMG/M metagenome (GOLD analysis project Ga0210040, IMG submission 185462) | Groundwater microbial communities from aquifer - Crystal Geyser CG19_WC_8/21/14_NA (SPAdes) (version 2) | ecosystem: Environmental > Aquatic > Deep subsurface > Groundwater | place: USA... | reverse complement strand
TGCCAAGAATATTCTTGAATTTTTGCTAATCTTGTTCTTAAATAGCTAGTTATCAAATACTGTATTCTGTTGACCTACGACCAATGAAAAATCGGGATTAATCTCAGGAGACATTGTCCACTTACATATAGCGACTATACACTTTTCATTATAACTTGAACCTCCATTTTATGAACAGATAATCGAATATCTTCCTTCCGCAAGCCTTTAAGATTATTTTCCATGTTTCGAAGCTGTTCCAGCATACATTCAACTTCCTCTGTCAATGGAATCTGAAGCTCTGGAGAAATCCTTTCATTAGTCCATCCCTGTGTACAAGCATAATAATTAGCAACTATTTATAATTTTTTTTTTAAATGCTCCAAAGATTTTGCTACAATTTTTTGCCAGATTTAAATCTACAAATGTCTAAAGAGGTAAAAAAAATAAATTGATACCTTTTCAATTCTTTCTAACAGTTCTTGAGCGCTTAATGTGACCTTATCTTCTTCGTCACTTGGCCCCAAAACTTCATCGGAATCCATTGAAGCGTCTTCTTCCGACATTTTGTTGTTTTTTAATCTTCTTTCTTTAAAAAATACGAAAATAAAAAAATTCAACAACGACAAGTTTCGGCAACTTAGATAAATTTTTGTAAACTGAACTGAAACAATAAACAAAGTAAAGTACGTCAACGGATTCGCGGGCTTCTCTCTAAACAGTTTGCAATTTGAACAGTTTTAGCCAGCCCATTGAATTTTTCAAATAGCGCGGTAAATATAAAATCTACTTTCCTAATTATAAACATTTGGAGAATCTTCGCCAGATTTTTTTAATATTATATTTGTGAAATTAGTTTACTTTTATTTGATTGAAGCGATTGTAAAATTCACAATGGCACAGGCCAGTTTGCCATTATCTGAGTTACTGAAAACAAAAGATGCGGATGATGATGCGCTAGGAAAGCTGAAAAGTAGGGACGACTGGAAAAAAGAAAAAGAGTTAGAAGAAGCTCGAAAAGTAAGTCTTTAGTTTTTAATGTTTTTTGAATTCAAGATTATGACTATGATATCGCTTCTCTCTCTATACTGAAATTTCTTAAATCTATTATATAGGCAGGTACTGCTCCAGCTGCTGTTGATGAAGAAGGAAGGGATATCAATCCCCACATCCCCCAATATATTTCCAGCGCTCCGTGGTACTATGCTTCACGTGGTCCAACTCTCAAGCATCAAAGGATCCAGCCAGAAAATGTGAAGGAATTTTCTGGACCAGACCAGTGGTATAAACGAGGAGTCGATACAGTAAGCCTCATTACGAATGACGATACATTAACTTTTACAAATACAATATTAATGTTAAACATGATCAAATCACATGAATAACATACATTTCTGTTTCTAGACCAAAACTGCTACAAGGTTTCGCAAAGGTGCATGTGAAAACTGCGGCAGTATGACTCACAAGAAAAAAGATTGCATGGAAAGACCGAGAAAAATTGGAGCAAAATTCACAGGTACCGATATTGCGCCAGATGAACACGCTCAACCAGATCTTAAGTTAGATTTTGATGGAAAACGAGATCGCTGGAATGGTTATGATCCCAATGAATATATGGCTGTTGTCGATGAATTTCAAAAGGTAACATTAATAACATGATAAATTTTAATTTTATGATGCAAAACAATTGTTTGTATTTATATTTTAAAAAGAATGAGCTAAAAAATTCTTTTGTGTAGGTTGAAGAAGCCAAACGAGAAATTAAGTCAGAAAAACTTAAGACCGGTAAAGATGGAGAGCCACTTCCAGATAACATGGTTATGGACGAAGAAAATTCAGAAGATGAGGATAAATATGTTGACGACGCTGACATGCCTGGAACAAAAGTAGATCCTAAGCAAAGAATTACGGTACGGAATTTGCGTATTCGTGAAGATGTTGCAAAATATTTGAGAAATTTAGACCCGAATTCTGCGTACTACGACCCAAAAACAAGATCTATGAGGGATAATCCTTATAAAAATACCGTGAAATCTCCCGAAGAGTAAGTTTAACCTCATTTCGTTTTAATTGGCTGCATTATCTTTTTTTTAAATTATACATTTACATTTTGGCTTTCTTTCACTCTTTTACAGTGCCGATTATGCCGGAGAAAATTTCGTGCGGTTTTCTGGAGACACTAATAGGCATGCTAAAGCACAACTCTTTGCTTGGGAAGCCCATGGGAAGGGAGTTGATGTCCATTTATTAGCTGAGCCTACAAAGTTAGAAGTTTTGCAGAAGGAATATGACAAAAAGAAGACAGAGTTGAAAGGATCTTTGAACCAAAATATTTTAGATCGATATGGAGGAGCAGAACATTTAGATGCGCCTCCAAAAACATTGTTGCTGGCGCAAACTGAATCGTATACAGAATATTCACGTCTTGGGAAAGTTATCAAGGTTTGCATTTCTTGCTTTTGTAATCCCAATCCATGTTTAGCCTGATTTTAAGTTGAAAATTAATGTCTTGAACAAAAACCTCTTCATTTCATTATTTAGGGCCACGAAAAACCTATTGTTAAATCCAAATACGAAGAAGATATTTATCCAAATAATCATTCCTCCATCTTTGGATCCTATTGGAGAGGTGGCCAATGGGGATACAAATGTTGCCATTCCCTTATAAAGGTAAGTTGGCTCAAATAATATTTGATTTTTGATTGTGTTTTTGTAAATATTAGATCGGACATGTTAGCTCATTTTACCCGAATCGATTTTAAAAATTTTCAATTTAGAACTCCTACTGTACTGGTGATGCTGGGAAGGCTGGAAATGATGGAACATCCTTGGAATTAACATTGAAACAGAAGGAAGAGGAGGAAGAATACAGGCAAGCAATAGAAAAAGAGAAGGAAGAAAGTGAGAAGACATTGGTCGAAATCCATCGCGAAAAATTGAGAAAAGAAGAAGAGTTGAAAGCTAAGAAGCAGAAGAAGAATCAAAAGAAAAAGGACAGCAAAAAGAAACGTCATTCAAAGAAGAAGCAAGTGTCCAGTAGTTCTGATTCTTCAAGTAGTTCTGATTCATCGTCTGACTCGGAAGATGAAGAAGCAAAGAAACAGAGAAAGTTGAAAGAAGCCTTGAAAAAAGAAGAAGAACGAAATAAAATTGCCGACAAATTGTTGGATGATCGGAAAAGGCCGTATAACAGTCGATATGACGCTAAAACCTTGACGGAGGAAGAAATTGAAGCTTACCATATGGTTCGGCAGAGAGAGGAAGATCCCATGTTAGCTTTCATGGAAAAAAGGAAAAAGAATTAGATGTAATCTAATATAGTGCTTTAGTTTTTTACTATGAGTTAGAATAGAATTACCATGTGTTATGTCATATCGTAGCTAATTTTATATGAATCGCTCGCACGACTTTTTTGTTTCAAAAATAAAAGTATCATCAGGTAATAATGCTTATGTCGTTTTTTTACACTTTCGATTTTGCTTTTGTATTGCACAAATCGTATCTTCATTAATTTTTCTGGTACAAAAATTTTCAAGTGTGAACAAACATTTAACAAAGAAAGCTACACTCCCACATAGCGCTAACTACAACAATGCATCATACCTAACCACCACTAATACTACTTACACACATTTATAGTACAAAAATCCTGCATAACAACTTCACATAATGTTAATATATTATTGGCATTTAAAATATACTGGTTAATAAGCTTTCTATAGCTTAACCATATGACACTAGTTTATTTTATTTTGACAACCAAAGCTGCTATATTTAAGTTTCTTGGACAGTAGAAAGGTAAATACTTGAGTTCATAATCTCATATTCTCATTACATGACTGTTCCTTATAATGGACATACCACACATTCCACACAATGTTTTGGCAAAGAAAGCTAAAGCTAAGCTAATGTTTGTTGGGATTCACACTAAAACAGTAGCATGTAACAATACAAACTATTCAGATTGATGTTGAATGAATCAAAGCTCTGTCGTTGGTTTCTTGTGATGATTTATGATGCCGTAGTCTCTCCTTTCCCTATAATGAACATTTTCGTTGATATGAGAGCAAATGCTGAGGTCTTCATCATCATCAGATCTGAAAAATAATCCATCCGTTTTAATGCCATGCTTAATGTTTTCTACCTTGATCACGAAAAGAGAACTACAATCACCTCTCATATATAGGATTAGTGATAGCAGGTTGATGCTGCTGCCTTTCCACAGAAACCAAATGCTGCTGGAAAGTTTTCAAGACGGGTGTTTTTGAAGGGTCGCCACAGTCACTTGGGGGTCGCACTGAGGTCCCCTCCGTGTGGCAACTTGGACTGCTTCTAGCTACAAAAGAGCACATTATTCTAAAGATCTATCTTCATCATGCATGACCATGACCAGGACATGAAATTAGAGCATAAGCATTGTGGGCATAATTACCAAGAATACTGGAACCATCATGCAGATTGTACACGTGGTTGCGGCCAAGATTCATGTCCAATTGTAAGTCAGAAGAATTTTCTACTTCATCCGTATTCACTCTCATGTTTAATACCTATTATTTACAAAATTGATCTCAAAATTTTGACGTTTATAAAATGAATAAAATTCATGAACTTCATACCTGAGTCTCATATTGCTTCAGACTGGGACTGTGTTCCATGTACATAGGCTCATATGATCTCGGTGGGACAACAATCTTCTGGTGAGTGTGATGATTGATATGATGATTTTTATAAGCATTATACCGAGACCATTTGAAACAAATGAAACAAATTCCTGCGGAGCTAACCACAAATATGAGACATGCTAAGGCTACGAGAGCTGCAGGGAATGCTGCCCATTCTCTGGCTCCTTCTAAGGGTCCCACCGGAGCTGGGGGTAAAGGCGCAGGGCTGATAGGCTTTCTAACTTCAGTTGCTGGCACCCCTAATGTACTGGACACATAGTAGCTTATTCCTTTTGCACTTTCACGAGACATAATTGATCTATAATTTTCAAAGTTTTCATGAAAATAGTATTGATGACAGCCGAAATTATTGATGGGCTACTTACAGCAGGGTACAATGAGACTACGGTAGTATAACTAGTATAATACATGCAATTCAATTATTATCTCCCTGAGAGAAATAAATGAAAATCAACGTACTCAGCTACTTTAGGATGTTCTCGATCCAAAATGTAATCACTAATAGGATCCACAGCATAAAACCAAACGTCCGTGGCCGACGAATCTGAATCTAGACTGCCATTGTTATTGAAAAACCTATGGGCCGCAATTTTCTCAATTCCGATGATCATATTAGAGGAATCTTGCAGGATGTCAATTATATCCTTCTCTTTGCTTTTCACACGTTCAGGTGTGGTGCCTTGAATGACCATCACCATGCGATGCGCTTCACCAATGATGTTTACCTAAAGATTTTAATGTTTTTTAAAATAAACTTGTCAGATGTAGCATAGAGAAAATAAGCATTTGAAAACGTACAATCAAAGGAATTTTGGAAACATGTGAACTTCCTGGAGCCCCTTTAGGATTATCCTTAGCAGTAACAGTCAATCTAAAAGGTAGCAGTGTAGGAGAGACATCGTCGAATGTTTTCGTGTTTGAGACAATTCCTGAATTCTTGTCAATCGTAAAATACGATCGAGTCAATGGGTTGTCAGATACAATTTCATAAACAATTTCATGATATAATCCACTATCTTGATCTTCTGCACGAATCTGCATAACAGAAGTCGAGATTTGGGCATCTTCCGAGATTGCTGAGTAAAATTTCTTCCCCCGTGCAATTCTCTGATGATCCGGGAACAAAAATTCCGGTTTGTTATCATTTTCGTCCACTACTCTCACCATGATCTGTTGAAATTGGAAAAAAACATTTAATGAGTCTGAACAACTTCAAATCACAAAATAATTCACGTTTAAAAATAGTCACGGTGCATAGTAGACACTCGAAAGCTTGGTCAATAAACTATGACATCTGAACAACCGATAAACTAAACTTAAGTAATTCACGTTTGTCTACCTTTGCAACTGAATTTTTCTTGCTCAAAACTCCAGGCAATGTTTTCAATTGCACTATAAGCTCATATTTGGCAGCTTTTTCGTGATCCAAAGATGGGCGTGTGAGAATAACTTTACAATTTCTTTCTTTTGTGACTTCGACTTTAAACAAACCTTCAGAAATCAAAGAAAGACGTCAAATGACTTATATTTTACATTTATCACATTACCTCATAGCGTTAAAAGTTTACCGTCATCATTTCCCCCAATAATTTGGCACTCAATCGGAATGATCTCATCAGGCTTGTTGACAACTACTAAACTTTTGACTAGAGTGCCTCCAGTAGCGCTTTCAGCAATGTCGGCCAAATATGTAAGCTCAGAAAATCCAACTCCAACTTCAGGAGCCACTGTAGCTACATGGTCCACATGTACGCGAACGGTAGCTTCAGAGCTCAATGGCGGTTCGGCCAAGTCGTAAGCTCTAATGTCAATCTGCAATGCAATGTGTTAGAAAAAACTCTAATGAAATTTTTATGAAGCTAAAACAAATTCGTTGATTTACCTGATACTCAGTATCCATTTCTTTCCTCAAGTCATCTTTCAATGTGATATCTCCAGTGTCATGATTAATGTCAAAGTATCTATGGGCTTTTCCACGACCAATCATCTCGTATTTAACCTAAGGTTTAATTTCAAATGAAAATTAGATATCTTGAATAAAATAATCTGCAATAAATAGATATTATACAACCTTATTGTACGGTGAAGAGCCATCTGAGTCAGTAGCTTCCAATTTTGTTATTATCATACCCACTTGTGCAGTATCTTCAAGTCTGATTGGTCTTGGTACAACATTGAAAATCTGTACGGTTTGTATAAAAATAGATTAATAAAATTTTTGGTGCTTTTCTGGTCTCCTAAAAATTATTAGTGCAAGTAAAGTAAGCAGACTTACAGGTGGCACATCATTTACGTCTTGTACATTCACTATGACTGTTGTGGTAGCTCCCATATTTCCACTCTCATTTTCTTCAGTTCCAATGATGAGAATGTGTTTTGTCTCACGCTCATAATCTAACCCCTGAGTTGTGTACAACTCTCCAGACACAGGGTCAATGCTGAATTTATCAAACGCTCCTTGTTTGATGAAATACGTTATTTTAGGGCTTGTATCCGGATCCATAGCCTATAAAAAATAGATGATCTAGTGAACATGAGAAGTCCGTATTTCTTTTCCCTTTCGGATGCCGAAACTAATGAATGAATTTTATGCTAATTACCAACCAACTACACATTATAAAAACTTACCTGAACTTGGATAATTTTTAAGCCCCTTGCATTCTCGGGAACATTCACTTCGTATGAAAATTGACTGAAGACAGGCATCTCGTCCATTACATCTTCCACAGCAATAGTCATAGTAGCGGTTGCAATCCTAGGATCTGGAGCGTTGTCCTTCGCTGTAACTACCACATAATGCACTTGTTGCTTTTCGTAGTCCAATGCCATTCTTGTGGAAACTTCTCCAGTCAGAGCATCTACTTCAAAATGAGATTCAATGGGTAACTCATATCGAATTTGCCCATTTCTTCCTTCATCTGCATCTCGCGCTTCTACTTTCCCAATCACACGACCAGCAATGCCTTCCCTTATTTTGAATTGGTACGGCAAATTGATGAATTCCGGATTTCCTAGAAAAAAATCACAAAATCAGTACAATGTTTTCAATGTATAATGTCCCATGTTTTCAAAAATATTTTACGTAACATTAAATACGTAACATACTGTCATTGATGTCTATAACTCGAATATTTACTGTAGCAATAGAGTACAACCCTCCTTCATCTTGAGCCCGAACATTCTTCAAAAGCAAAAAATTATGACTTCATGATATGGCATTAGCGTTGACTGATACAGATTGTTCAAAAGGCTTTCATAATTACCAAGCTATAACGGCTTAAATCTTCCCTATCTAACTGGCCATTTACAGACAAAACCCCAGAGTGAGATCCAATAGTGAAATGCTTAAGTTCATTTCCACTGACTATATCATACACTACAGGTTTCCTTTCAGGATCTTTCGCCTCCATTGTGATAACCTCAGCTCCCACCGAAGCTCCTTCACTAACACCCACATTGTATACAAGTTGTGTAAATACAGGTGACTTTATATTTGGACCATCGGCCACATTGACTTCAATAATTCTTTGAGCCACTCGTCCACCACCATCACTGGCCTGTAAACAAAACAAAAAAGAACAATAGTCAATTCTTTCCAGTCATGGTTGATCTAATCATGACTGACTGACAACGTTTCCAAAAAAACTATGTAAACTGTATTATGGGTGTGTGAACACTATTTTGATTTGCTAAAATTTCCGGCCTGCCTACAGGTCACCACCCTATAGTTTACTGTAAGTTTGACAGAAGCATTTCCAAATGTTGTCGACTTACCTGCACAGTGACGCTATATTGTTCTCCTGTCTCAAGTTTCCCCACTGCGTAGAGCATACCAGAGTTTTCATCAATAGAGAACTTGCTGGTTCCGTTGTTAGAAATATGAGACAGTGAAAATCGAATTTCTGCATTTCTTCCTTCATCAATATCTACGGCTTCCACCTAAACGATCATAAACATAGTTTTGCTAACTTGCATAGCAAACTAACTCGCAGAGGATGAAGTGGATAAAATGGGAAACTTTATATACTTTGTAAACTTCTCTCTTTCCATCTCCTCCAGGAATTTTTAATGAAGGAACTTTTCGAATTGTAGGCGCATTGTCATTTCGGTCTACTAAATGAACAAGCATGACAAGTGGTAGAGAGCTTGAAGTCAGTTGATATCCCACTTCTCGTGCAATCATCTGAAAAATGTTTAAAACACAAATTACATACAGGATGGATAAAGAATTCAAATTACTAAAGATTTCAGCAGTCTATTTACCTGAAACTGTAGAGACGGTGGACTCGGAGGATCCCTATCCAAGTTTTCCTCAGCAACCACCAGAATCCCTTCTTCATTGACTTTGAATGCACTAGTAGTCAATTCATATAAATAATTGGGGCGAGGATCATTTGCAGTCTGCAAAGTTACCGAATAGACAACTAGTAAAATAATGTTTAGCTAATTTGTAGCATTCTAATACATCAACTCATGTATCTATTTACCAGATCTGGGTCGCTCACAATGAACCGAATGGGTTGACTGTCCTCCAAAGACAGAACAGGAGTGCCTGGCTGCGAGTTTTCTGGAACATACCCAATTAAAGAAGTAGTCTCAATCGTAGGGGGATGAGAATCCACAGCGTTTACATAGATAGTCAGCTTGGTTGCAGCACTCCTTTTCATTTCAGAAATCTCTGTGGCCTATCACACAACGTAATGAATAATATATTTTAGGGCAGAAAAAAGAGAGCAATGTAACTGCCTGCGCATGTTCACGTGCTCATAAAAGTAAAGGTAATTAGTTAGTAGGAAAAATCTCAATGAACATTGTTACTCACTTTCAATTGGATATCAAATCGTGTCTCAAAGTCATTGTTCACAGGACGGATTTGCCTTACCACACCTAATGAAGTAAATAAACGCATATAATATCTTGTTAAAAACTTTCGCTACGTTAATTGCTACTCCTTAGTCGGAGATTAACTTGGGCACAGCATGATTAATTACCAGTTTTTGGATCTATATGGAAGTAATCAAGGAAAGATTGAGGAAAGCCATGGTCAAAAGTGTAGTGTATAGGAGATTGAATCGAGTCAATGTCTGAAGCTTGAATTTTATCAGGGCGGATATCCAGGACACCAGTTAAAACGCTTCTTGTGACCTGCAATTGATCAGAAATCATTTAGAGCATAAAAACAATACATGAGGGACGTTTTTCGTAGAAATCAAAACAATTTTTCTGATATTGTAGTTTGGAATTCAAACTTCTCATTTTGCCCAAAACACAGTTATTAGGCCTTATATATTTAGGGGTCAATGATAATGTCAAATAATGTTAATGTTAATTAGCATTTCTTACGGTAGTATTGTACTCCGGATAAGCAAACACAGGAGGTTGATCATCAGAGTCTTCGACCATTACAGTTAAGGTCGTGGAAGATGATCGCCTCACCTTTGGGTCAAAAGCTCTATCCTGTAGGACACAAATTAGCATTTAAGGAAAACGTAAGCTACTTACAAAACTCCTTAAAACTGTAAAGAGCAACTAGGATAGCATAGGATTACAAAAAATAAGTAAGGCATTGAAAGCATGTGTAAACTCTTTTTACCGAAGCAACAACTGTGACATAGTATTTTTTCCCTTTCTCATAGTCCAACGTTCGATTTAGAACTACGGCCCCTTGATGAGGTAAATTAATGGAAAAAATACCGAATCCATCTTCCTTAGATTTGCCTTTTTTGGATTTGACAATTTGGTACTCCACCAAACCATTTACCCCAGCATCCACATCTTTGGCCATGATGCTCCTGAATATTGTGGATCCCACTGGGGTGGACTGAAAATTATGAAACTTGTATTAAAATTTTGCATATGAAATGAAAAATCATGCAACAGTGTACCAATGTACGTAAGTTGCACAATAACATAGTATACTTGAACAAATTATGCACATTGCAGTATCTTCATCATTTGAATGAAAAACCAGTTTTAATAAGGTAGAATGTATAATATAGGGATTAGTGGGACACAACACACTGGTACAATTTTGTGCAGTTGCGTTAATACGAGTGGAAATCCTCAGGTGTTAATAATCTTTTGAATTGCTGTAATAATGTGTAGTAATCTGTGATGTTAATTATTTGGTTAAAGGAACTTGTACTACTGCTATTACTTTATCTATAGTTATTACGTAATTTTAAACAGTCTTAGTTTAGCAATAGAGTTTGAAATCAACTGATTGGGTAGAGACTACAGACAATGGGACTGAATCCTGGATCAATTATAGTAAGAAAGAACAAATTACAACAAAAAATTCTGGTCTCCAATTTTGCATAGACTTTGGGATCGGGGTAAAAACTACTTTAGACTATTCATATGCAAAATCGTGCTTTGATTTAATCAAATAAGAACTAATGTAAATTCTGAAGATAGACTTACTTCCGGAATGCGGACCTCATAGGGTTCTCCCACGAATTCAGGCTACAAAAAGTAAACATGAAATCAAAAGTGAGTTGTATACAAGCAATAGTATTCAAATCAAATGGGTTTAGAAGGTTAAGAGCCAAATTACTAAATATTAAAGTAGTACAAAATTAGCTTGCGGTGACTTTGTATTGAGTAGCGTATTTGTGAATGCAAAAAAGATTTAAAAAGTTTGGTACTGCTTACCGGATTGTCATTTTTGTCTGAAACTCGAACAATGATGGGAATCGTACGACTTTCATGAGAATTCTTGACTGCGCAGACCACCTTTAAATACAAATTATTTTATCATTAGCACTGAAAATGATATTCAGTTCAGTTTGCATATCTATAGCCCGTTAAGCTATACAAGCATTCTAAATATAGCAAAACATAATGACAATTTTGGCTAACGAAGCATCGATGAAAATATAATTATATATGACTACATAAATATAATTTAGTCTCTTTTAGATCAAGCGGGCCAAAAGTGATGACGAAGTAGTCAAAAAAGTACAACCAAGTTTAGCATACAATTTCATTTTAACAATCAACATAAAAACGGTCGAGTAAATTTATAAAAGAGAAGCTGCGAGAAAAAAAGTTGACCAGTCATGGCTTTAATCGTTGATTGGCAATATGCATCGCTTTTCTGTGCAGTTGACTTGTTGACATGAATGCAATGAATTGACATTTTCTTCAATCAACAATTGCATTGTATCTAACATATTTTTTTCGTGTCATAAAACTTGACGTTTTATCCTTAAGCATTAAAAAATGCAACTTTCTTTCTTCAATTATCATCACCTATTCGTTGTCTCTAATTCATTTCACTTTTCATGCATCCTCTCAACATGACCATTCAATGAGATACTATAAACACACTAACTATACACAAGAAATCGCATTTAATCTTTTACTTGACTGGGAGCGAACATGATTCTCACATTTACGTTATGTTAAGCTCTCAAGTCACTTTCTCACTTGAAACTTTGTCTAAATTATCTGCCCATTCACATATGTACATGTGTCGTTTACTGTCGTTTAGGCTGACCATCAATCTTGGATTCATTAATGCTCCACTTACTCGTGCATTCAATAGAATAGGAACTTGTCCGAGTCAGTGGAACAAAAAATGAAATACCAAATTGCAAACAAATTGACCCTGCAGCACTTTTCGTGGTACAAACTTTAGAAGCCATCGTAAAAACGTATACAGCACACCAAAATGGCATAAACATTCAATTTACATTACATATTGTCCCTTTAGGCTGTTAGATACTAAAATTTCCGTTTTTCATGAAACAATGTACTACAGTTTTAATGCAAAAACAAGAATATTCATTTCTTCTCAAATTGTTAATAAAATAAATTAAAATTTAGTAGATTGTTATTGCTACATACACGTAAAAACGACCAAAATGAGGTTAATTAGTTTTCACATGTGAACTTTGATCTTTTCACAAGTTTTAGCTTCTCTAAAGAAACTCAATACACGGCTAAAGTATATAAGACTACTTAATTCTTTAATTGCAGTGGCATCACTACCTCGCTAACTGGCTATTAACAGCATTTGATAAAGTATTTAAATCATAGAAAGTGGATCATCAGTCCATCAAGAGCGGTGATAAACAAAACTCACTTGGAAAACAATGGAGGAAATGTCATCTTCATCACGATCCAAAGGCTGACTCAATTTCAGCGTTTTCCCTTGTAGTCTAAAATAGTGTTTATTGTTCGGGTAGATGAGAGCTAAATCGATTTGATTCCATGGGTCTCCCACTATTGGTAACTCCTCGGGGGATGTTGTTTGTGACACTTCTGTATCATTGGAAATTCACAACAGCATTTCCAGATTTTTAGTTAAGTTCAATCATGTTAGGATTATTTCCCTCTAGCACTTTATATTGCAAACAGTCAGATTCAAAGTGATCAAAAGGAAAAGTTGAAAAAACCAACTGTTGTGGTAATAAACAAACTGCTAAAATAAACATTAGACGAAAGACACAATTAATTTAAAAACTCAAACGAAAAAACAAACAATACAAAAGTTGAGACAAAGAAACGCAAACGACAAAGATGGATTGCAGTAGACGCATACGCATGCGCATTAAATATGACTTGTCTTTGTCTTGTTTGCCATATGTAAGTGTTAACCCCAATCGTTCAATAGTGATCGTTGGTTTTTGAATATGAAAAGTTATGTTTGAGTAGATAATTTAAAAAAATTAAGTTTCCACATGCATAATTTTCAATTCTAGCATTTGGCTCTTGCCAAATTGAATAAATTATATCAAAGAATCGAAAATTGTTCTTACCATCTCCAATACTTTCTTCAATATCTACAATAATACTCGACAATCCATTTTCCAACCGACACAAATCTGCAAAGTAAACAAAAGAGGCACGATTTAGTCATCATTGCCAAAGAGTCTAAAAAATCATAGACCAATAATTGATCTTATCATCATCATCTCATTGCAGTTTTATAATGTGATCACGCACAAATAACACTAACTAGAGTCATTTTTTTCATTATTAGAGATGAAGAAAGCCAACGATTGTAAAACAATACGTGGAGCACGCATTCATATAAAAATAAAAAGCAAATATTACGATTTCACAATCCCATTAAGCTGAAACAAAGCAAGCAAATATTAGTCGCTGCATTTATTAAATAACTTTTTCGACAATTTATCTCCCATACTGAATATATTATGCTAAAAAATCTAAATTTGTGTAACAATGTAATGTACAGTTATTTTTTTGATGTTCCAGGAAATCACTCAACTTGACCGCTCACATGGGGCCAATATAATTTTGTTTAAAAATGTGGTACTACCTAAACTAACTATTTATCCCACCTGGTATGTTAATGCAGATGAATTTAACTAGATTATAACAAAAGGACAGGAAATGTTCTTCCTGTTGGCTCGTTTCGTTGGGAAGTGGAGCTATGCACACGGTATGTGATACCCTGGTAGCCAGTCATATTTACTATTTGCAAACTCCAACAAGAGGAAGTTAGCAGTGATGAATCCTTTCATTGTGAGTTTGTTTGTTATTCTTTACCCGTATGCTTTGTTAAATACAGAAGCACAATCACAATGCGTCGTCGCTTCCATCACAAGCTCTACCGACTAAAAAAAAAGGTTCAGTTAATCTATTATAAATGGCAAATGGCATTCATATGCTAGTTACTATAACTAAACTGCGCGCAATATTCCAACAGCATGATTTCATGATCGTTCCAAATACGTATACGCAATTTTGGTCAGGTTTTGATGTCATTATCATGAAACAAATTAGATTTACGTGCTGAAAGTAGTATATACACATTAGATACCTAAAAATCCAAAATCCTTCACAAATTCACAGCAAGTATGTAATGGGAGTATGGGAGAGGTGGACTAACTTGATTAAATCCAAGCCTAGGTAAAAAACTATCATGGATTTCGTTCAGTACAGATTTATATCGAAAGTATGCAGGGTTGGTTAGTATTATAGTTAGTTAGTTAGGAGAGATGATTCTATACAGTTATGAATAGAACATGAAACTCCAAACGGAATTATCAAAAACAACAGTCAATGACATGAGTTGCGTTTTGGATGAAACGGTTTCGGGAGCCAACCTGAAGCATTTATTTCCTCTTCCATGAACAAATGCTAAAGCCATCCAACTAACTATACTATACTATGAATAACTACACAGTACACAGGGTGATAATGGGAAGAACAATTTTCTCCTCAAGGCGACAAAACGTGCACACTAATGAGCGTGGGATATAAATAAAAAGGAAATCATCATGACAGAAGATGTTTGCTGGCGGTAACGTTTACTTTTAAGTAGTGTGGAACGACAAGAAAGATACAGACGTTTTTAAAGCTTTTCCTATTGTAGGAAATAGATAATCGAGATCCCTGTGGTGGAGCTATTTTTCAAATAGAACTTGATTTTTTTTATTTTTCCGATCGGCTTCTTTTTCAAGGCAATAGCCGATAATAGACCATGAAAAAAAGTTTTTCATGAGCTCTTAGCTAATGCACTATACTAACAATAGTTAATCATAACTACGATCTATTTGCATGTAGATTCTACCTAGATTCTGACTTTTCTCCGCATCAAAAAAATCTTGTTCTTTCAATTGCACTAGTTTCTACACACATTCCACAAATGCAAGTAATTAATTAATACTACTCTGACAATTTTTCAATTCATTCATCCATCCTATGTACCTGCGGTCAAAAACACTATAAGAATATAAATTACAATGTCAAATCCTATAACCTTTCCATAGACTAAGGAAAAACGTGAAGTATCAAACTGCACCATCAATTCTCAAGTCAACCTGTACTTAACTTGTTGACCTACATTGGCGTGTTCATTCGATTTCGCCGATATCAGTTTTGTTTTGTTATAATAAATGACGGCTGCAACAGCAACCCCAGAATGCCAGCCTGCATTCAATGTATGCATGCATATGGAATATGAAGACGCATTTTTGTACCTACATTTTGCTAGCATTGTGTGAATAAATAGTAGTTAGTCAGTTAGTAAGACAGCGGATGATCCATGCTTGGACTATCGAGCAAAGTAGGTTTCAAAGGTGTAGTAGTATAAGACAATCTTGTCTTGTCTATTGTTCCATTAATATTATGGCATTATGAATCGGTTGCGTCTGTGTGTGCGAATGGGTGCCTGCCTGGTTTGCAGGCCAAGTCGAGCTTAACTCTGTTATAAGGCTTATGCTAATGTCACACAGAGAAATGAAAGGAGTGTTATTGTTGTTGTCTTCCTTTTCTATTGCATGCTGCATTGAAAGTTAGGGGTGGTATAGGTAAGCCGGTTTCAGGAAAAATTATAACGGTGCTTTCTAACCATTACTAGCTATAGTTGGTTGGCTGACACATACATATGTGAAAGAGAAGTTTGCCTACACATGTTATTATCTTGCATTATCATTTTGTATCGTGAATTGTGCGATTAGTTGGTTAGTAACTAACAACGTAAGTTGGTATTGGAATGGCAACTGGGCAGTATGACTGGGAAATCAAATGGGATTGGGAACAATGTCAGTAAATAAGGCATGGCGGAGAGATGGATTTGAAAAGTGCATACGAGCCTATACAACACATGTTGAAATGTTTTTTTTTCGCAGAAAAATTTAATTTGATCGGATTTTTAACGATTTTTTGCAAACATAACTTTTGACAGCAACTTTAATTGGCACTTAAAGTGCATAATAAGGCTGTAAATATAGATTTTGCGGATCGAGAACAAATTTGTACGTATCATAATAATATGACTGCAGAACTATGATTCCTTTTAAGACGAGCTCATAAAAGCATGAAATGACATGAGCACCACATAAAATATGTTCAGCCCCTGTAATAAAATGTAAGAATGACCGACATTATTGAAAGAAAGTTAATTAATTAGCAATAGCTTGTTAGTAGCGTAGTAGTAACAGTACAGCATTGTTTCAAATGGAATTCGTCTTTAGCAATGAAAACAGCCAAATTTGTCACAACATTTCGTTCCGTTAATTAGTTAGTTAGCTACAATCCTTAACTGTAAAACGACAGTTTTTTTCGCCCGAACTCTACATAATTTTTTAACTTGCTCATTCCAATCTTTTGTCACCCTAAAAAGGAATTCTTCTCACAATTAATCTTTCAAATTTGTATGAAAAATTAACATATCCTTAAAATGCCAATATCCAACTTTCTAACCCAAAAACAAGACACAAATAGCTATAAATTCGCGAGAACAAATACAAAGCATGACAGATCGTGTGTGGCTCATGATGACATGGGCGTCACAAATAAATTCAACAATCAGTCATGGATAGAAACATGAGGTTGTTTGAACTCTACAGTTCACTAACTAACTAACTAACTCTAATGGGGAGTGGTAAATACTATGCCATAAAATATTAAAAATATAAAATCGCAGGACACCACTTGTAACATACTCACATTTACTACTCAAGTTCAAAGATTGAGAAATCGCCACAATAATAATAATAGTGATATTGTAATAAAAATGATGGGCTGTACTCCCAAGGCATAATGTATACCTTTTCAACAAGTATACAACTTTTTTTGAGAACATGTCGTGAGAATCACACGAGCAAAAATGGTGTCAAAGGTATGCTTAACTATACTATAAACTCGACATACACAGCAATAGTTAGTCAGTTGCAAAATCTAAGAATATCATAGCAATCATAATAATCATGATCACAGTAATGGGAAAATGAATTACGGACTGACGAGAAGACAATCAGTTCACAAGGGGAATAATTTACTCCATGTGATTGATAGGCGCTTTATATACACAGGGAGTGCGTGCCCACAGTTAGGATGATGCCCTGTAGGGCCAAATAATTTGGAGCAAGTAGACTACTAAGACTGATGATGATGACTCGAATGAATGTAAAAATAGAAAATTTCTTCTCATTATAATAATAAAAAAGATTGAACAAATCTGTACTTTTTGATAGGTAGTTATAGTTAGCTAGTCAGTGTATCATGGGACATGGCATGAAAAAAATCATTTGCATTTTTTGGGAAACTCATGAGAGCTTTAGATTCAAAAATTCCCAGATCAATCTCGAAATTACAATCGCATACAAACGTAATTAAGCTCACATGAGGTTTTTTGTAGACCAAGGCCTTTGAATTCCATCCACAATAGGATGAATTGCAGCATTTTGAGTTAATAGCAAAGGTTTTAGTAATCCAAACACAATAACAAAGGTTTCCAGCAACAGACTATACATACTCTCACTTCAATTCATGGTGCAATGCATACTCAAGGCCGTGTGGTTTTTTAATTCATCTCAATTTCGGGTTGAATAAATATAAATAAATGCATTCTTTGTTTTCGAATTATGAAATGGATGAAATCATATTCATTAGTAGAGTACATACAATTTGCTCTACTAAAATTCTATACTATCATCACGCTTTTATACTATACACATTTACCATAATATTTCAAAATCTAACTAATATCTCTCGTTAAGTAGGGTCTCAATATTCGACCGTAGTTAACCTAACTCCGCAAACCCAACATTACCATATAGCGTGACAAGCATGGTAAAAATTCACTACATTCTCACTTTCTTTAATAACAGAACATTCAAGTAGTTAAGTAAACCGAGTTACATTAAACAGAAAAAACTCACATTGATGACAACAGAACAGCACAAAAACATAAATGTCCTGTATTCATGATTCAATCCCAAACACTCACATTTTCTTTTCCCGGACTTCTAAATTCATCCTTGTGCATCGTTAATCGTTAGTAACTCCCAGTCGGACAGTACAAAGACTATCCTTTTTTGTCCACTTATTGCATACATTTTTTACTTTACAAAACAAGCATTGGATTTCATTTCCTTTCCAAAGCAACATAACAGCCACCTGTTTGCTAAATTAGTATTTGTTGATGACTACTAACCAAAAACATACAGTAATGATAATACGTATTCTACCAAACATTGACTTAAATACAAACAATCTTATCACAATTTAATCGCAACCTTGCAATGGCTACTACATGCTAGGGCATTCATAGTAGCTAGCTAGGTAAAAGTCAAGTCCGTTCTCATACAATACTATACTCTTTGTACATACTGTTCTGAATAATGAAGCCAACAATTAACCAGGGTGCATTTCATACCAAGACAAAAGTCATTAATATTTTCCTTGTATGTATATATTGTGCTAGTACCATTGTTTATCCTATTATGATGAATTACGTTAAAACACTTTTTTCTACAGCGGAAGGTGCACTCCTAGCTATTACTGATTAGTTTTACTGACCAACTAGTAGCTTTTTATCAGGGTCAACGAATGAATGTAGGCATGTACAAAAACCAATTGTATACACAAAACAAACAAATAATGGGTATAATTCTCATGAGAGGAGTGAGTAATCTAGCCATGCGGGTAAGTAAAACACAATGATGACATTTATGACCCTGATTATAATTTTTCTATCTACCGGTTGTACAATACAGTTTGCCCACGAACAGTAGCATGTAGGAAGCAAGCAAATGCAGTAATAGAGGCGACTAACTAACTAAGCTGCGTAAGTAAGTAAGTATAAGTAAAATTAAGGTAATCACGGGAGAAATGATATTGTAGAAGTAGTTAGTTAGTTTATGAATAGTATTCAGGTCAACTTACTTGATGGAGGATTGGAATTTTCCACGTTCTCTGTAGTTGTCGTCACACCTTGAGCAAATGTCCTTAGAAGGGCCAAAAATAGGCACAAAGGGATCGACCCCTTTACTCGTGCTCCAGTTTTCATTTCATTGGTGACGCATCTACAATGATAAAAGCGATGCTCAACTTTCATTTTTTGATCGTGGATTGTATACATATATTGCCTAATTTTAGGGATTTTCCACCTTCTTTGAATAATCCCGATCTAAAGACTGTTAATTCACTTACTAGTGAATGCAAAATATTGATCGCAAAGCGCTGAAGTTAAACTGTAACAAAAATGCATATACAAAAAATGTCGTCTTACGTGCAATACAGAATACAGAAGCTTTGCCTTCTTGGAACTTTTCAAAAACACATTGCCGTTATATCTACAGATTATTGATTGAGATGAGAAACAGTTTTGAGCAATGACACTTTAGATGGCAAAATACATTCATTTAGAAATTTCACTGATGAACAGTTTAAAACAGGAATGTTTTATTCAGCTTAGGTTTAATCCTTTTCAAACTTACTTACATTTACTTTGAATCAGTGAAAAAATCAAGGACACTAATGGATGAAACAAAAGTGCGTGGCGTTTTAACTCCAACTAACTAACTAAGTAACCAACCATCATCATTTCTTAGTGGTATATACATCCCAATAAATCCTTTGCAACCAACCACCTATTTTTACCCAATGTCTAGTGTCACACATTTTTTCCAACGCACTCACCAGCCAGATCGGTCAATACAATCCAGTACAGTGCTTCTATAATCCGTACCGACTATTTCTAGCCAACCAACTAAAGATGCAATCAACCATTCAAACATACATAAATGCAGAAGCAACTGTATATTTCTCAGTTCAGTGACCATAAATGAAAAATAATTCTTTTAAATAATCCCTCAAGTAGAATCATTTTGCTCACTCGGTCCATCAATTCAATGAAATCGATAATAAAGTAAAAATTTCAGTCATTATATAGCTAATTCTTGCTTTGCAAAGGCTCACTAACTCACCACACTATGGTAATCATAAAATCATAGATGCTTGTCTGACATTTGATTATTTGTATTTCTTCCTTCTTGACTGACTGGCCTATTGCCTCCGGTGAATTTTGTGCATTTCTTTGGCTAACTAACTAACTAAGCCTTTAGATACAAACTAATACCTAGTAGATTGAATGGAGTCAACAAGACGAGTTTTATTCTTGCTGGGTCACTCACTCACTCACTCTCGTCAACCCTTTTTTCTTGTGCTAAGTAACTGGCTCTACCTGCATTGTTACCTGCCTGTGTACAAACTAGTAAAAAGATTTTGCCAAAACGCATCAACTTATTAGCAACGTTCAATCTAACTAACTAAGGAATGCACACCGTCATATTTAGTTTGTCCGAAAGGTATGGGTGATAATCAAATGTGTCACACCTGATTTGTGTGCATGTTGGGGTAACAGAATTGGTTAGTTAGTTAGTAAGTATTACCACCCTTGAACTTGTGAAGAAATGAATGAGTTTTTTAAAGTTTCGTTTTGTAAGAAGATTAAGTAACAGCAAGGGAAACAGGTGCTACTTTATTTTTTCACTTGTTTATTAATCATTCATGAATGTACACAGGGGAGTATAGATCAGAAGTAACCATACCATGCAGACTGTTGGATTCCTCGGGTTGCTTACTTTTCCTATTAGAGTTTAGTCGAAGTCTCTGTTGTGGACTAGAGTTCATGTCCTGAATAAATGTTTGCCTACTTTACATTTTTCTCACCCCCGGAACAGTTTCTCTGGTTTCATATTGACTACAGTGTACTTAGCTGTTGGTTAGTTACTACTGGATAAGGGTGTGACATTTTTTTTAGTTACTTGAGAGTTGTTGAAGGGAATTTTTATTTAACATATAGGAATGAGGAAAAAAGAGTAAAATTTAGACTGATTTCTGTGAATGTCAAAATTTCTACAGACGGTAACAATGACGAATTGACGAATCAAACTTACAACAATCTAGATATTATGCATATGTCAGGCATTTTATAAATTATTCGAAAACTATTGATTGACGCTTAATTACACCTTGCAATCCTGATAGAAAAACTTAACCTGGCGTTCATATCTACCAACCAATCAAATACTACTTGAGTAAAAATTTGCAAATATTACCAAAACTCGTCGAAAACTATCCACTCTTGGTTAACACAAGAGAAATTCACAGAAAACAATATCGTTTGCACTATTTTCACTGAAACTAAACAAATTCACTTGAAACATCAAAACTTGACTCGACACACTTTTTTGTCATTGCTTTTGAGAAGTTAATCACATTGTATTATTGGGGCAATGCAAACAAACTGCAACAATCACTTCCTATGTGTGATTTCCCGTAATTCCAAAATTCCTTGGCTAGTTAGTTAGTTAGTTAGTACGAATCCAACAATAGGCCGGCAAAAGGTGATAGACTGGTCACGTCAATATGGAGCAGCACAACAATCATGACATCACAGTTCAAATGCTTCACCAATACTGGTCGCTATCCAACAAGGATCCTCATTTTCCATTCTTACCCCAATCATACGTACAACAAAGCATGTAAAACTGCCACCTAAGTAACTAACTACAACTACATTCGACTACACGATAGTTGGTTAGTTAGTGGGCGATGTAGTGTAGCATTGCTAGGATATAAGCTGAGGAGTGCGTAAGCTTTGTATACGAATTTTGTTAGTTAGTTAGTTAGTTAGTACCATTTGATAGTTCAGTTCACAGTCACTGTGATACAAAAACAGGTATGGACAAATAGCCCTTTGCAGTTTAATTGAATAATTTCTAGAAATAATACAAATTGAAATTTTGATTGAAAAGGGTTAAAAGTACGTCACCAGACTTGACGTTTTGACAAGGTATATTATTTTGATGCCAAATTATGCTCACTTCTTTATGCTATCAGAGCATTTTAAATGAGTCGTTTAAGACATGAAATACAGCTTTTTTTCGATTTTTACGATCTTTTCAATTTTTTGGATATATTTAAACAGCAAATTTTCAAAATGTTCCATGGATTAGTATTTATTTACCTGACTAGACTAATGAATGACACTGTCAGTTTTGCGGACCGGCATAACGCAAATCAATCTTTAGTAGCACATTTATTTTTGGCAACAATTACCATGTCTGTTTCCTTATTGTTTTCCATATCTAGTAATACGGGAAGCGGTAATGCTCACCGTTGCACCTGCCTAAATGTTTGATATAGCTCATTGTTCGTTCATAAAACCATTCCTTTGTCTTGGCTATGAATATGCATAGCTATAAATTAACAAAACCCATGCATGCGAAAACTTTGGCACTGAATTTTATGGAACCGTTACACCCATACAAGATATTTTTGCATCACTTACACTCATTTCCTGAAACTGGAAATTTAAAGTCAACAATGACTTGATATCCGAATGTAACAATACCTCGTAATTATAGGGTACGCAAGTTAGGCGTTTTGAGATGGTGAAATGGCATCTTGAGTGAGAAATTATTTCTGTTTATGGGAACAATGGCTTCAGTGGCATGCATTCATGAATTTTGTTGTGCGTTTAACAAAAAACAACATTTTCATACGACAGTAATAATCAATAATTTATTTCTCATCCCTTAATCCATTTTCATAGTATCATTCCATTCCACATAGTTTCCCTTACGTTTAATAGCAATCCTTAAGTACTTGGTGGGATATAACATCATCATCAAAACTCCACTGGTGTCACAAGCTAAAAATTACAACGGACCAATAAACCAACCTGTTGTCATTTATATAGTCTTAAGCACTTCTAAATAAACTTTTTCTTATCTTCCTAGGAATATCCCAAATCATGGAACAACACATGTAGTACACAAACCCGAGTATTACCTTACTACAGTACTAGTGTAAAGCCTGACGAAGAGCAAAAAAGCCATGTTCACAGTCTACGTTAAGTACGTTAGTAGTATATAATAGTAGTTTTGTTGCCTAAACTTGTGAAACATGTGAGTCGCTAAACTCCTCTTTGCGATCAATTTTTTAAATAGTCGCCCTACAATTATTTGAAACATTTTTTGACCGTACTTCCTAACCAGTCGTCTACCTACCTACCTACCTACCTGTACACACAGTGAGAAAGTAGCATAGTTAGTGACGCGCACAAAAAGACACCCAAAAATACTACGATCTAAATAATGGCTCTTAGGATAGGAAATCCATTATCTATCAGTATCAAATCCTCAGGAAATCAATCTGGCAATATTTAACAACCAAAAATCTCAACCTTTAAACAAAACAACAATAATAATACTACACAGAGATTCGAGTTACAGGATTTCGAACTCCATAGTTGTACAGCTGACCACTAGAGCTACACTTTAAGTAAAAGTGATGTCAAAAATTACTCATTAGGCATTTCTTATTCATTTTTTCTTTTGTTTTGAATATATTATTCACATACGATATTAGATCCTAAACCAAACATAATCTAATCATCCATAAACGGATTAGTAATGCATATGGTGAGTTTCATATGAAATTAAGTACTTTTGTTGGGTCCTTATTTATCGACAGAGAAAAAAAGGCGAGTAAAAAATGATATACAGAGAGAAACATTTGAGTGCATAACAAAATAATAATATTCATCGTACATAAATACTACAACTAAACGCAAATGAAACACATTGATTTGTAAACGAGTTTTCCTCCTGTCTGCATTTCGCCGCGGCCTCTGTAACTTATCCTATACTAGCTCGGTAAAACAAGCAAATGCATTCAACTAATATTTATAGGAGACAATATATTGTATAATACATTCAAGATCCATGAATAATACATTTTTGTATACAAGTGTCCATCATTTGTGTACACACATTATTTACAGCACATGTTAGCTAGTCTATTGATGAATGAAAAACACAGGTACTTACTTTTTACAATGTAATCTTACAGTAGTAGCCAAAAATTTACAATGAGCTACACATAAACTATCATATTTAATTGCCGCCTACACGTTTTGAGTTGTACATGTACAGTTTCGGTTCTTCCAGAGTGTTAGTTACTAGAGATTTAGCTCAAAAAGTAATTTCAATTTTCTAGCTAGCAGAATGAAAATGACGAAAAGTGAGTGAGAGAGAATATAGTATAATTAGTATGTGACTTTGTGTCCATAATTTTGCACAAGGGCTCATAGAAAACAAAGAGTACAATAGTATAAGATTAAGATTATCCTTCACATTTAGTTGCCTATCTAAATGAAAGCATTTTTAATAATAAAATGTAGTGTAATCCAACTTGTGTAGGTAATTTTTGAAATTAGTTTTTCACACACTCTTACTGCATAGTTTGAAGTTGCATTTTTCAACAATTTTAAATCCGTATAACAAATCGTAAGCCTGGTATACAAAGTGGGTTCTTTACTCGTAAAGCGTTGAAAAGTTGAAATATAGGCCCAGCTGGTCATATACAACCTGATTTAAATTCTAATTTCTCTACTACCCAAGATTATAATTCGTAAGCAATATTTTTATGCGCAATAGTACATTGATCAAATTAAACTTATACAATCAGCAAATCAGCATTCAATTTTGTATCATTTCAATTTCGGTAGTATAATGGAAAGTAATTCAACTTTCTTACGTTTAGCCCTACACCACCATATATATTTTACTTATTCATAGTCTCACTACCAAATCAATGAATCGTTTAAAAAAACTTCTTTCTGCGTACAGTAAAACACTACAGAATAGCAGATCAGTGAAAAGAGAGATAAAGAGAGATTCGTTCCTTCAACATCATATTATAACAACGAACAGAAACCACTATCATCTAATGCAAATTAGTAGTTTTGGCCTGTGGCAATATTAGTTCTACGGAAATGTGATATCTTATAGCATATTGAAATTATTCGATTTGTCATTACATAATATAGTATTTAAGTAGTTAGTTAGTGATTGGCTTTGAGTAAATCGTTTTGTAGCTAAAAATTACTAATCAAAAAGTGACAAGAGATCATCCGATGCAGAGCCTCCAACTGGAGTAGTAGAATTCATATTTGAATTGTTACTTTCACCGCTACTCGGTGGAGTGGCCAGTCCACCTGGTTCCAAATATGAGAGCACGTTTGGTGAGCCCCCTGGTTCTAAAAGAAACAGGAACAAAATTAAAACCTTCCTTTCACCCCAATTTTTTTAAACTGAAAACACCTTATCAGTCCACTTACCCGATTTACATTGGCCAAGCGGATCAGATTTGTCTGAGTTCAGGTATATCAGCAGCTCCATAGGATCCACACCAGAGTCTGGCAATAGCTGCAAAGCAAAAATATATTATGAAAATCAGCATTAATGAACAAATCCTTAACAGCAACATTATCCTTAATATTAAGTAAGGCTTTTCGATCCCATCACATTCGATCCGATCCAATAAGAATATTCAATAAATATTTAACGCAGAGAACAATATGCACCTTGCGTCGCATGCATACGAAGAAGTACAACATGAATGATGTAACATGAATGACGTACATATGTCAATGAGTTCAGTAAAGAACT